>Ga0180433_10000403_pt1 | contig 73934 bp, 97 predicted proteins | sample SS_ome_8_FD_132980 | JGI IMG/M metagenome (GOLD analysis project Ga0180433, IMG submission 132980) | Hypersaline lake sediment archaeal communities from the Salton Sea, California, USA - SS_1_D_1 metaG | ecosystem: Environmental > Aquatic > Non-marine Saline and Alkaline > Hypersaline >...
AGAAGGAGAAGGCGAAGGCGAAGGCGAAGGCGAAGGCGAAGGCGAAGGCGAAGGCGAAGGCGAAGGCGAAGGAGAAGGAGAAGGAGAAGGAGAAGGAGAAGGCGAAGGAGAAGGCGAAGGCGAAGGCGAAGGCGAAGGCGAAGGAGAAGGAGAAGGTGAAGGTGAAGGAGAAGGCGAAGGCGAAGGCGAAGGCGAAGGCGAAGGCGAAGGCGAAAAAGAAGGGGAAGAAGAAGATAATAGACCAGAAGAAGACGAAACACCTCCAATGCCAGACAAAGATTCCCATGGAGACATTTACATGGGACTTAACAAAAAAACTTCTAAATGCATCATTAGAAAGAAGTCAGAGGACTATGCAATGAGTCCAGATGAGGAAAATCTTATTAAATGGGGTTTGGTTGCCTTTCCTATTGGGAGTCTTATCACACTCCATCACTCGGAATTCCAAGTTGGTATTTGGGATTTAGATACATCTAAAATTTATGCATTTGGCAATTATAATCTTAATTTTTCAGATGAGGATAGACTTACAGAAGTTACAGCTGAAGATTCTACAGGTTGGACTGTAGTATGTGATGATACTACACCAAATCTTGTTCCTGTTCTTTTGCCAAATAAATCTGAAAATTGTTTTACATACTTCCCAGAAGACCAAGTAGATAAAGTTCCGAAAATTATAAAGAATGTTCCAGGTAGAGGATTTTTCTGTGCAAAATTTTCTGCATTTGAGAAAACAAAAGCAAACAATCCTTTTAAATTTGCTTGGCCATCAGGAGTTAATTATGTTCCAGTGAAAGCAAAAATAATTACATCTCCAATGGAGGAATTATTTGCAACTGAAATACTGCAACCTACAGTATTTGCAACTGCTGGTAAAAATTCAATAATTTATTTTGTGATTGATTACAATATTACAATAAAGAAAGATTTTAGAAATAATCGATTTAAAGTTGTTAATTTAAAAAAGTTTATGGAGGGAAAGCAATGAGAAGAAACCCAATGCCAGTGTGGAAGGGATACCTTTGGACAATAAAGAGAAATGTAGAGGAAAGAGAGCCTTGGAAAAACTCTTGGTGGGAAAAAGATAATTGGCGTGTCAAAAGATGGGCAGAATTTTTGCAAACCAGTTTGATAATCAATTTGAAAAAAGCATATGACAAAAATCATATGACAGTGGAAATGGGCAACAAAATTAAAGACATCTGTGGTCCAATTACCAAGGTTGGTATGACGAGTTATTTCAAACAGGGCATGTCCATATGCTCTGATTCACCAGAAAAAGAAAGATTGAGATGCTTCTTGGAGAAGGTTTATCCAGATTTGTATAGATTTTCTGTAGAATTGAATAAGGTAACAGGCAGAGATGCTTCATGGCCAACACCAGAGCAGTTCTTTGGGCTTGAAAAAGTACCAGAAGCAGCCCCAGAAGAGGAGAAGCCTAAAAAGGCAAGGAAAGTTGGCATGATGATAAAATTCTTGAAGGACTCACATTATACAACAGCACTTGAAGCAATGGATGTTGAGCCATGGAAAGAGTTTAAAATAACAGAAGAAAGTACAACTGAATATTATATATTTATCAAAGGTGGTTTGTTCAGCATAGATAAGTCAGATGAAGGTGAACTTTGGAATTTTACATCTGAAGTTCCAAAGGGGAAAGGTGTTCCAAAAGCTGTGAAGCCTTGGCAATTAGTAGAAGGTGGAAAAATGGCTCCAGAAGTCAGAAAATCTTTGTTAGATGTAATACAGATTGTTGAGCCATACAAAAAACTTCGTTCTATACATGAAATTTTGCAAGAAAATTTTGTTTGGACAGAACCTGCTACTGCTAAAAAGAATGATATTGGACCTGATGAAGTATTTGTCTCTGTCTTTTTGATAAAAGATGGCTCTTTGGTTTTGAAAGGTGTTCCTGGTACTGGCAAGACACAGCTAATTGAAATGGCAACTATGATGTTTGCCAATGATATTATGATTGAGAGAGCAAAAGATTTGGAGCATTTTGTGAGACAAGGCAAAAGCGGACCTATTTGGGAAGAGGGATACAAACCGCAGACATTTTGGAAAGGAGGTGATGCTTTGCTCACAAGGAAAATGTTAATGGAATGGCTTGAAAAGAGAGGAGTCATTGGAATGGCAAAGCATAATGCCGATAAGGAAATTCAAGATGTATTTTTCACAACAGATATTGCCATTGAACATTACAAAAATTGGAAAATGACTAAAGAAACTCATGAAGCAATAGAAGTTGCTGCAGAGAAAGAGGTTGAAGAACAAGAAAGACTCAAAAAGGAGGGACCAGAAAAGGCAAAAGTTCCTATTGCAAGCACCAAAGAAGAAGAAGCACCTCCTGGATATTGGGAATTAGCAGAAAAGACAGAGGATGATATTGGAAGATTTTTGCCAAAGAAAAAGGGAGGAATTCCCAGAGCAAAAGATTTGTTCAATCCAAGACTGAAGAAAAATGCTGGAATACACCAGTCAGCTCATCAAGACCATTTTGCATGGCCTCCTTATGAATTAGATACATATTCATTTATGCCTGTTCCAAGAGAAATTGTTACTTCTGTTATCAAATTTCATAATGAAGCAAATAGAATGAATCCAGATGTTGCTGATGCATTGTTAGGAATTATGGCAGAAAAAGAAGTTGAATTCCAGGGGAAAGTTTTTCCCTCTCCAGGTGTATATGATGAAGAAAATAGGAGAGTTATATATGATGACCAAGGAATTGGGCAGTTAAGTTTCTTGGATTACAATCCACATTTGGAGGTTGAACATCCAGAAATGGAATTGGACAGAGCTTTGCTTGATAGGATTACAGCTGGAATATTTCTTTCTGGTGGTAAGCCTTCAACAAGATTCTCTATTCTTGATAAAAGAGTCAGAGGAACAAGCATGAAACCAAGAGATATAGTATTTGGTTTAATCAAAAAAGCATGTGAATCGAATGGCAAGAAGGGAATAGTGCCTATCACAAGATTAGAGCTTGAAGGTCTTTGGCAGATAAAGGACAATATACCTGTTGACCCAGAAATTGTTGCTTGGATTTCATATTTAACAAACATTCCTAATTTGACTAATAGAGCATATACTGGCCAGTATCTTGATGCAATGGCTGGATTGCCAATAGACAAAACATTGATGGTATTTAATGAAGTCTATGAAAATTTCCCAGATTTGGAGCCAACAGGAATGGTTGAAGAAGATGTACAGGCAGGTATTGACGGATTGCAGAGGCCTATGGGCTCAAGAGGTGCCGAATCTTTGCTTGACTTATACAGGGCATGGGTAATATTGAATGAGGCTGAGAGAGGCAAGAAAAAGCCTTGGGAAATAACAATGTTTATCAAATCTGACAAAGACCGAAAAAGAGTGTTCAAAGAGTTGACCCAATTGCTTCCTTATGTTATAGACCATAGACTTAATTTAGGTCTATCTGCAGACCTAAAACAGCAGTTCATGAGTTCATTCGATTTAATTAGCCATTATTTTGTTCCAATGCTCGAGAAAAGACAGGACAAAATCTTTGCAATTATGGAGAGCTGTATGAATATATTTGCAGTTAATGAGAATGCAAAACTTGAAGGCAATAGGCCTCCAATAAAGCAAAAAGAAGGAATAGAGAATACAATAAAGTTTGCTGCTGAAAAAGTTGGAGTCCCTGTTGGTGAATTCAAAGATGAAATATCTAAAGATTCATTGCTTTCGAGTTTGATTGATATAATCCCTGCAATTGCTCCAAAGTGATAATATGGTTAATCGGGTTGATGTACGAGTGGTTGAGCCAGTGGCCAGTGAAGATAACATTGAAAAATTGAGGAAAGGATTAGAGGAAGTATTCGATAAATGCAAATCTCTTTATGGAGACCGCAGAATACAATGCACTATGTTTGTTGGAGCACCATGGAATTCTCCCAATTATCCAGCAACTACAGGATGGACAAAATCTGGAAGAATTTTCATCAATACATGGCCAAATGGTATGCCAAGTGAACATAGACATATAAAAATTACAGAAGATTGGATAAAGAATTCGGAGAAACTCAAATATTTGTATTTTCTTACTGTCCATGAACTTACACATAACTATACACCACCAGAGAGTGTTGTTCCTTATTATCTTGTACAAAGACTAATGAAAACAAGAATGGATTTTGACACAGATAGAAATACAAGAACTGGAGTTATAGATGTTCTGTGCAACAACTATATTATGACCAACGATAAAATAAAGAATATCACAGGATATACAGGTAAAGACCTGGTTCGCTCTAAATTTTTGGTGGAAAAATGGGAGGACAGAGATGGAAATATTTTCGACCCAGCAGTTGGGAAAGCATCGGATTTGTTTGAGGATTATCACTATTATTATTATAACGATAAGAAACCAAGGTCTCCAATTCCAGAAATACAGCCTTTATTTGATACATATTTCAGACATAAAAAGCCTGTTTATACTTGGAAAGATGAATGGTATCCTTTGTTAATGCAAATAATGCCGAAGTATCAAGAAGTTGCAAGAAGACGTCCACGTCCGAATCCAGGTTCAGGAGGTGATATATTTGGGAATGTTTGAACAGTATAAGCCTCCAAAGAAATTACTTTGGCATGGTAGAGAAGTCGATATTGGTCTCTCTGAAGAAGAATTTGACTTGTGGATGGCACAATTTCTTTCACAAGCTGGTTCTGATTTTGACCCAGAAGTGTTCAACAAATGGTGGTATTCAAAAGTAAAAATGAAAGCATTGGAAAAAATGGTTCCTGAAAAGATAGAGATTATGAAAAGACGTGGCTCAAGATTTAAAAAGAAAAAAGGCATTGCTCCATGGCATAAAAGAATTGAGTTTGGTCCAAGTGTTTCATCATTTGGAGGTTTACATTTTGGTACTGAATTTGGATACCATAAAGAGCTCAAGAAAGACCCAAGAGGCAGGAAAGGAGGTATGGCTGGGAGTTTTGTGCTCATGATTGACTGTGGCAGAAATGTAGTCAATAGTGGTAATTACAGAGTATTTGGAGAAACCATACCGAATTGGGCTTGGCATGATGTAACTGCTGCAGCATATGCAGTTGTTGAAGAAGCAGAGAAAAGAAAGGATACATTCACTATGGTAATGGGTCCAAGACCATGGGAAAGGGCTTGGGATAGATTTTGGTATGATAATTTGCAAGACAAATATGATGATGAAAAACTTATTTACAGATGGTATTTTCGAGATGGTACTGAAGCATTTAGACGTGAGTTTGACCCAACAAAGAAGCTGTGGAATGTTCAGGGAATAAACCAAAGAGATTATGATACATTGCTGCATAATGCATGGCCTCATGATGTAAATGCACCTTCTGGATGGCCACGTGGCGGAACACAATATTCACAAGAAGGTATGGTGTCTCCACCAAGATTTGTTACTACGAGAGATTACAGTGCTGTTAGGAAGTTTTTGCTGATGATGCCAAACAATAATAGTGGAACAGCATTATCATTTAATCAATTTTTTTCTTATTTGACTAAATATTGGAGTTCTTTTTCGAAGACAGGAAAAGGTACAGTTATTTTTATTGGCTCTATTGCTTATCCAGGAACAGTAATACTTGCATGGAAGACTTTTGAGTATCTGAGTATGTTTGCTGATATTTATTTGATTGATTTATTTGATGGTTCATATGGCGGTAAACAGTATTGGGATAGAGAAAAGGGCTGGGAAGATTATTTCTTTGGCGAGAAATCTCCAAAAAGAATAAAACTTAAAAGAGAAGCACAGAATAAGAAGAATCCAAAGTATCCTTGGAGATACAAAATGGGAGATTTTTATGAAACACCAACACCATTGCTTGTTAAAGGAAGAAGGAGAGTATTCAATTATATTTTTGTTCCAGATGTATCGCAATTAACAGAAAAAATTTTGAAGGAGTTGAAGAAATGAAGAAAAAACAGCAAGTAAGAACTACAAAAATACAATTAACTATTAGAAAAGACCAATTGGCATGGCTCCAAAGAAAGCAGATTTATACTCCTTCAAAGATTTTGCAACGTGCTGTTGATGAATTGATGCGTAAAGACCCATAATATAACCCTGCAGTTATATTTGCATTACTTGAGGGTTATTAAGGACGCCTATACTTTATATATTACAAGTAGTCTTATAGATTTAAGTGGTACACATGTCTGAAGAGAATACAACCACAGAATTGCAAGAGGTCGTACTCTTGCCCCAGGAACCTGTATCGGAGGACCCACCTGAAGAGAACCCAAAACTGAAGCAGTTTACTGCTGGAGTTTCTTGGGAATCTATGGCTGGTGGTGTCGCTGGTGCTATGGCTGCTGGGATAGTCCCGAAAGTTCTCAAGTGGAACACAGGACTAAAGGATGTAGCTGCAAGCCTTGCTGCTACACTTGTCGGTGGATACCTTGTATCCAAGTGGAACAAGCAAGCAGCAATGGGATGGGTAATTGGAGGCTCTATCATTACCATAGTGAAGGGTATTCGTGTGGTAATGAAGAGACCTGCTGGTGGTTCACTTCTCGGTGATGACCTCATTTATGACGTAGGCGACTACGACTGGGATGAGGACTACGAGGAGTTCTACATGGGTGATGAAGATGATATCTTCACCGAAGAGGAGCTCTTCGGATTGGGAGAGGACCCAATTATCCCGACCGCCAATGTGGATGACTTTTAGGAGAGAACGGTCTACCGCTAATAAATAGGCGTTGAAAACAGGTGATTAGAATGGCAGAAGTTGTTCAAAACAAACCGAAAGTCGTCAACACAATGAAGAGGGTAAAGGAAGAAATCGTGAGATTCGACATTCCTACAGCCGACCTTGGAGGAACACTTGGAGCAGGTGATGACCTGGAGCTTCAGCTCTGGCAAGGCTCTGGTGCCGACTACTATACCGTAAGGATAGGAGAAGGCATGGAGTTGTTAAGCCTGGGAACCAAGTCTTTTGAAGATGGTACTGGCTGGATTGAAGAACTGTTCGTTCAGGACTTCAATGGAAGCGAATGGAATCGTTTCTTCGTTATGCCCGAGGAAGTTACCCTTGCCAGCTCGAACGAGCTGCCTTTCAACCGAAGGTGCAACTTTGAGAGATTGATGATGTCTTGGGGATACAAGTCCTTCTTGACGTCTAACAAGGACATTGCTCCAACTCTCAAGATGCCCGAAGGAGATAGGCTGCGTGTCTTCATAAAGGCAGATGACACAAATGGTGTTACTTGGCCAGCAGCTGGTCCAGCAAACCCAACTGTGGCAATTGCCAGGAGATACTTGCCTGGGTCTGACATAGACTACAAGCACTTTGACCAGTATGATGGAGGAATAAAGAGTACCAAGAGGTACTACAGCGATTTCCAGGTATTGGCCAACAGTGGTGCAGGCAACTACGAGATTGCGTGGGACCTAACCATCATCCGTAATGAAGCATACAAGTTCTTCCAAGCGGGTGTTGTTGGTTCTGTAGCTGCAGATAGGGCAAACTTGGTTGAGGCCAAGATAATGATAGATGACCCATTGACAGAATACAACAAATATTTTGTCAATCCAGCATACAATGTGCTGCCTTGGGTAAACACCTATCAGACATATGTCGACCCTGCTGCTGCTGCACCATACCATGAACTGATTGAAACAACCCACCGATTTGCTCCTACGATTGATGTAATCAAAAATAGGAACAAGAATTTGACACTTTATGTCAAAGATGGTGGTGTTGCTGCAACAAATGTTGTCAGCAGGTTCTATGGTATAAGGTACATCCTATAATTCGAAGAGGGCTGAAATTAGCCCTCTCGACTTTATCATACGCCCGACACCTTTGGTGGTGGTTGGTTGGAAAGAAGGTGAAACAAATGCCTAAATCGAACAAAGACCCAAGATATGCAAGTTCTGGCGAGGCTCTACAAGTGCGAAGTCAGTACTATGATAGAGACCCATATCCAAAATTTTTCGAGGAGTCTGTTCCACCAAACAGAACAATCACTTATGCCTATCAGAATGGTACAGAAGAGCTATCTGAAGTAAAAAGGATAAGAGTGAGAGCACATCCAGATGTGCTTGTTGCTGTTAGGAGACAGAAAGACAATCAGGACCAGACCGTGATGGAGCAAAGGAGAGTAGGCTCTCTGCCCATTAAGGATGGTTGGCATGTCATTGAGTTCAGAACTGTTTCAGCTGATGTTCCTCTCATTATTGAGAAGAACCAAGCAGTGTATGTTGATGTAAATCATGCACTTGTCGGAAACCAGTTAGTTACAGTGGACATTGACAAGCAAGCAGTGAGATTCTATCTTGCGAGGTGATATGAATGGCACTTGAATTGGAAGAAAGAATTCTGCAAGAGGGAAGACCATTCCAACTTACTCTTTCTACTGCTGCAGATGCAGCTGAAGTTGAGTTTGCATTGGATACAGATACTCCACCGATTATTGGAGCATCTGGATTCTTTGAAGATAAGATGCTTTGGATTTCAGCTATGGAGGTTGATGCAGGTGCTGCAAGCACAATCGAATATCTGAAATTAGATGATGAGTTGGTGTTTGGATTCGACAGCACATTGAACGGTGTTGGTCTTCAGTTGAATGGAGAGCCAGATATTGTCAACACATTGACTAATCCAAATGTCAAAGACAAGTATGGTCATATGCTTGCTTGCAGAAATTCAATAAAACTGAAGAACTTGGCAGGAAGTACAAACATCAGTACAGTTACCCTTTGGGGAGTCTATACCAAGAGAAATATGTAAGGAAAGAAATCTTCTTTCCTTCTTTCTCTTTCTCGGAGGGTAATAAATGGCGTCAGAAGCAAGAATATCAATAGCACATGTTGTCAAAACTGTTGCATGTGAAGCTGGAGCAACGAATTGGACACTGGGAACCAAGATTACAATGCTTCGAACAAGGAAAGTTCTCAAAAGTGTAAAAGTTTGGTTCAGTAGAGGTACAGGAAACCAAGTTCAGGTGAAGATTACCAAAGGTGGTGGAATTTTGCTTCCAGACCCATCTATTATAGATGCAGACCCACCTGCCGATTATGGTGATGCTATTTCAGGAGATGGTTGGGAATTTGAATTTCCAATGGACACAGAGGTTAAAAAATCAGAGACTTTGGAAATTTATTACAGAAATACCGATTCTGTTGATGTTCACGACATCCAAGTAACCTTTGAACTTCATGAATTACCAACTGAATTGTCGCATCTACGGAGTTGATACCTTTGGGTACTAACGACTCCTTTGACAAGCCTCGAAAAACCCAGAAGGTAACTTCTGTTACACCTGTAGAGGTACTTCAATATAGAGATATGCTTGGCAATTTGCCAAGACGAAAGAAATACTCTAATAAAGTTACAGGTGTTCAAGACAAAAAAATCATAGGACAAAGATTTGAGGCTACTCAAGACAGAATGAAGGCTATTGGATTATATTTGCAATATGATTTTAGGTCGACAGGATTGAGGGAAGTTTCAGGAGTCTTGATGGTGAAGGTTTACAATTGGAACGGAGGAGCTCCGACTGCAATGAATTTGCCAAGTGGCAAATCTGCTGAAGTTGAAATAGATTTGTCAAGTGTAAAGAACTTGGATGAAACTATTTTTGAATTAGAGGAAGAACTGCCATTGGCTATTGGCAATGAATACTATTTTACTGTTGTGCAGACAGAGAACTTCAAGGAGAATAATGCAGTAGTGATTTCTACATCTGCAAAAGTCTTTGATGGTACTGTTTTGCAGGGTGGGCTGTACACACTCGATTATTCAACAGGGCTTACAGCCCTTTTCGACCCAGAAACTGATTTAGTGTTTCAGGTTTATGTAAGTATAACAGAACTTGCCATTGAACTTGTTGGGGTTAAAGGAAAATCCTTGAGCGATATTTTCGATGCTCTTGCTACTGGCTTAACACATCCGTACTATTCAGAATATGGTGTAGCAGATTTCCAAAAACCATATTCTGACCATATTCAAGTAGTATTGGACCCAACCAATGCTAATGTTGATGGAAATATTTTTGCCATTGTTTGGAGTGCTGCTGCTGATGTAGTAGTTGATTTGACTGCATTCGTATATCCGAGTATAGTTCCGCCTATTGACTTTGCAATAATTAGGACTACAGAAAGAGTACGAATAGATTGGGGTGAAACAGCTGATGCATTAAATTGCGGAAGCAAATATCGTTTGCTTGAAGAAGGGGATACAATCATAATTCCTGAATTCATTGATAAATTTGCTTTCAGATTGCATGCACCAGGAGATACATCACCTACAATCTCATTAACCCTTTGGAAGACAGACGCACCTGTTCCATAGGTTTAATGAAACAGCAAATATAGACGAAAAACCTACCCTAAACGTCTATAAATTACAACTTTGAAAATGCCCAGACTTCCCTTTATTGCACCTGGAACATCGAAGAAGACAATTTTCAATGGTCTTACAACAAAGAAGATAGTTGAATATTTGCCTATTTTGTCATGGGTTCATGCTGGTGGTGTTTCAGCAGTAGTTACTGCAAACCATTTGGGACAAACACCAGTTACATCTGCAGGAACAGCAGAAGGAACAATCACTGATTTACCAAAGAATCGTGCAACATTATTAGACAGCTCTACAAAAGAGCCTATTGAAACACCTGGAGGACAAACGGTCTTTGCAAGATTAACAGAGGCTGCTGGTGTTTGGACTTTGAGCTTCTATTATTTTTCTGGAGGATTAGAAACAGCATACAATCTTCCAGCTGGTACTTACGATTACTATTATGCTTCCAGAACAAATTTAAAAGTGGTTGCTGATGATTGGGCTGTACAAAGCATTGGCGGTGGATTGCCAATAGATGCTGATAAATATGCTTCTGACATTATTGTCGACCCAACAGGGATAACAGGAACTCATACAACTCTCACTGGAGCATTCGCTGCAGCTACTGATGGAGATATAATTTTTGTAAAAGCATCTGATTATACTGCAGAAGGTGCTCTTACAATGGCAAATAATAATATATTGTTATTGTTCTCTGAAAAAGCTATAATACAGCAATTATCTTTGACAGGAAACGATATTACTGTTATCGGTGGAGAGTTTACAAATGTTAGAATTTCAGGGAACAGGGCTCATTTAGAAAGATTATGGGTTACAACTACAATAAGTATTAATGCAAGCCTTACAAAACTTACAGTTGAAAATTGTAGAGCAAATAATTTCCAAACTTCTGGAATTTGTAATGTCAGCGAATTGTTTTTCTTTAAAAATAAGATTATTACGAATTGCCAATTACAAAGACAGTTGCCTCCTCCAGAGCCTATTTTTTCAAAGATTTACATGATTGGTAACGATTTGAACTTGCTTAAAATTGACGGAGAGATTGATGAACATATAGTAATCTCCAATAATACAATAAGCGGTAATCTTACATTGATTGGTCGGTCTGGTTCTGCTTTTGTAGATGTAATTATTGATGGAAATGATTGCTCTGGAGCATTGAGTGTTCAGGATAGTCTTGGAGTAACTCCAAAAAATCTGCGAATTTTTGGAAACTATTTTGCTGGTGGCATTACAATGCCAACCAACTATGATGACAGCCAATTCGAATTTGGAAATGAAACAAAACTTTTACAAAGAATTGCAGGAAATCCCACTGTGCCAATTATGGGAGACACATGGTTTGACACTACAACCAGTAGATTTAAAGGCTACAATGGAGGAGCTACAGTATTTCTTGACGCAGGTGGTGGTATTGACTCTTATGCAGCTAATATTATTATTGAGCCCACAGGAACTACTGGTACACATACAACTGTTACTGCAGGATTTGCAGCTGCATCTGATGGAGACATAATTGTAATAAAAAATTCTGATTATACAGGAGAAGGAATAGTAACTTTGTCTAATAATAAAATTACTTTAATTATGGGAGAGGGAGTGCTGTTGGACAGACTCGATATAACATCTGCAAATGATGTAACAGTTATTGGAGGTAATATTGACGATTGGTTGAGGATTGCTAATGCAGCAAAAGCAAATTATTTCCATATAGAGAGAGTATATGTTACAAATGAAATAGAAATTAGCTCTTTCGGAGCTGAATTTGTAAATATTGAAAATTGCAACTTTGATTATCTTTTGTGTAATGGCAGTGCTAATGGAATTTCGAAATTAACAGTGTCTGATAATGTTGTTAGAGATAGAATAGATTTAAATCAAACTGCTGTAGCAACAAATTATACAAGCATAACAATCAAAAATAATAATCTAATAGGCACTCCAGCTGTTAATGCAATATATCTTCGTGGCCAAGGCATAGTTGATATATCTGTACTTAACAATACCTGTTTAAGTGCAGCAGGTGCTGGAGAAGGCATAATGATAGCAAATCAAGCAGGAATAGCAAATGATTGGATGATAGAAGGTAATAAAATACCAAATTGGCGTATAAGGACATCCTCTATTGGAGTTTCAGTTGATGCAAGAATAGTAAATAATATTTGCAATGGCCTCTTGCTGTTCGGTTTGAGTACAAATTCACTTGAATATGGAAATGAGACAAAACTTATGCAGAGAATTGTTGGCAATCCTGTAACTCCTATTGCTGGAGACACATGGTTTGATACTACTGCAACAAGATTTAAAGGTTATAATGGTGCTTCTGTTGTCTTGCTTGATGATACATCGGATATATATGCTGCAGATTTGATTGTCGACCCATCTGGCAATACTGGCACCCATACAACAATAACATCTGCACTTGCTGCTGCATCTGATGGAGACATAATATTTGTTAAATATGCAAATTATGCTGCAGAGGGTGCTTTGACTATTGCTAACAATGGAATTACTTTAATCTTGGCAAAACTTACAGTGATATCGAGTATATCAATACAGGGAAATTATTGCACAATAATAGGAGGAGGAACAGCTAATATTAGTAGCAACGGTTATAACCATATCGAGTTATTGAGAGCACCTATTGGAACTCTCGATTTGGATAATTGCACTGATGTTACAGTAACTGATTGCCAAATTGGAAATATCGATATACTCAACTGTAATAGGATTAGTCTAATCGGCAATTACAATACAACAGATTGCATTATAGACACATGCACTACTGGGCAAATAACTGGTAATTACTTCTCAGGAACTGCTGCATTTGACACACTCGAGTATTTTGCTATTGGAGACAATAATTTTGGTGGTAGCTGTGATTTAGATGGTCCCATGACAAGTGTTATTTTCACTGACAATATTTCAGTTGGAGGAACACTGAATATAGATGTTTCTGGCGGTGGAAACAGTGAGTTCAGAGTGATTAACAATATATTTGTAATTAGCATAACAGGTTCAATAGATGAATTAACTGAATTATACAATGACAAACAAAATGCCTTTCCTATTCGAACAGCAGACCCAGGTTCTCCAAGTGAAGGAGATAACTGGTACAACAACAATGATAAGCAATTCAAGGGATATGATGGAACAAACACGGTAATATTGGGGTGATAAAATGGGAACAAATTGGGAAGTAGATAATACAGGAACACTCGTCAAGGGCACTGTTCCTACAACCAGATTATCTGGGAATGTTTCAGGACTTGTTGTAGTTGGCCAAGATGGTACTGCTGATGAAAATTTTACTTGCGACGGAACTGCTGATAATATACAAATCCAAGCTGCTCTCAATACAGGAAACAGTGTTTTAGTAAAACATGGAATCTATGAACTTAATTCAAATTTAAGTTTTTCAGCAGCAGGACAGATGATTATTGGTGAAGGAAGAGACCTTACAATATTGGAAAACAAAACGGCAGGAGGCACTTGTATTACTGTCAACCAAGCTCGATGTACTATTTTGGATATTACTTTTCGTACGAAGACTGGCAGCAGTGGTGATACTTCTGCTATTGCTACTGCGGGTGGTGCAGCCGATTTGAACATAACAAGAGTCAGAATATATGATTTCGGAGGTTATGGTTTGCGTATGGGTGGAGGAGGACACATAACATTATACGATTGCATTATCCAAGGAAATGACCTAAATACTGGAACAAAAGGGGAGGTTAGAGTAAACACTTATCCAGCAGAATTAATTGACTGCAGAATAGGAGACAGTACGACAGTAGGAGTTTCTGTAGAAAATTCCAAATGCTCTATACAGGGAAGCTTCGTGAATGGAGATATAGTGATTGATAGAAGTAACCAAACAAGAATAGAGAATAATCTAATTATCGGAGATATAGTATTGGATGACAGTATTTCTGCTGTAAAACAAACAATAATAACTGGAAATGATATCGATGGAAGCATAACTGCAACTGGCAGCAATGGCATTCAAGGCATTATATCCAATAATACAATAACAACAAATATAGCACTTAATGTTGCAGGGTGTCTTGATTGGACAATAATTGGGAACTATATGAACAGTGGAAGTATTTCTGTAAGAGGAGATTATTGTACTATACAAGGAAACCACTATGTTGGTTCAATAACAACTCGAAATGATTATATTGCAATAATAGGAAACTCATTTGATACATCATCAGCAGCAACAATAACTTTAACATCTGGTTCAACTACAAGAAGCAGTGTAATCGGAAATACAGGTCTAAAAACTATTAATTCTGGCAGTAATCAAAACACCATCCATGGAAATACTTTTGTTTCTGGCGGTGGTGGGAATATCAACTTGACAAGTGCAGACTATAATTCTGTTATTGGAAATACTTTGAGTGGTGGGAACATTAATTTAGATGCAAGTTCCCAAAGCAATACAGTTATTGGAAATACTAATTCAACAATAAATAATCTTGGTGGTGGGACTAACCAAATAGCAAATAATACATAAGGTGATTAATTGGCAGAAACAGAAGAAAGAAGATTGGCTGTGCCAATACAGCAAGAACGATTTACTGTAGTTGGTACTCTTGGAGAGCAGTTCATATTCACTGGTCCTCCTGCTCATTATCCAAATGGAATAATAGAAGTTTCTTTAAGAGAAGAGCAAAAAATAGACAAATGGATTGATGTGCCATTAGAAAGATGGCTCCAAGTTGATGAAACACATGTTGCATTGGTTTCAGATTTTCGTTTGCCTACTGGTTCAGTGCTGAAGATAACATATCTTTCTCCATCGGCAAGTGGCGGTGTAGTTGCTGTTCCTCCAAATGGCTCTCCACCATTAGAAGGAGATTTCCCTGTACCACCAAGCTCTACAGCCTATACCACTGTTGTTGCTACTGATATTCAATCAACTTTGGCAACTTTAGAAGCATTATATGTGCATATAGACCCAGCTGTTGGAGCAGACTTAATTCTCGAATATTTTGATGAAAGTGAAGGTTGGATTCCATTTGATAAAGTGGAGAGAACCTCTGCAGAGTGGGGAGATACAGCAGCTGTTTACCAACCCTATCCAGCTTTGAAAATGTTTGGAACAAGCAATGTTTTCCGATTTGGAATAAAGAATAATGATACTGTTCAAACAATCGATGTTTACTATAAACTAATTATGGGAAGAGTGGTATAAATGACGATATATCCTCTCCGTGAGCCAGATTTAACAGGTCTCGATTGGCAAGAAGATGTAATATGCCAAGTCGATTTTGCTACTGCAGAACCTGCTGGTCCTACTGCTGGGGATAGATACATAAACACTGTAACAGGAAATTCTTCAATTACCGCACAGCCAGTAACAGCTGATTATATCTACGAATGGAATGGTTCATATTGGCTTGAAACTGTACCAGACCTTGCAACAGCTGTCTTTGAACAGTGTTCTGGAACTTTTTTGTTTTATAACGGAGCAGCATGGGTTCCATTTGGCTCTGGTGTTGCTCATAACTCACTTTCTGGATTGGATGGTGGCCAAGCAGTACCATCAGAATATTACCATTGGATTGGAAGTGAATATGTTGATAGATTCTTAAGAGATGGCTCAATAGCAATGACAGGCGATTTAGATGTTGGACAAAACGACATAATCAGAACAAAATATGAATGGCAAAAGCCTGTTAAAGATAGGATACATAACTATACACCAGGAGCTTTCCCACCACCAACTGTTGGTGATAGATACATTATACCATCATGGTATGCTGGAGGAGGTGCTTGGGCTGGACATCAAAATGAAATAGTCGAATGGCAAGGAGCTTGGGAATACACTACACCAACTGAAGGAATGGCTCTTTGGGACAAAAGCAAAAATGAATTAGTTTGGTGGAATGGCTCTGCATGGATAAAAATACCAGAATATGAAACATTTGATTGGCAAAAACCAGTAAAATCGTGCTTTCTCGGAATTCCTCCTGGAGCACCCTCATTAGGAGATAGATATCTTGTACCAGTTGGTGCAGGAGGAGCATGGACAGGACATGATACTGAAATTGCAGTTTGGGAGATAACAGAAGTTGGAGCGATATCAGTCGTTTATAATTGGGTATTTTATACACCAAGTGTCGGTTGGGCTGTCTTTTGTCCTGCAAATCCTCCTTCACAGCCAATGAATTATTTCTATTATTTTGATGGCACAAACTGGAAAAGATGGGAAGCCTTTCCATTAACATTTACTTCAAGTGCTCTTACTGAAACACAATATAGTGGAACAACAAATTGGCAAACAAAAACTGCTGATGGAATTCCTAATCCAAATGGAGACTATATTGTATTCTTTTCCTGCCAATTTGGTGGCAGTAGTAAAGTAACAGAATTCGATTTGAGAATTTGGGATGCATATACCAGTACTGAATTATTATTGCACCAAATGGTGCCATCTTCGCCATTCAATATCGGACCTGGCTCACACTATCCAATAATAGCAGCACAAATTCCTGTCTTCGGTCTTTCGCATGCTGGTCTGCATAATTTTGAATTGCAATTTAGAACGAATACAAGTACCAAAACTGTTGCAATCAAAAATGCAAGAATGATAATATGGAGGATTGGATAATGGCTGGACAATATGGTTACTTAAAAACACCTGTAAATATTCCTAAATTAGAATTAGAGATTATCGCACAATCATTTTCCCAAACTTTAACATATATCCAATGGACAGACCCATCATTAACCATACAATTTTCAGGAGACTTGACTCCAACAGAAGTTACTACATTGGATACTGTTGTAGCAAATCACGATGGACTTCCTTTGACCGAATACGATTACTTCTGTAAGAATTGTGCATATAATTGGCAAGACAGAAATATCAATCCGCCTACAAGCTGTCCAATATGCAGCAGTACAGAAATAATCACACAATCATCTATACCTACAGATGGAATTATCGTCATAAAAGAATTCAATGGTTCAGGCACATCTGGTCGTGTAAAAGACCCAGGAAGTGAAACTGGAAAATATCTCAAAGATGATGGCACATGGGGAGACCCACCAGGAAACCCACCTCCTGTTACAACTGTATTCACCAGAACTGGTGATGTAGTTGCCCAAACAAGTGATTATGATGCAGAACAAATTGACAATACACCAGCTGGTAATATTTCAGCTACAAATGTACAAGATGCTATCGATGAGTTAGATGATGAGAAATTGAACATTGATGGCACAAAAGCAATGACTGGCAATCTTGATTTCGATGATAGTTACAAGCCAATAAATATCACAGAGCCAACAGAACCAGACCAAGCGGCAACAAGAAACTATGTTATAGGCAATAGTGGTATTCCAAAAGTAAAAGACAAAGATTTAACAATACCGCCATTGGGAACAAATTGGGAATTATACATTGTTGGAGTAGGTGCAAGTAGCCTATGGTCAGGACATGATAACGAACTTGCATATTACAAAAATGGTTGGCACTTCTTTACACCTTATGAGGGAATGACTGTTTATGTTGCAGATGAAGATAGATATTACTTTTGGACAGGCTCTACATGGACAATCATTAATTTAACTTATTTTGGTTCTGGGAGTGCTACAGATGGTCAAATCCCCAAAGCAGATGGCTCTGGTGGCATTGCTTGGGAAGATGAAGGTGGAAGCAAAGGTATAATACCATTCCCTTTACATTGCAGTGGTGGTGCAGGATATTCTGCAGAACAGACCATATATATTGGTCCGCCAGGAGTTTTTGCAGCTGTAGCATCTGCTCTCACAAGATTTCCAGCTGGTACAATAAAGAGAATAACTGCAAGAATTACAACCAATACTACAGATACAAACAGTACAATCAAAGTTTATGTAAATAGTGCAGCACAAGGAACAGGTCTTACATTTGCTTCAGCAGAAACAGGCCAAAAAACTCAAACGGAGAACATAACTATATCAGATGGCGACAATGTTTGTGCTCAAGTCGTTATAGGAACAGGAGGTCCGCAAGATGGTATATACATTAAGGAAATTACCATTGAATATGAACCAGCATGAGGTGTCTAAATGTACAAAGTAAAATGCTTGACAATGAATATGGTAAAATTCTTCGAAGAATGTCCATCAACTTGTCCAATAGATGGTTGCGAGAATTTCACTTGTGAGGAGGAACACTAATGCCATCTACTGAAGACATGATTTATGATGCAGTCATGGAAGTCAGAGACGATGTAAAAGAAATGAAGAATTGCCTAACCAATGTAAAATTAGATGTAAAAGGTTTGCAAGGTGAAGTAAGCGTCGTTAAAGATGATGTTTCAGATTTGGAAAAAAGTTTCGATAGACATTTGAGAGATTTCGACAATCACAAAAACAATCCTAATATGCATTACAAAGACAATTACCAAGAAACATTTCGTGGTAGAATTAAACGTCATAAAGGCGAAATAAGTGTCAATAGCATAATTTCAGCAGTAATCTACTTATTGCTGGACATCATTAATATAGTATAGAGGTGATAAAATGTTACCAACAAAAGAAGCTCTGAAGGAAATGAAATACAAAGAACTCCAAGCAGCTGCAGAAGTAATGGAAAAGGAACTCGGAATTGAACTCCAAAGAAATGCAAAAAAAGTGGACCTATTAGACGAATGTCTTAATGCACTGCCGAAGGAGCCAGAAGTTGCAGTTGCTACAGATGTGCCAAAGACTGCAGATGTAAAGCCTGTAAAGGAAATGCCAGATACACCACTTCCTCCTGAGAAAGTCCAAAAACACCCAAAGAAACCTATCAATGTGAAGGTTGTCATGGGTGAAATCAGGAACAGGATTAGAGGGCAGCCAATGTCTGGAAGCAGACATTACCAAGCACAAGTCAAAGCAGAAGTTCTTAAGAGTATGGGCATAACAGAAGCTGAATTTAAGGAAGCTGTCAAATCAGAAAAAGGAAAGTGATTGAATGAGCAAACCAGCCAAATCTTTAGGAGCTGTAATCCTACTTATAGGCTTGGCAGTAATAGCAACAAGTACTGAAACCAATGTAATTATTGGTGGAGCTGTAATATCTCTAATAGGTCTTGTTACAATCGTCTTTGAAGAAAATATTGAAAAGAAGATTGGCAAAGAGGCCATGCAAGAAATTGCTGAAACAATAGAAGAAAATAAAGAGCAAATTGTTGATATTGCTGAAAAATCTCTCGAAGGCAAAACAGACGAAGCAAAAGAAGAAGCAAAAGAGTTGATTGTTGAAAATGTTAAAGAAAAAATCAATGAAAAACTCGATGAAAAGTCTGAAAATTCCGAATCTGAAGAAAAAGAAGGAAAAGTTGAAGAAAAGGAAAAAGAAGAAGAAAAGCCTAAAGACGAGGGAGAGAAGCCTGGTAAGAAGGAAAAAAGCAAAAAAGACTGATAGATTTTTGTATCAGCAAACTATCGAATCTAAAAAACCGCTTTAGATAGCATACCTACAGCTTAACATCGTCGTGGTGTTAAGGTAAAGTTACCTTCGGAAAGATGTGCCAGAAAAAGGCTTGCAAATAGGCTTAAAATAAAAAAATATTTTTTTGAACTCCTATTTCTTCTATTTTTACCAAAAGTATTTATACTACTTTTCATCAGGAGGGTCGGTTTACCCGACCCAGGAAAAAAATAGGGGAGGTAATCGAAAAAAATAAAAAAAATTAGGAGGTAGTAAGTTGAGTGCAAAAAAATAAGGGGGGAGGAGATGTATTGATGAAATTTTTGAATTGCATTTTTCGCACCGCATAGTAATTGTTTTACATGTATATATTTTTTTCTATTCACAGATTGAACATAGCAATAACGTAATTAGTTCTTCTATTTATACAGATACCGTAGGAGGAGGGGTTACTATATAGATAACATAGCAATAACAGTTCTTTTCTTGCATGTACATCTGCACGGCTTTGCACTTAAATTATCTGAAAATGGGCAATTTAAGGTCAATGATGGGTGGCTACTAATATTTTATAAAATTTTGCCTTAATTTACTCTATCATTTTATATAGGAGAACTAAAGACAGGGAAACCATTAACATCCGAGTTCACCCTACTTGTTGATTTAGGGTCAAAATTGAATTTCGGTGCAAAGCCATCTGCAACAAAACATTTATATATGAATTCACTAACTATTTACTAAAATGTAATTAAATCGTAAAAGATTTCGCTTTGAAACATGCTCCAATGCAAAAACAACACATTTACTAAAAGATATATTTTAGTAAATCAGTAATGATGTTCGGCAATCGGCATTTTTCCTTCATTCGAAAAAATATACTGCAATGCAAGAATTGAAAGTGCAATCTTTCCTGCTAATACAAAATTCTCTTCAGAGTTCATTCTATCCTCACAATACCAGATGCTTTGTCCCAGCCAATATGCTTTCCATGTTCAAGAACAATGCCTGCTTCAGTTCGCCAATTGTGTAATGTATATCTTTCTTGCAAAGGTGTCCCTTGCCCAAGATAGCCAATTATTCTTCTGATTTCTTTTTCACCAGTCTTCAATGCAACAGTATTAAACAGAGACAAAGGCACATCATTCGCATCTCGAACTCTGTCTATTGCCACCAATAGAGTGGTATCCCGCCATTTTTTCAGACGGGAGACATCAAAAGGATAATTCGTATTATCATTCGTGATGAATGTTTCACCATCGAAATATCCAATCATTACTTTATCACCATGTATCCTGCTGACAAGTCTGACAGCCCATAGCTCTTTGGCATCTCTTTGAGGCAATTTTGCTGAAGACAATCCAACAATCTCCATGTAACTCTCCAAGGTCATATCAACACCACAAACATTGCATATTCCCAATTTCTTTCATTATTTTTTTCATCAATTGTTATGAGAGCTGCTTCCTCTTGCCAATTATCAAGAGTGTACTCTTCTCGAGGATTAGCATTGCCCCAAAAATCAGCAATTTTGAATATGTCGTCATCTTTGCCCTGATAATCTTTCAGCATTGCTCTATCACCAAGAAAAATTTTTCTCCCATTAGCATCTCGAACATTGCCTAAAAAAATCAAAGAATGCTGTGGAATGCGAATTAAATCCACTTTCTGGTCTCTATTTTTTCGTTTATTTGTTATGAAATTATACTGTTCAAAATATCCAATATAGACTTCATCTGGTAATGCTCCACGGGAATATTTTGCTGCACATAGCAATCGCCTCGACACACTTTCAGCCTTTGCCAATCCGACAATTTCCATATAGTCTTCAATCTTCTTCACTTATTCACCACAACATGCTCTGCTTTTACATTTATAAGTTCTTTTTCTGTCCTGATGTAAACAGCACATCCTTTCCAAGAGTCTAAATTAAATGAATTTCCACCCCATCCTGCTCCTTGAACTCCAAGTAACACTCCCACTCCCTTCAAATTCAGTCCACTATCGAATTTAACAGTATCACCTATCGAAAAGTCTTTCACTCTTCCAAGAAATTTCTGAACCTCCATGTCTTGCCAAACAATTTCTTTTTCATTCATCAATTGGTTATTGGATTGAAATTTGCCTTTTCTTATCGCACCAACAAATATTCCTTCTGGTGTTTCAGCTCCCCAAATCTCACCTTCCATGTCTCCAAAGAGAAGTTTCTCTTCTGGTGTCAAAGCAACTTTATTCTCTTCTACTCTCAAACCAACAATATCCATATAATCCTTCATTTTTTTGGGTCGTCTTTTATCCAATATCTTTTCTTTTTTCGCTTCTCTTTTTTCTTCTTTTTTCGCTTTTCCTTTTAAAGCTCCTTCTCTCCAATTCTGCAAAGATTGAATGTAGTCAAAAAATATTTTTTTTATTGTTTCATTTCCTGCATACGGAGCCATTTCATCGCTATTAGGAACTATGTAAAAGAGTTCGCTCATACTTACATCCTGAAAACCCTCATCACTGCATTTGTCCTTGGACTCATAAACAATATAATCATTGAAATTAGCAACTTCTCTCCATGGATTATCAGGTGAATTAACACCAACCATCACCTTTTGTTTGTATAATGGAGTTCCCTGTTGGCATCCTGGAGGCGGAGAAGCAACATGTACACCTCTTTCAACATCGTAGATTTCATATACATGAACCCAAGTATAATACTTGTAGAACTTCTTTCTACGAAATGTGTATTCTTTGATAGCATTTCTCTTTTTCACCCTGCCAAGCATAATAAATGAATGAGGAGAATTAATTGGGTAATTCTCTGCATTAAATTCTTTCGGCATTTTTAACACCACTTGACTAATCAACTTCCTTGCATTTAAGTTTTTTCTTTTGTCTTCTCAAATACTGTACATGCAATTTATCTGGGTGTTCATCGTTCCACTTGTCTGTAAGAGGGAACTTTGGAACCTTTATAGACTTTTTCTTATGTCCAAAATTCCATCCTCTTGTAATGCCATTAGCCATTTCTCTCTCCAAATTTCTCAATATAACATTCGTCGCAATAGTATTTGCCAGTAGTTGGTTCAGGCTCTCCAAATCCAATTTTCTTGCCACAGAAATCGCATTTCCATTGGCTCTCCAACCATTTTGTAAGATTGTCCTGTCTTTCATCTTGTACACCTTCATATCCTGCCAACATTGCATCAACAATATCTTCAACTGCATTGTAATGTTTGTCTTTGAGATATGAAATTTTCTGCTCCAGTGTCATGCCCATACAATCACTTCCCAACAAAATCATCATTAATGTCGTCTGGACTGCCCTTAAATGAAACTATTGGAGTTTCGCCTTTGTCTTTGAGCATCTTTTCCAATTCCTTAATTGACATAAATGAATATTCCTCGTCTCCTGCCCACTGAACAAACATGAATACACTATGAATTTGTTTGCCATAATCCTTTTCAATGAGGTGTTTGTTTGTTGCAGAAATAATATGTCCAAAGATATCTGCTAACTGCTTTGCAAGTGAATCATCAGATTCTGTTGCTGGAGTAGAATATCGATGTATCAACTCGAATTCACCTGCTGCAAAATTGTCTGTATCAATTTCTCGACCATTTGAGAATTTGATTTTAACCATTAGTCCACCTCCTTCAATTCGTCTTTCAATTCCACAAAAAAGTCTTTTAGAGCTTCTTCTACCATCTTAACAGTTTCAAGCATTAATGGATTTAATATTTGCTGCAATTCATCCCCAGCTTCTTGTGAGATGCTCCATTTTTTACTCCACTCTTTATATTTTTCTTGTATGTCGCTCATTCCGATTCCTCCTTTGGTGCTTCTGGAGCTGGTATCTTCGGTGTTTCCCTCTCTCTCAATATCCTATAAATAGATGGATACAAATTCCTCAAGACTTCCACTTCTCTCCAATCATACAAAGACATAGCCCACATGACAAAATCTTGTAGAGAATACCAAATTGAAACATCAGTAAGTGGTGTCAACTTTGGACCATCATTCTTCCCCCATTCAGCCTTTATATTGAATGCAGAAGCATTATTCCATGCTTCAATCTCTCTCTTCCTCATCCCGAGTTCTTTTGCCAATTTGCTCAAAAATATCTCCGTTGCTGGTAACTCGTCAAGGAATGCAATAGTTTCAAGACGTTCATCACAGCCCTCTTTAACTTTTTTCAATTCGCTGTAGATTCTCTTGGTTATCATATCGTTGCTCCAGTAATGTCTGATATTGTTTCTCCAAGAACCACCAATACCAAGAAATAACCCAGCATTGTTTGGAAGCATTAGAAATCCATCAATATGTATTCCGAGAGACATATCATAGGAGTTGGTGATTGTTACACCAAGCTTCACTTTATGTCCTGCAATAACTCTTTCCTCAACACCATATACTTTTACCATTCTCCATGGAGCATTAGGATACTTCCTTGTCAGTAGTTCAGGATTTCCCTCTATTCTCCAAATTTCTTTTACAGCCTCAAGGAAAATACTCTCTATTGTCTGATGTGGAATAGGACGATAATGCCTTGAACAAGTAACTGTTGGCCAACCATTGGCTACAACAAGCCTTTCTGGACTTGCTCCAATCTCATCAAGCCAATATTCAGCACCTTCAACATCGGTGATTACATACTTTGTAACCTTGGTGTTTGCCTCTGTCCATTTGGGACAGATTGCTGCTATGTCTTTTAACTCTAAAACATCAATTTTTTCATTTTCCATTTTGCACACTCTCCTGGAACTCATTGAGATTAGTTCCAATAGGTATATTGTTTACAAAGTATATAAAGTTTTTCTATATTGGACTATTTCTTATGGTTTCTTATAGCAAACATTGCACCAGGTTCCCAATCTTCTTCTTTCAGCTCTATAATGCTGCCACAATTTTTACATTTTGTCCATCCTTTGCTCACTGTTGGCAATGAAAAATCTGGTTCATGCTTTTTGCAATAACTCTTTCTGTTCTTTTTTAGCTGCGAATATATCCTCTTTTCACTTTTCTTCAAGCACTTTTGCCTATGATTTAAACTTTTTTCAGGCTCTCCACATGTTGGACATGTGTCTTTGTCCAAAAAATCTGCAAACCATTTCTTCAAAGACTTCATACTATCTTCCTCGGTCTAAAAATTACTTGGTCTTTCCTAATCATCTCACCAAACCATTTACAAGTAGCATAAGAGTTTCCTGTATGTGGGTCCAAGCCATCCTTTCCTTCAAGAACATCTCCATCGCTTACTTTTGCAGCTGGAATGAAATCTGGACAAGCAGCACACTGCTCTACAGTAACTGGACCTTTCTTTCTGCACAAAACCCCAACAATATCGTTGTAATACGGATTTGGAGCAAAACCATGTGTTATATCAACTTTGCTTTGATAATCTTTCTTTGGTCTCTCAAATTTAGGCATCTTTGACATTTACTTCCTCCACAATTTCAGTTACCATGTCCAGCATCTCCAAAGTTTCCTGTATTGGTCTATTGCCAATTTCAGAAATGATGTTCCAAAATAAAGCCTTTTCGTTTCTATCTTTGGCATTGTAATCACAGCAAACTTTGATGTCTGTCATTGGACAATCTTTACATGCATAAAGATGGCAAAAAGCACATGGACGTGAGTTCCAAGTTCCAGATTTTTCAATTTCAACTCTCATTAATCTCAGCTTTACTATTGTCCATTGTTTCGCCATTTCGAAATCTTTTATGTCTGGTAATATGCCATTGGCTTTGTAATTGTTGATTTCTTCAATCTTTATTTTCTCACTCATCTTATCAAATCCTTTCTCATTTCATAATATTTCAACAACTTTTCAAACTCCAAAGAACCCATCTGCCTCATCTTTTCAACTCTTTCTTTATCTTTTTTCAGGTCTTGAATACTCAATTGAAGATATCTGGCTGTAGTAGTCAAAGAAGAATGACCAAGGTTCATTTGCAATGCTCTTATGTTACCGCCATTGTTCAAATAATCTACTGCAAATCCATGTCTAAACATGTGCGGATGGACCTTTTTTTCAACACCAGCATCTCTTGCATATTTAGTACACAAATATCGTACTTGATGGGGTGTAATTCCTGTTTTGTTACTTTTAGTGATTAATTGCCCAGATTTTCTTTGCTCTATTGTAACAAAAATTTTCAGTAAGTCAAGTAATTCATTGTCTAATGGCACAGCTCTTTGTTTGCTTCCCTTTCCTATGATTAGCAATATTCTGGCTTCCCAATCAATATCTTCTATTTGAACCCCAGGGATTTCCATTTTTTTCCATTTATAAGTATCTTCTCCTTTTATTATTTCTGGAGTTTCTTCATCTGGAATACAATTTTTCGGAATTTCTTTTACAGATATTCTTGCTCCATTTTTCGTAATGTATTCTTCTGTTTCTCCAACTACTTCACCAACACGTAAACCATTATGTGCCATAAGCATGAATATAATCCTATCCCTCATATTCTCTGTGGGAATAGCCTTAATGATTTGGCTCATTTCATCATGTGTCAAATACTTCATCATTTTTTCCCTCCTTCATTCTTTTATGCAATTCCTGCAATGCCAGGCATCCCAAAGCAATGCCTCCTGCAATCATTGCAGCCCTAAAAAATTTCAATTCCTTTGGATTTGCTGCAAGTCTTTTCTTTTCTTCTTCATCAAGAAAATGAAGATATTCCCAATCTATTTCTTCATAATTTTCATCACTCAACTTCTGCACCGCCATTGTATGACTGACATCGCTCACAATAAAATAGTAAGTCATCATTCTGTCTTTCGATTACGAATCTTTTCCCTGGACACCCTCTTCTTTTGCAAGTAGCAATATTTTTGCTCTCTATTGGATTTCTCAAACTGCAAATATGACAAACTTCGGATAATGTAGCATGGACTTTTCCACATTCACAAATCCAATAATCTGGTACGAATCCAGATTGATTAGCCAGTCTTATTCTTTTGCCATACATCTTCTCACTTCGGTAAATATTTTCCAGCCTTTGTCAATGTATTCAGTGCTCCAATGACTTCTTTCGGTTTGATGTTGAAAATATCTTCTTCTTCATCTTTCTTTTTAGCTGTTTCCTTTTTCGGACTTTTCGAATATGGCATAATTGTTATTTTAAGCCCACATGCCCAACAAACAAAATTCACCTTCTTGTTTTTGCGTAAGGCACCTTTCAGAGACATATTAGCATTTCTTGGAATGCCACAATGTGGACACCAAATGTCTTTAGGAACTTCAGTTCTCACTTTCGACTTCCTTGGTGCTTTCGGGTTTGGATTCAGATTCCTCGCCTTCGGCCTTTTCTGTACTTTCTTCATTAGATTCCTCCAAAATAGGTTTGAATTCAGGAGTTTCTCCCCAATTCCTCAACATTTCATCGTCTTTTTCGATTTCATCATATAGTTCTTCATATGCGTCAAAGTCTATACCGAAATCATCTGTTCCAGCTGTAATCATCATTGAAAGCACATCCATCGGTGAAAGTGCCATCCTTCTGAAACTTTCTAATAGCATTTCATTTCCAAATCCGACATGCTTTAAGTCTCCAAGAAGTTTGTAATTTGTTCTTGCACATTTAATGCACAAAACTCCAAGCAAGTTCATGGTTTCATCTATGTCTTTCTTTGTTTGTTCATCAAGCATTTTCTTCACAGCTCCCAAATAATTCTTCAAATGTTATGTGTCTTGGACAACTCAGCTTTTCAGCCTCATCAAAAACTAATTTTTCAGTAAATTTTCCAACTACTTGTCCTCTCACTCTGACATCTCCATTTTCACTGATATAAAATACACCACCAACTCCTCCTCTTGCATTTTCAAGAATTGCTTGTAAATTAAGTGGTGTATGTGAGCAATAAAGCCTACCATGACCTTTTTTGACAAATACATTACCCTTATAATCTTGAGAATACTTTTTTCCCCAACTTTCATATTTTTTGTTGGCTAATTTCATATCTGACGTACCAGATGCTAACAAAATGTATATTTTAGCAATTTTTCCTGGAAAGGCTCTAATAATTCTGCCTATTGTTTGAACATGGTTTCGTTGTGATAGAGGTGTAGAAGCCACAATACCAAGTGTTGTTGTTGGGTCGTTAAATCCCTCCTTAATCATTTTACTGGTTACCAAAACACGTGTTTCATGGTCTAAATATGATTTTAGAGTATCAAATTCAGAGGTGTAAATTGAACAGCCAATGCCTTCAGCAAATAATTTAGCCATTATTTTATTGATTTGGTCTAATCTTTCAGAGAAAATAATTATTCTATCATTTGGATTCTCTTTTACCAACTCAACAGTCTTGTCAATCCTTTGAGGCAAATTGTACACAAAACTTCTTCGCCTCATTATTATTTGCATATATTGGTCATGCCTAATTTCTCGTTCTTCAAGTGCTCTTATTGCATTTTTCACACTTCTTGTAAGCATTTCATGAGCTGCAATCTGTCTTTTTTCCATATTGAATACTATATACTCTACATTAAAGGGTGCAACATTGGCTTCTTCCCAATCAACCTCAAGAAAAATTTTTCCGATTAATTCATACGACTTCTCTGGAGTTGCAGAAAGTCCCAAAACCCATTTACACTTGATATTAAGTGCTTTTTGGCGAACAGGTGATAAAAGACTATGACATTCATCAAAAATAATCAAATCATATTCTGCATCCTGCTTTGATGCCCAAAAGTATGTTTTGATATCAATCGAAGTTTCTTTAAATAATTCTTTCCATTGGCTTATTATTTGTTTTGTTGGACAAACGATGAGTATCTTTGCATCAGGATTTTCTTTCCAAATATAATCAATTACTTTAAATCCTGCTCTGGTTTTCCCTGCTCCTGGAACAGCTTTTATTATACCCTTTCGACCATTCTTTTCCCAAAGTTTTATCACTTTTTTCTGCCATTCATAGTCTTCATTCTCCATTTTTCAGCCTCCAAATAAAGAAAGAGAGCCACACTCGTGGCTCATTAGTCGTCATCATTAGTTATGTCCTCAATAGATGTATCTCCATTACCACGTACAACTGTTTCAGTTACTTCCCTATCGATGTCATCGAAGCTCTTTCTTTTGTCCATTTTCATTTCTCCTGTAACAATTTACTTTTTTGTTACACTTAAGTAAATGATGATACTTATATTTAAACTGTTTGTTCATTCTTATGTGGAGTATTGACATATCCGCATCTTTTGCATTTCTTTCTGTACACCCATCTTCCTGATGGATATTGCTTCACACCCATAATCCAATACTTCTTTTTGTTTTTCATAGTCTTTCCACAGCCTTTGCATTTTTTGCTTGAAGAAATTTGCATTGCTGCATGGAAAAGTTTTCCTGGCTTTCGTTTCATTCCTCGCACTCTCCTTCTTGCAGTATTTTTTCTTTTATCTCACGGTGCTTTTTACGGTGTTCCTCTAAATTTCTATGTAAAGTTTCTATTATTTCTTCGCAACGTTGTTCTGCATATTGTCTATTTGAATGTTCATTAAGAATTTTTAATTGACCCATTGCCCACGAATAAACATTCACTTCTTTTGAAAGCCTGTCCACTGCATTTTGTAATATTTTTTCTCGCCAAGTTTCGTTCATTCCTCACACTCTCCTTCATTACATACAAAGCAATCTCTTATCGGAATGTATGATTTGCTACAATGTATTTCATCAATATAATGTTTACATCTTTGTCCAATTGGTTTAACTTTGTTCATTCAATCAGCCTCCTTCAAAGTATCGGGGGGAGATAGTTGGCCTATACTAATTGTCACATTAGCTATTGATGTCGCTTCTGCCTGTGCTTGCAACAAATCTATAATCATTTTTTCTGGTACGAGTATTTGTTTCTGTGTTACAACTTTCTCTAATCCAGAATTAAGCAAAAGCCCTGTACATGATGAACAGGGTGTATGTCCAAACAAATACAAAGTACCACCTTCGACCTTTGAGCCATGCTTTGCAGCATTTACAATAGCATTAGCTTCTGCATGTACAGATGGACAGCATGGGTCATGTGCAGAATTTCCAGGAATAGAATCCGACCTTGCACATTTCCTACAATGGGGATAACCAGCTGGTGGACCATTGTAACCAGCTGAAACTATCCTTTTGCCAATCACTATTATTGCTCCAACTTTTACTTTGAGACATTTGCTTCTCTTGCTTACTGCTTCTGCTATTCCCAAATAGTATTCATCATCTTTCACATTTTTCACCTCAACATTTTTTTGAACAAATCTAATCCAATAAATTTGACAAGCATACCATCAATATCCCCTTTTTCTGCTTCCTCTTTGAGCAATTTCAAATTGTATGAAACAGTAGATGGTGGTAATCCCAATTTTTGAGCTATCTCTTTATTGTTATATCCAACTGCTCTCAATTTCACAATTTCTTTCTTGTTTTCAATTCTCATTTTTCTTCACCATCCTACATAACTGACATAATTCAGTATCAATAATCCCTTCTCTACGCATATATTTACATCTTGGAATTTTGTATGGATATCTCTCGAGACATCCAACAGTATATCCAATTTGATATTCAGTTATGCCTTCATTATATTCTGGGTCGTTCATGAATATAGTTGCTATTTCGTCTCTGTCTTCTTTTGGCATAATCTGATTAGGATTATTGGACTTCCATTCTCTCCAAATATATGCTACTATTGCAACTCTTTGCATGTGCTCTAAATGTATTCCAGATTCTTCTAACTCTATCAAATCAGCTATGCAGATAGGGACTTCTGCATTTTGGACAAATTCAGATTTCTTTGCTTTTTCTCTAATAAAGCATTTTGAAACTATTTCTTCAGGAACTTTCCACAGCTCGAATTGGAAATCTTCTTGGTAAATTGGTCTTGAGTGTCTTTTTCTATCTTCTGGAGCAACGATTTCATCCAACAGCACTTTGCAAAATTTCTTTTTGCCACCAACTGCTCTTACAACACTTCCCATACCTTTATCATCCCAACTAATTTTTCTTGGGTCTATATTCCATCTCCAAAACTCATGGTTCTCCTTCTTAATTTTTGTTCTATGCAGAATATCTTTGGCTAATTTCCTTGTTAAAAATGTTCTCAGCTGTCTCCAATCAACATCCGACTTTGCATCAAGCCAAATTTGGAAATGATATCCCTTGCCACCAGAGTCATAAACATAGAAAGGAATGCCAGAGTCTTTCAGTCTTTTTGAGAGCAACAAAGCAGTAAAGTAAAGAGTATGCTTATCATCGATATCCAAATCGAAAAGCAATTCATTTTTGCATAAAGTCCTGAATTCGGCTCTTGGATGCTTTTCCCAGTCCCAATCTTCATAAAGAGTCCAAGTACCAGGTGCTCCACTTGGAGTAGCAAGACATAATCTCATTGGGAAATCTGTAATTTCCATTTTTCGTATTTTATCAATCCACTCTTTTTGCATCTCACTCCACCTTCTCGAAAATTTTTCTAACTTTTGTCTTCCAATTCTTCTTTTTTGGCCATCTGGCTGAAACTCGAAAAATATCTCCATGTTCAAATGATAAGTCGGGATACTTGTTTGCTTCCCTTGGGTCGACAAAGCCTCTGAAATATTGGTTATCTTCAGATACAGCTTCAAATGTTATCTTTCCATTTATTGTTTTTACAGACTTGGCAATCCAAATCAATTCACCAGTTTCTCCAATTCTTTTTCCTCTTGCAGAAGCAAGAAGCCATAATGGTTTGCCCATCAAATATTCTGCATAAGGTTGAATTGGCATATCATTATTTATAGAAGCATTAAATTCATCCATAAATACAAAATTATCTACATAAACCTTGGTAATTTTATTGCCATATGGATTGACTCTTCCTTTAACTAAAATAGGAAATCCACCTTTTTCTCCAAGTTCAAAGTATTTCCTATCCCATTCTTCTTTGTATAAATTGTACACCTCTGGAGCAAAATGCAACAAAACAAAATCTGTTTCATCAATGCTATTAGCATGCAGATATTTGGCACCTTCCATTCCTACATTATCATCTGCAAAAGCACCACCCTCCATACCAACTATTTTCCAATTAACATTTTCTACTGAAGGTATTATTGCTCTTAAAGTAACTTCTACATTTTCAAATTCTTCAAAATCAATTTCATTTATTTTAGATGGTGAAATACCCACAAAGTATTTTTTAATATCTTCATCAACTCTTTCAAGAACAGTGTCTTCTACAGGATACGGTATTACAGAGGAAACAAATGCATCTTTTTGACTTTCAGTTATATCGGGATAAAATTCCCATGGCGATTCTCCAACTCCATCTTTGACAACACCCCATTGTGCTAATGTCTTTTGCCCTCTCCCAACTCCTTTATCAAACATCGACATTAATGAAACTCTATTATCAAGAATCCAATTCACATTCGGACAAATAGTCCTGAATGCTTGAGCTCGAGCAAGATTCTCCCATTCAGCCTTTGAACATCTTACTCTTCTTGCGAAATCATATATATCTGTATATGGAGCACTATCAACTATTTGTTTAGCAACCTTTTCACGCATACTTTTTACTGATTTTAGTCCCATATAGAAAGAATTTTCTAAAATTGCCCAATCAACACCACTGCAATTAACATCTGGCATTTCTGCAATGAATCCAAGGCGGTCCAGCTCTCTAATATAGGAAGAAATTTTATGGTCAACCTTTTCTGCTCTGAGCAGTGCTAACATAAACTCTTTGGGGTAATATGTTTTTAAATACATACATCGATAAGCAACAACTGCATATTCTGCTGCATGGGCTTTGTTAAAGCCATACGAACCAAAGAAAATAAGTCTATCAAATATTTCCCTGGCTAATTCCTCTGAACAATCGTGGCGTTGTGCTCCCTGTATGAAGACATCTCTTTGCTTGGAAAAAGTTTCAACACCTGTAGAATGTTTAATAATTTTCCTTATAGAATTAACTTTGCCCCAATCCATGCTGCCTAACTGCCTCAAAACCATTAATATTTGTTCTTGATATATAGGGAATCCCAAAGTCTTCTCTAATACCTTATCATAAATTGGATGCAACTTTTTGACTTCCTCAAATCCATTCCTTGTTCTGATAAAATCAGCTGCAAGACCAGAATGCAGCGGACCAGGACGATGTAAAGCATTCAAAACCAATAAATCCTCAAAACTGTCTATTTTCATGCTTCTGGCCATTTTAGTTATTCCAAGTGATTCAAATTGAAATACACCCAAAGTATTACCAAGAGAAAATTGCTCCAAAACTTTTTGGTCTTCAATATTAATCCTGTTCCAATCAATCTCTATCCCTTTTTCGAAAAGCATCTCCTTGGCTTCTGCAAGAATTCCTAATGTTGTTAGTCCTAAAATATCCAATTTAAGAATTCCAATCTCTTCAGCATCGCTTCCTTCATAAGCAGTTACCAGTCCCTTTGAAGCTCTCATTACAGGACTATAATCGTAAATTGGTGTTGGAGTAACTAATACTCCAGCAGCATGAGTACCATAATGTGATAAATGGCCTTCTAATTGCTCTGCAAATTTTCTTACTTGCGGATATTTCCTATCGAACCGTTTGCAAATATCAAACTGGTCAAAAGAATCTGAAATTGTGTAATCAACTCTTGCATCTCCTCCAGACCTTTGAATAATAGCCTGTGTAACTTTGTTTACCTCATCATATGGTATTGCTAATGCTCTACTGATATCTTTCAAGCAAGACCTTCCTGTCAATGAAGCCCAAGTGCCTAAATGAATTACAGAGTCCTCTCCATATTCTTCCTTAAGATACTCTATAACTTCATGTCTCCTATCATACTGAAAATCCATATCGATATCTGGCAAATCAGTTCTTGTTGGACTAATAAATCTTTCAAAATAAAGCTCCATTTCAATTGGATTAACATCGTGAATGTAAAGGCAATAAGCAACCAAACTTCCACCAACAGAGCCTCTCCCTGGACCTAATTCAATTCCTCTATCTCTACACCAATTAAGTAAGTTATAAACAAGGATAAAGTAATCTGAAAAAGTTTTCTCTATTATCATCTCCAATTCATACTCTAATCTTTCTCTGTATTGTTGGTCTTGTTCAGGAATCCTCTCCTTTAATCCTTTCTTGGCTAAATCCTCTAAATATTCTGCTGTATCAGCATATTGCTTTGGTATATTAGGTTTTGGAATAATATTTTTTTGTTGTGGAATTTGGATATCAATTTCTTCTGCTATTGCAAGAGTATTCGCTAATATCTCATCAATTTTTTCCTTGCTAATTTGTTTTATGAGACTCTCTCTAATTTCCTTTTCTGACATCAAGAAAAGTGTTCTAACAGTATATGGTTTGCCCTTTCCTCCAGGCTGAGATTTCTTAATAATATCTTGAACTTGTACTCCATTTTTGGTTAAATAATGAACATCATTAGAAACAATTATTGGCCTACTGTATTCTTTAGACAGCTCAAAAACTAAATTGTTATGATTAAGTTGCTGTTCCCATGCATGTGGTTGAATTTCGAAATAAAAATTCTCTCCAAAAGCCTCAACCAAATCAGAAAGTATTTCCTTGGAGAAATAAATTATAGAATTTGTACAAGCAGTAGTAATTACTATATTGCCATCCTTTCCTACACTACATAGCTGTTCAGCAGTTACTCTTGGACGTCTGTAAAATTGTTGCTCTCCTAAAAATGTCAAATACATTAACTGTTTGTATCCTTCATAATTTTTTGCCAACAAAACAGCATGGCGACTTTTTTTATCATCTGGGTGATTTATGACATAAGCCTCCATTCCAATTATTGGTTTTATTCCATTAGAAATGCATTCATTAAAAAATTTCCAGCATCCTGCCATGTTTCCATGGTCAGTTATGGCCAAAGCCTTAAAACCCATAGCCTTGGCCTTTAATACAATTGCTTTCAGCCTACCAAAAGCATCTCCCTTGGAGTGCTCTGAATGAAGATGCAAATGTACAAATCCTTGTTCTTCATCAGTTTCCTCAAACTCTGATTCATCTATCCCATAAAGTACACCCTTGGAAGTTTGCTCTATATGTCGATTTAGACCTTGTTCATGGTCTTTCTTTTCTCTAATCAAATTTGCATCTTCCAAAATTTTTACAAGATAGTCCCACCCTCTTTCCCAATGGGGTTTATTAGCCTCTCTTGAACGCAAAACTGCAGATGGGTGGATTAACGGTATAACTAATTTCATGCCATATTTTGGCTTTGCAAACAAGCTCCTTCCTATTCTTCTTGTTATGCCACTTTCCCCAGTTAATTCGTGTAGAGAGGAATTTCCAACTGCAACTAATATATCTGGATTCAATTCCTCAATTTGCCTAACCAAATAACCACTACAGGCTTCTGCATACTTTTCACTGAATTTATTCCCTGGAGGTCTGCATTTGACAATATTCGTTATTCCATAGTCAAAATCCAAAGTTGCTAATTTTTCAGTCAAAATTTTCCCTGCAGGACCAACAAATGGTTCACCTTTCTTGTCCTCTTGTGCACCTGGAGCTTCTCCTATGAACAAAACCTTTGGAGAGGCAACTCCTTTATAAATTACAGGATTACTACGTGTCTTGTAGAGTTCACATTTTTTGCAATTGTAAATTTCATCATCAATCATCCTGAACCCTCATTTCTTCAGACACATGTGCGACAACTCTCTTCTGCACACCAGTCTTCTGTAATTCAAAAACTCCTTGCTCTATCTTTATTGCCATCATAGTTAATACACAAAAATTGGCCATATCCAAAAGTTTGTCCTGAACTGCATACATATCCTCACAGTGATTATCCCAAATTAGTGTCTTTAATCGACAGTAACACGAATGGATGTCTGCGAAGTTCAAAACTTTTTGGTCGATAAAGTCCTTTGGTTTCCATTGGTCTCCATATTTTTTAGATTTTTCTTGCATGATTTGCTGTTGGAGTTGGAATATCTCTTGCATCAAGTTCAAGTCATCTTGGTTCATCTTCTTCACCAACCTTTATCATTTTGGCATATGCACTGTCTGGATACCAATCGTCTTTTTTGATTATTTCATCCATGAAAATTTTTATTTGCTCCACCAAAGGATTTAACCATTCCAATGCTTCTGCTCTTTTAACAAGAACTTCGAATCCTCCTTTCATTACAGGAATAATAGCATTATTCCCCATTATTTTTTCTTGGATACAGTAAACCATGAGCGATAAGCTGTCTGCAGCCTCAACTAACTGTCCTTCAATATCCTTGGATTTAGCAGAAACCCAAATTTCATATCTCCTTTCAGCAATTTCCTTTGGCAAACAAGATAGCATTTCCTTCATACAAGCTTTATTGATTATTTGGATTTGCTCTAATAATCCTTTGCTACCATGCTTTACATTGTAAGGCAAATCACTGGAAATACTTTCCTCTGCGTCATGCATCAATGCTCTGCTGACTGCTTTGGCTCTGTCCACCTTCACTCCATTTGCTTCTGCATAATCACAAAGCAAATCAACATAGAAAGCAACAAAGAAAGAATGCTCTGCAACACTTTCCTTGGAAATTTTAGGAACAGTAGAGTATCTGATAACATGGCTCAAATGCTTATGGCTACCAAGCATAAACTGTAGCATACTTGCTGTGCTTTCCATATTAAGACCTCAAAACATTTTTGCTAATTAGTATGCAGACTAAAGATGGGTCTTCATTCAACTCTCCGACTGCTTCTTTCAATCTTTCCATATCAGGAAAGGTATCTGTCCAAATATGACCATCTGACCATACTTTTGCTACTTTATATTGGGTTTTCAATACATCATCCCCTTTGCCATATTTTTCAGCTTGTTTATTAGCTGATTTGTAGTTGCACATTCAACATGTGCACACTCACTTAACATGATGTTCCAATTTCCAACAGGTCCAGAATTCAAAAATACAATAGGCTTATTCAATGCATAAGCATATCCCATTTCCCAAACTGTTCCTATATCTGGTAACATTACGACACTTGCTCCAGCTTCAAACTGCCTTTCCTCATCCTCAATCCTTGCAATCACAGTTGCATTCTTTTTTCCACGATTTTCATCGTCAACCCAATCTAATGCTAATAGCTGAACACCTCTATATTCAGTGATTGCTATCATGGCATCACTGGAGCGAATGGCATTGACATTGCTTTTGAATATCTGTTTTGTAGTCCCTTTATCGCTGTCATGCATAGGTGAGAAAACATGGAAATCCTCAACAAGAGCATCCCTGACTCGCTCGACTAATTCTGACTGATGGCGATTGAAAAATGGTCCTGCCAAATACACTCGCATTTTTCTTTTCATGAGTTTCCTCTCCTAATGGATGATTTGCCTTCCGTCTTCTGTCTTCTCTCTCCCACACCATTGGCTTGGAACCATGCACTTTCCATCTGTCTCACAAATAGGCTTGATATCAGCCCACCAAGGTCCCATTTTCCTTTCAACTTCATCAATCATCAAGTCAACTATTTGCCTGAACTCTCCTTGGACTCTAACACAGCTTCTCTTCACAACCATCTGTCGCCATGCACGATAGTTCGCTCCAACCATGATATCAGTTGTAATGTTCGTTGGTAGAAGGCCACGTGCTACTTCTGGATGCTCACCTGAATGCAAATTCTCTTGGTAAATACTATCAATCTTTTTCATTGCCTCGTAAAAGGCTTCTGGGTTTTTGCAATTTGGTGGCTGATGGAACATTTTTCGATTCGCAAAATCTTCTTTTGTTACCACTCTCATACCTTGTTGGGAATAACTGAATCCAACTCTGTTTCGAACTATCTGATGGGTAAAGGCTCGAGAAACATTCCCCAAGAACCAGTTCAGCTGTATGAATTCAAATGCATTCCCAAGAACTTCCTTTTTAACAACATCCAATATTTCCTGTTCCTCTGAATTCACAGGGTCGACTTCACCAAGAAGATATTTCTTCCAGAAATCCTCTCCAAACTGTTTGGCATCTGCTTGTATATCCTTTACCATGACATCCCAAATCAATTTCACTAATTTCTCTGGCTGTGGTGTCCAATTCAATAAGACTACAATCGGCTTTGCTCCAAAATCTTTTTCATTTTTCATCTTCCAATCCTCCTAAAATTTCAGATAACTCTTTGAATACCTGAACGTAAATTGGTAATATCCTATAAAGTCTAACATTGTTGTATCCTACAAGTGTTTCGACAAGACCTACATTTTTCAATTTATTGGCTCTCCTATAAACAGTCTGCTTACAGAAACCTGTCTGCTCCATTACATCTTTTGTTGAAGCCCATTCCCTATCATGCTGGGCTATGGCCACTAACATACTTATATCAGAGCCACTAATCATTTTGCACCCCTTTTTCTTTTTGGAATTGGCTTTCCATCAAGGAACAAATCTTCAATTCTTTTTGCTGTTTTTTCTCCAAGGATTCCATGCCACCATCTACTTTCTTTCCAAGCCTTCTTTGTCTTGTATGGCTCATTTTTTATGTAAACTCGACGGTGCTCCATTGCTCTAAACAATTCATTCGGAATCGGATACCTTTCTGCAAGTTGCTTCGCTTTGTCATCGCCGACACCATAGAATTTGTATATCCCAGCAATATCATTATAATCGTCAGCTCTATGAATTGGTCTATCAACAAAATTTATAGTTTCAAGTGATAATGCAATATCGACCATGAATTGGACTGCCTTTGCTCTGCTATCAAACTTGAATGTTGGAAGCAAAAAGTTTCTCTTTCTCCAATGTGAAGAAACCCACTGATGAATTTCTCTTGGTGTACGTTTGTTTTCATCTCTCGCAATAATTAATGCTTTTGGATTAACTGTAGCACACATATACATAGCCCAAATTTCATCCATAAGATGGCCATTGAAAAACGAATTTTGAAAGTCTTGATATTCCTTAAAAGTTACTACAAATTTCTCACAGCCTTCAGGTTTCAAATGGTAATCACCATATTCGAGGGTTGCAACTTCAATATCGAGTATTCCTCCTAAATTTTCATTTATTTTTTGGAAATGCTCTTTCATTATCGAATGCTCTGCACTGTCTATCCAAACCCTAATCTTCCCTGTTCTCATTCTCTATCTCCATTAACAAATCAAATACTGGCAGTTGGCTTTCTATCAACTCTTTTGCAAATTTTTCGTCATTTTGATATTTGAGGACAAACTGTCCAATTGTAGCAATACCGTATTTCTGTGACAAGTCTTTCATCGATTTAAGCATGAAATTTGAAACTGCAATAACTTTCAATTTTTCCAATTCATTTACCATTTGCAACACCCTCGAATAATTTTACAATCATCTTCTCTCGCTCTGTCAAATGCTCTTGAATGACATCCCACCAGCATATTTTCCACCATTTGCAAAATCTGCAATGCCAATCACTGTCAACATTCATTTCTCCGTTAATATCAAAAGCAGCCTTGAATGGCCTTTCTGGAATTTCTCTTGCTTCAACCAATTTAATCAAATCTTCATTTTGCTTAATGATTTGCTCGAAGAATTTCTTATCTGGCCAAACTTTGTACCATCTTCTTTCACTTGTATTTTTATTGTAATAATGCAAATATCCATATTCAAATTCACCTAATATCAAATAAGATTGTATCTGTGCATAATGCTCTAAAGACGGTCTATCTTCATAACCATAATAGTTTATTCTATGCTCTAATTTAGGAGCACCCAGTTTACATCCCTTGCAAAATCTTGCATTCGCCCACAGTCTTTGCCCACAGTTTGTACAATACCATCCTTGATTAGTTTTCCAAGCCCTTTCTTTGCAACTTTTACACTCAATTGGAACATCTTTTCCATTGAAATGAATTAAAAAATCTATGCTTCCAGAAATAAGATATTTCTTCGACCGAATTCTAAATTGTGCTCTGTCTGGAGAAGGCAAAAGTCCAGCATACAAAAGCCATTCACCCAATTCCTGCTCAACTGCGTCTCCCATTCTCCAAATAGACCTTTTATTCATCCAGTCTTCATTTGGCTCTTCTTTTATAAGAATTTCTCCAAATTCTTTTTCCATGTCTTCATGTGACATCCAAGAGAAATACCTGGAGCGAATACATTGCATCAATGCTGAAGGATAGTGATAAAGTGTATCCTGTGGATTATCAGGAATTATTATTTTGGATAAAACAAAATCTTGGACAGCTTTGTCCTGTTGGTATTTCATTTCCCATTCCATTTTTCTGTTCCTTGCCAGGTAAAGACAGAGTGTGAGAACCCAATCTCGGGGGAGAAAAGGCCAAGGCAACTCTGTCTTCTTTTGGACTCTCTGGCAGCCCATTGGTTATGCCTTGTTGGGTTTGTCTATTGCTTTTGCTGGGGAGAGTGTCTATTTAGCCTTGAACTTAAAGACTTTTCCAAATCCATGGCCATCAATAGCTGCATAACAGCCACGTCTTTCGAGCTCTTGCAAGAATTCTTCAGATTTGATTTTGATGTAAGAAGGATTTTCCTTTTTACCAAAACCAACTTTTGTTCCGCCTTTCAATTGCCATACAAACAGTTTCTTTTCCTTGAGAAACTTGTCCAAGGCTTCTGCGTCTTCGATGACAGTCCATCCGTCATCTCTTGCAAGCTGCATCCCATCTGGAAGTTCGAACTTGTAAGTCATTTCCAATCACCGCAACCTTATTGTCCAAAGAAATATATATACTTTTCCTTCTATTTTTCCCATTCTGGACTTCCTGGTACTACTCCTCCACCAATTTTCTTCCATTTCTTTAAATCTCTCAATTCCTCATTTGCAAGAGACTGGATGTAAAGCCTTACAACTTTGGAAGCAGGAAACTTTGGGAGATTAGAAGTCTTGTACCAAGCAGTAATTTGCTTCTTACATTCTATACTATCAATATTATATATAGCAGAAATTACATCAATAGCAGTCGCTGTATCAATATCACTCTTGGCCAATCTTATAAGGAAAGAATATCTTTTTTTAATCTTATTTGGACTTTCTTTACCTCGAATGATTTGTAATGCTTTGGCATCTCCCAAAAGTCCTTCGGGCATTTCATTCCTCCTTCTTTTCCTCACTCTCCAATTCTTTCAGTCTTTCCTTCTTGGCTTTTTCCATAGCCTGCATTTGCTTGGCCACTTGCTCTTCTTGCTTTTTCTTGGATTGCTTTTCCAAATCTGTAGCCCAATTCCTGAATTCGTCTATGAGTTCCTTTTCTTCAATGAATTTGGCCATCATACCATGCTCATATGCTGCTTTCTGCAAAGCCATTTCATGCTGTGTAACAGCATTCATAGTATTTCTCAAAGTCGAAATCAGATATTGGGTATTTGCAAGATATTCCTCTGGTCTATCTTTACCAAATTCTAATTCCAATCTCTGCAATCTTTCATCAAAGCCTGTAACCAATCCATCTACTTCTTTAAGCATCTGTGCTTTTGTCTTCTCCTTCTTCGCCATTCTTATTCCTCCATTCAACTATTACTTCTGAAATGAATTTTGTGATTACTGCCAGGAAGTCTTCAGCATTTTTTCTGAATTCCTCTTTAGATTCTTCGTCCAGCTCTGAATAGGACTTTGCAAGTAAATCTCTCCAAACATCCATGTTATCCTGTGGGTCCATTACATGACAAAGTGGTAACCCTTCCTCCAGCTCCATTTTCTTCCATTTAACCCAATGCCTGAATCCGATTTCAGCCATTTGCTCGAGCAATTCATCAATCGATTCTATGATATCAAGAGAAATTCCAAACTCTGATATGAAATTCTGTATTATCATATTTTCATCTAACATTGTAATCCTCCAATCTTGTTTGCATGAACAAAAAATCGTCCAATGTCAACTGAAAAGCATACTCAATCTTCATCATCATCACCTGCGATAATCTTTATCATGCCCTTCATTTTCATTTTCAGCTCCTCTAATTTGTTATGCATTTCAGTCAGCTGTTTATGCAATTCCTCATTCTCTTCAGACAATTTGGAATAGCATTTTTCACATACTGACAAATCGTTTGCACCGCACTTATCACACTCTACATGCACATCTAATCCCATGGTACACTCACCTCTTGATTTTCTAAATATTCTTGACCAAGTGGTCCAATCCAAACAACCCAAGATTTCCCCTTCTTTTTCGATTTTACTATTCCATATTTCAGAAGGTCTTGGTAGAATCTTTTTACACCTGCTTCATTGCTGAACCACCCTCTTTGGACCATTACTTTTTTCAATTCAGTTACACCAACAACTGTTTCCAAATAAGAAAATGCACCTTTACTTTTCAAATATTTTAACACTTTTTCTGTCTTTTGGAGATTTTTGGTCTTCATTGGTAACACCGAATAATCATCATTAGTATATCTGTTCACCCAAATAACAGAATCTGCATAAGCAGTTGAAAAAATAGGGAATGCTTTTTTGACATCATCAACAGCAATATCAATGACTTCCCTTTGAGAATCTCTAATAATACTCATTATTGTAGAATATCTAATCAACTGTGTTTCTATATCAAAATATGCTATTTTGAACATCCAAGACGGCTTTGGACCATGCATAGCAGAAAAATCCTTGAGACTATGCATACAACTCTTAACATAGTCCATAGTGCTTTCAGAAAGCCAAAAATCATAATTTCTTTGCCTCAAATATCGCAAATAATTCACAGCCTTTACAAAATTTTTTGGTTTCGGTGATTGTTTGCCTGGTGCATTTGTACCAAATCTTTTCGTTGTTTCCTTCTCTGACAAGGGAAAATTCACACATATTATCTGGCTTCTTCTAATATCTCCTTCGGTCATAATTGACATTGGCACTTTCCTTGCTGGAAATCCTTGAACCAATGTACATTCAGGATAATAAGAGCAGTGGAAAGATTCTGGAATTCTTACCTGTGGCTTGGAAATTTTATTTGTGCCTATCCTGGATAAAGTTCCACGCAGAAGCTCCCTAATCTTCCTATTTTCACTGCTATCGAATGTGTAAACACTCAAAACTTCGTCCATTATAACGAAATCTGATGACAGCTCTCCTGGAAATGGTTCATATTTCCACTTTCCACCCTCCTGCCATTTCTCTGTAGAGCCAATGAGTTGGTCGTAATGCGGTGTAGACTGTCTGAAACAAACACTGTAAGGATTTAATCGTGATATTCCTGTCAATATTGCTGATTTGCCACTCCCAGGTTCACCTACAACTGTAAGATTTAGACGCAGCTCATCATATGTTTCCTCACCATGTATCAAATTCCAAGCTTCTAATTTTTCTTCCAAAGGCTCATTCCATTGGATTGGACCTTTCCGCTTACAAGCATTAGCCAATAGGCTCATACAGGCCACGGATATTGGTCCTATGCTCTGCTTGTTCTTTACCATAGGGAAGGCAGGTAACATCCAAGACAGAACTGTCTGAAAGTCCTGTTTTGCAAAGTCATCTTTACTCATCCATTAGCCCTGCCTTCTCAACCAAAGTTCCTTCTGGGTAAATTTCAAGCCGACCTTTCCTCACAAGACAAAGTACATTATCGCCTTTGTCTATTCCGAGCTCCTCCAACATGGCAGCAGGAAGATTGATGTAAACTCGAGTCCCTGCTGCCTGTATTTTCCTTTGCTCCATGTTATCACTTCAAGGCAAATTTGCCGTCTTTCAATGAAATTTTTCCATTTTTCATAAGCAAATCTATTTGACTTGCTATTTCCATTTCTTTTGCACCAAGCTCGGATACGAGTTCAGACGGTGAGTGTGGTCCATCTTTGAGAAGCTCCATTATCTTGTTTTCAAGAGATTCGCCTTCAGGAGCATCAATTGGAGGTTCATCTGCTTCAATTTCCTCTTGCTCTTCTTGCTCTTCTCCCTCCTCTTCTTCCTCCTCTTCTTCTTCTGGCTCTTCTTCTGGCTCCTCATCTGGTTCTTGCAAATCATATAAAAGGTCTACGCAATATGCAAATCCACCAGCACCAAGATTGAAATTCTTGCCAGTCCTTTCCTCTCCGCTTCTATCTGTCCAAGTATTGTCAGATATGCGACCATACAGCAACATCTCCACACCTGGAACACCGATTTCTCTATTTTCAGCAGAAACTTCATTCAGGAAATTCACCATTTCAGCCCAATCTTGGTCTTTGACAAATTGGTTGAATTGGTCTATGTCATCTTGAGATGGAAGCAATAATGGTAATACATCCAAATCTCTAACAAAGAATCCTGACCTAACTCCAGAGCGGAAGTTGACTTTCAGATTAACCTTGTCTGGTGTTACAATGACACCTTCTTTGTCCCAACAACTCACATCAATCAACTCTCCACAAAGAAGAGCATACTCTCCATCACTACAATCAGAGATTTCTTTCGCTGCTGAAATCAAATCGTCTGGCAAAACTGGAGATGTTTTAACCTTGGACTTGTCTGTAAGGCGATACTCAACTTTACCAGTGATTATGTAGGTTGTCTTCTCAACATCTGTAACAGATAGTTTGCATGGATATTCTGGCATATCCTTGTCCATGAAGAATTGAGCTGCTTCCCCATCCAAAAGCACATTTGCAACTCTTTTATTGTCAAAGTTGTCAAATTGCTTGAGAAAGAATCCCTCAACTTTCTTCAAATTCGTTTGCTGGGTATTCAGCTCTGTTGCAGCTGCTTTTATTGCCTGTGTTGCTGTTTTTCCCTTGCTCCTGTACTTCTTGATGGTCTTATCGACCTTCTTTTTCCATTCTGCACTTTTGTCCTTATCCAATAATGCTTGGTATATTCTATCATACGCTTTCATTTTCCATTCCTCCTTATTTCTTGATTACATCTACTCTGCATTTTTTGCAAGTAAATACCAATTTACCTTTATAGTGTGGCAGTAATTCCATTTTTCTGCCACATTGTGGACAATTAACTTCCGATTTCCAAGTTAATTCCTTTTTCCTAACCATTTCCCATGCCATTCAATCAGCCCTTGTTGGTGGATACATCTTTGCAGAGCAATATCCCATTTCTCTTATCAAATTTGTAAGTTCTCTACATCTTGGATGGCTGTAAACCGAATAGGGCAATCTTATTACTTCCATTACTCTTCCTCCGTTGGAATAAAGGCAGCACATCGAGAGCAAACCTTTTTTCCTTTGTGCAAACCGTATGTCTCTCCTCTTTCAAATATTTTTTCGCAATTAAAGCAGCAACCTTCAGCCACTTTTTTACCTTTCCTGCCATCCAATACAAGTTCAAAATGCTTACAAACACAGATGTCCTCTTCCCTTGGATTGAAAGTTATACATTTGCAATTACATTTTTCAGTGATATCCAAATTACATTTCCAACCTATTGGACCCTCATTAGACGGAATGCGATTAAGCATCTTCTACCCTCCTGTAATCTTGGCAGAGCATTTTATTGCGTCTTCAACATTTTCGAACAATTCATATTCAACCCACCATTTTCGTGGGCATCTGCCAAATCCTCCGATTTCCCTTTCGAATTCATCATCAATTATGAGTATTTCACCCTCACAGAACACTGGATAGTTTATTCCGAAGCCATCTTCTATTCTATCATCATAAATGACAATACATTCTTTATCATTTTCAAGATGGGGAGCATTGAAACAAACCCACTTGGCCTTCCCACTTTCCTGCATACCTTCAGCCAAATCAACATCGAAGTAGAGTTTGCCATTAATAAGATGCAGCATACCTGTACCAGCAAGATTTCCGTCTCCTGTCTTGGTATCGAAATCATATTCTTTACCATTTATCTTTGGAACTTGAGTTATTACACAGAATTTCATTCATTAGCCTCCTTGTATTTTTTTTACTTCTGCTTGCAATTTTCTAATTTCCCATTCTGCCTTCTGGTTGGCCAATTGATTGTTCTTTTTGCTTGCACCATTATCAATGCTTCTCCATGCCAGAATAGGAAGTATGAATGCTATTATAATTGCACCTTCAAGCCAAAAATAATACACTTCATATAATACGCACAGAAATCCAACAAATAAGGCTGAACTCATTAAAATCGCCTCACCTGTGTTATTCACTTCGCTCATGCCATTGCCTCCACATCCATATCAGTAATTATATTTTCACTCATTCAATCACCAAATCCTCTACTATATATCGATAATGTGGTTTGCCTGGCAGAACATATTTTACCCATTTTTTGCCAGGTATTCTTGATATGCCCTTTTCAATTATAATGGCATTAGTTGGTATGTTACTAATGTTGCCATTGCACTTTGGACACTTCATTTGCCTCTCTCCAATGGTGTTCTGTCATCTTTCAATCTTCCCTCTTGAGCCAAAATCGTGAGAACCATGGCAAATAACACCATGTCATCACAATCCAAAGATGGAAATACTCTGGATATTTCTTTGCCACAGCCAATACATGTTGTAGTGATTTTACGCAGTGGAATTGTTGGATTGAGAGGATGTTTGTCATTGTAAGCATGATAATTTTCACCATACGACCATCCACAATTTGTACAAGCAATCGGGATTCGTTTATTTCGGTAAATATCCATTGCAACTTCAGTATTTTTCAATTTTGCTAATCCGCTAAATCCAACCTCTTTTTTAGATTCTTTTTCAAGTTTTTCAGCGATTCGCTCTTTTTCTTCTTGGCTGCGTCTTGACCATCTACTCATTGAGTTTCCTCCTTCTTGTGCCACCAACAATCAAATCCATGAATTGTCCTGCCATCATCCAATTTGATGACTGGGACTTCTGGAATTTCGAAAGCCATTTCTGTTTTTTCATCTTTGAAGCCAACTATGCAAGTATCAATGATTATACCTTCCCCTATTTTTTGCTCTTTGTTTGGTAGTGCATAACAAACAACTGGTGTACCAATTTCCACTTTTTTGCCTCCTCTTAAAACAAGGTCAATATTCTCTTCAAATAGTCCAACAAAGAACAAGTGAATGCAAAGCCAAGCTGGAAACAGCAAGATTATGGCTAAATCATTTGGCCAAACTATCGTTATGCAAAGAAATATATTTATGACCGACCAAAGTCTAATCCAATTCAGCAAATACTCCCTCCTGTAGCTTGTCCTCACCACTTTTGCGAGTGTACATTTTGTATTCTGTAATCTGTCTCTTTTTCTTCTTTTTTGCTGTAAATTCCACCCAAAGGCCACATTTAGAGCATTTGTCATAAAAATTATCTACTTGCCAAAACTCCAAAGTTTGTAAGCTGCAAGGTCCATCTTTGCTTTGGAATCCTTTCAAAATATGGCCACATTCAGGACATGGCATCTCAAAGAGGATTTCATCAAACATTCCCACTAATATCCTCCTCCAATTTCCTCTAAAAAGATTTCATCAGACATGTATGTAACTCTGTACATACATGATTGGTTTGCTGCTCCATCTCTATCTTTGTCAACAGAAAGTGTCCAAAATTTTGTCCCAATAGAAGCCTCCCAATCTTGAGCATCCCATTTATTCTCTATCTTGATTGAGCCAAAATAAAGTAATGCCAAACCTGCATGTTCAACTCCTCGGCCACCTGCTGGACTTTCATACTTGCCTCCTCCTCTAACTTCGGAAATAGCAAGAACAGGCACAACTCCTGACAATCTTTTGGCCAATTCACCTGTCCACTCTCTCACATCAGCTTCTGGAACTGCTTTTCCATGGCCTGTTGGCTGGGCAAGTATAGTGGTAAGAGAATCTACAACAACAAGGTCAGGCTTCATCTCCATAACATATTTCAGGATTGTTTTTACAGCTCTCGGTGGTCCTGGTCGATAGGACTTCAAGTCAACAGTGTTTATAATGGGTGGATTAGGCTTTGGAGCGTCAAAACTATCTTCTCCGTATATGTATAGTACCTTTTTCTTTTGCTTGGCAAAATGGCCTGCAATAGTCCTTGCAAACAATGATTTGCCACACCCTCCTGGACCATAAAGAATTACCAAGCCTTCAGGCAATCCTCCACCTAATGCTTCATCAACACCAGATATGCCTGTTTTTATTCTGTTCGGCTCTCTTCTGGCTTTATTAAGCCTCATTTTAGCCTGTGTCCATTTCACTTCGTCTTTAACATCACCATCAAATGGCGACCAATTCTTTGGATAACTCACTTCTCTTTCCCTCCTACTTCTTCTATCATGTCCTCGACCACCTGGCTATTCTTTCTGGTATAACAAATTTTGAATTGCACTCATCGCAGCAAGTACCATCTTTATAAGGTCTGGCATTGTGGCCATAACCTTCATAAGATTTCCCGCAGATACAGCAATCTCCAGCCAAACTATGCTCCTCCTCCTATGCAATCCGTATGGAAAATTTCACCTTCGATTACAGCTACAACTTCACCCTTTTGTATGGGCTTTCCACACTTGTGGCAAAGTGTTGTAATGAAAATATCCTTTTCCTGGAAATGCTCTTGAACCTCTTGAAGGACTCCTCGAAAGTGTTCTTGAGCTTCGTTTCTGAAAGTTTTCAGCTGTTCAGCAACTTCAATCAAAGTTTTTCCCATTGAGGAAAGTAATTCCTCTGTAACATTGCCATTCAAGTCAATACTCAAACTTCCATCTTTGTCTTTGCTAATTCCTACATCATAATCCATGTTTTTTCCTCCTATGCTGTTTCTGCAACCAAAAATTGGACTCCTGCTTCTGAATTGAACTGCCAATCGTCTGGAATGTGAATTATTTCCTCAAGATAATATTTGCCATTTGGCAAATGAATTGTTTTAGTTCCCTCGCTCCCGAATTGTCTTACCATGTCCTCAAAATTCTCAATGAAATATTTGTCTGCCATTTTATCACCTAATTAATCCCGCTTCTCTCAATTCTTTTATGCTTGCCTTTCTGTATTCAGTATTACACTTAACAGTTTTTACCTTGAACCTCTCTCCGTTTCTTTCAAGAATTCCCTTTTGAATAAGATGTTTGATATATGCATCAGCCATTACAACAGCATTGCCATTGTAATAATTAGACACTATCTTTCTTACTTCTTTTACAGTGAACTCGTCTCTTCTCAAGGTAATCTCCCTACTGGGATTGTGATAAATGACTTGTTCATCCACAATTTCAATAGGCTTTCCCAAATCTTTTAGAATAGCATGTTTTTGCTCTTTGAGAGTTTTAGCTCTATCTTTGTATTTGGCCAATGCAGATTTTTTGCTTTCTAAAGTTGCAATTAACTCTTTTTTGTCTTTCAAGTCTTTTTCTAATTTTCGAATTTCCCAGATATTCTTCTTTATTTGCTCATCCAACTTTTGAATTTGGTCATTGAATGCTTCTGTTACTGCTTCAAATTCAAGTGTACGAGTAGGAGCAGAAGCCTTTACACCATCGCCAGATTTTTTAGCTGACTCCAAATCTATTTTGTTGTAATTCACCCATGCTTGAATTGAGCGAAAGGAAATGCCCTCTTTTTCAGCAATTTCTTTTGCTGTAAGACCTTCCTCTAAAAGTTTCATTCTTCTTTCGAATTTCTCTTTTTGCTTTCCACCTTTTTGGGTTCTCACATTATTCACCGAATCCCTAATGTGCGTATTAGTATATAAAGGTTTTTGTAAGTGCCAAGAAGGTTTTAAAGTTATGCAAAATTTACTAAAATGTTTTTTTTAGTAAGTCTTATTGGACGCATAAGTTGAAAAACTCCAATGTCATCTTTTTTTAAAAAGAGTAGATGACTTGCTGTTCTTTTATATACTTTTTGCAAAAATTTTATATACTTTTTGCCATCTTTTTTTTAGAGAGAAAAGATGACTCCAAGGGGGGGTTATATAAAAAAAATTTTATTTTTTCCAATTGTCAACAGTTACAGCAGTTACGCCTCCCTACACTTGTATGCATGTGGGCGTGTAGAGACAAATAAAAAATTAACTAATTCTCTTTAATATAATATTCTATTATAATATGTTACAATAATAAGATATATTTACTACTTTCTCAAACTATTCTTTTTTATTTATTCTAATGTAAGTAACTGCTGTAACCATTGAGTTACATTGGAGAGTAAATCCATCTACCTCGCAAAAGTTCATCCAATGTTTCAAAAAATCCGTAAAAAAGCGTAACTGTTGAAGTAAAATATTAACATTTTAGTAAGTTTATTCTCCTATTTCCTCTTTCCAATACTTTTTTATTCTTTGTTGAGCCTGTACAAGAGTTTGCAAATTTGCTATATTCAGCTTCCTGCAGGACTCTAAATTTGCTTCAGAATTCATTATTGCATAGTTTCTTAAGGATGCAGGTGTAATATCACCACAATATTTATGTACAATTCTTTCAATTTGTCTATTTGATAACATATCTTTTGTTCCAGGAAAGATATAATTGCTTGAGTCCAATCTATGCTCCATCCAATCAATTAGAACTTCATAGGTATTTACAGAAATGCTTATTTTCCTCATTCCAATTTTCAATTTGCAGCTTGGCAATATATCAAATTTTGTCAAATCCACTAATTCAGAAACTTTTAGCCCTTCAATACCAAGAAGCAAAAATATGCATCTGTCTCTACTCTTCCTAATTTTGTTGAAAGCGGTATTGAATTCCTCGGTACTTATTATATGCCTTTTGGCCATTCAATCACCCAACTTCAAGAATTTCAGCCAAGACTTCTTCTTCCCAATATTCGGAGTGTCTCAAGGAATTGTGGAATCCCAATTCTTGCTGAATTTCTTTGTTAGTTAGTATATCTTTGACCTTATATTTATTTATTTGCATTATGTGGCTTATAGGGTCGTCCATTGGCTTAAAAATCAATGTCCTCGATTCTGTACTTGGAATTTCGACTATGATAGCACCATTATGCCAAACAAAAGAAAAATTGCCATTAGGCGATACCAACATTTTTGCACAATGTTTTTCTAAATGTGAAATATAACTTTCTTCATGGGTTTGTCTCCAGAAAAATTCTCTTATTTCATCATGTCCAACAGTAAAGTTGGCCTCTTCGAATCTTCTTTGGATTTCTTCAAATGTCATTGGGCTTATGGATTCAGTTATTCTATTTATCAAATTGCGATAACTATCGATTTTTCTATAATTGCTGACTATTTCCTGTATGTCTTCAACAGTTCTTCTTTCAAAATGGCTATTTCCTTTGAAGAGTTGCCAATAAATTCTTTCTTGCCATTTGCCATCAACTTTTTTCATGAAACCACGTTTAATCCAGATACCGTGTATTTCAACATGGCCAGGAAATTGGTCTTTGATTAAATTGTAAGCAATTGATGAATAAAAGGGAACTCTGATTGTGCCTTTGAAGGCTTCTTTGTTCATGGTTGTATAGAAATCTGCTCCACTTTTATGATAATTAAGAGAGGATGTTTTTATGATGATTGTTTCTTCAAGAAACTGTGGTTTTTGCATTATGATTGCTTTTACAATGAAGGTTTTGCCTACTATCTCTCCTTCAATTTTTACTTCTGAAAATGACGGAAGTTGTTCAATTCCTTCAGAATCCCGCCAGACAATATCATGAGGGAATTTGATTGTTTTTATTTCATATTCAGCAAGTGTTTCATTGCTACCATTAATTGGTTTTGGATTGTATGTAAGATAAAATTCTTCATCGCCTTCCTCTTTCAGCTGTGTAACATAACCTATTTCAAATTCAGATGTTATTATCCCACTATGCATTCTGTTCGCAGACACCTGACCTACTGTAGAACAATCTTTTTTATCTGAAACAAATAGCCATTCAGACTCTGTATCGATATCTGCAATGTTGATAATATCACCAATCTTGAATGTATTATAATGCTTCATTGCAAACATGGCATGTTGGCCATCTTCGAATTCGACAAAAAACTTGCGATATAGACCGTATGGTCCATCGTAAAGCTTCGGTTTGCCGATTTTAGCAACTACACCTTCGTAATTTCCATTTTCCATTTTATCACTTCCAATAATACTAATGGACACACTGATATATAAAAGTATCTATTCCAATACAAATTGGAGCAAAAGTAATATATAAGGGAAACACCATTATTGGTTTAACAAGGGTTGCCTAATGAGTGAAGAAAGAATAGAAAAAATAACACTTCGATTGTCAATTGAAGCACAAAAAAAGTTACTTGACATAGCAAAAAGATTCCCAGGAAAAGATGGTCGTCTTTACAATGATGAAGTAGTTATAAATTGTGTGCTTTCAGGATTGAGTCCAGAGGAAGTGTGTAATGCTATACCAGGAATGAAAAAGAAACGGATGTCAAGAAGAGGAGACAGAGGAGGAATTCTTTTTGTGTGTCCTAAATGTGGGCATGTTTCTCAATCGTTTCAAGAGAAGGATGAACATGATGTTCTCTGTCAGGCAACTGTCGAAAATCCGTGGGGAGATATGAAATGGTTTGATGAGGTGAGAACTTGAATGAGCAAAATGTAAAAAAAGTTTACTTGTGTCCCGAGTGCGGTGAGGAAATACTCAATCGTGAAGACCCAATTTGCGAGAATTGCGGTTGGTTTCCTGACAGAAGTAATGATAACGACGATATGACTGAAGAAATGATTAGAGATGCTGTATTTCAGTGGTTAGATGATGAATATGACCAAGGAAATACATCTCTTGATGTTCATGATATTACAGACGAATTGCAAATAAGTTTTGGCAAAGCAAGGGCTTACAAAAGAGAATGGCTTAAACTAAAAAAGCAAATTACAAATGTGAAAAAGAAAGAAGAGCAATTGCTTGAAAGAGAGCAATCTTTAAAAGATGAAATTGAAAAAGTCAGACAGGTTGCAGCAAGACAGCAGCAATATCAACAGCCACAATATCAGCAACCACAGCAAAATCCTAATAATGGTAATGACCATGCATTTCAAATGGTTATTGAGTCTTACAAAGAAAGAGTAGGGTTCTTGCAAGAAGAGCTTCGCCAATCAAGAACAAAGATTGCTGAATTAGAAAGAGAGCTGCGGTCAATCTTGCAGACACCAAGACAGCCAGACCAAAAGTGGGAAAAAGTTGAAGATGCTTTGATGAACAAATTTATTGAGTCAACTCTCAATCCTACAACACAGAGTTCTGGTAACTGGGTAAAAGACCTTGTTGGAGGCGTTGGACCATATATTCCACAAATTGCACAAGAATTAAGAGGACTTTCACAGGATATGGCCAATAGGAACAATCCAAGTTACGACCCATATGCTGGTGTTCCACCGCCACAGAATGTTACATCTTTGCCACCACCACCTATGCCACCCCAGCAAAGACCCTCTGTTCAAGTACCACCAACAGGCTTGAAACAGCAAACTATTCAGCAACAGCCATCAGCCCAACCAGCACCAACACCAGCACCAGCACCAGCACCAGCACCACAGCCAGAGCCTACAAAAACAGAGCCAGTAACAACAGAGCCACTGCCTACACAAACACCACCAGCTACTGCCCAAGAAGTACAACAAGCAATACAGTCTACTTATCCAAATGTTCCTACTGATATTACAGAAATGGCAATTCGATGTGTAGAAACAGAGGCACCACAATTGCAAACTCTCGATGAAAAATTTGTTGCTACAATTGATGTTTTGAAAATTGTTGCGATGCTTCGAGACATAGGAATAGGCATGAAAAGAGTCATCTCTGGAACAGTTTCAATTCCAGCAGCAACTGACTTTTTAGTGAAAAATTATCCACAGTATGCAACTGTATTGGCAGAGTCTGGATATGAAACATGGCTGCAAAAGGGTTCATATTTCTCAAGCCATCCAATACATGGCAAAGATATTGAATTTCTGAATAGACCAGATGTAAGGCAAGCAATGGAGCAGATTGTAGCAGAATTGAGAAGGAGGAATTCGGCCTGAAAAGAAAGAAAAAAACTTCTATGGCTTTATACAAGCCGAAATGGTGGAATAAAAGCTCCTATCAATTTCATGCGTTATTATTGATTATGATAATCGTTACAAGCTCTCCGCTCTACTTTATCGGTTATCAAATGGGCATTCTCGACCCAATTTTGTTGCAAATTCTGACGAATATCACTAATATTCTTGCTTTGAGTTATGCAGTTTATGTATATTCTGTTTATGATGTAGCAAGGAATAAGGCTGTTGATAAGTTGGCGGAAAAGGGTGTAGAAGTCCACACATTAGAAGAGGGTGTAAGTGCAATGCTTGCACGTGTAAATGAATTTGCTGATTGGATGGATGAAAACAAGCCTACAGTCAAGAGATTTTCAGAAAAATTCAAGAATGTTGATTTAGACAAAGTAACAGAAAACATTGAAGATATTGGAGAAATAATTGACAATTTCAGGAAAAGAGGCTTCAGCAAGGAAAAGATTGACAAATTCTTTGTAACATTGAGCAAAATCGACCCAGATAAACTTAATGAATTCATAGATGAATGGATTGAAAGACAGAAAATTGTTCAACCATACAAAGAAATAATGTTTAACTCTCCTAAAGAAGTTGGGAATAAGGCAACCCACAAAGTGCATCCTAAAAAGGACTCCCTTCCGAATAAGGGTGCGAATTCCTTTTTCCCGCTTCGGGAAAAGAAAAAGAAGGGATTGATTGGCATCACCAAACCCAAATAATGTAAAATGGCATGACAGCGATACACCTGTTATCTGTGGGACGTGCAAACACATTGCACAGCTTGGAGATGGACAGTTTATCTGTTTGCGTAGGTCTGGTGCCATCAATCCCTATTTATTTGTTATAAATCCAATGAATAATGCTGCACAATGCGACCTTTGGACAAAAGGAAAAACCTTGAAGCAATTAGAGAAGCAAGAAAAAAGCAAACTTTCTGCTGATGAGATTAACAAACTTTCTGGGAAATAATTTTAATAGTAGTTCGTTGTTTTATACTTTATGAAAAGATACATGCTGTTAGATTGGCTTTCCTATTATTTAAACAAAAAACAATGGAAAAGTTTGCAAACATTCGATGAATTTGTCGGTTTTTGTGGGAGCCCTGCAAGATGCGGACAGGCTGCAATTCATCACTTTTCTTATAGATTCGATGGCGATGAGCATCTTTGGCAAAGTCCTAAAACAACATGGGAACGCAGAGGTTTATTCAATAAAATGCTTGGTGATTGTGAGGATTGGGCAAGATTTTTCTGTTTATGTCTGAACAAAAATTGCGATGAAGATGCAGTTTTAATGGTTGTATCAAGCAGCAAAAAATGTCATGCAACTTGCGTTTCTCGCAATTGGACAATAGGTACTTATTACAGAATAAAACATCCAAGTAACAAATATAAAGACATTGCAGAATTTTTTGTTTCTGATTGGAATAAGATAAAAATTTATTCACAAGAAACTGATGGTAATTTTCAATTAAGGAAAATTTTACAAATCGAGCGATAACTATTGGAGAAACACTTGGAGCTGTCTGCGTAAACTTTATATAGTCCTTAAAACAGTTTCCCTATTGTTTATAATGTTAAGAAACTTTGACCGAGAAGGGTATCAAAGAGGTGGTCCGAAGTGGAGGGTTGCCGATGCCTATGTTCGAAGGGCTATAAAGGAGAATTTGCATAGGTCTCCTCAAGGTAAAATGCCTAATAAATGGTTGAGGAAGATAACAATAACTGATGAAAATTCCGACCAGGATAAGATAAAGAAAATAGCAGGTCTTATGTCTTTACTTGCACACCAATCCAGTAGAAGCAGAATTGTTAGAGATGTGGCAAGAGCAATCATACGTGCTTATAATGTAGAGCCAAAGGATTTTGAAAATGAATTATGGGCTTTGCAGCACTGGATAATTAATAATATTCGATATACATTTGATACTGGAGAGCAATTCCAAACTCCGCAAAGAGTTTTGCTCGACTGGTATAATCACCATGATGGAGCAGACTGTGATTGCCTTACGATGCTTTATATCAGTTTGGCAAGAGCATTAGGACATGTTAAATTAGCAATTGGATTGCTTGACTCTCGTGGAGATGGCACTATCTCCCATGCAATTGCTTTGGTTAAGTTGCCAAAACCAAAAGAGCCTTGGATGTGGAAATGGATTCCAATTGAATTGACAAAGAAAGTTACATTTGGATGGATGACACCAAAAGTAACCAAGCTGTTTGCAGCACCGATTAAAGCAGGAGGTGGTGTGAGATGATTGAACTTGAAAATGGCCAAATGGCTATGTTTCCAGAAGGTGAGGGTACAGCTCCACATGATGTGGGCAAGATGTGGATAGTCAATCCTCCAATGAGAGTTGTTGCTGATTTGAAGGATGTCAGTGGTCCAGAGAAAGAGAAAATACACCAGTTAATTGCTGAAAAACTTGAAAAAGCTGGATTTAAAGTACAGGTAAAGAAAGGTAAAGTTTATTCAGATGGACCTCCTACATCTATTATGAATTTTTTGAAGAATTTCTTGCCTCCAGCAAGTCAGTTTGCACAATTCGATAAAAATAAAGTGCTCATTAAATTGAGTCCTAATCCAAAAAACTTTGGATTTAGTGGGACTGTTATGCCACTAAAGAAAAATCCAAAGGTTAATGTAGTTACAAATCCACAGTTTAAAATTGACGATTTTGTAGTTAAAGTTGGCTCTGACATAAAGGGAAGAGTTTCAGGTTCCGATAATGGCAAAGTAATTGTCCAATGGGATACTGGAGACACAACAGAGGAACAGCCAACATCACTTACTAAATCTTCTGGTCCGCAATTAATTGATGTCAAAGAAGCTGACCACGGATTTGATTGGACAGTTTATAGATATTCTGGTGCAGTTTACGATTGGGGTAATTCAGACAGTGAATATCTTGCCTTGGCTGACGCCAGACGTGCATATAATGAGATGGTTCAGGAGGAAACAAGATATAATCCTGATAGATATGGCCAGGGAATCTATTCTGATGAAAGTCTTGCAAGATTAAGAGAAGACGCTTGGAGACATTTCGAAAGTATGAAGATAGTTCCAACAATAGAAGAAATTTTCAATGATATGTGTGATGCCATAGAAGACGAAACAGGATATTGCGATGAGAACATAGTTGCAAGATTCTTGGGAATGGACGAAGATGATGAAATGGAAAATCCAAAGTTCAAACGGAAGGCCAGACAAGATTCATTGGAGCCAGAAGAGGAATACAGGGCTTGGATGCACAAACAGGAAGGAATGGGGATGATGAATCCAAACATTTATGCTGATGTAAGAGACCCAAATTTCACACCAAATCCCATAGGAGCAGCTATTGGTGGCTTGGCAAAAGCAGGAGCAAGAGTAGGAGCTCGGGCTGGTATGAAAGCAGCAAAGTATGGAGCAAGGAAGGGTGCAGGTCTTGCGAAGGAAGGAGTAAAGTCTGGTGCAAGATATGGAGCCAGGAAATTGCTTGAATATTCTGCTCCGCCACAAGGTTATGCTTATAATGGACCACCATATGGTTGGTCTTGGCAAGATTTGCAGAATGCAAAAGTGGAGCTACAAGAGTTACGGAAACTCGGAGACCCAAGATATAAGGATTTAGAGGAGCAAATCGATGAAGTTCAAGTTTATTATGATGAAATAAGTTCAAATCCAGGTGATAATATGCAGATTGTAGAGCCAAATCCCCCTAAAAAGACAATGTTTTTCGAACCGAAATACAAAAAGTATGCAAAAATTATTACTGTCAAATCGATTCCAAAGGCAAAGGAATCTTTGAACAAACTATCTGCAGAATGGAAAAATGCTGATAGAGAAAAGAAAAGAAGGATAATCAAAGCTGCTACATTGGCAGCAAACAGAGCAGTTGGCATGACCAAAAGGAAGAAAAGACCACTGCGACAAAAAACTAAAGATGAGAAACTCAAGATTGCGAAACTGTATCGTGAATGGATTAAATCACATTCACTTTCCTCAAACCCAAATGGAGACGAGGAGGTGCCTGAAATGGAAGAAACACAGCCAATAGAGGAGCAGGAGGAGGAAATTCAAGAGGACAAAGAGATGTATGAAAACAGTCCTCCTGAACAAAATCCACCTGACGAGTCCCAAGAGGCTTCTGATGAAGCAAACGACCCTGAAGAGGAGGAAACCAAAGAAGAAGAAGAAACAGAAGAGCAAGAGGAAGAGGAAGAGCCAAGTGCGGTTCCTGTTGTGAATCCTCCTGAAGCCGAAGAAAAGCCTTCGGAACATCTTCTGAAGTTCCTTGGATGGGGAAATCCTGTTGGCACTGACAAGAAAATCAAAATATACAGGTGTGTCAAGTGCAACAAAACATTCAGGGGTGCGTAAAGATGGATTCGTGGGATGATGATATCTATGCACCCCACCTTGGGGCATCTCCATTTCTCGATGTGGAGACTGGCTTTGTCGATAGTGCTTACAGAGTCAGACACCTTTCGGATACTGAAAAATTGGTTGCAAAGCAAGTCAATCGTGCAAAAGTTGCCGATATGATAAAGAAAAAAGGGAAGAAACCAAAGTATGTTAAATTCTGGAAGGTTCCAAAACCAATCCAATTGCCCAAAGCGACATATCCCGAGGCTGTGCGGGAAGACATCAAGAAGTGGGCATACAGGAATCCAGTGAAATATGCTGAACTTCAATCCAAGGCACAAGCATCCAAAATCTCCAGGCAATGGAAAACAAAGGTAAAAAAGAAGAGAAATGAATTGCGAAAACAAATGATGATTGATTTGCAAAAACTTACCAAAGAGATGAAGGAAGCAGTGAAAACAGGTGCTGTTTCAAGCAAAATGGCAAATGAGTTATTCAAGCAGAAACGCAAGGAATTACAGAACAACATGAAATTACAATTACAGGCTATTAAGAAGTCTTCCCAACAGGAAATGAAAGCTGACAAGGTTAAGTCTTTAGAAGTTTACAACAAAGTTGTCAGAGCAAGAGGGAACTATATTGACGCCAAGGCAAGAGAGGCAGAAAGTGAAAAACGTAGAATCCAGGGTTTGGTCCAGAAAGGTGAAATGGACCCAAAAGTAGCCAATCCAATCATTAAATCTCTTGACCAGCGAATAAACAATCTACAGCTTGGCAAGAAACAGCTTCAGCAAAAGGCAATAGGCAACAAAGTTACTTTCTTGGCAAAACATAAGATTCTGCCAGAAGATAGAGCAAGAGAACTTTCTGATAAAATAAAGAGAGGAGCCAAAAAAGTTGCAGCTGAAAAAATCATTACAAGTCCAAAGATGCAGAAGGAAAAGAGCGATTTGTATTCTGGAATCAAATGGGAGCAGGCATATGAAGCAGCAATATCCCATGCAGAAAATGTTGGTGCTTCTTGGGTGATTATTCCGCTGAAAAAGGAGAATGAAACAATCACTGAAATCAAAATGCCTTTGAAAGTTGCCAAGACAAGACTTGCCAGGCTGAAGATGGGAAACAAGCTGCATGAAGGCAGGATAACGAAAATGAAGGGCAAGGAAAAAGTACCTTCGGGTGTTATTGCTGTTTCACAGTATGGCCAAAGGATAGGTCCAGAGGCTATTACTGCACAAATTAACTATATCAAACAGCAATCTGAAAAGGGCAAAATTAATAAAAGTGTTGCAAACAAAGCCATAATGCACTTGATGAAGGCGAAACAAATGCTGTATGTAAAAGGTCCAAAGAGAAGAGTAATGGTTGTACCTGTTTGCAGAGAAGCTCTAAAGAGAGGAGCTCCTGCAGGAGAAAAAGTTGCTGTAAGCAAGCCAGGAGTACCCATAACCAAGAAGAAGGCAATTCCTGCAACTGTTCCAACTGCAATTCCGCACAAAACATATGTTAAAACTGAAGTCAAAACAGTTAAGCCGAAAGCAAAGATTGCAAAGAAAGTTGCAAAGAAAGTACCAGTTGCGAAAAAAGCTGCTGTGCCAGTTCCTGCAGTAGAGGAAGACATGTTTGAGTCTCTTGTAAGTGCATTTACAGACATGTTCAAAGGATTTGACTTATTTGGCAAGGAAGAAGCACCAGCAACTGTCGTTAAGAAGACAACTGTTGTCAAAGTGCCTAAAAAGGTTGCAGTAGCCAAAAAGAAAGCCAAAAAAGTAAAAAAGAAGGCTGCACCAGTGAAGGGACCGAACAAATTGGTGCCAGATGAGGCAAAGAAAACAGAAAGTGGAGGATTTGATTTCTTCCCCGAAGATTTCCTGAAGGTCAATCTATTTGGTGTACTGCCGACTGACCCAGACGAATTGCCAGATGCCTATGTGCCTCAAGATTCAAATTTCTACAATGTTCAAGCAGAAAGAGGCTATGATGAGATAGTGTAGGTGACGATGATAGAAATGAATTGTCCAAACTGCAAAAACATAATCCTTGAGCCGAGGAAAAGCAACCCACCAGGGGCATTAGTATGTCCCATGTGTGGTAAAGGATGGATTCCGACAGAGATTCGCTCTAATCCAACCAAGCCAACTCGCACTGGTGGTCGACACTACAAGCCATCTGAACGTCAAAGGATAATGAAAACCAAGGAATTCAAAAAATGGTGGAAGGAAAGATGGCATGATAGTCATGGTGGTATGCCACAGCGTTGGCCAGGGGATAGTGGCAAGTTTCATGCATTTATGACAGATGTTGGCAAATTTGCATCACGAAAGGGCAAGAAAGGATGGCCAGATGCAACTTGGCTGTCAGATAAAGCTCGTTCAGATGTTACACAAGTCCGCAAATACCTTCATGAAATCGGAGAGGGGAAACGTACTATTGGCGGACAGAAAGCCAAGAGAAATCCTAATATGCTTGTTGAGTGGGATGAAATTGAAGAAGAAATAGTATATGGCTTTTTAGAGGAAAATCCTGGCAATTGGGATGACAATCCTGTACCAGAAGTCAAGAAGGTTGAAAAACACATCAGGAATTGGCTCAAGCTAATGGGACAGAAAAAATACAAAGAAGCTGAAGAAATTAATGTAAAGAAAATCAAACCTGTTCTTGGCAAAGGTGTATTACCCTATGCTCCTTCAAAGAAGGAAATAAAAGACCCAAAGAAGTTCCTGAAACTTGTTAGCTGTATTTACCAAGTCGGCAAAAGGTCAGAATTAGCTGGAGAGGGTCCAGTCAGCCCATACGGTGTTTGCAGAGCCAGTGTTATGAAAAATCCAAAGTGCACACTCGAAGATGTAAAGAGCAGATTGGATACCTTGGACCTTAAAGATGTAACTTATTTCCAAGATAAAGCTGAAATTGACAATGGGAAAGCTGAAAGAAGATTCTCAAGTCAGACACTTCTTGAAACTCGCAGAGGGGTTGAGGACGATGATTTTCCCGAATTAACCAAGAAAGGTAAAGAAATTCTTAATGAAAGATTGGCAAAGCATTTCAAAGGAATGCCAGTAACATACAGTTTTTACGAAGGTGAAAAGGGAGATTTCTTTATTATTGTGGAGTTGGTGAAGAAAAATCCTCCAAGCAAGGAAGATTGGGAAGATGCTATTGCAGGCGAAGGATGGGCTATTCAAGATTATACCAATATGCTTGATGGTGCTACACCAGAAGAGCGAAAAGTTCTCGAGCATATTATTGAAGAAGAAAAAGAGCATCTTGAAGAATTGCTCATGCTGAAACATTGCAAACTTAATCCAGGAAAAGCCTATGAATATTTGAATCCGAAGCCAACAGGTTATGGTGAAGACCCACAAGCATATTGGGTTACTGTGCTTGTGCATCCTAATGGAGAGCATACACTGGTTCAGGATTGGGAAGGGAAAATCGTTGTAAGAGGTTCGAAAAAAGGAGCAATGGCTGTTGGCAAATCTATGCAGGATGACGTCAAGATGGCAGGAGGCCAAGTCTCGGGAAAGATAGTTCCTGTTAGACTTTGGGATGTTGGACAAGATTTTGGTGCAGAAGGCCATGAAATTTCATATAGACCAAATCCAGAAGGTGGTGGTGATGAATCCTTTCGAGAAAATGGAGCCGAAGGAAGTGTTCGAAATAGTGTACAAGGAGGTTCGGAACAAAATGCCTGATGTTCAAGTTTCTTTCGAACAATCACCTGAAATTGAAGCAATGCACGAAGAAAGTCCAAGGATATTTTGCGGAAGTTTGCCTGGTCAAATATATTATTGCAAAGATTTTGCAGATTTGCCAGTCATGAACCAGTTTGGCATAATGTGGCATGAATTCGGACACCAAATTCACTATATTCTTAAAGATGAAGACCATCCTATATTATTGCAATTACCAAATGATGACGAATTAATTGCAGATTATCTTATCGAAATGATGTTCAATAAGCGTATCTTCTATTCAGGAGATAACAAATTACAATATGTAATGGAGGCTACCTAATGCCCATAGAAATTGATATAATAGGCCAAGCCGAAGGTCGAAAGGCTTTCCAACCACTTCCGAGTGAGGTTGTAGTTGGTAAAAAAAGACTTGCAATAAGTGAGAAACCTGCTGGCAAATTAGAAACGAGAAAGGCTTCTCTCGTACCGAAAGCTGGATTTGTAGAGCCGAAGACCTTCAAGAAACTGATGAATGAAAATCAGAAGTGGAGGAAAGCTGCTTGGGACATGCAAACCATTGCCAAATATCATGGTGAAGGCGGACCAGCTAAAATGGCAAACAAAGTTGAGGCTGGTAATAGAATTCTATATGTTAGTCCTGGATTTGCATACAAGTGGCACACTTTCTTAAGAGATAAATCTTTCGAAGCCCTTAAACTGCTTGTAAAGGCTACAAGAGAGAAGGATGCCATTGAGAGGAAGAAAAGCCTTCAACAAGCAATTCGAAGGATGGCATTCTTGCGAATAAAATTTGGAGCTTCTCCAGATACAGTATCACTCAAAATAGTTGATGATATAGGAGATGCAGGAATGTTTACCACCCAAGACCAGACAACTTTATATCAAGGTATTGATGACTTTGAAGGACTTGGTGAGATAAGCAAGTTTTATGGAACAGAAACTGGCAGAGAGTGGTATCTTGCAAGAGACCCCAGAGAGCCAACCTATCATATGGGCAGTGGTGGGACAGTGAATTATGGTCTGCGTGTTAGAGGTGGCGGTGGCTCTATTTACAATACATCAGGTGCAGATGTTCCTACCCTTACTACTCCTAATCAAGCACCAGAAATGTTGCCTCTGGCACCACAGCAAAGAAAGGAAAGAATGCTCATGCCAGAACGTGGTGCTCCATTGAGGTATATCGTAGAGGACCTTGGTGAAGATGGCCAAACTCTAAAAGACCTTGGATTTTGGGAAGGAGCTCTTGATGTTGGCTATGCAGTTGAAGAGGATGGTCTTTACATGCCAGAAAATCAGAGAATCGATTTCCGTGTGATAAAAGCAACTGATTTCGCATCATTGCCAAGCGATGGTGCGATACTTGGAGCTGCAGAAGAATATGAAACTGTACCAGCTGTTGATGTAATGGGAGACCTGGGATTCGACAGTATGCTTGATGAAATATTTGCATTAGATGTGCCTGCAAAAAGGCCAAAGAAGAAGACATCTTTTGCAGCAAAAGCAATAGCATTAGCCAAGAAGAAGGCACAAGAATTTGCTGCAAAGAAGAAAGCACAGGAATTAGCAAAGAAGGCAAAAGCACAGGCAAAAGCTGGTGCAAAAGCTCCAAAACCAGCGAAACCAGTTCCTCTTATTCCTTGGATTACTAAATATGCAGTAATTCCGAAAATTGAGAAACTTCTTAATGAGAAAGACCTTACATCTCAACCGAGGTCTGCTGCTTCAACTGTAGTTTGGTTAAAGATTCTAAAAGCTGGCAAAATTCCTTCCAATAGACAGCAAAAAGAAGCACAAAATGCATTGAAATTTTTGAGGTCTCTTCCAAACAAAGGGATAAAAGTTTCTGTTCCAAAGGTAATAGAATCCAAGAAGACACAAAATGCAAAGAAAGTTGCAGCTTCAGCAGGAAAAGGGTTGAAGGAAGGCAGACTTGAAGCAGCAAAAGCAGCACAAGGATTGGCAAAATTGGCAAATGAAGCAAAGAAAAAGTCAATGCTCGAGAAAGCCAAAGCCCAAAAGAACAAACAGGAAGCTGCAAAGTGGAAACAAAAGGGTGTACTTGCTCTTGCAAAGCACCATGAAGAAGAGGCAAATAAAGCAGAGCTTATGTCTGAAGCAGCTGAAAATACAGCATTCGACCTTGCCAATGAGGCAAAGGAAACTGCATTGTTTGCAACTGACGCACCACTCGAACTTGCTACAAGTCTTTTCAACAACATTATACCAGAGGCAAAAGAAGCAGCTGTTACAACTGAAATACTTGGACAGGAAATAGACAAACAGCAACTAATTTTGCTTGGCGGTGCTGCCTTAATTGGAGTGATTGCTTTGGGTGGATTTGCTGCAAAGAAAAGGAGGTCGAAATAATGACGATGACAAGAATAGTGCAACCGAGGATGGAGGTTAAGTCTGTAGCACCAGCTGTTCCTATGGATTTTTCATATTTCCCAGATGTATTATCACCATTTTCCGCAGAGTCGAGAATGTCAGATACAAAAGCAGTTCGTCCTTATTCATCATATCTGAAACCAACAGGCACTCCAAAAGTAAGGCTGAAACTGATGGTTACAGGATATCCTGGATATGGAGTTGCAAGATTCTATGAGAAAGTTCCTGGCACACAAGATAGATTTGTAGTGAAGGAAAAATACAAGCATTTAGTAACTGACAAAAGAATTGATGCATTGCCAATGGTTATAAGAAGGATGCCTCCAAAAGCAATTGGGCATCTTTATCGTTTTGACCCAACAAGAGGATTCCACATATTGAAACCACAGTATAGACGCTTTGCAATAAGAAGTTGGGATATGGGCAACATTGGTTGGGGATTTCCTAAAATCAAAATTCCGAAGATTGATATTAAGAAAAAAGTAACTGGAGTTGCAAAAGCAGTATCTTCAAAGGTTAAAGGTGGCACGAGTGCTGTTGCCAAGAAAGTTAAAGGTGGCACAAGTGCAATTGCCAAGAAGGTTAAAGTTCCTAAATTATCAATGCCAAAGGCTGATGCCTTAAAGTCTGTAGCAAGTGCTGCAAAGAACAAAGTAATAAGTGCAAAGAAAGCTGCAAGTAGCTCTGCCAAATATCTTGCAGGCAAGGCCAAAGATGCAGCAAATTCTGCAAAGAAACTTGGTAGTGCTGCTTCAAAGAAAGCATCTGAAGCAAAAGAATGGGCTGCAAGAGGCATGCACAAAACAGCAGAAGCAGCAAAGGCAACTGCAGGTAAATTAAAAGGAGCAGCAGTTGCAGCAGGTGCAAAGGCTAAAGAGTATGCAAGGAAGGCAAAGGATGCAGCAAAAGCAGCAGTAACAAAGCCAATTGATGCTGCAAAATCTGTGATAAACAAGGTCAAAGAAACAGTTGGAGGAGCAATTGACAAAGTCAAAGGTGTTGCTGCTAAACCATTTGAATGGCTTGGGAAAATTGGCAAAGTAGTTATGTATGGTGCTTTGGCTATTGGTGCAATTGCATTTTTCTACATTATTTACAGAATAAGCCAGAAACAAAAGCAAGTAGCTGCACAGAAGGCATCTACACCAACATTGCCAAAGGCACCTGCAAGACCAACATTTGTTCCAAGACCAAGACCAGCAGGAGGTGTCTAAAATGGCACCACCTGGACCATCACCATGGATGATAAAGTATGAGGTAATTCCAAAAATTGGAGCATTATTGAAGGAAAGAGATGTTCCCCATGCAAAGAAAGTTTCTATCAGCCAATTCATGGCACATTTTGTACAAATGCCATTTGCAAAGCAAAAATCTGAAGCACAGAATATTTTGGCATATTTGCGAGCATTACCGAGCCATAAAGAAGTAGGCAAAATGGTTGAAGCTTCTGTGAAAAAAACAGAGGGCAAAACATATGGTACATCTCCGTGGATAGCAAAATATAATGTGCTTCCCAAAATTGCAAACCTTTTGAAAGAGGACAGAGTTATTCCTACTAATACTAAAACAGTTGCAACTAATTTCCTCAAAAATTGGAAAAGTATGCCACACGCACAGCAAGACTCACAAGGAAAAAGTTTGCTTACAAAGTTGAGAGCTTGTCCAATAGTAAGAACACCTGTGAGTCCAAAAATTAAGCCACCAACTGTGAAACCTGCTATTGCAGTGAAACCAGCAGTGAAACCAACCAAAAAGGTAATGACTGCTGATAAAGTCAAAAAGCAGATGCAGAAACGTGTGGAGGAAGCTTTGAAGAAGGCGAAGGCACAGCGAGCAAAAAAGCCAGTACCGAGTGAAAAGAATCTTGTTAAAGAAGCAAGTAAATCTGTTCAGAAAGCACAAGCCAAATACACAGAGGCAAGTCAAGAGGCAACTGCATTCGAGAAAGAAAAAGCAGCAGAGACAGAGGCAATTCTACAGGCTATGGGTGCAAAGACACCTGTTGAAGAGGCTGTTGAAGGATGGACACCAATTGAAATGGCAGCACTTGCAGGTGTATCTCTCGTTACAGTAGGTGTTGTAGCGTGGATAATAATAAAAAAGAAGTGATGGAAAATGTCGCCAAACTTGAGAGGAAGAAGGATTAACCCAGGAGACATCAATCCTGGCGATGCTCGAAAGGGAATCCCTTTGAGAGATGGCAGCGGTCGTGGTATTAGAGCTAATTATAATCGTGGTGGGCTTGGTGAGGTTGGAGTACCAAAAAGAGACGGAAGTGGGAGAGGAATACGAGCCAATTACAATCGTGGCGGTTGCAGAGAAGCTCCATTGCTTGGTGAGCTGTCAGACATTGAGGAATTGGGAGGATGGATAGAGGATATCAAACATTTCGGTGGTAAAACAGGACGAATAATCGGTGTAGTTGTGTTTGTTGGTGGTTTGGTCCTTCTTTATCCGAGAATGAAGCATGCTGCAAAGGAAACCAAGAAATACAAAAATATTGCACAGCAAAGGAGGACACAGCCATGAAATTGATGGACGATATAAAGGAATATGGATTCCTTGGTCCATTTTCATGGACGAGAGTTGGTATTGCATTAATAGTCATCTTTGGTGGTACATTAGTTATCCCAAAAATCATGAAGGCAAAATATGAAATAACAGACCAGGAGGAGTTGAATTGGCAAAGAGAGCACCCAGAGTGGTAAATTATCGAGGAATGTATTCAGGGATACTTGCTAAAGACAATCCATGCGTAAGAAGAATGCGAAAGGATTTGAAGACAGACAAGTTAATTAATCCAGCAGGGTGCAGACCGAGGTTTGTTCAGCCATATGTCATGATAGATGGCGTCGATGATACAGGAGAGATACAAATGGCAAGAGGAATGCATGATTACGGACAGATGTACAATGGAATATCAGCAGTGGACCCAGGTCGAATGTATAATGGCCTTGGAGAATACGATGAATGGGATACCATAGGTGATTTGGGTTTTCTCGATGACAAGCCTATGATTAAGATGGGACTTGTGTTCTTCGGAGGACTTGCTGCTGGTTTGGGAGTTGGATACTTTCTGTTCAAGAAGAAGATGTAAAAATGATTGAGACTTGGAGAAGTCTATTGGCAAGACAGCCAGTCATAGGTAATAGGCTAATTCTGGCCGATATAGGCAAGGATAGACCTGTTCCTGTTAGACTTTTCCCACAAACAATCACTCCTTGGGATTATTCTTTTGCATTAGAGATTCTTAAAGATGTAAATTGCGATACTTCCCATATACAGAGAGGATTACAGTTGGCTATTGAGGAGCCAAAGAGAAATCCCATTTTCCGAACTGCACAGGATGTTGAAGATTATGCCAAAGAAATAATTGCTGATGAATTCGACATAGATTGGACAGGGAAATATGAGTTCATTGATTGTTGGGATGATGAAGGTTGGATTGAAGCAAAAATTCGTAACAAAGAAACAGGAGAGGAGATTGAGGTTTTGCTTCAGGAATTTGCAGAGCCAGAATGGGACCCAACAGAGCAAACAAGTTACATGCAAACTGGATATGAAGTCTATCAACCAATGGATTATTGGTCTTTCTTTGGTTGGGAGGAAAATCCCAGATTTTGTCCCAAGTGTGGAGCTTTGTTAAAATCAGGATTGCCCTGCCCAAGATGTGAGCCAGAAAAATACAAAATGGAGCATGCAAAGTTTGTTGAAGTAACCAAAAAGAATCCTCCAAGACCATTTAGACCAGGAAGAAGAGGTCCTCCATATGGCATACCAAAAAGAGATGGAAGCGGATTGGGACGCAGAAGAAATTTCAATAGAGCAGGATGTCGACCCAATATAGCACCATTGGTTGCAATGGCAGGGATGCAAGCAGCTCAAACAGGTGCAAAAGCAGGATTAGGAGCAGCAAGAAAAGCAGAGACTGGTATTGCAGAATTCCTCACACCAAATGCACCAAGAAGAAGCAATTACAAATTCAAAAATCCAAGCCTCAAAATGGAATTCATAGACAAATTCCGTGAAATTCAATCTCTTGGTAGAGGCTATGATTGGACAGATGATTTGGATAGAGCATATAGTGAAATGCTCGAGAAATATCCAAACTTGACCAAACAGCTTTATATTCTGTATGTTTCGATTGCAGAGAAATATCACTCACACGGTCTTCCTCTTGACATTGGAGAGAAATATATTGATATTTTCTGGAAGGATGAAAAGCAAAGTTGGATTGGTGTAAAAGAGGATGGGAGTGAAGTGGAGCTTCCAGCTTGGCTTAATTCATTTGACGAAATATTCTGGGATGAATACATAGGCGATTATCGTGGTATGCATGCTCCCAGCATAAGAGCAAATCCACAAATTTACGAACCCTTACGAAAGGTTAATATAGACCTTTTAACAGGTATAGAAAGAGGTGATGAAAGTGTCTAAATTAGATTGCCTTGCAGAAATTCAGGTAAATTTAGCTGAATTGGCAGGTGAAGAACGAGCTGAAGAGTTATTCAGGAAATTTATTCATGAATTGAGGCTTATGAGCAGAAAACAGGCTATGGAAAGAATTATAAAGGCGAGAAATCGACTTCGACAGTTGACTATTGAGCCAAGATTATTCAGACCAGAGCCAGTTAAAACAAAAATAAACATGCCCAAAAACACAAAAATGGTATTGGAAAAGGTCCCAGGCGAGTTCATTGCAAATGATTTTACAGAGATTTTGCCTAATCCAGAAGACCTTCAGCCTGTTAATGATGTTCCTGTTAGAATCGATGGGATTGGGAGTTATCCTTATCCTGCATCAAAAGAAGGTCCTGTTCCAGATGTCCCAGTAAGAATTGATAATATTGGCACTTATCCTTACACACCACCAAATGCAGCTCCAGAAATGGACCCACAGCCTTTTAACATGGGTAATATTGGTACACTTTTGCCACCGAGAACAATTCAAAAACCTTGGCTGAATGCAAGTCAACAGCTTTTCCATCCAGGAGACTTTGTTATAAATGTAAATGACCAAAGAGTTGGTCTTCTTAAAGCAATTCGAGGAGAAGAAGCGACAGTAGTATTCAAAAATGGAGAAGCTTGGAAGATGCCAATGCAGGAATTGAGACCGTATTATGGAACTGTAAGAGAGTTGAAAAAGGTTGATAAAATCGACAAAACTGCAGAATTAGCCTATAAACTTCGATTGGCTCCAGGAGGGAGAGCATGAAGAGGATAACTTATGGTGATGGAGTCGGTTTGCTCAAAAATAATCGGAATATTCCAATTCCAAATCCAAGATTTTCCTCAAAACATAGATTTATTACTACAGTTGATGGCAAACCAGTTGAATTTGCAGTTGGACTCATGAAGCTGAAGCCAGAAAGAATGATTGAAGAAGTCAAAAAGGTAATGAAAGACCAAGATGGCAACAGCGTTCAGCAAGTAACATATGTTAAAGCAACTGATGAACTTTTGCCATCTGGAACTACTGGCAGAAAGTACATAAATGAAAAAGGCCAAACCATTCCATCATCTGAAATACGATATTATATGCCTGAAGATGTTGAAAATGGAGGAGAAGAGATACAGCAATTTACAAAAACTGAAACTGTAGAAGTTGCTAAATACCTTCCGAGAGGCTCTGAGGAACTGTATCTGCCAGAAGACCAGTTTGAACTGCATCCAGAGTCTGAAAGTGATGCATGGGGACTTTGGCAACTTGCAAAATATTTGATATCGTCTGACCAAATAGCAACAGCAATTCTTGTTCCAAGGAAAGGATGGGCGAAATTTGGTGTTTTGCTTATTCCTTATGTAGATGAAGAAACAGGTGAGTTTGCAGTAATCGCAAGATTCGTTAGAGAAAAATTTGAGTTTAAGAATCCTCTCAAAATTCCGCAAGAACCAAAGGAAAAGAAAGGGAAAGAGCTCAAAACAGGTGTTGAAGAGCTCTTTTAGGAGTGTTTAGAAATGGCATTAACAAAAGAGCAATTAGAAACAGCTGGAAAGATTGTTGGACTTGCAGCAATTTTGGTAATTACTTGGAAGTTGACTGTAGAGCTACCAAAAGCAATGGAAAATGCTAAAACACCTTCTGAAAAGTTTGGTGCATTGACTATATTACTATGATAACTACATACCAAGGTGTCTGGCTCGGCTCTGCCCTATCATTAGCAGCATGGGCAATAGCTCCTACAATGAAACAAAAGACAATAAGTGGTGCTGCATTCCTCTTTTTTACTGGTATGATTGTTTCGGAGGAATATAAGAGAAGTAGTCCAAGGAGCAGATAACAAAGAAAGGTTGAGGACATGAAAAAATGGAGCGACAAATCACACCCACTGGTGGAAGTAGCAAAAAACCACAAAAAAGTGCTAAAAATGAAAGCAGAAAGCATAGATGTAGTTGTTTCCACACCTTTTAGAAATCCCATTGTTTCAACAATTAAATTTGATGGAGAGCACAATATAATTTCTTGGACAAAGGGAGACTCTGATTGCACAGTTTGCAATAGAGGAGGAACTGTTCGTACAGACCTTAATCCCACAATGGAATTAGCTGGAATATTGCAAAGCCAAGGATACACAGAGGCAACTTTTGCAGGTGAGTTATATGCCATTTGGGAAAATGGAAAGAAAATGGACTTAAAAGATGTCATGCACCATATAAAAGCTCCAAAGGGAAAAGAAGAGGAGAGCAGAATTAGGATTGCATTATTTGATATAATATCACTGAATGGTAAACCAATTTACGATAAATATTGGAAAAAAATATTGTTGCTTGGAGAAATACTTGGTTCAGACACTGATTATGTTCATGCTGTTCCTGCAGTTCAAGGAGATATTAATGTTGCAAGGGATATGTGGGAGCATGAGGTATTGGAGAAAGGATTAGAAGGATTAGTTATTCATTCTAATGGTATAATCAAGGTGAAAGTAATTAATACTATGGATGTTGCTGTAATAGGAATGACAGCATTTGGAAAGAGATTTGAGCAGGGATTGGCGAGTGCGTTTCTTGTTGCATTTCAAGCTCCAGACGGAACATTTCTTGTTAGTTCACATGTTGGAGCTGCTGCTAAAGAAAAGGAACAAAAAGAATGGTATGATTGGATTATGGCAAATAAAGTTGGAGAAACTGTAATCAATAATGAAAGACATATCATGTGTAAGCCAATGAGGATTCTTGAAGTTGGGGCAAATGAGTGGTATTGCTATGAAAATCCAAAAGTGGCAGGATATACATTTGATGGCAAAGAGTACAAGTATGCAGGAATGTTTCCTGGTGTTAAAGGACAGAAGCCTCGATTATTGAAAGATGAGAATGGCAGAATTAAAGAGCGAAAGGATAAAAGCATCAATCCAATTGATTTAAGACTTACACAGGCTCCAGATTTTGATGAGAAGTGGCTTACACCTTATATGAAAGGTTCAAGACCGAAGCCAAAATCCGAATCTACAGTTGTGGAGCGAAATCGTGCTGCACTTGCATCAATATTCTCTGGTGGGTCTTATGCACCAAAATCACATTTAACAACTTCTGAAGTTGAACAAAAAAATAAGGAAGTTCTCAAGCAAATCTTTGGGGGTTCATAAATGAATATAAAAGTTTTAATAGAACAAAATACAATATATAGGACGGTGATGCTGTGGACATGCTAATAGCCGATAGTGATTCAAGAGCAGGAGGTTGCTATTCTGGAATTTTTGGAGGCATCGAAGGTCTTGGAGAAGAAATTATGCTTGGTGAATTGACTCTTGATTCATATGGAATCGGATTGCCACAGCCATCTCCAAGAGAAGAAGTGCCGAGTTCGGATAAAGTTGTTACCAAAGCAATTGTTGCAGATAAAAACACAGGAAAAAGATTTGGAACAAAGGTTCGAACTGTAAAACAGGAAGCAAAAGTTATGCTTTCTGACAAAGATAACAGACAAACACTTGTGCTGCTTGGGCTCGCAGGAATTTTCGGATATATGTTATGGAAGGAGAGATAGAATGAAGTGCCCAAAATGCAAGACAACAATGGATTATTATGGTCTTGCAGCTAATCCAAGTGGTGAGAATTTTCCTGCTTATAGATGCAAGAAATGTAATAGCTCTTTCATTGATTTGAAAAGGAATCCACCAGCAGAAAGTAGTGCTGTAGTAGAGCAAAGTTTGGACGAATCTACACTTCCTAAATCGTATGGTCCAGCGATAAAACTCTTTGAAGAGTTCAATCGCAAACCAGCAGATAAGATAATACAAGCAGATATCAAACTTCCAGATAATTACAAAAATCCATTGGTATGGCTTGGAAAGATTGCAGGAGTAATATACATTAGCGACAAAGAAGGAAGGAAAGGCCAAAGATATATACACGAATGTGATGCACCTTATCCAGACTTCTTTGTTACAGCTGACAGAAAGACATATATTATTTCTGGAGGCAAATTGGAGCTTAAAGATGGCTGGTTATATTATTGAAACAAATGAATTGATTGACAAATTAGTCCGTCCTGGCAATATAGCAGTAGCCTTTGGAAGAAGAGGCTCTGGCAAAACAGCATTTGGTTTTTACATTGCAGAAGAGGCCAGGAAGCGTGAGAGACCTGTTTTTGCAGTCGGTTATCCTCCTGAAGCCAAACAACATCTTCCTGGATACATAGATTTGGTTGAAGATATCCAGGATGTTCCGAATGGAGCATTCACACTAATTGATGAAGCAGTTGTTCAATACAGTAGCAGGAGATGGAGAAAAGGCAAAAATCTTGCATTAACCAATATTATAGATGTAGCAAGACATAAAGACTTATCTGTCATTTTTTTGGCAATTAATACTGCAATGGTGGACCCAAATATTTTGAGAGCCATTGATACTATGCTTGTTAAGGAACAATCACTTCTTCAACAGTATATGGAGAGACCTTTTCTTAAGAAATTCTTGAACAAGGCAGAGACTGCATTCCAGCAAATTCCTTCAGATGACCGTGTAAAATATGTCTATATATTTGACGACAGAATGGGTGAGGGACTTGTTGAAACGCACTTGCCTACATTTTGGTCTGATGAACTTTCAAAAAGTTGGAAAGATGTAACAATGTCTGAAGACCCGACAAAACAGGGAATAAAAGTTATTGGCTCTGCATCTTTGCCTATTGGGAAATCTCCAATTTGCTTGAAATGCAAAAGTTTTGTTTATACAGATACTGAAGCATGGTGTTTACTCGGAAATGATGTTGGAGTTTCCGAATGCGAAGATTTTGAGATGAAGAAACAGCCAAAAGTATGGAAATTTGGTAAAGAAAAGAAGAAAAAGGGCATTCCATGGATTTCTAATCCTCCTAATGGACTTGGGCAATGTCTATCCTGTGTGAATTCACAAGGAGAAACAGAAGATGGCAAAATACAGTGTGCAAAATTTGGAATTGTCAAGTTTATCGAGGGAAAGTGTGATAGTCATACAGCTGAAAATCCACAGTACTTGTATAATACATTACCTAATCCCATTGAATTACATCGCCAAGCTGTTTCAATATATCCAAAATTTAGAATTCCCATATTGACACCTACAGGATATATTGAATATTGGGAAAAATGGCTGAAATTTGCAGATGAGCATGGATTTCCTTTGATAAAAGAGGCAAAAGGAACAGACACTTATCAAACTCCAATTGGTAAGTCTGGAATTCCATATAAAGTTGAAATTCATACAGAAGTAGGTAAAACTCCTTTCGGCAAACTTCCTATGTCATGTACTTGTATGGGCTTCAAATATCCAAAAGGAGGAAAGGCACGTTCTTGTAAGCATTGCGACCAACTTTCAGAGTTAATTTTGGAGTTTGCCTCAAGAGAGGGCATAACAGGTGAAAAAGCTGGAAGACGAAGAAGAGGAAGCGAAGGAGAAGCTTCAGAGGGTGGCAGTGAAGCAATACCAGGTGAAGGAGAAGGAGAAGGCGAAGGAGAAGGAGAAGGCGAAGGCGAAGGCGAAGGCGAAGGCGAAGGCGAAGGCGAAGGCGAAGGCGAAGGCGAAGGAAAAGGAGAAGGTGAAGGTGAAGGAGAAGGCGAAGGCGAAG
>Ga0180433_10000404_pt1 | contig 73696 bp, 54 predicted proteins | sample SS_ome_8_FD_132980 | JGI IMG/M metagenome (GOLD analysis project Ga0180433, IMG submission 132980) | Hypersaline lake sediment archaeal communities from the Salton Sea, California, USA - SS_1_D_1 metaG | ecosystem: Environmental > Aquatic > Non-marine Saline and Alkaline > Hypersaline >...
ACCTCAAGCTCGCCTGCCTGGAACCTATCGAAAGCACCTTCGCCTGCCAGCAATTCAATATCAATACCTTTATCCTGGTTCAGAAAGATAGAGTTTGCATAAGTGCCTCCTGCATTATCCCTGAAGGTGATTACCCTTTTTCCATACCCGTCGCCCCTGCCGATATATGTTACATTATATATTTTGGGAGTAGCATAGGGTGTTCCTGTTTCCGGGTCCGTACCACCGTCATGCTCACCGCACCTGTCAGCCATAGCAGTGTCCTGAACAACAAGCCAGAATTGCCCTAATCCCCTGTAACCTTCATCATAGTCAAATGAATCATCTCCGCAATAAGCAACAACGATATGCTTAAGCTGAGGCTTTCCGCCGAAAAATTCAACACCGTCGTCCTTATTAGCAATAATTTCAACGTATTCTATTGTTGTTCCGCTTCCTACACCGCCGAGAGTTAGCCCGTTGATCTCATTACCTTCTCCGATATCGGTTCCGCCGTGACGAATGGATACATATTTAAATATGCCTGAATTATCAGCATCATCACTCCCACCATAAATACCTCTCGGCTCGCTGGTAGGTATTCCTTCTATTGCCGTTTCACCAGGAGTGGAATTCAGGGTTGCTTCACCGAGTATGATCACTCCACCCCATAAGCCCCTGTCTGTAAGGCTGACAGATCCTGCAAGGTCATCTGCCTCGCATGTAAATATTATCGGGTTATCAGCAGTACCTTCCGCCATGATCGTACCTCCGCGTGCAACAATAAGTGCGCTTGCGTTCTCTCCCTGTCCGGGTTTGCCCTTTACAACAACTCCCGGCTGTATGGTAAGGGTCTGTCCTTCATTTACAAAAACCATACCGTCAAGAATATAGGTATTGCCGGTCGTCCATGTGGTCGTTCCGACACCGTTGCCATCATCAGTAATTGTAAATTCATTCTGACCGTTATCGTCATCGTCATCGTCATCATCGTCATCCTTTTTACAGGCTGATATGCTTATCATTAATGATAATAACAACAGTAATAAAACATCTAAATAATTCTTTTTCATCTTTTTTGATTTTTTGATTAGACAATTTTTTTGATTAGAAAAATAAAATGATGTACAATGCAAACCTATACATCATATCTTAACAGCAAATTATTGCGACGTTATTTATATGTTAAGGATTTTGCAATAAAAACAAATTTGTTAAAGTCCTCTTAATGTTTGCTTAATGTTTGTTATATATTTTCGGCATATCATTTTTGAAACAGCTATTGTATGCAGCAAAATGATATTAAGATACTTCTTGTGGATGATGATCCTGATACTCTGGAATTTTTATCCTATAATTTAAAGAAAGACGGATTTGAGATCCATACCGTACATAAGGGCAAGGATGCAGTGGAAATTGCACAAAAGATAATTCCCAATTTAATTATCCTTGATATTATGATGCCTGAAATGGATGGTATTGAGACATGTGAAAAATTAAGGGAGATAGATTTTCTTGACAATACCATAATAATTTTCCTGACGGCACGCGGGGAGGATTATTCACAGATCGCAGGATTTCAGGCAGGCGGGGATGACTATATCATGAAACCCATAAAGCCGAAAGTGCTGATCAGCAGGATCAATGCACTGCTCAGAAGGCACAGGTCAGGAAAAGTCTCTACCATAAGCAATGCAGGTGAAAATGTCACTTTAAGTAACGAAAAATTAATAATTGACAGGAATAAATACATTATTATAAAAGACGGGATTTCAATTGATATGCCGAAAAAAGAATTCGAACTTCTTGCCCTTCTGGCATCCAGACCTGAAAAAGTATTTACGCGGGAGGAAATATTCAGTTCCGTATGGGAAGATAAATCTATTGTTGGCGAACGAACAATTGATGTTCATATTCGAAAACTGCGTGAGAAGATAGGTGACGATTATATTAAAACCATCAAAGGAGTGGGATATAAATTTGTTGATCAGGAATAAATTGGATATTATTGGAATGAATGCATAAAAATATTGAATATTTTTGGAGTGAATGCATGAAATTATCGGATATTTAAGTATGATCAGCACAAAATTACAAATCTTATTACCGGAATGCCATTTTCTCCCAGGGTATAACATTTACCGGAATAAAAAAAAATAACCATTTGAATCCCGGTTCGCGCATTCCCCGCTGCTTGCCCCATAGGGAACACTACGTGGCGGAGGGAAGGTTTCAATTCTCAAATCAAATTTTGTATATTAGTAATATATACTTTTGTATTTTTATAATATACACTGTTACTAACAGTCTGCTGATAATAAAATTTTATTTTTTTTTTTGCTTTGTATATATTGCAAACCTAAATTTGTATTCCTATTTGAACTGAAAAGGAGATATAGTCTTTACCCCGAAAACCAGTAAGTTTATTGATTTGGTAATATTATTTGGTGTAACTTAATCTTAATAAATGTATTATGAGAACAATAAATTTTATACCGGTTTTATTAATGGTATTAATTATTTCCGGATTTAAATATTATACCGGTGAGTCAACCTTCACAGACTCCCGTGACGGTACAACTTACAAAACCGTCACCATAGGCAACCAGGTCTGGATGGCGGAAAATCTTAATTTCGAAGGAAAAACCGAAGCAAAATATTATGAAAATGATCCTGTTAAGCTTGAAACTTACGGCAGAATGTATGACTTCGAAACGGCAAAGCTTGCCTGTCCTGACGGATGGCATCTGCCATCAAAAGCGGAATGGGACGAACTGATAAATCATCTCGGCGGAAATAAAGAAGCTGCAGACAAAATGCTGCCCGGTGGTGACTCAGGATTTAACGCACTGCTCGGCGGAAGCTATATTGACGGCAGATATGACCATATTGCTTTCTCCACTGTTTTCTGGAGCTCAGGTGAAACAGACGCAGGAACAGCAACAGGTTATTATATAAGAGGCCGGAATATCGGTGCTGTAATCGAAGCACGATCATACAGCACAAAATCCGCCTTTTACGTAAGATGTGTTAAAAACTGACCGGATATACCTATAATATTATATACTTTAGTTTCGCATAATATTTATTAAATATATTGGCTTAAACAATAAAATGCAGTTAACAACAGTTAATAACGGCTAATAATAGTTAATCAGAGTTATGCGAAAGATCAGTTATATATAGTATTATATCTCATTTTCTGATAACCCACTTTCGGGAAAATTTAAAAACAATTTTGCCTTAGCATCTGATTCACAGGGACATAAAGTTCTCTCCATGATCTTTTAATCTTGATTTTCAACGGATTAAAACAAATATTTCAAACACTGTTAACATAAAAATCCGATATTAAATTACCATGAATCGGCATACCCTCTTTTGGTGACAATATATCCATAAAAATTCACACTCCTACGGCTTTAAGATAAGTTAACATTTTAACCATTTTTTGACAGAAAATAAATCAAAATTTAATTTAATGATAGCATTAATTTTCGCTAAAATAATCTGGATATTTTCAATTTTGGAGCGGTCATTAAATATTTTTTATTATTAACCAAAAATTTTATTGAATTATGAAAAAAATCTCTATGATGGTTGCGGCAGCTTTTACGGCTCTCGTAACAATTACATCAGGTTTTACTCAAAAAACCTATGTTGACTACTCAAATTGCGGATGTCCTGAACTATCATCCAGGCCATTAGCGTATGCATCCGATTATGTAGATGGTAACAAAAACCTCATTAATGATAATACCGTGTGGGTTTGTGACAGTATCTACATACTTGATACCAAAGTGTATGTTGACAGTCTTCAGACTATCACCATCCAGGCTGGTACCGTTATTAAAGGTGTTTATTCCGAAACTGATGCAAATGCACTTATTGTTTGCAGGGGTGCAAAGATCTATGCTATCGGTTCTGAGAAATGCCCGATCGTTTTCACTGCAGAAGATGATCCTCTGGATGGCACTTATTCAGTTTGCAACAACCAGAAATGGGGTGGTGTCATCATCCTTGGCATGGCTTACAACAATGTTCTTTCAACAGACCAGCATAGCGGTGGCGATCCAATAGGGATATATAACGGAACAGGTACTATCGAAGGTCTGTACCATCCTGATTCAAGGCATCACTATGGCGTAAATCTTGACGGCGGACAGTCATTTGATGACAATGACAATTCAGGGATTCTTGAATATGTTTCTATTCGTCATGGCGGCGCTGAGATCGGCGATGCAAATGAAATCAACGGTTTAACACTAGGTTCTGTCGGAAGAGGAACAAGGCTTCGCCATATTGAAGTCATATCCAACTATGACGATGGTATTGAATTTTTCGGCGGCACTGCTGATCTTAAGTATGCTTCAATAATGTTCTGCAAAGACGACTATTTTGACTGGGATCAGGGATACAAAGGAAGAGGACAGTTCCTGTATGGTGTTCAGTTACCTGAATTCGGTGGACAGGGTGACCAGGGCGACAACGGAATGGAAATGGACGGAGATGACGGTTATGATGCAAGTCGTCCTGCAAATTCAGATCCTACATTCTTCAATGTAACTCTTATAGGTTCAGGTGCCAGTGGAGACAAAGGATTTGAGGCAAAAGAAAGAACTCTAGGTGAAGTAAGCAACTCTTTGATCTGCAGGTTTGACAAAGGTGCTAACGGTGAAAACATACTCTATGACGGATCAGATTTTGAGATATTTAATAACTCATTCCAGAATTGTAATACTGTTCTTAACGGAACGATCACTGATCCTAAATTCACAAATGACGGTAACCTTATCCTTACAACATCTGTAATTGATGATTCTCTGTCACTGGATTGCAACAGCAATAACGTAGTACATAACGGTCTTGATCCGGTTCCTGCAGCAGGTACTGTTAACACTGATTATCTGCCACCGGTTGACGACTTTTTCACTCCTGCAGCTTACAGAGGCGCTTTTGCACCAGGTCTTAAGCCATGGACTGACGAATGGACTCTGCATGAAGGCCTCGGAACAGACAACTCATGCTGGGATTGTCCGGAAGATATCAATGGTGACGGTGACATTAACATCACTGACTTCCTGCAGTTCCTCGGACAGTTCGGTAACTCATGCGGTAATTAATATAATTTTTTATACCTGATACACTATACTATACATTATTATGAAAAAAATTATATTATTATTCGCATTTGTTTCTGTAGCTATATTCGGATTCTCACAGGGTCTGGAACAAATAGTTGTGGAAACATATTATGTTGCCGATGCAACCGATGCAACAGACCCGGATGGAGTTGATCTTTATGAGGGATCAGTAACATACAGGGTATGGGTTGATATGCTACCGGGTTATGAGCTGCAGGCTGTTTACGGTGATGCAAATCATGACTTATTTATTGCAACAACAACCGAATTCTTCAATAATGAAGACAGGGGCACAACCACAGGTGACGCAATAGGAGCGACCAGAATTGACGACGGTACTGTTGGTGCGGACTCTTATGTAACTGTTGGCGGTGGTTCGGCAGGTCATATCGCTGTCATAAAGACAGAAGATGCTGACGGATCAATACTTGGTCTTGATGGTTATCTTATGAACAACGATCCTGCTGCAGGTATTCCTTTGACTACTGCAGACGGTCTTCATACAGGTTCACCGGAAGAGACTAAGGTGCTTGGCGTTGATGTAAGCATGTTTGATGCTGTTAATGATGGCACAATGTGTTTCACAAATAACGGGGCATGGTCTTCGCTGAACGGTTCTGTAGGCGCCACTTCTTCAAATATGGTGCTGATAGCCCAGATTACTACTAACGGGGATCTTACCTTTGAGCTGAATATTCAGCTTGGAACCCCGCAGGGCGGTACTGAGAATTATGTTGCCAGAGATCCTATAGGAAATGAGATAGAGTGGACAGAATTGATATATCCTGAACAACAGATCCCCGGATGTATGAGTCAGACTGCTTGTAACTATGATCCTGATGCAACTATTGATGACGGTTCATGCCTTGAGCCTGTGCCTGACTGTTACGTTTGTGATGGTGACACTATAGCTATCATTGATACTGACGGCGACGGTGTTTGCGATGCAAACGAAGTACCGGGTTGTACAAGCGAGACTGCTTGTAACTACAATCCTTCTGCTACCGATGATGATGGTTCGTGCGTTGAACCGGTACCAGACTGCTGGGAATGTGACGGCGACACTGTAGCAATGGTTGACACTGACGGAGACGGCATTTGTGATGCTAATGATCCTTTAACATTAGGTCTGAATGATGTTATTGTTGAAACATACTATATTTCCGATGCAACTGATGCAACTGAAACAGATGGAGGCTACCTTGCTGAAGGATCAGTTACATATAGGGTTTATATGGACCTGAACGAAGGTTTTGAACTGCAGGCTGTTTATGGTGATGCTAACCACGAGCTGTTTGTAGAAACAACTTCTGAATTCTATAATAACAATGACAGGGGAGCAACCACTGCCGATGCCATAGGAGCTAGCAGAATAGACGACGGAACTGTTGGTGTTGATTCTTATGTATCAGTAGGAGGCGGTTCTGACGGACACATGGGTGTTCTGAAAACCCTCGACACTGACGGTTCGATCCTCGGAACTTCAGGTTACTTGACAAACAATGATCCTGCTGCAGGTATTCCTTTGACTACTGCAGACGGTCTTCTGACAGGTGCTCCTGAAGAAACAAAAGTTCTGGGTGTTGACCTCAGTATGTTTGATGCAACAAACAGCGGAGTCAGGTGCTCAACAACAAACGGTGCTTGGTCTTCGCTCAATGGTTCTGTAGGTCCCACAGAGGATAATATGGTACTTGTAGGTCAGTTTACAACAACAGGAGCACTGGCATTTGAATTGAATGTTCAGCTCGGCACTCCAAGCGGCGGAACACAGAATTTCGTTGCACAGGCTCCGCAAGGTGATGAAATATATCATCCCGGACTTACATTCCTTGCAAGCATACCCGGATGTACAAGCTCAACAGCATGTAATTATGATGAACATGCAACTGTTGACGACGGTAGTTGCCTCGAGCCTGTTGATGACTGCTGGGAATGTGACGGTGATACAATTGCTATGATAGACACTGATGGCGATGGTGTTTGTGATGCTGAGGAAGTATATGGATGTGATGACCAGGCAGCATGTAACTATGACGAAAATGCTACTGAAAATGACGGTTCATGCTTGTATCCGGTAGATAACTGCTGGGAGTGCGACGGTGATACAGTTGCCATGATAGACACTGACGGCGACGGTGTTTGTGATGCTGAGGAAGTGTATGGATGTACCAGCGAGACAGCATGTAATTATGATACAACTGCAACTGAAGATGACGGTTCATGTGTTGAGCCTGTTGATAGCTGTATCGTATGTCTGCCAGGTGGCACATGGGAATTGTTCGATACAGACGGCGACGGTATATGCGATGCAGAAGATCCATATCCAAATAACCTGCCGTACAAGATACAATTCACGGAACAGAGCTGTATAACTGATGGATTATTCTGTCTGCCGGTGCTTTCCCTGGATACTATAGCTGATGTGATCGGTTTCGACGCTGTTATGACTTATGATGCCTCAAGGGTTACTCCTACAGGTAATGTCACTATAGCGGGCATAATGATAGATCCTGCCTATGCAGATTACACTATTTACATAGATGCTCCAAATGAAAAAGTAAACCTTGCTTTCTACCTGAACGGACAGGCTCCGGTAGGTACAAGCTGGAACGGATCAGGCGAGGTATTCTGTGTTGAATTCATCAAAACTGCAGGTATGGGTTATGTTGACGAAGCTGAGTTCTCAATCGAGCCTGATATGGTCGAAAGCTATCTTACCGGTATTCAACATAAACTGGTCGAGCCGGGTGTTTTTGCAACATACAAGGACAGCCTGTTCACAGGAACTTTGGAATTCTGGAATGGTAATGCTCCTATTGCTTATGATGCAGCGAATCCGAATGATTACTTAATAACAAATATCTACGGTAGCGACAGCAGCTGTACTGTTAATTCAACCATTGCAGTTCAGCCCGACCTCAACGGTGTATTTGTTTACAGTATCTGGAACGGAAAAGCTACTGAAATAAAGAGGGATATTCTGTCAACCACTGATCCTATGCCCGTTATCAACGGATGGGATGCCCTTAAAACACAACAGGTGGTTGTAAATGACCTCAGCTATATACCAAATACTTTCAACATCATTTCAATGGACGTTAACACTGACGGATATATAACTTCAGGCGACGTATCTCAGATAAATCAACGTACGGTAATGATCATTGATGAATTCAGACAGGCATGGAACTATGATAATCAGGGCAATCCATTGCCGGGTTATGAGCTCTCCAAAGACTGGCTGTTCATTGACGATGTCACTCCAACTGCTGATCCTGCATACCAGATATCCGCAAGTTATCCGTCGGATGACGGAACAGGATTCTCCAAGTGGAGAGTGCCGGTACTCGCTCATTGTCTGCCTGTACCAATGATAGACTATGACGACTGCCCGGTTATTTATCCCGAAACCTATCTCGGACTCCTGCTTGGCGATGTCAATGGCAATTATAAAAATATCGCTCCGGACGGAGTATTGAAAAATGCTGATGACATAGTGGTATTTGACCTGATCAATTCAGTTAACCAGGAAAACTATATAGATATCCCGGTTTATCTGAATACCGAGAATACCATTAACGCTCTTGACTTTTCACTGAACTTTAGTGATAACCTCACATTCGTATCTGTTGAAAACCAGACCGAAGACATTGAGCTGTTATCAAATACAGAGGGGAATAAGTTAATGGTTACTTCATTCAGCCTGAGCAGTTATGCAGTACAGCAACCATTGATCACATTACGTTTTGCTATGAATAGCGAGACTGTTGAAAATGGTGACCTGTTCGAAGTATCAGCATACACAAACGGTGATCCTGCAAGCTATCTTATAACCGATATGTCCACAGGATCCGACCTTATTGAAAATAGTGATTTGATCAATATTTACCCTAATCCGAACAAAGGTATATTTAACCTTGAAATAGTAAATGCAGAACAAAAAGATGTGAATATCACACTTCTTGATCTGACCGGCAAGGTTATATTTACTGAAAATGTTGATAATGTCTCTTCTCTGGTGAGGGAGATCGACGTCACTACTTATCCTAAGGGAGTTTATTTGATGAAGATCATGACTGATGATGTCATTCAGGTAAATAAGGTTGTGGTTCAGTAATTATTGATTAGACAAACCTCCACAACAGGTAATGGTAAAGGTCGTCCTGCAACGGACGACCTTTTTTTAACAACAATAATTTATTATGATGAAAATTTCAGTATTTGTTTTATTATGGGCAATCTCTTTAACTACCTATACTCAGGAGGTAATCAACTGGATATCAATTGAAGAAGTTCAGGAGCTTGTTAAAAATGAACCCCGTAAAATTATTATAATGGTCTATACGGACTGGTGCACATATTGCCAGAATATGGAAGCAACTACATTTAAGGACCCTGAGATTATTAAATATATAAATTCACATTTTTATGCTGTTAAACTAAATGCGGAAACCAAAGAACCAATAATTTTTAAAGGCAGAACATATACAAATCCCCAGCCTGATAAAGAAAAATCCAAGCACAGGCTTGCCCTTTCCTTTGCTGCAATAGATAAAACAATCGGTTTTCCGACTTTTGTTTTTTTTGATGACAATCTCAACAGGCTGATGTCGCCTATACGTGGATATAAATCCAAGGAAAAACTGGAAATGTACCTACAGTATATCATACAAGATATTTATAAATCCAAATCATTCGAGGAGTATAGGAAAACAATTACCCGTAAATAATTAAAAATAAACATAAATTTAACTTTGACATAACCTGCTTTTCTGTGTTTTATTATACTTTAGTATTGGTATACTTGAAAGTCTACCCCAAGCAAAATTTTTTTTATTACATCCATCCTTCTGGTAATTGGATATTAAAGAGTTTAAAAATGAAACACATGCATATCATAAAACAAATATCCCGGATCATGTGTATATTGCTTTCCTTTGGTTTTACAATAACCGGCAGCATTGCTCAAACACCCCCGGACGGGACATTAAAATCTGTTGAAGACACTGTTGTATTTGACCTTTACAATTCAGACAATCAACCGACATATATTGACATTCCTGTTTATATCACATCTGATACTATAATAAATTCACTTGACTTCTCGTTTTATTTTGATACCATTGATCTCACCTTCGATTCGGTTATTGATCTGGCCGGATACCTAACCACACTGTATAATACACCGGAGAATAACAAATTAAGCTTCACTTCTTACAGTATGGAAAATTATGCTATAAACGAACCGCTTGTTTTACTGCGTTTTCTTAAAAACACAGGTAATGTGAACAGCTCTGATCTGGATACTGTAAATGCATATACAAACGGTGATCCGGCATCACATCTGATAACAGATATTGCCACAGAATATAATCCCGTACCTGAACCTGATAACATGATCAAGGTTTATCCTAATCCATGCAATGGGATTTTCAATCTCGAAATTACCGGCATAGAGAAATCACATAAAATTATTTATGTCTATGACCTATCGGGAAAGACAGTTTACGAAAAAAAAGCCGGAAGCGGGTACTTTTTTTCGGACAAGATCGATATCTCAAAATATCAAAATGGTATTTATCTTCTTAATGTAAGGATCGGAAATATAAAATATACAAAAAATATTATAGTGGAATAATCAACTTCATATATATCACATACATCAAATTTTTATTTAAGGCTGTCATAATATTGGCAGCCTTTTTATATAGAAATAATTTGTAAAATTAATATTAAATCTCACTTGTAAATATTAATGAAAAATAAATAAAAACTTAACCTATTGAGAACCTGCAATAGTGTATTTTTTTATTTTTTTAAATAGTAATTATCAAAGCTATAATAATAACATAACCCATTAATAATATATACATTAAATAAATGAATTACCATGAAAAAATCAATTTTTCCAATAGTTCTCATACTACTTTTCACCGCGATTTTCCCTGCTATGTCACAGGATCATTCAGATGCTCTGGAAGGGATCATTGTAGAAAGATATTACATATCTGATGCTAATGATGCCACTGATACTGACGGCGGAAGCCTTGTCAGCGGGTCAATAACATACAGGATATTTGTTGATATGAAAGAAGGATATAACCTGCAGGCAGTGTTTGGGGACCTTGCTCATGAGCTTGGTATTGAAACCACCACAGAGTTTTTCAATAATGAAGACAGGGGAGAAACAACAGGTGATCAGATGAAACCCAATTATCTTGATGATAACACGGTTGCACTGGATTCGTGGCTTAGCCTGGGGGCTGCAACTGAGGATCATTTTGGCATTCCCAAAACCGAAGATACTGACGGATCTGTTGTTGGCGGGAATAATAATGATGGTGGCAGTGAAGGTGTTTCCGGTGGTTTACTGGTCAATGCCGACTCCTGTTCAGGAATTCCGCTGACAACTGCCGACGGGCTTATTGATAGCATACCCCCGGAAATAACACTTGTAGGTCTTGATCTTGCAGTTTTCGGGGACGAAAATGCAGGTCCTTCATTTATCACCAGTGACGGAGCCTGGGCAGTGCTGGGAGGGGTTAAGGGCCCGACAGCCGAAAACAAGGTACTGATCGCACAGATCACAACAGACGGGGAATTATCATGCAGGCTGAATATTCAGATGGGGATAATTGATGCTCCGGGCCCAATAAATGTTGTGCAATTTGTTTATGATATGCAACCCGAAGACACATTGGCCACTGAATACTATATTTATGAATGCCCTGAACTTTCCTTTATTGCAGATCCATGTGATCCACAAGAGATCGGTGATCCTGTCTTTATACATGAGCTTAATATATATCCCAATCCAGCAAAAGATCAGATCAACCTTGTATTTGAAACAAATACAAAAAGCACCGGCTGTTTCTCTATATATGACAGCTATGGAAAAAAACATCTTGCTATAAAGTTTGCCGATATCTCTGCAGACAGGAAAGAAACAATAGATATTTCAAACTTGTCTCCGGGAATTTACATAGTCGAATTTGCAATTGACGGTATTAATTCTTACGGTCGTATGGTTAAATACTAAATTTTTGAAAATGGCTTTATACAGATATATACGCATAACAATAATTATATTAATAAACTTGTTATACATGCCTGCGATTATCAGTGCACAGGGTCTTGAAGATATTATAATTGAACAATACTTTGTGGCTGAAGCAGACAATAGCTACGGGGACTCTATCACACCCGGCTCGGTAACTTACAGGATCTATGTGGATATGGCTCCCGAATACACCCTTCAGGCAGTATATGGTGATGCCTCTCATAATCTTTTCATTGAAACAACAACTTCATTCTTTAATACAATTGGAGACGGATCAAAGGTAGGCAACAGGATCAACGCCCGCAAAATCAATGATTTCTGGACTTCTGTAGATTCATGGATAACTATGAATGCAGCTACCAGGAATCATGTAGGCCTACTTCTGTCAGACGACAAAGACGGCTCGATTATAAAACGCGATCCTTTTTCTGAAGCGGACGGTCTTACAGCCTGCAAGATACCAGATGTAACATACTTCGAATTAAACACAGATATTTTCAATGATAATAACGAAGGATCACGGTTTTTTACCGATAATGGAGCATGGGCTGTACTTGGCGGAGTGCAGGGGCCTGACGAGAATAACAGGGTACTGATAGCCCAGCTTACTACTAACGGCAAATTATCATTTGAACTGAATGTTCAGCTTGGGGCTCCCGGTGGTGGTACTGAAAAATATGTTGCAAGAGATCCACAGGATCCGGAAATACAATCGGAATTGCTTACTTATGGTCATTGATCATAATGCATTGATTATAAATTATTTATTAATTAATTAAAATTAATTATGATGAAAAAAACACTATTATTAAGGGTAATATTAAGTTTTTGCCTGGTGCTTTCAATAACCGGCATATATTCTCAGGGGCTTGAAGACATTATAGTTGAAAAATATTATATCTCTGATGCAAATGATGCCACTGATACAGACGGAGGTTCACTTGTTGAAGGCTCGGTGACATACAGAATATATGTGGATATGCTTCCTGATTACCAGCTTCAGGCTGTTTATGGAGACGTCAATCACGAATTATTTATAGCTACTTCTACAGAATTTTTCAATAATGAAGACCGTGGAGAAGAGTCAGGGGAACTTATAGATAACGGCAGACTGGATGAAAACACAGTTGCACTGGATTCATGGGTGTCAATGGGCGGTGCTTCTGATGTACATCTTGGCATTCTGAAAGCTGATGACACTGACGGATCTGTTGTAGGAGGCACTAATAACGACGGTGGCAGTGAAGGTATCTCAGGTGGTTTGCTGGTCAATGACTCCGTGGATGCAGGTCTTCCGTTAACAACATCCGACGGACTGGTTGCAGGCACTCCGGCTACTGTAACAGCAGTAGGACTCGACCTTTCTTTATTTGCTGACATTAACAGCGATGACACACTAAATACCAATGACGGTGCATGGGCATGCGTTGAAGCTGCAGGTGCTACCGGACCCGACAGCGAAAACAGGGTTCTTATAGCACAGCTCACTACAAACGGTGAACTGTCATTTAAGCTTAACATACAGATCAGGCAGCCTGATATGACAACTACTGAACTTTATGTTGCAGATAATCCGGTAGGCGATGAAACAGAATATTACGGATTGACATATCCGAGACCGGGATGCATAAGTGCGACGGCCTGTAACTATGATACGACTGCCACTACAGACGACGGCTCATGTGTCGAACCTGTTCCGGACTGCTGGGAATGTGACGGCGATACTGTTGTGATTGTTGACACTGATGGCGATGGTATATGCGATGCAGAGGAAATAGAAGGATGCACAAGCTATACAGCCTGCAATTATGACCCGGACGCAACTGACGATGACGGCTCTTGCATAGAGCCGGTTGCAGACTGCTGGGAATGCAATGAAAACAACGACGGGCTTGTGATAATTGACTGGGACGGTGATGGTATTTGTAATGCGGAAGATGACTCTACATACGGGCTGGAAAGCATTATAGTTGAAAAATATTATATCTCGGATGCTAATGATGCTACTGACACTGACGGAGGTTCTTTAACAGAAGGTTCTGTAACATTCAGAGTTTATGTTGACATGCATCCTGATTATCAGCTACAGGCAGTGTTTGGTGATGCAAACCATAGTCTTAACATATCTACAACCACTCCTTTTTTCAATAATGAAGACAGGGGAGAAGAAACCGGGGAGCTGATCCCGAATGACAGACTGGATGAAAATACCGTTGCCCTGGATTCATGGGTATCCATGGGAGGTGCTTCAGATGCTCATTTTGGTATCCTCAAAGTTGACGACCCGGACGGATCAATAGTCGGAGGTGTAAACAACGACGGCGGCAGTGAAGGAATAGCAGGAGGATTACTTGTTAATGATGATGCTGAAGCTGGCATACCACTGACAACATCAGACGGTCTGACGGCAGGAACACCTCCAACCGTTACAGCAGTCGGTCTTGACCTGTCTATGCTTGATAGTCAGAACAGCAGCACCCCGTTAATTTCGAATAATGGAGCATGGGCATGTGTTGAAGCCGCAGGAGCCATGGGGCCAACCGATGACAACAGGGTGCTTATTGCCCAGATAACAACAGCAGGTAATTTCTCATTTCATTTGAATATCCAAATCAGACAACCTGATCACACAACAACTGAAATATATGTAGCGTCCAATCCTGTTGGTGATGAGATTGAGTTTGAAGAACTGATCTATGATTATATTGTAAGTGAGGAAGAAATTCCGGAACCCGAACAGAATGTCAATGTATTTCCCGTACCTGCAGACGGAGAGATCAATTTACAAATATTATCTCCTGAAGAAGGTAGCTATAGTTATTCTTTATGTGATGTAACAGGGAAGATAATTATGCATAATAATATCGGATCAGTATTCGGAAATTATTTAGAAAGCATAGATATATCATCTGTCCCTAAAGGGATCTATATATTCAATGTATGGTCTGAAGATGGATTTTCTGCTCATAAACAAATAGTTATCAATTGATCTGTTATAACTGAATATCTATACCCGGATCGTTTATCCAAAGGTCCGCTGATAAATGATCCGGGTTATTTAAAAATTTGTATATTATGAAAACCGTTGTTTTCATAGCAATTATCAATATATTTTTCTATTCATTATCATTGGGTCAGGGAACGGTGAGAGGCAAAGTGACTGATGAAAACGGTGAGCCTCTTACCGGTGCCTCCATTATGATCAAGGAACATTCCACAATAGGTACCATTTCTGACTTTGATGGTAATTACTCATTAAAAATACCTAACCCCGGAATACAGACCATTGTTGTTTCGTTTATCAGTTACCAATCCATGGAATACACAGTCAATCCTACAAATGGTGAGGTTATTATTAAAAATTTCAGTATGGTACCTGCATCAATACAGGTCAGGGAGGTTGAGGTTGTAGCAAAAGCATCAAGATCAAGTGATACATATATGGAAAAGGTAAAAAAGAAATCCGTATTATGTATAGACTATATTTCATCGGAAACAATAAGGAAAGCAGGTGATTCCCAGGTTGACGACGCTGTCAAACGAATAACGGGTGTATCTACTATCGGCGGATATATATCAGTTCGCGGGCTTGCCGACCGCTATATTAAAACCACAATCAATAATTCCCGGATACCAACACTTGATCCGTTCACGAACAATATCAAGCTCGACATGTTCCCGTCAAGCCTGATTGATAACATTGTGATCACCAAAACTGCAAGCCCGGACCTTTCTGCTGAATGGGCAGGCTCTTACATATCAATTGAAACCAAGGATTACCCGGAAAAACTTTCGGTTAATGTTAATACATCATTCGGATACAATAGTAACACAACTTTTAAAGAAGTGCCTTCATCCGAAAAAAGCACTACAGACTGGCTGGGATATGATAATGGTTTTCGCGATATGTCACATTTTGCCAGCCGCGAAGATTTTCCTTCTTATTATGAAGATCCCACTCCATACCAGGAATTTATTGCACTGGGACTGGAAGACTATATCTATTCACTGGGGATCAATGAAACACACCTTCCGAATGCACACTATAACAATGTCTATTACCGCCTGTGCCTTGTTGAACTGGGTATTCTGCCTCCGGCACTGATAGATGACCAGGTTGCCATAGAAGAGGCAAATGAGATATATAATACTCAATATGTCCCACAGGCTTATACCAAAATAAATAACGATGCTTCGGAGTTCGGGATGTCATTACCTAATAACTGGATGACAATAAGAAGGAAAGCGCCTCTGGATTTCAGCCAGGGATTCAGTATCGGCAACCAGTCCACGGTCCTGGGAATACCCATGGGATATATATTCGGATTCAGATACAGCAGTTCTACAAAGTATGATCCCAGTGCCGGCAGTAGTTTTATACTTACAGGTGTGGATCCGGGGCCAATATATGATTATAAAGTCTGTGAAGAAGCTGTCAGGTGGAGTGCCCTGGCAAAAATTGCACTTAAGCTTAATCCTTATAACACCGTTACATTCACTTATATGCCCAATATGACCGGCATTAATAAAACAAGGATAGCTCAGGGAGGGGAAGTTTCTGAACTGGCTGCAGAAGGGTATGAATATGAGATCAAGGAATATCAGCAATATGAGGAAAGAAAACAAATGGTTTACCAAGTGAATACAATGCATTTTATCCCTGGGAATAAAATAAGGATCGAAGCAAATGCTTCATTTACTGACGGGGAAAGTAATACACCGGACTTTAAAACCATGACCTACTGCCATGATACCATTATTAATTCCCTTGTATTCAAGCCCAGGGGAATCCCCACCAGAGAATACAGATACCTGTATGAAGATCTTTTCGACTCATGGCTTTCTGTTGAAATACCTGTTTGGGATCTGCCGGGAAAATCAAGAAAAATAAAATTCGGAGGCGCATATCAGAGCAATACCAAGGAATATGAGCAGTACTTTTACAGTGTACAAGGCGCCAGCCTGATCATCGAAGACAATGATGTTGCCTCTCACATGGATCAGGATAATTTTTCTCTTGATAATGATAATCCATTATATTATGTCACAAATATGTATCCCCAGGATTTCAGCCTCGGACATTCAAGAGTAGCAGCAGGATATGCTATGGCAGATTATTGTATCAGCTATACTGTAAGGCTCGCCGGTGGCATACGAATTGAGCATACTGATATCTTTGCTGATATACGGGAATTCCATGAAAAGAATCTGCCTGCTGATCACCCGGACAGGAAAGCCATCGGTATCGGGGATGTCTATGCAAACCCTTCAGATATTGATGAAATACATTACCTGCCAAGCCTGAATTTATTTTATAAACTACAGGAAAAAAAACGCCGGGCAATTAACCTGAGGCTAAATTACAGCCTTACACTGGGACGACCGAGTATCAGGGAAGTCACTATGTTCCCGATGCGAGACTTTACTCTTGACGCAGATGTATGGGGCAATTCCGACCTTGAAACCACATTGATAAATAATTACGATATCCGCCTTGAATCTTATTTCAGGTCAAAAGACAATATATCTTTAAGCCTGTTTTATAAAACCTTTAAAAACCATATTGAGCTTACTGTTGATAACGGATGGGTCACCTGGGACAATGCTGATGATTCTTGGGCTTACGGTATAGAGCTGGAAGGGAAAAAATCTCTGACAAAAAATTTTGATTTCAGAGGCAATGTGACATTTATTAATTCTTTTACATCATTTTATCCTTTATATGCATCTGACCCAATAACACGTACAATGTTTGGACAAGCCCCCTATATCTGCAACGGAATGCTTACATATACAGCAGACAGCCTTGGACTATCAGCTACATTGAGCTATAACGTTCAGGGTCATAAATTATCCCTTGTTACAAAAGGTGAACTCAAACCGGATATCTTTGAATTACCAAGGCATCTGCTTGATTTTAAAGTATCCAAATCACTGGGCAAACATTTTGGTGTCAGCTTCAAAGTGAGAAATATACTCAATGCCGCAAAACGATATTCATACGAAAGATCTTTTTATAATAATGTCTGGAAATATGACTTTAACAGATATGCCTACGGCACAAATTACGGTTTGAGTTTTTCATATAAACTATAATAAAATGACATACTATAATTACTCCATAATACTCGTAATATTGTTTCTTCCTTTATGCCTTATGGCCCAAATTGAAGAAGTCATAGTCGAAACGTACTATATCTCCGATATTAACGATGAATCTGATACTACCGGAGGTGTCCTTGAAGAAGGATCAGTAACTTACAGAATATTTATTGATCTTGATGAGGGAAATCTTCTCAGATCGGTTTACGGCGATCAGCACCATGCCCTGGAGTTCTTCAGCACCGATTATTTCTTTAATAATCTTGACAGGGGGAAAAGTTACGGTTACGAAATAAAGAATAACAGCATTGATGAGCACACTGCAGCACTTGACACATGGCTGACACTGGGTTTTGCCACAAAAATACACCTGGGTGCAACAAAGGATGATGACACTGACGGTTCAATTGTCGGCGGGGTAAATAATGACGGGGGCAGTTCTGAAATAGCAGGAGGATTGCTGGTAAATAATGATCCTGATGCAGGCATTCCTTTGACAACATCTGATGGATTAATGCCTAACACAATTGACTCCAACAATATATCAAATTTCTTTGCAATTGGCATAGAGCAGGATACAACAATATTCTGGGATGAGTCAAAAACTTATAATAGTTTTTCCAGTAATAATACTATGCTTATGAACAATCCCGGCATCAGGGCGGCTGATCAGGAAAACAGGATACTGGTTGCCCAACTGACCACCAAAGGCGACAGTATTGCATTCAGGCTGAATATTCAGGTACAGACAAGTGACGGAGAAATAATTAATTATGTATCGGATACGGCAAAAGTGGATTCTTTAAATTTATATATAGATCCGCCCAATAATCATTATAAAAGGATTTACAGCCCATGGCTAAAGTATCCGTTCAAATCAGGATGCCTTGACCCACATTTTATCGAATATGATTTTGATGCTGTCATACATGATCAGGATGTGTGCCAGGATTCTATTGTTTTCGGTTGCCTAGATCCTGAGGCATGTAACTATGATCCGGATGTAAACTGGGAGCTTCCCGAGCTATGCTGCTACGGGCCGGATAGCTGCGATGGCAGGGATATAACCATTGTATGTCCGGGATATGTATCAGATAAAAAAAGCTATGATCCCGATGACCTGATCCTTTATCCCAATCCTGCAACAGATATACTGAATATCGAACTTAACAACACAGAAAACACGATCATCAGCTTTGCAATTTTTGATCCCTTTGGAAAAATTATAACGGAAAAATATCCCGGTAACGCTGAAGATCACTTTAGTGTACAAATAAATATATCCAACCTGAAAAAAGGGCTTTATCTGTACCGCCTTTTTACAGAAAATTACTCTTACACCAAAAAATTCATTAAAATCGAATAACTAGACCAGGCTTTAATACTGCCGCTATTTCTTTTTAGGTTTTTCTTTTTTAACCTTGTCCTTAACCTTTTCTTTGTTTTTGGTCTCAGACTTGGTTTCTGCTTCTGCTGTAGCTTTAGTCACATTCACATTCTTAGGTTCTTTTGAAGTGATCTTAAAAACCGTCTCCTCAGCCGGCACGACAATATCATTTTTTCTCCAGGAGATCTCGACAGAAAGCTTTTCTTTATCCTTTTTTTCTGTTGCCTTAACTTCGAAAGACACATTTTCTTTCGGGCTTAATGCCATACATTCTTCGCCCTTCTGAAGAACGATCTTTCCGGCTTTCAAAGAAGAAATAATATCTTCAAGATAGCTTACAGCATTCTCAATGCTGGTTGAAGCCTTGATCTTTAATTTTAAATCATTCTTTTCCATATTGCCTCTATTATTTGTTATGTTAAAGATAATAATATTTGTAATAATTTATCAGCATGTATATAAGGAAAACTGTCTTTAGTGACCAACTCCGTATCAATAATGTCTATTCCCATTTTTTTTATTTTTTTCGTATCTATCTTTGAAGGGTAATCAACATTTTTTGTATCAACTAAAATAAAATCAAGCAACTTTCGTGTATTATATTTTTTTTCTCCTTTTCTGAGAAAAGACAATATCTGCTCTACTGACCTCTGCATATCAATGCCTTTCTGTTCGGGATCAGGAAATGTATTTGGGATATAGACCTTCGGACATTTATTTGCTGCTACTGCTTTTGCAACTCCAACAGGCAGGAGGTTAGACAATACGCTTGTATAAAAGCTGCCCATCGGATAGCAGACCAGTTCTGCATTGCGAATAAGGTTTTCAACATCATTAGCGATACTTGCCGTAACGGGTTTCTCAGGTCTGTTAAGCTCTGAAATAAAAATTTCCTTAACAGGTGTTTTTATGGGTTCATGTTCCTTGCCTGTTATCAAGTGTTGCCCGATAAGCATTGTATTGTCCTCAAGAACAGCGTTAAGGTTATAAAGTTTTTCCAGTGTGGGTTTTACATAACCTCTTACCTCGACCAGTCTGGAAAACAGGAACAGTACTGTATCAATATGCCTGTTATTGTTAAGATAGCCTCCAGTAAGTATAAGGTTTCCTATACTGGCGCCTTGCAGGTCAAAACCAGGTGTCATACGTTCAATGAAAAATCCGAGATGATTACATATCAGTGTACGCATGGGCTGCTTAATGACCTTTATCATCGGATGTGCCCCCTCCCTCATTTCAAATAAGGTCTGAAGCAGTGCACCCCTGTTCTCTTCTTTGGGCAGTCTGAAAGCAAAAAGCCTGTAAATATCGGGGTTCCCTTTTACCGACTGGTCTGCCAAAGCCATAAGCCTGTTTCTCAGGTCGCCCACTGCGATCATCTTATATGCCTCCCTTATCTTTGCAGAGCTTCCCCCCGAATCAAAAGGAGTGATCAGGTGTATGCTGTTATGAGTGTAATCAATTATTTTTTTACTTAATCCCTTAAGTGCATTACCACCACTGAAAAACAAGATCCTTGGCCCCAGTTCGGGAGCTTTCCTGAACCTTTCAAGCTTTATGCGGTCAGGCAATAAAACCTCTTTTGTGATCAATACCTTTTTTATCATCCTCTCTGCTCCTGCATTATATCAATAAAAAAATCCGTGGCATATTTAAAATCTATACCACCTGTTACTTCATATACATTGCATTCCTTGAGATATTTCACATAATTCATTGCAGACAGATCGGTTTTGCCCGACTTTCCGTCCAGAAAAAACAATCCCGGGGATTTCATAAATGCAGGGTGAAGGTCACTCCTTTTTTGCAGTTTGACCTGCCTGATCCTGCACTTTTTCTTGGTCTTATACCAGTTAAGTATAACAAGAGCGTTAAGTGGTGACGATATGGTAAACTTATCCTCGCCGAACAGCTCATCTATAAAACCGTCATATTTCTCTTCAAGGTTCCAGAGCTCTTCAAGAGTAAGATTCATAAGCTCATCCAGCCTCCCCTGCGGTAATATCGATTGAAGGGTTTCGTTATTCACTATCGTTCCGGGATTGATCCTCGGATATTTAGCCACACCGAACATAATAAGTCTTGCGTCCTCAAATCCTACCAGCAACCTGTCATTTGAAACAAAGCTCACACCCCTGTTCATTAAATGCAGTGCAAGGGTGGATTTTCCCATACCCGAAAAGCCCGAGATCGCCATTCCTTTTGAACCATAGGACACGGCTGATGAATGGAATAAAAGATATTTATTATTCAGCATCCTGCTGATAAACCTGTTGTTAACAAAATTAACCACCTGATTTATGTTTTCCAGACAGGGCCCGATCGCGAGGTTTCTTCGCTGTGTAAAAAGGAAATGCATGTTTGTCAGCCTTTTCCTGACGATCTTGCCGTCGCTGCAATCGAAAAATTCTTCCTTGATCTTTTTCTTTCCCGGATCAGGTTGCTTTATAGTAAATTCCAGATCCATGCTAAAATCAGGGTTTTCAATAACATAGATCTCTATTGCAAACATTTTTCTGACACATACAAACTCCCTGAAATAATCTTTTAATTCCTTATATACCTTATCCGATTCGATGTTAAGCCGGATAATAACAAGTTGGAAATTCAGATATATATAGTGTTTGAATTTCTTTGATTCAACATGCTTCTTTATTTCCCTGGTCAGTATCATTTATTTGATTTTGCTTATTACATGATCTGTATATAATTCTGCAGCATCAATATGGTGAGCATCCTTTAGTCCCCGGAATCCCCCAAATGCCGATACCTCAAATATCTTTGGTCCTTCGGATGTCTCAACCACATCAACAGATGTAAAATCCAGACCGAATAACGCCTGCGCTTTTTCAGCAAGGGCAATTATCTCTTTATCCGGTTCATAAGCTGTATATTTACCACCATTCTCTGTTGTGGTATTCCAGGATGCACTGCTGCCAACTCTTGCATAAGTACAAATATATTTTCCCCCGAGAAATACGATTCCCATATCCTTGCCCGGAATATCAACCATTTGCTGAAGATACATAACAGTGTTGCTTCTCCTGAACTCCTGTATCTTATCCGAGACTTTGGGGTCTTTGCTGTCAAGCAGTACCATGCCCCTGGCTTTCGAAGAATACAGAGGCTTACATACTGCTTTTCCGAATCTCCGTACCGTTTTGACAGCAATATCTATACTTTCGCACACCACTGTAGAAGGCATCGGGATATTACCTAACTGCAATGCCAGAGTACAGCTTAACCTGTCATACAACCTTAATATAGATTCAGGATTCGAAAATATCTTTAATCCTCTTTTATACAAATATATCAGCAACTGTATCCTCTCAAGATAATCCGGATCATAATCCCTGCTTATTTTTTTCACTATCAAAGCATCCAGATCCAAAAGATCAACATCTTTATAAAAAGCTGTTTGTTCATGAGAATCATAACATACATCTTTCATATCTATCATTAGCCTGTATCCTGTCCTGTCAGCAACAACATCAGCCAGCCTCTCGGATGACCATCCGCCCGGAACTCCGACTACACCGATCTTATTCATTATTTGTAAATTACCCAAAACTAATTATATATTAAAATATCCTTATTGATCCTGAAATCCTTCCAGGGTCCTTCGTGTTCAATAACCTTCTCAAGCAAATATACACCCCTGAAAAACATATCTTGTGCAAAATCCTTTTTCATTGAGAACCTTGTTGACGTAATAAATGATCTTATCAGCCCCAATGCCAGCCTGACAGTAAAAGTATCATCACTATTGTCTTTAGCAAAACTAACAACAAAATCATAGAACTCATCAATAACATTATTGATGCGCTTTCTTATCACCTTATCAAAGAGGGGCAATCTGAAGTTTGATATAAGAAAGACTGAGACATCCTGTACATAATCTGTCCTGTTTGAACGGTGAAGATCAATAAAATGCACCTTGTCTATGTTTTCATTATAAATAATATTATCATTGTTCAGGTCACCATGAATAAAAACAGAGAATGGGGCATTTATTCCTTCTTCAAGCTCCTGTGCATTTTTCAGCATCTCTTTAATAGACATGTTTTTCAGGCTGCCAATAGTAGTAGGAAGGTTCTGAAAATAAGGGTGAAGTCTGAAAACGTCTGTTAGACGGGAATTTAACTGCCGGATAAAGTGTGCGTTAACCTTTTCTTTTGTTTTAGTCTTTGTCCAGAGATCATTCAGTGTGTTGATGATCCTTGCCAGGGATTCCGCAAGGATATCAATTTCTTTAGTTATCAGTATTTCATAAAAATTCTTACCATGTAAATATTCCATTAATAATGATGCATAAGCACCGGAGGTTTCATACTTTAATATCTTTGGGGTGACTCCGGGATATATCTGCTCCCACTGTAATATCTTTTCCTTCTCTTCAAATATCTTCTTTTTTTTCCCTTCCTTATAGATCGCAACAAAAGGCTGATCATCTCCTTTATCTCTCGACAATTTTCCGATCATGCACCCTGACCTGGTATCATCGCCAACTGTTTCTATTGAAAAATCATCTTCATGGATATCCAGGGTTTCCTTCATGCTTAGATACTGGTTGAACTTGATCCTGGTTCCTGTGACCGAAGAGATCACCCCCTCCCCGATATTCAGCAAGGCATCCCCTATACGTTCAAAATAGCGAAAAATAAAGATAGTGGTAATATAATCATCAATATTTTTCCCGGTTGCTTTCAGCTCTTTTTTAAACAACCTGAAGTCTTTCTCAAATAATCTATCAATAGTTGACTCTGTTTCGCATATTATCAATGCTTTTTGCAGATCAGCCCCGAAAAAACTTTCCTCAATAAGATTCAGACCTTTTATGATCTCATTAAAATAAGCCTGATACCTGAATTTTTTTATGATATTCTTGTTTTTCAAATACGATGCCTGCCTGATAATATTTTCCAAATGATCGCCTATCTTTTCCAGATTGCCGGCTATCACATTGAATGTCATTACTTTATTTGTATCAAATTCATCTTCCATGGGAATGGATGCAATAAGATTATAACTTTTTTTACTGATCGATGTCTTTAAATAATCTATATAATCCTCCCTGTAACTGACTTTCTCCATCGAATACAAAGAAACATCCTCTAAAATATTTAATGTGTCGTCAAGTTGTTTTTTGATCTCCAGGATCAAAAACTTTAAATTTTCATCTACACCTTTATAACTTAACATATTAAGCTTCTGTTTGCGGTGAGCTTATTTTAAGGTTCTTTGTTCTTGATCTTTTTATTTCCTTTTCGTTCCATGAAAGCTTAACCTGTAACTTAGACCTGCCGTCTTTGGATTTCAGCTTGATCTCAAAATCAAGCATACCCTGAGGAAAAACATTTATCTCACGGTTACCGTTCTTTATGTATAATTCCCCTTTATTTATTCCCTTGCATATTTCATTCAGATAATCGGTTACAGAACTACAGTCCTGAACAGATACATAAGTGAATTCATTTTCCTTTGCCATGACAAATATTTTAATATGAATCTAAACGTTCTTTATATGAATCAATTATAAGGTCTTTTGTAATATTCCCCCGCAACAGGCTTTTCTGCACTAAAATATCCTCCCACGCATCCTGGTACCCGATCTCCCTGGATGCTTTTGTCTTATTCTGATCAGCAGGATCTTTCAGCTTCTCTCCAAGATGAGTATCATCACCCATGCATATTAGCAACGGCCTGTTCCTGTATTGCTTTGTACGGTTCTTTTTTATCGTCACATTGATCAGAAAATCCGTATATTCCCGCGACTGTGGATTCCAGACCTCTATCCCGTCCACATCATAATCTGCGAGAAGAACAGGCCAGAACTGCTCCGGATGAGGTATAACAATTCCCCCCCCAAGCCCTCTTACTTCTTCTATAATCTCATGTATGCTGTAAAAATATCCAAGCTCAAAACGCTCCTTTACTATCCTCTTGATCTCCTTCACAAAAACCAATGATCTGTTTATTATCCGTGTATTATAAAAAACTTTTAACTGTGTCAGATAATTAGGTAACAATTTATTCTTTATTGATACTATTGGCGTTTTATTATAATTCTCATCTACCAGCATCTTCAGCTTGCCTGCATACGTCCTGACAAACTGCACTGTCTCTTCATCCGTCGCTGTAGCCTCAACAGCCTCATTTACCCTTTCTTCATATTTCGGGTCAAGTATTGTATCAAGAATATCATAAAATTGCGATGATCTGTACTTGAAAGTGTGCTGCAACATGGAACGCAATATATCCGCCTTCTTTAATTTCTTTTCTTTGAAATGTAATAATAACTGCACCTTTCTGTTGAACTCCGGAGCGTAACAATCAACCTCTGTGCCCCAGTATTTATGATACCCAAGCAGAATATTATGCTGGGTTGGTATTATAAGCTCTTTCTTCCTGTCAGGGAACATCTTTGAGATACGCTTCTCTGCAAGATCAACCGGAACGGTCTCAGGATGCCAGTGTATTGCAAGCACCGATCCTTCATTACAAAATACCTTGTCTGGATTAACAATACTGTTTATCTGTTTGATAGACAACTTGTCCGTAACCAGTTTCTTATATATTTCCTGATCCCAGTCGGTTAACTCCTGTGTGCTCTTTAAATATCTTTCTATCTCTAATTCACCCACTTTTATATTATTTAATAAGTTATTTGCTTTATTTAAACTATATGAACTTTACAAATTTTCAACAAAATTACAAACATATTAAACTATTATGAACTGTATATTAATTGAGTTTAAATTTATTGTTTCCTGAAATTAATACATATTACTAAAGATAATCCATAATATTAACAGCTACAAATAATCACCAATTATTTGCTCTTTTACAGGTATTATTTCCGTTTCTTTTTGAAAGAATTTATTATCCTGTCGAGCAGCTTTTTATCCACTTCTACCGTATCCTGCATTCTTGTTCTTTTACCAAACAGGATATCCAGCAGACTACCCGGCTTCAATGCCTTATAAGGTTCACAATCAAGAATTTTCTGAAGCTCTTCGGAAAGCTCTTCAAACTCTGCATCTTCATTTATATTCAATGATCTGTCATTATATACTTTTTTCATGAACAGAGCCCATATAGGCAATGCCATATTCGCACCCTGGCCCAGCTCAATAGTCCTGAAATGGATCCCCGGATCTTCTGCCCCCACCCATGCACCTGCCAGAAGTTCCGGCGTAAAACCAATAAACCAGCCGTCTGCATAAGACTGTGTGGTCCCTGTCTTACCGCATATCTCGTTCTCAAAATCATATACATGCCGAAGTCGTACAGCCGTACCACTGTCAACAACCTGTTTCAGCATATACACCATCATATCGGCAGTTTCTTCAGACAGTACCCCTTCATTTCTTTTTGTTCCCTCAAAATTCATTACAATATTACCATACCTGTCTTCAATCTTTAAAAGATAAACAGGTTCAACAGATGTTCCCCTGTTGGGGAATGCAGAATATGCAGACACCATCTCAAGTAATGATATATCTGCTGTTCCCAGGGCTATCGAGGGTACGGGTGGCAATTCACTTTTTATTCCCATATCCCTTGCCAGCTTAATCACATTATGGATACCCGTACGCATTATTACATCAACAGTTACCACATTCACAGAATTCATCAGCCCGCCCATCATGGAGTAATATCCTCCGTATTCACCGTTTGCATTACCAGGCTCCCAGTCTTCATACTCTTCATAAACAGTTTGTATATTGTGGATATACTCACAGGGGTCAATACCGTTTTCAATGGCAGCAGCATACACAAAAGGCTTGAATGTGGAGCCCACCTGCCGTTTTGATAACACATGGTCATATTTGAAATATTTATGATCTGTTCCCCCTAACCATGCCTGAATAAAACCATTTTCCGGAGTTATGGCAAGAAACCCGGTATTCAAAAAATACTGATAGTACTTCACGGAATCCAACGGGCTCATTTCAATATCAAGTTCACCGTCATAATTGAAAAGCGTCATTTTCACCTTTTCCCTGAATATCTTTTCTATCTCTTTATGTGTATAGCCCTGCCTCTTCAGTGTTGAATACCTTTCAGACCTTACAACCGCATTATTGATAATCTCATCATTCTCTTCCCACGGATCCCTGCCCGACCAGTGAACATAAAAATCACCCTGCAAAGACGACATGTGTTCAATTACAGCCTGCTCTGCATATTTCTGCATCTTTGAATTTATCGTTGTGTATATCGTTAACCCGTCTGTGTAAAGATTATATTTTTTCCCATCCTTACCCGGATTTTTCTCCAGCCAGTCCTGCAGTTCCAATCTCAGATATTCCCTGAAATATGGCGCAGGACCCTCATTATGTGTCACCTTGCTATATTTAAGATCCAGTGGTGTCTTCTTAACTGAGTCTGCCACAGGTCTTTCAATGTAACCATATTTCACCATCTGCTCAAGCACAACATTCCTCCTTTGAAGCGACCTTTCTGGATTAACCCTGGGGCTGTATGCAGTGGGTGATTTTAACATACCTATAAGAACTGCCGCTTCAGAAAGGGAAATACTGTCGGGCGTTGTGCTGAAAAACCTGTGTGCAGCTACTTCTATTCCGAACACATTTTCTCCGAAAGATACAGTGTTCAGATACATTGTAAGGATCTCTTCCTTGGCATATACATTTTCCAGCCTGCGGGCAACAATAGCTTCCTTTACCTTGTTCACAGGCATAGTAAGAAATCCGAAACTCTTCCGTGGAAACAGGTTCTTTGCCAGTTGCTGGGTGATAGTGCTTCCCCCTCCCGAACTCCTATCACCAAGTATGATCGTCTTGATCAACACCCTGAACATGCTACGCCTGTCAACACCTTTATGCTCATAAAACCTTGCATCTTCGGTTGCTATAAGGGCATCCAGCAGGTTTTCCGAAATATCAAAAAAAGAAACATTGGTGCGGTTCTCAACGAAATATTTTCCTAAAAGCACACTGTCTGACGAATAAACTTCGGAAGCTGTGTAATTCTGAATATTGACAAGATCTTCTTCAGAGGGTATCTCGCCAAACACACCATAACAGACAAAATAATAAAATGCCACTGCCAGGACTGCTGTTAGCACAACCAGCAACAGAAAATACCTTGTAATCCGTCTTATAAGAACAGGATATGATAATTTCACTTTCATGTCAGGTTGCAATTTACTACTTTTGATAACAAATGAACAAATATTCAGTCATATTGCTTTTTGTTTTCTGTGCATCATTTTTTACCGGATGCAAAAAATATTATGACGGTCCCCTGATCAGCTTCCGGTCAAAGGAAAAACGATTGATAAACACCTGGCATCTGGAAAGTTATCTTATCAATAATGTTGACAAAACCGTTTGCTATGCAAACATCGCATATACTGACTATACAATAGTGTTCAATGAAAACAAAACCGTTACGGAAGAATATTACGATGTTTCTGACAGCCTCAGGCATCATGTTTACACCTGGCATTTTGATGATAATAAAGAAAGGATAATCCTGGAACCAGGAATAAGATCATTGCTGATCTGGCGACTTACCTCAAAAGAACTGTGGGCAATAAAGGAAGAGGTTACCAGCGACGTGCATCAGATCCGCCTGGTATCGGAGTAATAATTACTTAATATAATTGGAAAAGCAGTATCAACAGCAAAGAAAAATAAATAATAAATCATAATACATTTTACATTTTACATTTTCAATCATAAATTTGACATTTAAAAATATCTAATGACTCTTCCTTTAAGACAGATTTTTTTAATAGTGCTGTGCTTTAAGGTGTTTCTGCTTCCTGCTCAGACCGGACAGCTTAAATTCCGGTATCTGACCAATGAGGACGGCCTGACACAGAATTCCGGAAGGTCAATAATACAGGACTCCAGGGGATTTATCTGGATCGCTACGGAAATAGGACTTAACAGGTATGACGGATATAACATTGTCACCTATACACATAACCCTTCCGACACAAATAGCATAACAAATAATTATCTTAATGTTATATATGAAGATTCGAGGGGAAACATCCTTGTCGGCACAGACGGAAAAGGACTTAATTACCTGGATATTGAAAAAAATAAATTTATCAATTACCTGCATGACCCGGACAATCCTAATAGTCTTTGTGATAACTATATCTTTTCCATTTTTGAAGACAGGGACAGCATGATCTGGATAGGCACAAAAAACGGCATTAATAAATTGTGCCTCAAAGATAACAGTATAACAAGATATATAATGCCGGTCACTGAACCCTCCGACAGTATATATAACAATATTATAAGGGCTGTCTGTGAAGACAGTAATGGTAAACTTTGGGTAGGGACACTTGCAGGTCTGAACCGTTTTGAAAAAGAAAAGGGGCAGTTCAGGAAAATACCAGGTGTCAAAACTGTCATCCTTGATATGTTCCCTGACTCACAAGGGGTGATATGCATAACATCCCCTGTTGACGGTCTGATCACCTTTGATATAAAAAAAGAAAAAACTATAAAGGATCCTTTGATCGAAAAAGAAATCTATACATTAACAGCTAACAGGATCAGCAAATCTGTAAAGGATAAACACGGCAACCTGTGGATAGCTGCAATGGATTCGGGTCTGGTATATTTTGACAGGAAAAATAAAAAATTTATACGCTACACACACAACAGGCTTGTTCCCAATTCACTGACAAGCAACAGTATAAAAAATATATACCTCGACAAAGCAGGGATATTATGGGTGGGAACCTATTATGACGGTGTAAATTATTATGACACTGAAGCCAAGCCTTTCAATCATTACATAACAGACAGGGAGGAAAAGCACTTCTTTAATTCACTGGGACCGATAACTAAAGACTCTGAAGGAAATATATGGTTCGGATCACTAAATGGGCTGTTCAGGTATAATGAACCAGATAACACAGTTGTAAAATACACACAGGAGGTAAATGATCCCAAAGGTCTGACCGATAATTTCGTAACAGTTCTGATGGAAGATAAGGACGGTCTTGTATGGATCGGTACGGACAGCGGACTGAACTGTTATGATCCGGACAGAGATATTTTCAGTAAATATTTAGCAGATCCGGATGATCCCGAAGCAATGACAGATCAGTCAATATGGGCGCTGTATGAGGACAGTAAAGGCAATATCTGGACTGGCACATGGGGAGGAGGGATTAATATCTATAATAAGAACATCGGTAAATTTTCCCATCTGATGAATGATCCGGCAAATCCCAACAGCCTGAGTGAAAACAATGTAATATATTTCCATGAAGATAATGAGGGGTTTATGTGGATAGGCACCTGGGAAGGCGGGCTGAACAGGTATGATCCGGAAAACAAAAAATTCACGATATTCAGGCATGACAAATACGATGCTAACAGCCTGGGACATGATATAGTTGCAGTTATTCATGAAGATCATGACGGATTATTCTGGATAGGCACTTTCGGCGGGGGTCTGGACAGATTTGACAGGAAAACCGGGAGCTTCACTCATTACACTGAAAAAGACGGTTTGTCAAACAATACGATCCTCGGTATCCTGGAGGATGATCACAGGAACCTGTGGATAAGCACGAACAGGGGAATATCCAAATTCAATATTGATACAAAAAAATTTCAGAACTACAATATAACAGATGGTGTTCAGAGCAATGAATTTTCACAGCACGGCTTCGCCGGCACCAAAGACGGGAAATTCCTTTTTTCCGGCAGCAACGGGTTCAATTATTTCCATCCTGACAGCATATCTGCAAGCGAATATAAACCGCCGGTACTCATCACGGAATTCAGGATAGGAACTGAAACAGTATTGCCTGAAGACAGTACTTTCCTGATAAAACCAATCTATATGACCAGGGAGATATATCTCTCATACAGGGAAAATATCTTTTCTTTCGGTTTTACGTCCCTGCACATGGCATATCCTGAAAAGATACAATATGCCTATATGATGCAAGGATTTGACAAAGACTGGAACTATGTGGGCAACGAGAGATCAGCGAGATTTACTAATCTCAACCCCGGCGAATATATCTTTATGGTCAAAGCCACAAACTGCGACGGTGTGTGGAACAACACCCCGGTATCGATAAAAGTATTTATCTCACCGCCTTTCTGGAAAACAACATGGTTCTATATAGTAGTGACTGTCACAGGTATGCTGCTAATCTACATGGTAATGAAGTTGAGGGAATACAAGCTTATGAGAGACAAAAGAATACTGGAAGAGAAGGTCGTGGAACGCACTGCCATGATCAATGAACAGAAAGAGGAGATCACTGCGCAAAGGGACGAAATACTTATGAGAAATGAGGAGATAATGCAGCAAAAGGAAGAGATCGAGGCACAGCGTGATTTTGTCATGATGCAGGGAGACAAGATTGCCAATCAAAAGGAAAGGATACAAAAACAAAGGGATATGGTGGTCAGGCAAAAACAGGAGATAACCGACAGTATCCTTTATGCCAAACGCATACAGACAGCTTTGTTACCACCTGAAGAATATATAAAGAAATACCTTCCCGAGCATTTTATTCTGTTTAAACCAAGGGATATTGTCAGTGGTGATTTTTACTGGGCAATGGAAAAAGAAAACGAGCTCGTCATTGCTGCATCAGACTGTACGGGACATGGCGTGCCGGGTGCTTTTATGAGCATGCTCGGCGTAGCGTTTATGAATGAAATAGTAAGCAGGCATGATAAAATACGGGCAGATGAATTGCTGAACCATCTGAGGGATCAGGTGATAACATCACTCCGGCAAAGAGGGTCTGATGATAATAATACAGACAATACGATAAACAATATCCGGGAAAAACCAACGGGTGAACCTGCAAAAATAACCGGAACAAAAAATTTCGAGGAAAATGTAAAGGATGGTATGGATATAGCTCTGTGTATCATTGATCCACAAAAGAAAAAGATGCAGTATTCAGGGGCAAACAATCCCTTGTACATTATAAGAAAAAATAATTCGGTGCCTGAAATGGAAGAGATCAAGGCCGACCGTATGCCGATAGGGATACATGTCAGGGCAGACCAGATGTTCACAAACCATGAGATATCCCTCTCCAAAGGAGATAGTGTGTATATCTTTTCGGACGGATTCCCTGATCAGTTCGGTGGGCAGGACGAAGAAACAAGGAAGGCAGGAGGAAAAAAATTCAAATATTCGAGATTCAAAAAATTATTGCTGGAAATAAACAATCTTGACATGGCAGAACAAAAAACCATACTTGAAAAAACATTAAAAGACTGGAAGGGCGAACTGGAGCAGGTGGATGATATAATAATAATCGGTATGAGGATATAATATGAACATATTTACAAATATTTCGGGGTCAGTCATCCAACGCGTACTGACAATAATTTCTTATACAGTCCCGGTTATATTGCTGTTTTACATCATTTTCAATGTGGTCATGGGAAAGGAGATGATCAGTGATGCAGCTTTACTGAACTGGGACGCGAAACATTATTTCTCAATAAAAAATAATGCCTACAACGACGTTTATACTGTTGCATTCTTCCCTTTGTTCCCGTTCCTGTGGAAACTACTGTCATTAGGGATTACAGGCATAGTGATCTTTAATTCCGTAATTTTTCTTGCCGGTTTCTTATTATTTACAGTAATAATGAAACCTACAACCAAAGAGATATTGCTGTTCCTGTCTTTACCGAGCCTGATATTTATGTTCCTGCCATATAGCGAAGCAATATTTTTTATTTCATCCATTGTACTGTTATGGGGATTAATGAAAAAAAATATGCTCATTACATGCATAGGCTTTTTCCTATGCGGTCTGGCAAGACCTGTAGCTGTTTTTTTTATTCCTGCAATACTAATTATGGAATTTTTATTAAATAAAAACAAGTTTGTGTTTATTAAAAGATCATTAATATATTGCTCTGTAACAATTATCAGCCTCCTTGTTGTTGGTGCAATACAGCACTCATACACAGGGCAATGGTTCGGCTTCTTCAAGGCACAGCACGACTGGGAAAACTACCTGCAAATACCATCCCTCCCCCTTACGTCCTGGGCAGGTGACACTATCGTAAGACTTGACGGTAGCGCTCTACTTGTCGGACTGGTCTCTTTGCTGGCTCTGATAAAATATTTCATACAATATTTGAAAGACAGGAAACCGAATGTGACGCCGGAATTTTTCTTTTCATTGCTTTATCTGACAGGCATCAGTCTTTATGTATTGTTCTTCAGGGGAGGAAGCCTGTTCAGCCTTAACAGGTTTGTCTTTTGCACCCCTTTCTTTATGGTTGCATTGTATCACTTCCTGAAAACCGATCCACGGAACTTTAAACAAATAGGATATATTATGCTCCTGATAACACTGTTCTGGCTTCTGTTTAACAGCTGGGTGCATATTATGACATTCCTGAAATACCTGTTCCTTACCGTGTATATATGCTCATATTTCCTGATAAATAATAAAAATAAAATAATAAAAAACATTGCATTCACCTTCTGCCTGGTATTCAATATATGCTTTCAGCTATATTTTTATTACAGATTCCTGTCAGAAGAATGGGTGGGGTAAAATACGAGTGAAATTTAATAATTATAAAAACCTTTGTATTTGAAATACCTGATTTTATATATTGTTGATGTAGTATAAATATAATTTACAGGTCAGAGGCAACCTTTTTTTGTATTTTGAGTCTATATATTATACTAATATAATATTATAGCCTTTTGTTTAAATTAAAAAAAATATTAAGTGCTATTACTGTAATCGTTTTTTCCATTAATGGAGTAATCGGTCAGTTCTATAATATTGATGATTATGACGGAGACACTGTTACAACCTGCTCAGGTTTTTTTTTTGACAGTGGAGGGAATTTCGGGGATTATGGAAACAATGAGCATTATACAATTACTTTCTGTTCAAGTGGTGGAGAAAACCTGCGATTTGAATTTACTGATTTTAATACTAACTGGAATTTTGGACCTCAGACAGACTATATGCTTATATATGACGGTCCTACCACTTCATCTCCCCCGATCGGAGGGATGTTCTACTACAATTTGGGTACGCCTTTCATAATTAATTCCTCGGGGCAATATCTTACATTTGAATTCATTTCGGACGGATCAACCACACACGACGGATGGAGGGCAAATATCAGTTGCTTCACGATCACACCGGATGTGCAATATCACTTTAACGGTACAGCTATGGATGACGGCAATGATTGCTATACATTAACACAGGAAATGACCTATACCAACGGTACAATATGGTACTCGGAACAACTTGACCTTTCCCAGCCTTTTGATATTGAATTTAACATGAATTTCGGTAGTGATGATGCAGGCGCTGACGGAATGGCATTCGTAATGCAGCAAATCGGTGTTAATGCTTTGGGAAACACAGGAATGGGAATGGGTTATGGTGGTAACTACTTCCAGCCTTCCCTTGGTATTGAATTTGATGTCTTTGAAAATACCCAGACAAACGATCCGGCAGAAGACCACATAGCTATTCAAAGGGATGGAAACATTGATCATGCCAATGCGAATAATTTAGCAGGACCGGTACAGGCAGATGCCTCGAGTGCAAATATAGAAACCGATACTGATTATCCTGTGAGGATCACATGGGATCCGTCAACCAATACTATAGAAGTATATTTCAATTGCGAGCTCAGATTATCAACACAATATGATATCACAAACCTGATCTTTAGCGGAAATTCTATGGTTTACTGGGGATTTACAGCAGGAACAGGAGGAGCGTTCAATGAACAAAAAGTATGTCTTGAGACCAATATACTTACAGTACCTGATGACCTTTATATATGCCAGGGCGAATCGGCTCAGCTCGACGCCACAGGTACGGTATTCAGCTCTTATACATGGGGACCTGACTATAACCTCAGCAGCACAACAATACAAAATCCCGTTGCCTCCCCTGATGTTACGACAACATACTATGTAACAGTTACCGAGCCAACATGCGGATTTGAAAAGGTTGACTCTGTTACGGTATATGTCAGTGCTATTGATGCCACAGTTACAGGTACGGATCCTGCCTGTTACGGTGATAACACCGGTAGTGCTGACCTTACGGTCACTGATGGTAATGCACCTTTTACATACATCTGGTCCGAAGGATCAACAACTGAGGACCTTAACGGTATTTCCGGAGGAACCTATACCGTTACCGTAACAGACAGCAGCGGATGCACAGTAACTGCAACCATTGATATCAATGAGCCGGATGAATTGCTTGCGAACATTACAGGCACCAATATTGCCTGCTATGGAGATAATAACGGCATCGCCGACCTGACTGTGACAGGGGGCACAACAAATTACTCCTATTCCTGGAATACCGGAGCTACGACCGAAGATCTGAATGGACTTTCAGGAGGAATCTACAATGTAACCGTCTCTGATGCCAATGGTTGTACTGCAGAGGCTTCTGTTAATATTTCGGAGCCGGATGAACTGGTGGCAACGATCACCGGAACTGACCTGTTATGTGTAGGTGACAATTCGGGCGCTGCAGACCTGTCTGTGTCAGGAGGAACTGTCGATTATTCATATCTCTGGAACACAGGCGCCACAACCGAAGATCTGAACGATATTGCTGCAGGAACATACAGTGTAACGGTCACCGATGCTTCATCATGCACTACTATAACAACTATAAATATTTCAGAACCTGCCGACGGTATGCTGATAACCACATCATCCACAAACTCAACATGCGGAATGGCGGACGGCACGGCTTCAGTATCAGTCACAGGAGGCACATCGCCTTATGATTACCTGTGGTCAGGCGGAGAAACTACAAACTCCATATCCAACCTGTCAGCCGGATCATATTCAGTAACTGTGACTGATGATAACGGATGTACTGCCATAGCTGTAATAGATATCAGTGATGAAGGCGCTCCTACAGCAACTATCATTGACAGCTCGGATGTAACATGTTACGGCTATGCCGATGGCTCGGCAACAGTGGATGCTACAGGAGGAACTCCTCCCCTGTCATATATATGGTCAAACGGGGAGACAACAACAACCATTACAGGGCTGTCCGGAGGAACCTACTCGGTCACTGTCAGCGATGCCAATAACTGTAACCAGGTCGTTTCTGTGACTATTGATGAGCCTCCGGCATTAAGTATAAATATGTCATCCACACCGGAAACCGGTGGTGGAGGCAATGGCACTGCAACAGCCGGTGTGTCAGGAGGCACACCTTCATACCAGTACCTGTGGGACGGAGGGCAGGTAACCATGACAGCCACAGGTCTTACAGCAGGCACATATTGCGTTACGGTGATAGATATGAACGGATGCACTATATCCGGCTGTGTTGATGTCACTGCAGACCTGGACAGTATATATGCGGGCTTTACATATAACGGAAACCAGTGCCTGACAGGAAACAGTTTTGACTTTACAAATACAGGTTTCAGCGAAGCCGGGGCAACATACTTCTGGGATTTCCAGGGAGGCACCCCTGCCACATCCACAGACGAAAACCCGGTAAATATAATCTGGACTGCACCGGGAACATATACGGTAACCCAGACAATAACTCACGGTGTGCTGACTGACAATGCAATAATGGATATAACAGTATTTAACGAACCGTCAGTATCCGTAACAGGCACTGATGCAGGCTGTTTCGGACTCAATAATGGATCCGCTACAGCAAGCGCTACAGCCGGCACATCTCCATACAACTACCTGTGGTCTAACGGATGCACTGATGCTACAACCTCTGGACTTGCAGCAGGCGACTATTCAGTGACAATTACTGATGTCAACGGATGTAGTGCCACAACTTCAGTGACAATCGGGCAACCTGGCGAAATATCAGTAACAATAGATGCACCAAACATCACATGCTCAGGCGAGGGTGTTACTATCAGCGCTTCTGCATCAAATGGGACCGAGCCATATACATACGCATGGAGCGACGGCTCTTCAGGAAGCACTATCACAGTATCTCCGTTGTCAGAGACAACATATACAGTCATTGTAACCGATAATTACGGCTGCACAACAACTTCCCAGATCACAATAGACGTATATGCTCCATTATCACTGAATATATACACAAATGAAGCAATTATTTGTGAGGGCGAAACTGCTACAATATATGCAATTGCCACAGGAGGAACAGGTAATTATTCATATTTCCTGGACGGTATTGATGCCACATTCCCTGTTCTCGTTTATCCTGTAGCAGTACCCCCGGATAACTCTCAGACGTATGCAATAACACTGAATGACGATTGTGGCAGTGTAACGGAATATCTTGATATAGAGGTTTATAATAATCCGCCTGTTAGCTTTCTATCAAATACTGTTGAGGGATGTGCACCATTAACTGTTCATTTCAACACCGGTAGCGGTGGTGCAGGATATTCCTACCAGTGGAATTTCGGTGACGGCTCTTCAGGAACTGTTTCATACGAGCAATATCCGGTGCATGAATTTGATCTGCCGGGAACTTATGATGTGACACTTACGATAACAACACCGCAGGGGTGCACAGGCTCACAGACATATAATAATATGATATCAGTTTATTCTTCTCCCACTGCAAGCTTCCTGTCCATCCCGCAGGTCGCAAGCATACTGGAGCCATATATTTACTTTGAGAATACTTCTTCAACAACATACTACAGTGAGTGGGACTTTGGTGACGGAGACATGTCCGGTAATACAAATCCCAAACATAAATATGACCACACTGGTGAATATTTGGTACAACTTGTCATAGAAACAGAGCATGGCTGCTCCGATTCCGCTACAACAGTCATAGTTATTATGGACGAATACACATTCTATGCTCCCAATGCATTCAGTCCTGATCAGGATGAGATGAATGCCCTGTTCAGTCCTATCGGATACGGTATAGATCCTGACTACTGGCACCTTATTATATACGACCGCTGGGGAGAGAAAGTGTGGGAGACACACATATTTGATATTGATAAAGAAAGCGGTAAAGTTCTTCACGGATGGGACGGCAGGATTCATGACGACAAAATGGGTGAAAACGGTGTTTATACATGGCTTGTAATATACCGGGACCTCTCCGGCGCTGAACACCGCAGAGCAGGATTAGTAAGACTTATAAGATAATGCCTTATTCCGTAAGCGGATTAGGCACTACCGGCAGATTAACAGTTAAGGCCCTTTCTTCCTTCTCGATCTCCAGTTCTTCCAAAAGGATAACTTCAGGAACAATGAATGATGCCGGCATGCCTCTCAGGTTCCAGTTATTATCAGTATCGTAATAATATCCTTCCCTCTCCTTTAAAGGCATAAACCTGTTATATGCCATCTGTTTTTTTGATGCTCCGATTATCCTTTTTATTGCACTGACTGAACAATAAAGGGGACAATAAAGGGGACAGTCCCCTTTTGCAGATACTATAAACAAAGGAAAACAAATAATTTTTTTGCGCAAATACAAAATCACAATAGTATTAGAACATAATCACTTTTAGAAATTAATTAAAATGTATTATTAGCAATCATCTTATAATACTGAATATACAGACTTTTTTAGGTTAAAGATGAAATTTATATTTGCAAAAGGTGTCATAAAGGGGACAGTCCCCTTTTATAAGTACTGTAAATAAAGGAAAAGAGGTAAATTTTATTGTTGTTTTACAAGCTCAAACTCGTAGGAACTGACATCTGAGGCGCTGAAAAATCCCAGGGCGCCGTTGTTAATATTGGTTGGCACATTGGCAGGCGGTCCGTCAAAAGGACTTCCCTTCCACTCCGTTTCCATCATCACTGCTATATTATACTCGATCAGATCTTCCGGAATAGATAACATGTCAACCCTTACTGTTATTGTATCATCCTCAAAATCCTCATCTCTGATCCCGTAGATGTCAACACCCGGAATGTACATACCGTCTATGTATTCGTCATTATCATACACAGCTTCATTAAGCGTATCATTGTCCCATATTCCGTTAATAAATATATTGAACAGGTAATTATCGCCTTCGCCCTCCGGCTCCTGTGCCCAAAGCTTTAAAATATAATACTTAAATATTTTATTATTCATATTGAATTCCTCATATTCATAAGTCACAGAATCCATATCCGGCACAGTATCAAGGAATGCTGTTGCGGAATATTCCTCTCCGTCCTGTAATGTAATCTCAAGGGTATAATTTTTACCAACTTTTCCAAAAACAGAAGTATCAGACTTGTAAACACCCTGCTCAGTTTCAACAAAAACAAAAGGATCGTCACTGCCCTCCTCAAATATTTTCACTGTTGCCCCGGTCTCTCTTGGTGTAGGTTCATTGGCAAAGTAGTTTGATGTCCTGGACAGTTTAATGATATGCGCCTTTTTTTCAGTAGTGATACTGCCTTCGACCACGAGCCTGGAGTGCTTGTCATCGTTCAGGTCAAGGTCAATTTCCTTAGTGCAGGCTGCAAGGAGAAGGATCAGTGTTGCCAATGAACAAATATTTTTTTTCATATTTAAAACTTAGTTACTAATCAGTACTTTGTAAATTAATTATTAATATTAAAATAAATCCGAAGCACGAAATCCGAAATACGAAACAATTTTCAAATTATCCAAATTATAATGTTCAAAACAACTAATACTTATTTACACAAATTATTTGTTTTAAGTTTTGAATTTTGAATTTTTGAACATTTGTATTTGTTTCGGATTTTGATATTCGAATTTCGTATTTTATTGATTATTGCTAAGCATACTGATTAGTTTTAAAATTTAAAATTATATGTTAAAGACGGCACTATACCGAACAGGTAAACCATCTCTGCTTGTGTCATGTAAGGGTCATCATCGTCCTGTTCGAATATTATTGTATAAGGATTCTTCCTTGAATATACATTATACACTGACACGTTAAGGCTGCTCTCGAACCTTTTGGGGCTTCCGTCAGGTCGTGTTGTTCTGTTCTTTCCCTTATTGAAAGTGTATGTGGCGGACAAGTCGAGGCGGTGATAATCGAATATCCTCACCGAATTCCTGTCTGAATACACAGGCACTATCATTCCCTGGTACTCATACCTTCCTGTGGGCATGGTACGGGGAGGGGCAGTCGAATATACCCAGTTAGCTGATATGCTCAATGATTCATTCAGGTCGTAGCACATCACGACAGAAATATCATGTGTCCTGTCATAAGGTGCATAATAAGGAATTCCGTTATTTACATCAGGGATATCCCGCATGGTTTCACTAATTGCATATCCAACCCATCCGGTAAAGCTCCCTTCCTGTTTTTTTGCAAGTAATTCGGCGCCATAAGAATATGAACTACCCACCCTCAGCTCCCCTTCGATAAGATCATTTAGCATAAGTTCCGCATGGTCCCTGAAATCAATAGTGTTATTCATCCATTTATAGTAAACCTCAACAGACGTTTCAAACATATTGCTTTTAAAATTCCTGAAATATCCCATTGCCACCTGATCGGCATACTGGGGCCTGACATTAGGGGTTGACGGTATCCAGATATCAAATGGTGTTGCTGCATTAGTATTGGTTGCCATGTGCAGGTACTGGTATGTCCTGTTATAGCTTGCCTTGACTGAATTTTTTTCATTAATGGAATATCTGGCTCCAATTCTTGGTTCTATCCCTGTGTAAGTATTAAATATCTCTCCTTTGCTGATATTAACAGTATCAGTAACAAAGTATTCTTCGGGATCCGACTTATCGAACAGGTAATATGTGCTTTTCCCTATGTTCTGAAATACAGATATCCTTAAGCCATATTGCAATGACAGCAAAGCTGATATTTTCTGTTCATTCTGGACAAAGAACGAATGTTCGAGAGCGAAATTATCAGGCATCTCAATGGAAAAATCAAGAGAATCCATATTAGCGCTTACAACACCGGGATCAAACCTGTGGTATATTGAGCCGGTTCCGAGCTTAATAGTATTTTCCGGATTAAGATAATAAGTAAGGTCAACTTTCAGGTTATCATCTATGATAGAGGATTTCCAATCCATAGAAAAGATCTCCTCATCAGCAACATTAAGATGGTAACGGTAATCACTATGAATATATGTAGCATTAAAAAACAATTTCTCATTGAACAGGTGATTCCAGCGCAGTGTTCCTGTCCCGTTCCCGTAATCCATATTCATGACATCCCCGAGATGCACGACGTCCCTGCCGAAATATCCGGAAAGGAATACTCTGTTATTCTCATTTATCTTATAATTGATTTTTGTGTTAAGATCAAAGAAATACAATCCGCTCTGCTTTGCCATGGAGTCTGTTGCAAAAGGCATGAACAGGTCGAAATAAGTCCTTCTGCCAGAGATCATAAAAGAACATTTATCTTTGATCACCGGACCTTCCACTGTCAGGCGGCTTGACAGCAGGCCTACACCTCCTGCACCACTTAATTTTTTAGAGTTTCCTTCTTTCATCCTGATATCTAATACTGATGACAATCTGCCCCCGTATTCAGCGGGGATACCACCTTTATACAGTACCAGGTTTTTTATTGCATCCGCATTGAATACTGAAAAGAAGCCTGCTGCATGGGAAGCATTATATATCGGTGCATCATCGAGAAGCACCAGGTTCTGATCGACATTACCGCCCCGAACATAAAAGCCTGTTGATCCCTCAACACCTGCCTGGACTCCGGGTAACAGCTGAATGGATTTGATCACATCCACCTCGCCCAACAGAACAGGTATCTTCATAACGGTCTTTATGGGCAGCTCTACGGTACTCATCTTCACGTCCTCAACATTTGTGTTTTTTCTTTCACCTGTAACCTGCACTTCTTCAAGGACCTGCGAGGCTGGTGAAAGAGAAATATTAAGCCGGACATTTTCATCCAGAGCAACCTCTTTGATAGCAGTTTTGTATCCCATATATGAAAAGCTGATCTCATAAGTGCCTTTGGGTAAGGTCAGGGAATAAAAACCATAGACATTGGTCGTTGTACCGGCATTACCTGATCCAAGATAAACCGAAGCACCGATCAGTTCCTCGCCGGTTTCCTTATCCGTAACATGCCCGCTTACAGTGTATTTATCCTTATCCGGCAGGAAAGATGCATAAGATAAAATTGGAGATATGAATAAAAAAATTATTACTATAAAATTTTTCATCAATAACATCAATCGTTATTTGTAAATAAACGTTTATTTTTTTGATCTCATGCCGTAGGCATCCTCCGTAGGAGTCCTACGGACCTACGGGAGAATATCCATTATTCACAAAAATACAAATTTCCAAAGGTGTTCATGAGAACGCTTCGCTTAGTTAACGATTAGCGATTTATGAAGTGAGTGTACTACAAACAGATCGTAAATCTACAATCGTTAATCGATGTTCTTAAATATTGGATAATTGATCCTATAACGCAATTCAATAGTGATTTGTTACAAACATAATAATGAAAGTAATAAAAATAAAATATTATATATATTATAAAGGAAAGTATCTGTTGAAGCTATATTTTTACAGATATAATGGTTTTTACTATTTTTGAAGATTATCCGTTATCTGAAGGATCGTATGCGCTCAGTTTTAATATCATTGGTCTTATGTAGCATTACATGTTGTGTAATAGCACAAAATTACAATTCGATATTTTACAGGGATCATAATATTTCTGCTTCCGACAGCAATGATCTGTACCTGGATATTGAGAATGCAAATATTTTCAAGAATAATGAATATTTCAACTATATCACGCAGGGATACACTCTTATTGGGTATATTATCAATCCCAGGCTGACATATTATCCGTTCTCCAGAGCCAGGATTGACGCAGGTATCCATCTTCTTAAGTATTCCGGTCTGGATAATTTCACAAGGGCAACACCGATCTTCACCTTTCAGTATAAAGCATGCAAAGGTATTGATATAGTAATGGGCACTCTATACGGAAGTCTCAACCACAGGCTTATCGAGCCTGTTTACCGGTTCGAGGGATATATGGAGAATAATATAGAGAATGGTATGCAACTCTTAATAGATAAAAATCGATTCAGAACAGATGTCTGGCTAAGCTGGGAAAAATTCATATTCACCGGTGATCCTTTCCGTGAGGAATTTACTATCGGTACATCCTCCGAAATATTCCTTAATGATAACAATAAAAAAATAAGCCTGTCTATTCCGGTGCAAACACTTGTTTTCCATAAAGGAGGTCAGATAACTTCTTCACAGGACAAGCTGAGCACATTGACTAACACTGTCACAGGAATACGAATAAAATACCTTACAGGGATTAAATATCCCGAGCAGGTCGGAATTAACGGTTATTATGTTATTTACGAAGACCTGTCCCCTATCAAGCTGCAGAAATACAGTGACGGTGATGCTTTGTATCCGGATTTGTTTTTCAAAATCAGGAACTCCTTTTTACATTTTGGGTACTGGTATGCAGAAGAATATATTGCACCGGGCGGCGAGCCTGTTTTCCAGTCTATATCACAGGTTTATGCATCATACTGGGAAAAGAACAGGGAGTTGCTGACAGCGAAATTCATTTACAATAAGAACATCAGCCGGGATATCTCACTTGGATTAAGATTTGAATTTTATTATGATATTATAAATAATATCAGGGATTTCTCTTATGGTTTTCATATAGTCTTTAACAGGCGATCTTACCTGGAGGAGATAAAATAGTCATTACTCTTCGTTGTTATACAATGGTCATTGAATAGTATATACTACCTGTAAAACTTCATCATTCAGAATTCGTTAATCGATATTCATTATTCGTTTTTGATACAATACCTCCACGGTTTATTCCTCCATATCTTTCCTGCATAGTCTATCCCTATTCTGGGGTATGTTATATAATCCGGTTTTTGTCTGCTGTCTTCAATCCATATCCTTTCCGAATCAGACAAATTTTCGCCATAGAATGACTTATCTATAACAAGTTCCCTGCCGACCTTTCCCGGGCCGGATATCTCTTCAATTCCTCTTATAAGGGCAGCCTGCGGGTCATCCTTTTCACCGGTTACTATATTAAGCATCCAGTACATCCCATAGATCAGATAAACATAGACTACTCCTCCGGCAGAATACATCACTTCGGTTCGTGGTGTCCTGCCCCTGCATGCATGGCATCCCTGATCCTCTTCGCCACGGTAGGCTTCGGTTTCCGTGATCCTGTATCTTTTTACGATATTATTATCAAATCTCCTCACAAGGGTCTTTCCGAGCAGATCAGGAGCTATCTGCAGAACATCCCTCTGGAAAAACCAATTTGTTAATTTTTGTGGCATTAATAATATAAAATTAACTAATTGATCTAATTTCTAATTACATCCCAATTTCTAAATCCCAGACATTATATATGCAGTATTTTTGATAGCTTGGGATTGGCAATTTGTATTTGGGATTTATTCAGGTTGTTTAGATCAATTAAAAATCAGTAATTTATCCTATCCTCTTTTTCATCCCATTTCCTGAAAGCCTCTTTTGCTTCTTTTTCCAGCAACTGTAAGGCCGGTATTTTTCTTTTTACGGGAGGAGTTGCCATTTCACTATATACTTCTGCATCAATAAAACCTGCATTTTCGGCATCTGTTCTTGAAGCTCCATAATATATCCTGTCAATCCCAGCCCAGTATATTGCTCCCAGGCACATGGGGCAAGGTTCGCAGGAGCTATAGATCTCACAACCGCTAAGATTGGCAGTTCCAAGTTTTTTTGCTGCCGTCCTGATAGCATTGATCTCTGCATGTGCCGTAGGGTCATTCTGCAATATCACATCATTTACTGCACTTGCGATAATATTGCCATCACTAACGATAACTGCTCCGAAAGGGCCTCCTCCTTTATTCACATTTTCAACTGATAACCTAATTGCCTCAAGCATATATTTTTCATTATCAGATAACATCATAAGAATGCAAAATAATATATTAATCAATAAAATTAACCTAATTGTCACAAATAGCCTAAATAAATCCTAACTTCTTACGAAGGAATGTCTTCGGCAAAAATTCAAAGCCTCAATCAGCCAAGCTCCGGGCACATAGTACCCCAGCTGGCGCTCGTTTGTAACGAGTGCCTTTATATAGCGTTCCAATCAATCAACTAATGCCCCCGATCGGCGTAGTCTTGTGGGGTTGGCATGTGGGGCAGGGACTACGCCGGAAATTAGCTCCTATGTTTGCAAAGCAAAAAAACTACATGGAATATGGTTGCTGCCATGCAAATAGACGGGACAGCCGCCTGCCTGCCGGCAGGTCTTCCATCGCACAAACCCAGGGTTCACGACTGTCCCTGTTGGCTTGTACCCTGAATATGATTACTACCATTCAAATATTATCCTTTAGCTCGGCAGGTTGATTAAAGTATATGAGGCACGCGTTACAAACGCGCGCCAGCGGGAAAAAGAAGAAGGCTTATATGATTCGGAAAAACTTTTTAGTTGGTATGATAAAGGGAAAGCTTCATTGAATTTGGATTTAAAGCAACATCAGGCAGGTTCAGTATATGGCAGGGCATAAATACATCAGCAGCACAGAACGGTATAAACAGGAAGACCTGCAGGACTTACAATTACAGTTAAGCCTGTATCATCCGTTGAAATAAAATTAAAATGTTGTATCTTTGTAAAAAACCGGAACAATGAGTACAAACGAAATAAGAAAATCGTTACACAGGTATATAGATCAGTTGGATGGTCGTTTTCTCAGTGCTATGTATTCTATGTTAAATACTTATCTTGAGAAAAAACATGAAGTTGTAGGTTATAGAGCTGATGGAACTCCTATAAGCAAAGATGAACTGATAAAAGACCTTCAGGAAGCCGAAGATCAGATCACCAGGGGTGAATATTTAACCATTGATGAATTAGAGAAAGAATCAGAAGATTGGTAATGAAGAAAAGACGTGTCATTATCTCCAATAAGGCAAGAGACCCAATAAAGGATTATGTTGCTTATTTGAAAGAAAATGCCTCGGACGAAGTAGCAGAGAAGGTTAAAAAGGGCATACTGGCAAAGTGTAAGAGTTTAAAAGATTTTTCAGGTTATTCCAGGGAAAGATACTTAGAAGATACACCGGTTAAATATTGTTCAGTAACACAATGGAATTATAATATTATTTATACTGTAACTGAAGAAGATGTTCAGATTTTAAATATAATCCACACCAGCAGGCATCCTGATAAAAGAAAAGATATATAATCCATTCTTACATCATTCTTTATGTTTAAGTTTTGTTTTATCCTGAAACGATAGTGAAATCCCCCACAGCCAAAACCCTGAGCGGGGGTAGGATTTAATAGTACAAAAATAGATAGAGAAAATCTCCGATCAAAATCCAAAATCCCAACCAACGGGCACCATACAACCTTTTCCCCTATACCCTTATATACCCTATACCTTTATATACCCTATACCCTTATATACCCTATACCCTTATATACCCTATACCATTATTTCCTATATACCCTCTTTTTTCTGCAATAATACTTGTAATTAATAAAATAATTGTATTTTTGCTGTCCACATTTTCAAAAACAATATATTGCAAAGTATTACAAACAAAGGAATAAAGTGGACACATTAAGCTATAAAACAGTTTCAGCGAACAAGGCAACAGTCAAGAAGGAATGGATCCTGATTAATGCTGAGAATGAGGTTCTGGGGAGGCTGGCTTCGCATGTTGCAAAGATATTACGGGGTAAACACAAACCCGATTTCACGCCTCATGTGGATTGCGGTGACAATGTAATAATAATAAATGCAGAAAAGATCAGGCTAACAGGCAACAAATGGACAGATAAAAAATATTTCAGTCATTCGGGGTATCCTGGCGGACAAAAGGTTACAACACCTAAGATGCTCATTGAAAAAAAGCCGGTTGCCATTATTGAAAAGGCTGTACGGGGCATGTTGCCAAAGAACAGGCTCGGACGTGATCTGTTCAGGAATCTTTATGTATATACCGGACAGGAACACAAACATGAGGCCCAGAAACCAAAGGAAATTAAACTGAATACTATTAAATAATGAATATGGAATTAATCAATGCAACAGGGAGGAGAAAGCGAGCCATTGCCCGGATTTATCTGCAGGAAGGTAAAGGCAAGATACTGATAAACAACAAGGATCACAAAGAATATTTCAGCACTAAGCAATTACACAATATAGTAGAACAGCCCTTACAGTTACTGGGTTTGGAAAAGAAATATGATATCAAGGGCAATCTTGACGGTGGTGGCTACAGGGGTCAGGCAGAAGCATTGAGGCTTGCAATATCAAGAGCTTTATCAAAACTAGATGAGGAGAACAGGATTGCATTGCGAAAAAACGGTTTTCTGACCAGAGATTCCCGGATTATTGAAAGGAAAAAACCGGGACAGAAAAAAGCAAGAAAGAAATTCCAGTTCAGCAAAAGGTAAACTGGATACAATATATCAATACGTTTAGTATCAAAACTGTGAGGACTCCCGACCGGGGCTACCTGACAGTTGATCAACCGGAATGTAAACGAAAACAACTATTATGTCAAGAACAAATTTTAATGAATTATTAGATGCAGGGGTGCATTTTGGACATTTAAAAAGAAAATGGAATCCCAACATGGCACCATATATTTTTATGGAGCGTAACGGCATACATATTATTGATCTGTACAAAACAGGTGCTAAAATTGATGAAGCAGCAAATGCATTAAAACAGATTGCCAAATCCGGAAGGAAAATCCTTTTTGTAGCCACAAAAAAGCAGGCAAAAGATATTATTGCCGAAAAGGTAAAAAAGATAAACATGCCTTATGTGACTGAGCGCTGGCCAGGAGGTATGCTAACAAACTTTCCTACAATAAGGAAAGCCGTAAAAAAGATGACTGCAATAGACAAAATGGCAACAGAAGGGGCGTTTGACAATCTTTCCAAAAGAGAAAAACTCCAGATAAAGCGTCAAAGGCAAAAACTGGAAAAGAATCTGGGCAGCATAGCTGACCTTACAAGACTGCCTGCAGCGCTTTTCGTTATTGATGTTTCAAAAGAGCATATTGCTGTCAGAGAAGCGAACAGACTTCAGATCCCTGTGTTTGGAATTGTTGACACCAACTCTGACCCTTCACGGATTGATTTTGTCATTCCTGCAAATGACGATGCATCAAAATCAATTTCCCTTATTGTAGACATTATTGTAGCAGCCATCCACGAAGGTCTTGAAGAGAGAAAAGCGGAAAGGGATAAAAATGTCAAAGATCAAAAAGGTGGAAAAAAGCAACAGCAGGGAGCCGGCGATAAACTAAAGGACAAAGATCAGGATAAACCTGCAGGCAAATCTGAAGATAAAAAGCCTGAAGCAGAAGCAGAACCAATAACAAAAACTGAAGCCGTTATTGAAACTAATACCAGGGAAGTAGAAGCAAAAAAAGAGGATAAAAAGGAAGCAGAGGTAAAAAAAGAGACAGAGAAGGAGAAACCAAAAGCTACTGCGAAGAAAACAACAGCAAAAAAAACAGCTACAAAAAAGACATCAGCAAAAAAAACAAGCAAAGAAAAAGCAAATGATAATAAAGAAGAAGATAAGGAAGCCAACGATAAATAAACTGTTAAAGAAAAAAATGATAAATTTTAAAAACAATAAAAAATGAGTGAAATAAAAGCATCAGACGTAAGTAAGCTCAGGAAATCCACAGGAGCAGGCATGATGGACTGTAAAAATGCACTTGCCGAATCAGGAGGGGATTTTGACGCTGCAGTTGAGATCCTTAGAAAAAAAGGACAGGCAGTTGCAAGTAAGCGTTCGGATCGTGAAGCAGGAGAGGGTGTTGTTCTGGCAAAGGTTACAGAGGACAATCACCTTGGCGCAATGGTAGTTGTAAATTGCGAAACCGACTTTGTGGCAAAAAACAATGATTTTATTGATTTTGCCTATACTATTCTTGATATCGCTTTAAATAACAAGCCTAAAGATATTGAAGATATGAAAAAAATGAAGCTTAGTGAGAAATCAATATCTGAGGCAATCACTGAGCAAATGGGCGTTATCGGGGAGAAAATAGATACAACATATTTTGAGATCATTGAAGCTCCGTTCGTTATCTCCTATATACACCCCGGCAACAAGCTGGCTACCCTGGTTGGTTTTAGTAAAGAAAATATTGACATACAGTTAGCAAAGGATATTGCAATGCAGGTTGCAGCAATGAATCCTGTAGCAATAGATAAGGATAATGTTCCTCAGAATATTATTGACCAGGAAATAGAGATCGGAAAAGAGCAGGCAAAAAGAGAAGGCAAACCCGAAGAGCTGCTGGAAAAGATCGCAATGGGGAAATTAAATAAATTCTTTAAGGAAAGCACTTTACTGAACCAGGAATTCATAAAGGAAAGTAAAAAAACTGTAAGGCAATATCTGCAGGAGAATGATAATGAACTGAAGGTGCTTGATTTTAAAAGATATACACTTAATGATTAATCTCTTATATCCATTATATAAAAAGAGAGGGCTATGGCTCTCTCTTTTTTTTGTACATTTGATACTAATAAAAAGTGATACTTATATACGAAATGTCAGACAAAGGTTGATTAGTATATTGGCATCGGGGTAATACGTACTAACATATCTGGTATTATTGAACCTATAATAATAAATAAATGGTCAAATACAAACGCATACTGTTAAAATTAAGCGGTGAGTCACTTATGGGCTCACAAAAATATGGTATAGACACCAACATCCTCATGGAATATGCCAAACAGATAAAAGAGGTCGTAAGCCTTGGAGTGGAAGTTGGAATAGTGATCGGAGGGGGAAATATTTTCAGAGGGTTAGCAGGTTCCCGCAAAGGATATGACAGGGTAAGAGGCGATCAAATGGGTATGATGGCAACAGTGATCAACAGCCTTGCTATGCAGTCAGTTATGGAGAACCTTGGGATGAAAGCAAGAGTTATGACTGCCATAGGCATGGAGCCGATTGGTGAGCTTTATAGTAGTGAAAAGGGATTACAGTCATTGCTATCCGGAGAAACAGTGATATTTTCCGGCGGTACGGGAAATCCTTTTTTCACAACTGATACGGCAGCATCCCTCAGGGCGGTGGAGATAAAAGCCGAAGCTTTATTAAAAGGTACAAGGGTGGATGGTGTTTACAGCGCTGATCCTGAAAAACATCCGGATGCAATAAGGTTTAACAGCATATCCTATAATGAAGTAATTAACAAAGAATTACATGTTATGGATCTTACTGCGTTCACCATGTGCAGGGAAAATGACCTTCCTGTTATTGTATTCAATATGAACAAAAAAGGGAACTTAAAAAAAATTATTTTAGGCGAAAAAGTTGGCACATTAGTAAAGAAATAGATATATTTATAGATCAATATTCACAAATCACAACTATACGCCAATGAGTGAAGAGTTACAATTATTTATGGATGATGCCGAAGAAAGAATGCAAAAAGCATTGGATCATCTTAAAAACGAATTTACCAAAATAAGGGCAGGAAAGGCAAATCCGCACATGCTGGATAATATAAGCGTTGACTATTATGGTGTTATGACACCTCTGAACCAGGTTGCCAATATTGGAGCGCCTGATGCAAAGACCATTGTGATCCAGCCATGGGAAAAAGCCATGATCGAACCTATTGAAAAAGCCATATTACAAGCCAACCTGGGCTTTAATCCTGCCAATAACGGAGAACTTATCCGTATCATCGTACCTGCGTTAACAGAAGAGCGAAGAAGGGAACTGGTCAAACAAACAAAAACAATATGTGAAAATACCAAAGTGAGCATCAGAAATGTTCGACGCGACACTAACGAGGAGATAAAAAGGTTAAAAAAGGAAGGGCTTTCCGAAGACATGGCAAAAGATGCGGAAACCAATGTGCAGAAACTGACTGACGACAATATTAATAAAGTTGATGAGCTCATGGATATGAAAGAAAAAGAAATTATGACAATATAAAATGAATACCACATTATTATTTATAGTATTAATTACCTGCTTCACTTTTTTCACGTATTCCCAGCATACCAATGTCATTATCAGCGATGATAATGCTCCTGAAGAACCCACGATAGTACTTGATCCCTGTAATCCGGAAATACTTATTGCCGGCGCCAACATAAACAACTATTTTTATTCACATGATTCAGGCTACACATGGCATCAAGAGATGCTTACGTCGTCTTATGGTGTATGGGGCGATCCCTGTGTTGCAGTTGACACTGCCGGCGATTTTTATTTTTTTCATCTTTCGAATCCTGATGAAGGGGACTGGCTGGACAGGATAGTATGCCAAAAGACCACGGACAACGGCGAGACCTGGTCAGACGGGTCATATATGGGATTAAACGGCTCAAAGGATCAGGATAAGGAATGGGTAAGCATTGACAGGAACAATAATAATATCTATGTCACATGGTCTGAATTTGATTCTTATGGTAGTTCTGCTTCACAGGATAGCAGTTATATCCGTTTTTCACGATCAACAGATGGCGGTCAGACCTGGTCGGATGCAATAAGGATAAATAAAAAAGCCGGTGACTGCCTTGATGATGATAATACTGTTGAAGGGGCTGTTCCGGTTGTAGGTCCCAGTGGTGAAGTATTTGTTTCCTGGGTAGGCGAAGAAGGTATTATGTTTGACAGATCGTATGATCAGGGGCAAACATGGCTTGATGAAGACATTCATGTATGCAATAACCCGGGCGGGTGGAACTATAATATCCCCGGAATATCTAGGTGTAACGGACTCCCTGTAATAGTATGTGACACTTCCGGCGGACTTTATCATGGTAATATATATATAAACTGGACAGACCAACGGAACGGAGAAAGCGATACAGACGTTTTTTTGATAAAATCTTCCGATAATGGTCAGACCTGGAGCAACATAAAACGAGTGAACAACGACCCAGCCGGCAGACAGCAGTTCTTTACATGGATGGCAATTGACCAGGTAACAGGTTACCTGTATTTTGTATTCTATGACAGGAGGAATTATAATGACAACAGGACTGATGTTTATATGGCTGTATCAAAGGACGGAGGTGATACATTCACAAATTTCAGGATCAGTGAATCTCCGTTTGATCCTGTATCATCCGTGTTCTTTGGCGACTACACTAATATAACGGCTTATAATAATATCATACGTCCTATATGGACCAGGCTGGACAATACAGATCTTAGTGTATGGACTGCCCTTGTTGATATTGATGCTCTCGGTACAGACACACAACAACAACCGTTTTTCTCAATGGAACAAAACTATCCCAATCCTTTCAACAATAAAACATATATATCTTTCAAGTTACACAAGCAGGCTGATGTAACTCTTAAAGTTTATAATATGTTTGGAAATGAAGTTACGGTATTAATTGACAACATGTCTATTGCTCCGGGAAAATATACTGAACAGTTCGACGCTGCAGGCTATGATCTTAAACCGGGGATCTACTGTTTCTCACTGATAACCAACGAATACAGCATAACAAAAAAGATGGTGCTTTCTGAATAAGCAATTGTTCATAAGTATTTGAAAAGTCAGAAAAGAGTTAATATCGTTTTATTTAATTATTATTTATATTTACAACATACTTACCTTACTCGTTTTACCAATTATTGTAATATGCCGGCTTCTTTAAGCCGGCTTTTTTTATTAGTCTCATTTATTTTAATATATTCTTCGATATCACCAGTCTCTGCACCTGGTTTGTTCCTTCATATATCTGGCATAACTTAGCATCTCTCATCATCTTTTCTACAAGAAATTCTTTAGAATATCCCTCACCAGCCATTACCTGAACAGCATCTGTTGTAACTTTCATACCCACATCTGAAGCAAACATCTTTGACATTGCTGAAAGCTTTGAAAGATCTTTTGTTCCCTTATCGTATGCCCAGGCTGCTCTCCAGGTCAGCATTCTTGCTGCTTCAATCTCGGTAGCCATTTCCGCAAGCATAAAAGCAATAGCCTGGTTTGCTGCAATGGGTTTGCCAAACTGTATCCTGTTCTTTGCCCAATCCCTTGCTATCTCATAAGCAGCCCTTGCATTTCCCACACTTAAGGCAGCCACACCCGAACGGGTTCTGTCAAATGTTCTCATAGCTATCACAAAACCCTGACTTTCATTACCAATAAGATTCTCAACAGGGACTTCTACGTCATGAAATTTTATTTCATTCTGAACAGAAGCATTCTGACCCATTTTCTTCATTTTCTCACACATTTCTATTCCGGGTAAATCACCGGGAACTACTAAAGCAGAAAGGCTTCTTACCCCTTTTTCAGGATCTGTTATTGCAAATACAGTATGAAAAGTTGCAACCTCCCCACTTGTAATAAATCTCTTATGTCCGTTTAAAATATATTTATCTCCTTTCTTAATAGCCGTTGTTTTTATTCCAGCTACATCCGAACCGGCATTAGGCTCTGTCAGGCAATAAGAACATACTCCTTTTGCTTCTTTCTGCATACCGAAAAACTTTTTCTTCTGTTCGTCACTGGCTGATAATATTAAAGGAGTTAAAGCAAGATTATTGGCATCAACACAGATACCCATTCCCAAACATCCTGCCCCCATCTCTTCCGATGCTATTGCACACTCACTCAAACCAAAACTTTTTCCTCCATACTCCACAGGAACAGGACCATTCATGATATTTTCCTCATGTGCAGCTTTAATAACATCCCATGGGAATTCCCGTGATTCATCATATTTCATCCTGTTCGGAATGAACCAACGTTTCACAAAGTCTCTGTATTTGTCCTGTATCTCTTGTTTATTAGGATCCAATGAAAAGTCAATCATTTTTTACCTCCTTTTTTTTTATTAAAAGAATGCAAGTTATAAAAATCTTCCAACAAAAAACAGGGATGATTATTAAATGGCCGGAATATTATTAATATCAAGAAAATAAAAAATGCAATACATGGGGTATTACATTATATCCTAAGTCCAACCACGAGGATATCGTCCATCTGATCAATCTCTTCCTCCCACTGTTCAACGGTCTTTTTTAATATCTCTTTTTGTTCATTCATTGGCATAGAATGAATATCCTGAAGCAATTTTTTAAACTGATCATTATTATCGTCATCTTCATTGATCAAACTAAGTTGATTAGCAAATCCATCAGTAAACATGTATATTGTATCCCCCTCTTTTAGCTTAAACTCGTAATTATTATACCTGTTTGATGTATCTTCAACATAAGTCCCCACCGGTAAAGGATCAGTTTTCAGTTCAATGGGTTCCTTATTTCTTATAACATAGATCGTGCTGTCCGCACCTGCATACTGCAACGTATGATCTTTCATGTTAAATAAACAAAGAGATATTTTTATAGTCTTACTGACATTTTTATCCTGAATATCCTTATGGAACCTGTAGCTGATATCCATATTAAGTTCATCAATGATATTTGCAGGTATTCTTGCTGCCTGCTCTTTCAGGCTGCTATTAAGAATATTATGTGTTATATGCGACAGGAATGCAACAGAGATTCCATATCCTGAACAATCTACTGTTGACACATAAATATTATTCTTTTTCTTTTCGAACCAATAAAAATCCCCACCAACATTTTTTCTGGGTTCATAATAAATAAATGAATTAGGGAAAAGCTGCCTGGTAAATTCAATCGAAGGTCGTATAGACTCCTGTATTTGCCTGGTGTAGTCAAAGGTCTCCGAAGCATCATCTTCAGAAATCATATCTGTTTTGATACGTTCAAGTTCCAGGTCTATCTTCTTGATCAGGTCGTCACCTTTTGACCTCCGCTTTCTGTAGGAATCATATATTGCATAAGATACAATAAGAATGACAATGCCCAGAAATATAAAAAAATAGGTCAATATCATATCCTTATTGATCTGTTCCTCTAAATGATCAAAGCCTCCCGGCTTATGTTTATCTTCAGGCATCTCCTGTTCACTTGTTTTCACATTATCCTGAAGCTCATTACCAGCAGCCTGTTCAGACTTAATTAAAGATATTGAATCCCTGATCATTTCGTACATTGCCAGGTATTCACGTGCTTTTTGATATTCATTCAGGATACTATAAGTTCTGGACAATTCACGATAGCTATCCTGCAACGCAACCTGGCAATTATATCTTTTTGCCAACTCAACGCTTTGGTAATAGAACTGAAAGGCCTGCCCATATTTACCTGTCATCCTGTACACACCTGCTATCCGGTTCATGGAGCTGATCATGCTTTTGTAATTACCGATCTTATCAGCTAGTTTGCCGGCTTTATTATAGTAATTTATTGAGCCTTGATAATTCCCCAATGATCTGCATGAATCTGCTATTTCATTTAATAATCTGACTTTTTCCATACCTGAAACACTCTCCAGAAGATTTTTAACACTATCAGTATCGGGATACTTATGTGCCGGGGATATTAATGCATAAAGCATAAATAACATCAATAATATATAATTCTTAATGTACATTTATTATGCTTATATTCTTATTCCAATTACCAATATATCATCTATCTGCTTTTCATCACCTTTCCAGTCTTTAAATTCCCTGATGATCTTCTGTTCCTGTTCCTGCATGGATAACTCAGTGATATTAACAAGCAGATCTTTAAATCTTCTGATCATAAATTTTTTACCGCTTGGGCCGCCGAACTGGTCAGTTATCCCATCTGAAAACAGATATATCTGGTCTCCTTTTTTCAACTTTATGATCTTATCATTAAAAATTTTATCCCCTACTTTGTGCCCGCCGATAGTATATTTATCTGCCTTATACTCAGTCAGCTCATTATGGCTTATCAGCACCATCGGTCTGTAAGCACCTGCGTATTCAATGGTCATAGTGTTCAGGTTTATTGCGCAAAGAGCAATGTCCATACCGTCATTTGACTCCCCGTACTCGCTTTTATAATGCAATGACGAATATACTCTTTTATCCAATACATATAAAGCCTGAGAGGGTTTGTTTATATTTTTATCACTGACTATCTGGTTGAGCAGGCTGATCCCGATCGTTGACATAAATGCTCCCGGAACACCATGACCAGTACAATCCACTGCTGCAACAATGAAATAGTCACTTACTCTTTTTAAAAAATAAAAGTCTCCACTGACAATACTTTTTGGTTTATAATATATAAATGATTCCGGAAACTGATCCGTCAGGATCTCTGTTTCAGGCAAAATTGCTTCCTGGATCCTTTTTGCATATTTCACACTATCAGTAATATCGTTATATGCAATTTCAAGATCCCTGCTTTTCTCCTCGATCTCTTCTTTCTGGGCAGTAACTTCTTCTGTGCGGTGCTTCACCTGCATCTCAAGCCTGTTCTTTGCTTTTATCAGGTTTCTGGTCCTTAGAGTTATAAAACCATAAATACCAATACAAATACAAAAAACTATCAATGCATAAAACCATATTGTTTGCCAGAAAGGCGGAATGATCCTGAAGGAAAAAACAGCAGGGTCGTTATTCCATACACCGTCTTCATTGCATGCTTTTACTTTAAAAGTATATTTGCCGGGTGGGATATTAGTATAGTCTGCATAGCTTTGTCTGGTCACCGGGGACCAGTTCTTATCCAGGTTTTCAAGAATATACTGGTATTTAACCTTTTCAGGGAATTTAAAATTTATCCCCACAAACTCAAAAGTAAGATTATTCATATTATATTTCAGGGAAAGGTTTACTGGTAGTCGGCTCCATTGTGAAAGAGAATCGGCATGGTCCGACCAGTCTGCATATTCGTGAAACAATTTTATATTGTTTATATTGACCTTAGGAGGAATAATATTCACCCTGTCTTCAGACGGATCATAAACAGTTACTCCCTCAATAGTCCCAAGCCAAATATTCCCAGACGGATCCATATCTGCCGCATTCCCATTACATTCAATGCCTGTGAATCCTTCTTTGTATCCATAATGCCTGATATTTTCAATCTCACCATCAGCAGACAGCCTTGTCTTATCCACTCCCTTTTCCGTACCGATCCACAATATCCCGTTATTATCATACTGCATCAGGTATATCACATTTGAGCTCAGTCCGTCCTGCTTTGTATAATTAAGAAAATCTTTCCCGTTATACCTACTTACCCCGTTATCTGTACCGAGCCAGATATTTCCATACCGGTCTTCGGCAACAGCCCACACATCATTATTGACTAATCCGTCTTCCGTTGTGTATGATCTGAAAGCACCATTTTCATAAACAGTCAATCCTTCACTGGTAGCTATAAATATTTTCCCTGAACTGTGCTGAAACAAATTCCAGACACTTCTTCCTGCCAATCCGTTTGTATCTGTATAATTAATAAACTCCTTACCATTATAAATACTTACCCCTCCCCCATTTGTTCCAAACCACATATTTCCAAGGCTGTCCTCCAGTACAGACATGATGAAATCCGATGCCAGCCCATTCTTCACTGTATATTCATAGTATCTGCTACCGTCATATTTATTAACACCACCGTCTGTCCCTATCCAGATATTATTTTTACTGTCCTCATATATAATATTTATATGGTTATTAATCAGACCATCTGATTGAGTAATATGTCTGAACTCCTCATTATCATATTTAACAATTCCATTACCATCCGTTCCAAACCATTTAACATTATCATTATCAATAAGTATGGTCATAACCACGAACTTAGCCTGGTTATCATTAAAAGTATAGTGCCTGAACACGAAATTCTGGAAAACACATGCACCGCTGCCATCCAACCCCAGCCATATATTATCATCATCATCTGTAAATACCGAATTTACCCTGTTCAGGCCGATTCCCTGGTCTGCAGTAATATTTAAAAAAGTATGTCCATTGAATATACTAATACCACTAACTTCAGTACCTATCCAAAGATTACTGTTATTATCCGAAGTAATATCCGTTATTTTTCCTGCTGCAAGACCGTCCTTCCCGGTAAATACCATTACAGTATCCGGCATTATGCAGTATAAACCCTCTCCGGAAGATGTGCCTGCCCATATATTTTTATTTTTATCTTCATAGATAATACTTACATCATGCTTGTCCAGTTCATCCAGTATATTGCAATCATATTTCCTGTTGTCATATTTAATTATTCCGTGCCTGGTAGATGCGATCCATATAGCATCTTCACTGTCACGCATTAATGAATTAATATGCCCCCTGTCAAGCTTTTCCTGGTCAAACCGTTTTAGCATGCCATCATAGATCCACATTCCATCAGATGTAGCCAGCCATATATTACCGTCATTATCTTCAATAATATCAAGTACATCAATATTCACTGAATCATAAATGTCCTCATCAATAAAGCATTTACCGTCATAAACACAAAAACCATCCGCTGTACCTATCCAGATCCTGTCATCACCCGATCTGAATAGTGAATATACGGTATTAGAGGGCAATCCGTCTTTTACAGTGAAATATTTTGACTCCACTCCGTTATAAACAGTAATGCCTCCGCTAAAAGTAGCTATCCACAGATTTCCCTGAGGATCATGGCAGAAATCCCGGACCTGTGATTGTGAAAGTCCGTCCTTAACTGAGAAGAAATTGAAATTATAAACCTGAGAATATAAATAATTCGTTAATAAACTCAACAGGTACAATATGGTAATTATTTTTTTCAAATCTGTTAATACAATTCTCAATACATACCTTACATATACAAAAAATAATTTATCTGGTAATATACGGTATCTTAATTATTATAATATAAGTAAATTAGATATACGGTAATTATATATTATTGTTGCTTTATTTAAGGGGAAATATGGGAATATACAATAAAGTCGGCAATCGGCAGTCGCCAGCCTGCCTGCCCCGTAGGGATGACTACGTCACCGGCAGGCAGGTCGGCAAAATTCTAAATCGTTGTATATGTGCGATTTACGGCATTTATTATATAAGAGTCAGCATTAGGCAAAATGATCTCTTATTGCGCCTGCTCTTTCTTACTGAATGTATATGTTGCTACTATTGCTACAAATGCTGAAACGAAGAATGTCAGTATTCTGGCTGTTATTTCTTTGTCCATGCCTGTACTGATCCATATAATGGTAAAAGTCATGCCGATGATAATTGTCAGCAAAGCCGGTATTCCGTGGAATCGTTTCCAGAACAATGAGAATAATATGACAATGGAAAACGGACCGCCAATTCCTGCCCATACATAACCTACGAGGTTAAATACTGCAGCGTCTTCTTTTGATAAATATGCCAATGTCAATGCTACAAAAGCCAGCAATGCAGTTACGATCCTTGACAGTGCAAGGTCGCTAAGTACAGGTTTCTCTTTTTTTCTGAAAAATTTTAAAATATTATCTGAAAATTCCGTTGCTGATAAGATCAGTAATGAATCGGCTGTTGATATCATTGCAGCTATAGCTCCTGTAATAAGGATTGCAGCTACAGCGGGAGGGAATATTTCCAGTATCACGGAGGGCATTACATATTCTTTGTCTTCCAGTCCGCCGGGCCCGAAAATGGCAATGCCTAAAAACCCTATACACAGTGCACCGATATATGCTATTATCGTCCATATTATCCCGATATTTCTTGCTTTTTTTGCCTGCCTGGCATCTTTTATTGCCATAAACCGCATACTCAACTGGGGCTGCCCACCCAAATATCCAAAGAACCAGGAAAATCCTGTTGCAATTACCAGACCGGCACCAAATCCCTTTGCGCCGCCTGAAAATGACAAATACCCGGGTCCTGCTTTTGACAGGGCATCAGCCATATTTGTGGCGAACAATTCGGGATGATTGGCAATATACATTATCCCGACAACAGGTCCGATTATCAGTGTTGTGATCATAACAATAGCCTGGACCACATCAGTCCAGACAACGCTCATAAAGCCACCATATATCGTATAAGGGACTATAATAGCTGCAGTTATGAGCATTCCTGTACGGGGTGTGATCTCAAACATTGTATGTAATGTTTTGCCACCTCCTAAAAACTGTGCGCCTACGTAAAAGAAAAAGAAAAACACAATAGTGCCGCTGCCGAATATTCGGATCCATTTCCCCGCTTCCCCGTGCTTTTTAGCAATATAGTCAGTAAAAGTTGTAACATCATATTTTTCAGCTTCATCCCTGAGCCTCCATGATATTAGTGCCCAAGCAATAATAATACCCAACACACATCCTACAGCAGTAGATATCTCCGCCAGTCCCGTTGCATAGGCTGCCCCGGGCAATCCCAGCAATGCCCATGAAGACTCGCCCGTTGCCCTTTCAGATAAAGCCGCAGCCCAGCCCGGCAGCTTTCTCCCCGCAATAGCATAATCAGCGCCGCTTTTTACTTTTCGCCCCTGATATACACCCCACAAGATCAGCAATGCCATATAAACGATCATTACTATCAGTATCTGTGTCTGTTGATCCATAAATCAGTTGAAAGTATAAAGTTTAAAGTAAATGTGAAAAACAATAATTTTATATACAATTATAAAATAAATTGAATTACTTTAAAATTACAAGAAAATCATAAAAAATGCGGGTAAATACAGACTATGCTATTTTTCAGTAATGCTATACTATCTCAACCACTTTTATTTCAAAAGTAAGGTCTTCACCAGCCAGTGGGTGATTAGTATCGATTAGAATATGATCATCCGCGATCTCGGTAATAGTCACTACATTTTTCCTTCCGTCCGGGTCTTCAGAAACCAGCTTCATACCTACAGCAGGCGTGATATCCTTGGGTAATTTATCATTCTCTACTTTAAAAACAAGGTCTTTTCTTTTAGGTCCGTAAGCATTTGCAGCTTCAATTGTAATGGTTTTCGACTCATCCTGTTTCAATCCGATAACAGCTTCCTCAAAATCCTTGATAAGCCTGCCCTCTCCAACAACAAATTCAAGTGGATCTTTACCTTCTGATGTGTCAAATACCTTGCCGTCTTTAAGCTTTCCGGTATAATGTACTTTTACGGTGTCGTTCTTTTTTACTTCACTCATAATACTATTAATTAATGGTTATTTTTCATTTAGAAAATGATCTAAAAGATTGCACAAATCCATTAATCAAAAGCAGTACTTAAAAAAAAACGAATCTGCAGACAAAAATTTAAATCTGTAAAATCAGCATAAAGGTATGGTATTAATGTTATAAATAAAAATAATACACTACCTTATTACAGAGCCGTTATCTATATCTTTATGCGGAACGATAAAAGCAAGGTCGCCTTCGGGATTTTCCGCCATCAGGATCATGCCGCGGGACTCTACACCTTTCAGGTTTCTCGGTGCCAGATTTGCCAGTATGCTTATTTTTTTCCCGATCATTTCTTCCGGTGAATAATGCTGGGCAATACCTGCAACAAGTGTTCTTGTATCTATCCCTGTATCGACAACAAGCTTCATTAGTTTGTCAGTTTTCGGCACCTTCTCCGCTTCAAGGACAGTAGCTGTTCTTATGTCCATTTTAATAAAATCATCAAAAGAAATTGTTTCTTTTAAAGGATTAAGCATTTCTGTCATGGTATTTTCCTTATTTGTTGCTTTTAATTTGCTAATTTGTTCCTCCACTGCTTCATCTTCTATCTTATCAAACAGTAATTCAGCTTCATTTATGGCATGACCTTCGGAAAGCAGGTCTTTTTTACCTATAATATCCCAGTTAATATCGCCAATATTTACAAAACCCCTTATTTTCTTTGCCGAGAAAGGTAAGAACGGTTCCAGGATAACGGCAAGGTTCGCTGTTATCTGTAATGCCACATATAGTATTGTTTTAACCTTCTGTTCATCTGTTTTGATCAGTATCCAGGGTTCTGTATCTGCAAGGTATTTATTCCCCAGTCGCGCAAGGTCCATAGCATATTTTAATGCTTCCCTGAACCTGTAATTATCAAGGCTCTTCTCAACCCTTCCTTTTATTAATGTAATTTCATCAAGAGTTGCTTTATCAACAGCATCCTGTTCTCCGGGTGCAGGCACTTTGCCCTGGAAATATTTATGAGTGAGCACTATTGCACGATTAACAAAATTACCGAGTATGGCAACAAGCTCATTATTATTACGCGCCTGAAAATCACGCCATGTAAAGTCATTATCCTTTGTTTCCGGAGCATTGGCAGTCAGCACATAACGTAGAACATCCTGTTTATCCCTGAATTCCTCAAGATATTCGTGAAGCCATACCGCCCAGTTTTTTGAAGTGGAGATCTTATCATTTTCAAGGTTAAGGAATTCGTTTGCCGGAACATTCTCAGGAAGGATATATGTGCCTTCAGCATGGAGCATTGCCGGGAAGATGATGCAATGGAAAACAATATTATCCTTTCCGATAAAATGCACCATTTTTGTTTCCGGATCTTTCCAGTATTTCTCCCAATCATCTGTCAGCTCTTTTGTTGCGGAGATATACCCTATAGGCGCATCAAACCATACATATAAAACTTTGCCTTCTGCCCCTTCCACGGGTACCGGCACACCCCAGTCAAGATCACGGCTGACAGCCCTGGGCTGAAGCCCCTGGTCAAACCATGATTTACACTGACCATAAACATTAACCTTCCATTCCTGATGATCCTCCAGTATCCATTTTTTCAAATACGGCTCATACTTATCCAGAGGAAGGTACCAGTGTTTTGTATTTTTCATTACAGGCTTTGAGCCGCTGATCGTTGACCTGGGATCAATAAGGTCAGTAGCATTCAGCGAACTGCCACATTTCTCACACTGATCGCCATAAGCCTCCTCATTACCGCAATGCGGGCATGTGCCTGCTATATAACGGTCGGCAAGGAACTGACCTGCTTCTTCATCATAATACTGTTCAGAAGTTTTTTCTATAAACTCTCCCTTATCGTATAATGTCCTGAAAAATTCCGAAGAAGTCTCGTGATGTACTTTATTGCTTGTGCGCGAATATATGTCAAATGATATCCCGAACCTGCCGAATGACTCCTTTATTAACTCATGGTATTTATTTACAATATCCTGTGGGGTGACTCCTTCTTCCCTCGCTTTCAATGTGATAGGCACGCCGTGCTCGTCTGATCCACCTATAAAAACAACATCCTCGCCTTTCATGCGTAAATACCTTACATAAATATCTGCCGGCACATATACACCTGCAAGATGACCGATATGAACAGGTCCGTTCGCATAAGGCAGAGCTGTTGTTACTAAATGTCTTTTAAACTTTTTCATATTCAGGTATATTTCCTCTGTAAATGTTTAATTTTTGTCAAAATAATACAAAAACGGAGCGTAAAATTAGAATTAATATATTAAAATAAAGCCAGATCATAATAAAAATATCATATATTGCGATGATAATCCGCCGGCTGGCGGACGAATTGTACCAATTCAGAACATTCGTATAATTCGCATAAATTTGTATATTGGCATCGGGGTCATTCGTATTATTCTTTTACAGAACATAATTAAATATATATGATCACTCCTGAATATCTGACCAAAGGTGATAAGATCGGGATCGTTTCCCCTGCCGGGAGGATTGACAGCGACAAGGTTGATCATGCTGTCAGTATCCTTGAGAAACACGGATTAAAAGTGCTTCCGGGAAGCAATGTTTTTAACACACATCACCGGTTTGCCGGTACAGATGATGAAAGGGCTGAAGACCTGCAGAAAATGCTTGACAATAAAGATATCAAAGCCATTATGTGTTCGCGTGGAGGATACGGAACAATAAGGATTCTCAGCAAGCTGAACTTTGATGGATTTATAAGATCCCCAAAATGGATCGCCGGGTTCAGCGACATCACTATATTACATTCTGTTTTACAGTCAAAACTGAATACAGAATCCATACATGCAACTATGCCTAAAGAGTTCATTGCCGATAGCAAGGGCATGTCTGTAAACAGTTTACTGAATGTTCTTTTTGGAAAAGATCCGGAATACGATCTTGAATCCCATAAGCTAAACAGAAAAGGCAATGTAAAAGGAGTACTTGCAGGCGGGAATCTTTCTGTTTTATATAGTCTCTCAGGCACTCCGTATGAACAGGATCTCAGGGGAAAAATATTGTTTATTGAAGATATTAATGAATATTTATATCACCTGGACAGGGTGATGATAAACTTTAAGCTCAGGGGTATATTGTCCGGGCTGAGCGGACTGATCGTAGGCGCCATGAATAACATGAAGGACGATGATCCCTCGTTTGGAAAGACGGCTTATGAAATAATATCAGAAGCGGTATCGGATTATGATTACCCTGTGTGTTACGGTTTCAGTGCGGGACATATCAATACCAACCTGGCAATGATACTGGGACGGGAAATAGAGTTGGATGTAAAAAAGGATTCGACGAATATAAAATTTTTGGATAAAAAATAGAGAACACACTTGTTACCAAGTTCTTGTGGCTTGGAATTTGAGACTTGGGATTTTAATTTAGTGGTCATAAGACTGGTATCCTTCAGGGATCTTGAATAATTCAGGATCCATGGTCTTTCTTTCGATCTTTGTCACTGCCAGTTTCATCCTTTTATCCCTGAGCAGGGACCGTTCAGTTGATAACATTGGCATATAGCCTTCCTTATCCGGTATCTGCAGAAAATACTGGGCATGCTTCTCCGATCTGTTCCATAATCTCAACAGTTTATCAAAAAAAGCAAATCCATCATCAACCACCCAGAAAGCGATCTCTGTATTCTGCGACTTGTTTTTAACCCTCCACTGGTAGCATTTATATCCCTGTATTTTTTTATTATTCAGTGATTTAATAATTTCAAAATCGTTTGTGTCGGCATCAGCATAAGGTTTTAAAGGGATGTCCATATACAGCTTCCGCATTGGGCTTATCGCTGTTATGGTCCTTTCTTTCAGGTTAAACAACAGGCAGTTATGAGGTACTGAACAATCATCAAGCTCATCAAACCTGACCATATTATCTTTTACATGATAACTGTAATGGATAGTGTCGCTAAAGGTCTGCATCACAAATGTTATCGTACCCTCAAAATTTCCGTTTTTACCTGTCTGTCCGCATACGATCAGCGAAAAGCATAAAAATGCAATGATTACCGATAAATTTATTATATACTTCTTCTTAAACATAAACAAGCATTTCAAAAGCCAAATATAAAAAATTTATGTTAACCCTATGTACGAAAAATCACATGAGACATCCATAAATTTCTATGAATAATGATCCCGATATGAATTTAATCCATATACATAATATGTTAAACCATTAATAATGTGTAAATTTGGCCTTCCCTGAAAAAGATTATTGTGCAAGTACTATACGAAAATACCTACTATAGGTTACTGTTTTTATACAAAAATATCACCCAATGTCTGAAAATTTAGAATTAGGTTCAGTAGGAGAAGATATTGCCGTTATATTTCTAAAGAAAAAAGGATATTCTATTCTGGAGACAAACTGGAGATATAAACATAAAGAAATAGACATCATTGCAGCCTGGCGTAATACCCTGGTGATAGTAGAGGTTAAAACGCGCTCAACTATAGACCTGGATCATCCTGAGGATATAGTAACAGAAAAAAAGCAAAAATTCCTGATAAATGCTGCTGAAAAATATGTTTTTATGAAAAAATTTGATATGGAGGTCAGGTTTGATATAATCTTTATAATAAAAAATTTCGATAATTATTCCATTGAACACATCGAAGATGCGTTTCAGCCGTGGATATAGAAGTACCTCTAATCTATACAGTATTAAAAACCTTATTGATATTAAACACTTTTTTTAATTTATTATTATCTTTACTATGATATGAAAAGACTGGTGAGATATTTTTTTCAGGGTATTTTATATACCGTACCTGTTGCAGTGACAATATATGTGCTCATTAAATTATTCTACTGGGCTGACGGACTTCTGAAGGATTTGCTACCTGTGAATATTCCGGGACTTGGAATAATATCAATACTGGTGCTGGTAACTATTCTGGGATTTATTGGTAATACTATTATTTTCAGGCCTGTAGTAAAATTCTTTGACAGGACAATTCAGAAGGCGCCATTGATTAAGGTTATATACTCATCAGTAAAAGATCTGCTTTCGGCATTTGTAGGACAGGAAAAAAAATTCGATCGTCCTGTGATCGTAAGGATAAGTAAAGTATATGAACTTGAGAAGTTAGGGTTTATTACACGCTCCGACCTTTCGGAGATAGGTGTTGAAGGGAAAAAAGTGGCTGTTTATTTTCCACATTCTTATGCCTTTTCAGGGGAGATGTTCATTGTTCCATCTGAAAATATCACACATATTGAAGCCTCGCCCTCGGAGATCATGAAATTTATTGTATCCGGAGGAGTTACAAAAATATAAATAACCATTAAAACTAATAATTATGAAAAAGCTATTAACATTATCCATTATGATCCTGTTTATTTCAGCACAGGTGAACAGCCAGAAAAAGATCGAAGTAAAGGAAAGCAGCGAAAACATAGGTGAAGGACATCATAATTCTCTTGTAGTAAATATCTACGAAGCTTCTGATAAAGATGTCGAAAAGGCATGGAAAAAACTCATGAAAGACTATAAGGCAAAAGTATCAATGAAAAAGGTACTTATTGCAGACGATGCTGAGATAAAATCAATTTCATCCAACACATTAGATATTTATGCCAAAGCAGAAAAAGACAAAGATGACGAGGTAAAACTTATTGTTGCTGTTGACATGGGAGGGGCTTTTCTTGAATCCTCCATGCATTCCTCCGAATTCAGCACCTTTAAAAAAATCCTGTATGATTTTGCTGTTGAAACAACTAAAGAAGCGATCCGCGGACAACTTAAGGATGCGGAAAAAGAACAGGAAAAGCTTGAAAAAGAGCAAGAACAGTTAGCTAAAGACAACGAAAACCTTCACAAGGATATTGAGAATTATAAAAACAAGATCGCTCAGGCGGAAATGGACATTGAAACCAATCTGAAAGATCAGGAAACAAAAAAGAAAGAGATAGAGCTGCAAAAAAAACTTGTCGGTGAAATTGCAGAAAAGGAAAAAAGTGTTAAATAGCGAAACAATTTAAAATCATATACATGAAAAACATACTATTCAGTCTGATATTTATAACAATATTCTGCCTGCCCGGACAAATATTTTCACAGGATAAGAAAAATAAAAATGATGAGGGCTATAAATTCACTGCTATCAAGGAATTAAAGGCAACATCGGTAAAAGATCAGTACAGGACAGGCACGTGCTGGTGCTTTGCTACGGTATCATTTCTTGAATCCGAGTTGCTGCGCCTGGGGAAAAGTGATCTTGATCTTTCCGAGATGTTTGTAGTACGTCATGCATATTCAATAAAAGCGCTGAATTATGTAAGATTCCAGGGGACATCGAATTTCAGCCAGGGGGGACAGGCACACGACGTTTTGAACGTGATACGGAAAAAAGGCATTGTCCCTGAATCGGTCTATCCGGGGCTGAATTATGGAGAGGAACTGCATACACACGGGGAATTGTCATCCGTTTTAAGCAGTATGCTCGATGCTGTGATCAAAAACAGGAACAAAAAACTCAGCACCTGCTGGTATGATGCATTCAATGCTGTTCTTGATGTATATCTTGGCGAAGACATAAAAAATTTTGAATATAACGGGAAAAGCTATACCCCTGTGGAATTTTCATCTTCACTCGGTATTAATCCTGATGACTATGTTGAGTTAACATCATATACACATCATCCGTTCTACGAAAAATTCATACTTGAAATACCGGACAACTGGTCTGACGATTATTATTATAATCTTCCGATTGATGAGCTTATGAAAGTAATGGAAGAAGCTATTAACAAAGGTTATACTGTCGCATGGGACGGAGACATCAGTGACAAAGGATTTTCATGGAGAAACGGAGTGGCTATCCTTCCGGAAAAGGACTTTAAGGATATGACCGATACGGAACAAACACGCTGGGAAGAGATGTCCTCAAAAGAAAAAGAAGAACAATTATATAAATTCGACAAACCGGGAAAGGAAAAAACCATTACCCAGGATATCAGACAGCAGGCATTTGATAACTATTCAACCACTGATGACCATCTTATGCACTTTACAGGAATAGCAAAAGACCAGGCAGGAACAAAATACTTTATTACAAAAAATTCATGGGCAGTCAAAGGACATAAATACAACGGCTACCTGCACATGTCAGAAGCATTCGTAAGGCTAAATACCATTGCAATAATGGTTCATAAGGATGCCATACCTGAAGACATCCGCAAGAAATTGAATATCAAGTAAAAATTCAAACTTCAAAACTCAAACTTCAAAAAATATAAATTACTATAATCAGTTTTTGGATTTTGAAGTTGGGATTTTGATATTTATGATATGAATTTCTCAGATCATTTGGTTGCATCCACGAATGATGCTGTTATCATATCTTCCCAGCACCTCAAATCCTCCATCAGAGGCTATACTGCCCAGGTCCATGGTCTCTATGAACGAGCAGGAATTTATATTTGCAAGGTCAATAACATTTATTCCCCCGGTCTTTCCGTTTTCAACTCGTGAGAACGGATCATAAATATCCCTTATGAAAACTTTCATCCAGGGAGGTGTATAGAATATGCCGTTGCCTTTGGAATATGCCTGTGATAAAAGCTCGGTCATACCGTATTCCGAATGTATCTCACTTACTCCGAATCCTTTTTTTAATATACCATGCAATTCCTTCCTGGTCATCTCTTTCCTCCTGCCTTTCATCCCACCCGTTTCCATTACTATTGCATCATGCAGTTCAGGATCATGTGCTTCGGCAAGATCCAGCAGGGCAAAACTCACACCAAACAATATTGTCTTCTGTTTTTTACCCTCCGGCTCCCTGATCTTATCAACAAGAGAGCCTGTATCATGCAGGTAAAACGAGCTGTCAGGATGACCACTATTTTTTATCAGATCATCCATCATAAATACCAGTGAGGAATTTTTCTGCTCCATATATGACGGAAGAAGCGCCAGAATGCAATAATCCTTTATATCACCGTAATAATATTCAAAACATTTCCTGAAACTTTTCTTATATAATTGTATATCCGAGACGTAATGTTTGGAATGCTCCTGTCCTGTAGTTCCTGAACTCATAAAAACAGCCTGAACATTATCACTTCCTGTCAGCACTTTTTTTGTTCTGAAAAAATCTATTGGGAGGAAAGGTATATCCCGGATATTATTTATCTTTTCAACAGGTCTGCCAAGGATACTCACATATTCGTTATAAACAGGATTGTTTTCATACTGGTAACGGAAAATTTCCAATGCCAGGGTATTAAAATCGCTGTCACTGTCAATGGAAAAAATCCTGTTATATAAATCCTTGTGCATATACTTACAGATTCTTCACTTTTCATAGATCAAAAACTTCTCATTATCAATATAAGGTTTAAGTCTTGGAGAAACACCATTTGAAGAAACCAGATCTACATTTCGACTTAATAACTTCTCCAATTCTATTTTTATTAATGCAAATTGAAACAAGTCCACATTGTCTTCAAGTTCAACAAGGATATCAATATCACTATCTGTTTTCTCTTCATTTCTTGCAAAAGATCCGAATAGATATGCTTTTATAACCGGTTTGGAGAGAAAATACTTTTTTAATATTTCATTATCTATCTTCATTTTAATTCATTTGTTATTATCCAAAGATACAAATTACATTGCGAAAAATTATAAATCAATAAATTTATTCGACATTAAAATTAAGAAATTGTTTTAGTTTTATCTTTGTCTAAAAATACCTTCCATGAAATACGATTTTGACGAGATAATAAACAGGGAGAACACGGGTTCGGTGAAATATGACGGCAGGAGGCATTATTTCGGGTCTGATGACCTGATCCCCATGTGGGTGGCTGACATGGATCTCCGCATTCCGGATTTTATTATAAATGCAATTAAAGAAAGGGCAGACCATCCTGTTTACGGATACACTGTACGTACTGATCAATATTATAATTCAGTGACCGGGTGGATGAAGAAAAGGTTCAACTGGAACATTCACAAAAATCATATTATTTATACTCCGGGTATTGTTTCCGCCCTCAATATGTGCGTTATGGCTTACACAGATCCCGGGGATGAGGTCATTGTCCAGCCGCCTGTTTACTTCCCCTTCTTCAGTGCTGTAAAAAACAATGAACGTGAACTTATATATAATCCGTTGGCACTGAAAAACGGCAGGTATTACATGGACCTTGATGACTTTCGGAAAAAGGCAGGAAGCAAAGTAAAAATGATGTTCCTCTGCCACCCGCATAATCCGGGAGGAATGGTGTGGACTCGTGAGGAACTCGAAGAGCTTGCTGATATATGCCTCAAAAATGATATCATTGTAGTATCTGATGAGATACATTCTGACCTTGTCTTTCCTCCGCACAAACATATCCCCTTTGCCACTCTTTCGGATAAGATAAATAATATTACAGTTGCCTGCACTGCCCCAAGCAAGACATTCAATCTCGCCGGTCTTTCCACATCAAACATGATCATCCGGAACCGGGAGCTAATGATCAGGTTCATGCATATTATGGAAAAGCTGCATGTCGGCAATGGCAACATCTTCGGTGCTGTTGCCATGCAGGCTGCTTATGATCATGGCGAGGAATGGCTGGAGCAATTGCTTGAATACCTGCAGGGAAATATTGACTTTGTTGATGAATATCTTAGGGCAAATATACCTGAGATAAAAGCAATAAAGCCTGAGGCGACCTACCTGGTCTGGCTCGACTGCAGGGATCTGGGCATGGAGCCGAAACAACTCAGGGATTTCTTTATTTATAAGGCAAAGGTCGGATTCAGTGACGGCGCAACATTCGGACCCGGTGGTGAAGGATTTCAGAGAATGAACATCGCATGCCCCCGGAGTGTTGTGGAAGAAGCATTGGAAAGGATACGGAAAGCCCTGAACCCCTCCTAGCCTCACCAAAGGGGAGGAATAGAAATTCCAAATCCCAAGCACCAAATTTCAAATTCAAATTATCAAAACCCTGATGCTCTATTCAAATCGTCATACCTGTAATCAGTATAAAGGTCATTCTTATACGCATTGCAAGGGTTGCCTTTGTATATCCTCATAATGCCGTTGTCAAGGTCGAAAAACGCAGTGCTAAGGGTTATTCCTTCTATTTCACCGTCAGGATGCCTGCAGGGTGAATAGGGCGCTCCCTTATGGCTTGACAGGATACTGATAATATCTTCTTCGCATATCCTGATGCGGGTCATCAGTGAGTCTGTTTCACCGGTAATCACTGTGAATCTTGACATTGAGGACGAATTCACATAAGCTGTATCCTGCGGATAATCCTTTGTTTCCGGTAATATAAGATGGTTAGTATGGAAATATATGCCCCGGGGCTCCTCTACCTGGTAATTGTCAGGTGTCACTTCAACCGATAACAGTCTTTTTTCCTTAAAAGATCCCAGGTTATGATGATAGGCAAAAGCCCTTGGTGTATAAGTGCTCAGCCTGACAGCTTCATCCAGGGTTTCCGCCTCAAGTGGCGCCCTGTTAAGGAAATACCTGGGTACGCCCTTTTTATATATTGCCGAGCCTATATAGTTGGTGGTCTGTACTATCCCGTTGCTGTTCATCGATGGTCCGTTACCCATCAGATGCCCGGGATATGTAAGCGCCAGGATCGTAACACCTGACGGGGTTGTTGCTTTGACAACATACATAAGGTCAGCATACGCCACGTTGCCGTCCTCATTATGGAACAGCCATTTATGGGTGCTGTCCGACAGATGAATTGTAGAGCAGCCGGCAACATCAGGTTTTTCAGCAGCCATTTTTGCACCTATCTCCGCCTTAACGTTAAACAGGAAAAGATCGTCAAACGGTATCCCCGAGCCGTCCGCCATGCCACGTAACTCTTCCATGATATCCGGGAAGTGCTTTTCCGACTCCTCTTTTAGCTTGTCAATATAATTATCCCGGTCATTTTTACAAAACTCCTTCATGCTTTCAAACCATTCCGCCCTCCTGTCGAACCCCTTCTTTATCCTGTCCTTAAAATTATCCCCTATGGCATATCCGATATCATAGTAGCTGCCCTCTACCTCCAGCATGGGGTATGACCTTTCAGTCTCAGGATACAGGGTAGCATGGAATTCATTTTTACTACTGCATGAAATACATACTATTGCCTGTAATATTATTACAGCAATAGTGATCCGGGTTATTAAAACACCCCTGATATTCAGCAATGATAAGAAGGGAATAAAATTTGATACCATAGTATGTAATTTTTAATTACGGATTACGAATTTAATATAAAGATAAAAAAATTTTTATAGTATTTCAGCCATTGAAAGCAAGCGAATATCCCGCAAATCAAACTTCATGAATTTTATAAAAAATGGTTCATCATAATAATCCGTACCTGTATTGTTATTTGTAACCCATAACAATACTCTGGCGCTTTCCTGAAAATTAAGGGAGTTATATGGTTCAAGAAGTGATACTGGTCTATGGTTCCTGATGTGCGGTGGCAAATCCCACAAATGGCGCGGGCTGTTGAATGATCGGGTATGGCCATATTACTTCATCAGACCTTTACTCATCGGGTTCAAAAGCTATTCAATGTAAGAAGAGTATTCATCAGCCATCATTTGTGGAGCGTTTTTTGGTTCCTTTTTGTGGCCTTGACAACTAAGCGTAGCGTTTTCATGAACACCTTTGAAAATAATTTATGTTGTGAGTAAAAAGGAACGCGCCATGCAGGCGGCATGGTAAGAGATGGCATGTGGATGGGTATATTAAAAAAGTATGAGCCTGCCCCAGATAATCGTAGAATAGAAACATAAAAGAAAGGGATCGGCGTAGTCTGGAGCGTTGGCATGTGTCAGGGGACTACGTCGGAGACACTATTGGTACAAAAGAGTAATATGTCCTGAATTTGTTTGATGCCATGCTATCAGACGGGACAGCCCATTCACAGACTACGCTTAGCAGGGGGCTCGAAGCCCAATAATTTTTATAAAGCTAATTGTTGCTGAATATTAGATTTAAATATAAATCCATCAAGGAATTCACAGAGTAAATTTTTTCTTTCTTCCGGCAGACGT
>Ga0180433_10000405_pt1 | contig 73692 bp, 78 predicted proteins | sample SS_ome_8_FD_132980 | JGI IMG/M metagenome (GOLD analysis project Ga0180433, IMG submission 132980) | Hypersaline lake sediment archaeal communities from the Salton Sea, California, USA - SS_1_D_1 metaG | ecosystem: Environmental > Aquatic > Non-marine Saline and Alkaline > Hypersaline >...
GGTTGACGTCGGCACCGGCCGCCAACAGAACAGTCACGATCTCAGTGTGACCTCTTTGAGATGCAACGAAAAGAGGGCTGGCACCGTTGGTCTTGGCCTGGTTGACGTCGGCACCGGCCGCCAGCAGAACAGTCACGATCTCAGTGTGACCTCTTTGAGATGCAACGAAAAGAGGGCTGACACCGTCGGCGTTGGCCTGGTTGACATCGGCACCGGCCGCCAGCAGAACAGTCACGATCTCGGTATGTGCCTGTTGCGAGGCCAGAATAAGAGCAGTGACACCGCCGGCGTTGGCCTGGTTGACGTCGGCACCGGCCGCCAGCAGAACAGTCACGATCTCAGTGTGACCTCTTTGAGATGCAACGAAAAGAGGGCTGGCACCGTCGGCGTTGGCCTGGTTGACGTCGGCACCGGCCGCCAGCAGAACAGTCACGATCTCGGTATGTGCCTGTTGCGAGGCCAGAATAAGAGCAGTGACACCGCGGGCGTTGGCCTGGTTGACGTCGGCACCGGCCGCCAGCAGAACAGTCACGATCTCGGTATGTGCCTGTTGCGAGGCCAGAATAAGAGCAGTGACACCGTCGGCGTTGGCCTGGTTGACATCGGCACCGGCCGCTAGTAATGCCGTCACCGTCTCGATGTCCCCTTGTTTGGACGCAATGTTTAGCGCAGTGATGCCAAAGATGCTGGCTTGGTTGGGGTCGGCGCCGGCACCAATCAGTGCCTTTACCTCGTCTGTGTTCCTGTATATGGACGCAAGGTGCAGCGGAGTAATCTTGAGGGCAACTGTTTGCTTGATGACAATGTTAGCTTTGGTTACAGGAATCATAGCTTGGTGAAGGAAAAGAGATGAAGAGATGAAGTGTGGCCGTGGAAGCTGTAAAAGAATAATTGCAAAATCTATATTTCACCACGAGGAAAACGCGAAAGTGACACACTTTTCCAAATAAAACGCGAAAGTGACACACTTTTCCAAATAAAACGCGAAAGTGACACAGAAGGCAAAAACTGTGTCACTTTCGCGCGAGTTGGTGTCGCTTTCGCACAGGGCAAAACAAGGGCCAAAGTCCGCGCGAAAGTGACCTCCCGTGTCACTTTCGCGCGTGTCAAAGTGCAGGCCAAACTACACGCGAAAGTGACACGGAGCCGTGTCACTTTCGCACGTACTTTGTCATTGGTTTTGTGTTTCGCGCAGAAGTGACACAGATACGCGGTGCTTTCGCGCGTGATTGCGTCGGCTGTTCCCGCGTGTGCGAACCCGGCCGTGGCCGCCAAGATGGCGACCGTGATCAAGGCCGCGCGGCGGCAGGCGACCCGTTCAACATGGGCAGCCTCATGGCGTACCTGCGGGAGTACAGGGACGTGGACGCGGACAGCCGCGCCGGCTGGACGCTGGTGGACAACTCGCTGAACCAGCTGTACCTCGTCTCCGGCGCCGCGGTCTGCCTGCGCGCGTCCGGGGTCATCAGCCACGTCCTCACCATCGACGCGTCGCATCTGCACGCCAAGGTCCCCCGCGCCGACGCGGTCGACTGGGTCACCGGGTGCGGTACATCTGTGAGTTCCTTCGCGCGTTGCCGCCCAGTCCTGCTTGTCACGTTCTCATCAGAGCCCAGCGCCTTTCACTCCCAGTCCCCTGGGCGGCCGTCCCTCATGTCCCGGGGCCAGCGGTTCGCAAGTGACGCTAGCGCAGCGCCGAGGAGCGCAGGCGTGAGTGCGCACCTGCAGCCGAGACGGTGCGTCGGCGTCGGCGTCAGTGTCGGCGGGAGCGTCGGTCAGCGCGTCTGTTGACGACTGCGTCGCCGCCACGCTGCTGGAGGACGGCGAGTCATTGGGCGGCGGTGAGGAGGACCACGCGACGGCGCGGCGACGCTGCAGCTCATGAGCAGCGTGGACAAGAAGAGGATGAGGAAGCTGGAGGCCGTCATCAAGAAGGAGAACGCGCAGCAGGCAGTGGACCAGCGCAAGACGGCGCTGGAGGGCATGACCGCCAACGACCGCAAGACGCTGCAGATCGACCAGGTGCAGGCTGCGGATAGCGGCGCATCATAGCGCTGGCGGTCCCGCCGGCGCGGCGGCGCGCCGCGCTTGCCCACACTGTGCGCTGGCCAAGCACTACCAGAAGACGTGCGCGTTCCTGCTACTGCCCAAGGAAGCGGCGCGCGCGGCCGTTGCCAAGCTGCGCGCCGACTACCCGGTGGCACCGGCGCCGACGCCTACGACTGGTGGCGACGCTGAGTAGACTGGAAGGCGACTGCTGGAAGAGAGCAAAACCAAGCGCGAGAATGACACACTATCCAATTTCTGCTCGAGATTGACACACCTTAGGAAAATTCACGCGAAACTGACACAGAACGGCAAAAGTTGCGCGAAAGTGACACGTGTCACTTTCGCGCAAAGATTTGGACAAGTGTGTCAATTTCGCGAAAGCCCCTTTCACCACAACCTATCCCCCCCCTCCTCTCCCTCCCTCCTTCCTACAGCCAGAGTTTGCTTTCCTCCATACGTCCATCCAAGTCTCAATGAGTGACTCAAGCTTCTCCCCACCACAGTCTACGTCAAACCAGGTCTCACTGAATGACGCAAACATTTACCCACCACTGTACTTTGCCTCTTCCACTGGCGACGCTGGATTGGTGCGTGATATTTTGGAATCCGGGGTCGAGGTCGATGTCGACTGTGAGGGCTCATTCGGTCGCACCCCGCTGTGGGAGGCGTCTCGTCTTGGTTACAGTGATATTGTAGACATCCTGCTGCAGGCGGGTGCCGACGTGAACAAGACCAATCAGAATCGAGCATTTATGATGACACCGCTGCACGTGGCGGCCGCGACAGATCGAACGGAGATTGTGGATAAATTGATTAGTTATGGTGCAGACGTAAACAAAGCCATGTCCAACGGTGATACACCACTGCGGACCGCGTTGAGGAAAGGCCACACTGAGACGGCGGCGAAACTACAGGCGGCGGGTGCCTACATGGTGCTAGAGGCCGCTGACGAAACGACTGTGTGACGAACAATAGAAAGGGTCCAATTTCGGTAGAGTACCATGGATCTCAAAAAGCCGCATTAGAGCATGAGACTGCAGATCGGAACTATCGTTGTTTCACAAAATCAGATTTCACACTCCGCCACGACTATCTGCGGCGGCACAGGCGGCACTCGGCATCTCACGCCACCCGTCTTTATTCTTTGACGCCTACACATTTAAAAAAAATAAATACAGTAGAACTTGAATTTGAGGATATAACTCTCTGTTTGTCTTTAAAGGGTAAGTTTCACTTGGGCGTTTATTGGGGGATGGGGAGACGTGCATGCTTAACCAGGTCCGGGTCCGACGCGTGGAAGACGGTAAGAGGGGCAGGATTGGGTGCCGACGTCTACGACGGGCACGTCGGAGGGGAATGAGTAACGGGGCAGGTGACGTGGTGGGTAGTGGAGGTGGGAATAGAGGGGGAGATCAAGGGCACGACAGTGGTTGATGGCATCGTCTTGGAGAGCACACACGGCTACTACGGGATGGTCGGCAAAACGTCCAAGTGGTATAGGCGCCTTTCCCTCGCGGTAGTGTTTCATCTGGAGTTTCAAAAGGGGTGCCAACTCGGATGACCATGAATAGGCAAGGTTAGGGTCGGCGAGGGCCACGCATCCACCAGACAAGCCGATTTGGTTAGGGGCTTCAGGAGCCAAGGGGGTAGAAGTTCCGCTAGCGAAAGCCCCGAGCCATTCGTCAAATTCTCGGCGGTGCCCGTCGCGCATAGCCAGTTGCACGGCAGCCTGACATTCGAGGGCAGTATTTGCGGATCCGGGAACCCATGCGTCAATACGATCGTCAGCAAGCCAATGGGCCATTTGATTTTATTTGTCCAAGATAATTGGGGAGAAAGTTATCAAAAAATGAATTTATTGGCTGTTGATCATATAGGTCAGGAAGAAATGGTAAGTAATTCCAGGGGCTTTGAGCCACAAGCGCGTCGGGTTATCAAAGTGGGAGAGGGCAGAATACTCGACATGGGCATGGGACGTCGAGGTGGGACGTATGCCGTAATGACAAATGCTATAGTCTTTAGCCTTTCCTTGGAGACGAAAATTCTTATGGGCCCACGATCGAAATTCTCCAAAGGTTTTGAAGAGCCTGGTTTCTCTCTCCTGGCCACCAAGACTCACTTTGACTTCAGGTTTAGTAAAGTAACTTCCCATATATCTTTTATTGGGCAGATGGGAAATAGAGAGACTTGACCTTAACGGAAAGCATATGGTTTGGCTTTGGTTTGGGAAGAGAAAGATAAAATCAATCAATTGGGACACCTTGACCAGACGGGGCGGCGTCAGCTTTCGCAGTTGGCTTGGCAAACATGTAGGTGACGCCGGCAAAAAGTTTTGAGCTACAATAGACAATTCCTACAGAGGTGCAGAATACAAGCAACACATTCTCACCAATCGAGGGAGGCCCGGAGCGTCGGGCTTTCTTGGCCTTGGTGTTAGAAGCCAGAACTTGGAGAGATGAGGCGATGGATTGAAGGGCGGAGGAAGAGTCGAGATTTAAGTAGGGAATTCACTGGAATTTAGAGGTGAAAGAAAGTTCTTTCGTAAAGTCTTTTTCCAACACGCCTCCTAATTCTAAATTCCATATACAATAAATGAGTTCTGGAGAAGTTGATTTCACACGGGAGATTCCTCCCTTTCCTCCATCCAAAAGCCTTACAGACATTTCGACAGCCGCCCTTGCAGCATCAACAAGTGACAGTCAGGTGAAAGAGGGAGAATTTCAGATGGCCTTTGCACGGTCCCTCTCGAGACGTTTGGGCTATGTGACCCACCCCGAAAATGTCGTGGTGGGTCCAGGTTCAACCTTTCTCCTTCAATCCATTATTGACCAGTGGCGAAAAGCCAACCCTGGTGCGAGACTCTTGGCACCCCGTGGGTCAAGGGCGTGTGTAGTTGCTGCCGATCCTCTTTGGATTCGTATGGATGAAACATCTCAAAAAATCTCCATGGCTTCTCTGAAAACCTTGCTCCACCCGAGAGACCTTGTCATTCTTTCCAACCCCTTGTACTTGTGGGGAAGTCTTGCATCGGACGAAGATATTTTGGCGCTTGGCGAAATCATCTATTCACAAAAGGCCATTTTAGTCAGTGATGAGGGGGGATGGCAGACTTGTCGCACACCCCATGCTTCCTATCCGTCTCTTGGCGCCGCCTGTCCCGACCGCACAATTGTTCTTGACTCCATGTCCCACAAAGAATACCTGCCCGACTGGCGTATTGGAGTCGCCTCCTTTGGCAAATCTTCCATCTTACAAAAGATTCGACTTGGTGTGAAAGGCCACTTGAAAGAGGCACGTCTAGGTCCTCCATCCCACCTCTTGGGCGGCGCAGCCTATGCTTATTCCTTGCCCCATATGGCCGCATCCGCAGAACGCACCCATCTTATTGCCGCAGTGCTTCACGCCCTCCGCCTCTATGTCTACCGCGAAGTGAAATCGTTAGTCAAGACGATTAGCCTTCCACGCGGTGGTTCATGCATCATGATTCCCTTTCCCCATTTTAAACTTGAACAAGCAGCCAAGTTAGGTCTTCAAGTTAGGGACGGCGTTGACTTTGGGTGTCCGGGCTACATTCCGTTGTTTTTGACAGATTTTGATGGATCGCAAATCTTGACTGAAGCTCCAACGCCCTTCATCTATGTGAAGGATGATTTGGATGCATGGGTAGAGACGTGGGCTCCAACTATTTACAATGGGGTGGATTTATTAAAGACTTTGCTAGTGACAAGGGAGAAACACCCATCGCCTGAAGGATCATCCTCTTCTAGAGGCTCATCGAGTCCATCCGTGCCGTCACCAGAGTCACCGGCGGAAGAGAGGTCGTCGGAGGAGGGGCGATCGGATGGGGAGAGATCGGTGGCATCATGGGAGGGAGAGGAGGAGGAGGAGGAAGGTTGAGTTCGAGCAAGAGGCCATCCAGTTCCGCCTTGGAAAAGACTGCAGCACAGTCAGAACATGTCCACGTCTTGGGCGGTTCGTCGGCACGGAGTGGGCCACCACCAAGGCCTCCACGAATGGCCTGCCAGTCGTCCAAAAGGTTTGCGTGGCGGGTGGGGCAAGAAGCACGTACAAGCTCCGTAGCGTCCATCTCGGTGCGGCAGTGGGAGCAGCAAGAACGGGTGTAGGACGTGCCACAGGGTGCCGTGAACCAGGGGCGTTCCTCGATGGGTCCGTGTGATCCGCCATTGCCCGTCACACACTGGGCCGCATCGAGAGTAAAGACGCGTCGGGCAACACATGCAACGGAGCAGTAGTAGAGAGAGGTGCCGTCGGATGAGCAAAGGGGAATGAGGGTCGAGGCCAGCTTGGTTTGAGTGCACATATCACATCGGGCGAGCTTGCTTTCTTCTAGGTCCATGCTGGTTGTGTTGGGTAGAGGGAAGAGAGAAAAGGAAATGTGGTCAAGCATAAAATGCTCCGGTTTGATTTCTTAGAGTGTAGCTTGAGAATTTGAATCAATCATAGCTTATTGAACCTTTAGGCTTGAATGCACCAAGAATGGGGCTCACAAAACGATGAATGTTGCTTTTGGGGACGAGTCAAGGGATGGAGGCCCATGGATGAGCGTGCGACATTTTCGTCCGACGACCCAGTGCCTATGCAGGCGGAACACTCGCTCCAAGGCAGACGGTCATAGCCAGACTGGCCCACACCACAATCGGCACATTTTTTCCCTTGACAATGTTTACACACGGCAACAGCAGTAGCTACAAGGCCAGTACCTCCACACTCTGAACATTTATCCAAAGATTGTTGTTGAAACGACATTTTTATTTGTTAGGAGAGATGTGGGTTCTTTGCCAGCCCAAAAACAAAATCCTGTCATGTCTGGAGTTTTGAACCAGTTTTACGAGGCACACAAAAAAGCAAAAGACGAAGAGACAGTCTACCTTGACAGTCGTCGTACCTACAAGGAACAATTGGACACTACAAAATCTCTGCTCATTAATGAAATGAAAGAAAAGGGGATTGGCTACGTGGAGGTCCCGCCTCCCGAGTCCGACCCTGACGGAAAACCCGCCATTATCCGAGTCAAGGAAGAAACAGTCTATGGAGCATTGTCCCTCAACTCTGTCGCGACTGCCCTGTTTGGAACAGAGGAAGAACGAGAGGATCCCGACACTGACATCACTGCCCGGTGGAAAGGGAGGCTTGAAACCGCCATGGAAACTCTGAGAGAAAAACGCGAAACAGAGAAGGAACAGGAAGCCAAGCTCAAGGAGAAAAAAGCCAAACAGATGCAAAAACGTCGAAGGGATGCTGCGGCCATTATGAAGATTAAAGAGGAGGAAAAGAAACTTTCCAAGTCTTCTAAAAAAGCCAAGACAAGGGGTGTCCACATCGACATGGCCGCCATTGAAGCTGCGACTGCAGATGAACCTGCCGAATTGAAATAAAAAAATAAATTCAAGTTACCCTTCATTCATACACACTAATCCTCCTCCCATGAGTTTCTCTACGTCAAGTGGATCTACGTCAATCATCACCCACCAACTCGGCAAGGCCCTCTCCCCCTACATCCAACACCAAGCATCCAACCTATTCATCTACGGGAATCAAGGCTACGGAATTTATCTTCTATGCGTGCAAACCTTTGCACCCGATGGTCGTCTGGTTGCTACCGATTATCTTCATGGAAAGCGCCAAGACCTAGGCGAACATCCGCGAACCACTGCATGTGCCGCCTTGAGCCACTTCTTGGGACCCTATCTTCCATTTGCCACCAAGTCGGCCGTATTGCATGGACCCATGATTTCCTTTTGGGACGGTTCAACCGGTACAACGTCTTATTGTGTCCACGGATCGGCCCTTGATGAACGCCTCTTGGCAGAAGCCATTCACACCTACAATTCCGGCCACGGGATGCACACCTCACGTCAACTTACATGGGTGCGCATGAATCACATTGGTGACACCTTGCCGCCTGACGTGGTGGCCTACCTTCGGAGCCAACGTCTTAGCCGTTGGGACCATTAGATCTATCAAACCGAAATTATGAATCGGCTTTAATTTCAAATGATTACATATTATTTTTGGTGTTGGGCTTAGACAATTAGGGCAGAAGCCCTCTACAAACCTCCACCAACCTATGCAAAACGGAAACTTATGTTTCGAGAAGATGCCGTCCTGAGAACCTACGTCTCTTCCTTTGAACCCGAGCGTTTTGAGATCTCAATACTTTCTTTGCGTTCTCTTCCACAAAACGCGTCTGCATTTAAATCGGTTGGGTGGGGGTTGACGATTGTCAAGATGTTTGCCATTGCCATGAATGGCGACTTTCTTGCAGCTTTTCGAGTTGATTATAGGGCTGACATGTTGGCAGATGTGTAAAAAATAAATTTTCATTCGATTCTTCTATGTCTTGTCAATGGATTTAGACCACCAACCGACCCAGACAAGGACGAGGAGAAGTACAATACCCGTCAAGACGGCACCAATCCAAAACCCAATATGTTTTTCTGCCTTTGATTTTTTCAGCTTAATGGGGAGAATTTTCGGCACAATAAGACGTCTGTAGGCATCTGGGTCTTTGAGGATAGTTGCAATGGCATTGTATTCCACAACAAATGCTTTGGCTTGTGTAAGTTTAGGAAGATCTTTTGGTTTCGTCATTGCCATCTTGAAAAATCCCTTGTCGCCCCAATCCGGGCCCCATGTGTTTTGAAGAAGCCAATATTCGATTGGCTCTGACGATTTTAGGTTGGAGACCTCATCCTTTTGGACACCCCACCCTACAATCTTGGAGGTGTGGCCCCCTTGGAGATGGCTTGAAAAGTCCATGGCGTAAATTCCTGTAGGATATTTCTCGAAAAAATCAAAAAATGACTGGTAAACGGAAAACGCCCCTTGGATAGGACCAAAAGCTAGAAGGTCAATCTTCATCTTTTCAATGTTGGTAGCCAGGCCAATGTCTGGATCGGCCAAGTGATAAGCCTCCTGAAGCCCTCTTGTTTTTAGGGTCAAGTAGACCGATTCGGAGAAAGAAGGAAATCCCAGAGACATTGTACAAAAGTTTTTGCATGAGACTTGATTCGCATAAGGACCCATATCGAGAAAGGGCACTGTCCCATAATTTTTTAGATAGTCCCATGCAGCCATCATGGAATTGCCAAAACATCCTGAAGGAGGGACCTGGGTGGGTGCGTCTCCGCACGCGCATTTTAAAACCTTGGCTGGTCCAAGTGAAAAACATTCAGGTTTGGAAAAGGGATGGAGGATGTCCTCATCGGCACCATTGGGACGGGTTACACAGGAGATTAAAGGTTGAGGAGAGAATGGAAATTTAATGCCAGTCTGAATACATGCACGGTCGCCCAACATGTCCACTGCCGTCACAGCCCAACATGACCCACATTCGCCCTGGTTGTGGACAGGTAGTGAACAGTTGGGATAGGCAAGACGGGTGGAATAGCTTGGGGGAAGTGTGGTATTGGGTTGGACAATTGTGGTTTGGTAAAGCCCCTTTTCAGAAGGAAGAGTGAGGGACGACAAGGTCACCCCCATGTGGTATTTAGGTTTTGTAGAAAGGGACACCCCTGTTGGCGACTTGCCCTCTTGAAGAGATTCCATTGAGAGAGTTGCAGATTTTATAGTTGCCTCAAAAAGTTTTGAGACAACACTATGATATTCCACAAGTTCTGCAAGGAAAATTCTTCGAATTTCCTTGCAGAACTTTCTGTTTCATCTCTAATAAATGTAGACTTTATTTTTAAAGTTTACCTAAGCAAGGACTTTACTGGGGATGGAACTTGACGGTTCTGACATGATCATTGGAGGTTTTGTGGGATTTTTTAGAGCCTTGGACACCCCAAACAATTAACAAGACGAGAAGAATGGCAAGAACAACCATCATAATTGCAAAGGAGGCAATGGCTCCAGCTGATTGTTTGGCAACCATGAGGCGAAAGGAGCCGTTGGGTGCATTGATAATGTAGATTTCCTCCATTTCAAAGATGCCCAAAGAGTTGCAATTGTGGTTGGCGCATCGCACGAGACGGCTGCCTTGGGCACCATCCGGCACTGCCAGGGTCACATGAAACCCAAGAACCTTGCGGTTCGGGTTGAAGGATGTATGGACTCCGGTTTCTTTGGTGATCTTATGGGCATATTCAAAAAACAATTTGTGGGCCTCATGGCACTGGTGTTTGGACTTGTGCATCTGGCACAGGGAAGCGATCGATGAGTGGTCAAGGGGTTGAGACAATGACATTTATTCCAAAGGAGTGAAAATTATAGAGGGCAAAGGGACTTGAGAAAAATCTCTAGCTTTGCTTGACAGGACCAATCGTAAACTTGAGGTAGGAACGGGACGAGTCGTCGCCAAGACGGTAGCGAAGGACCATCGGCCAATGCTTGATGCGTCCACTCTCATCCTCGCCATCCTTGTTGAAGTGGAGGGTCATGATGCACTTGTTCTCAGTAGCCTTCAAGAAACGCAAGAGGTAACGCGAAGAAAAGTTGTGGTCATAGCAAGGGTCATGGGATCCAGTGTACTTGCGCATTTCATCCTGGGTCATCACCGTGTCACTCGATGCGCAATAGACGGTAGAGGGATCAAAACTGGCTTCTTCTTCATCAGTCTTGGCCTTTTCCGACTTTTCATCCGACTCGGGCTTGAGACAAATGTGTTGGTAAATGAAAACCCTGGCTTCTGCTTCACCGGTGGAGATCGCCAAGATGTATTCGTCTTCGGCGTCGCCAATCTGATAAAACTGGAAGCGAATGTGCTTGGAGTTGTAAGCGGCAGCCGTTTGGACCAGGGTCTGAAAGTCTTGCACGTCCATGTCAACAATGTGCCACGTGTACTTGATGTCCGACATACCCACGGGCTCATACTCACCCATATCCACATTTTGAAGCTTAATGACGGTGAGGTTGCCGGCTGTCAAGTTGTTTTGGGCAATGATGTCCACATGGTCGCTTTCGTTGAGCTCAATGGAGCAGGTTTGGAAATTGCGAATGTTTTTGAGACCAGCCGCAAGACGCTTGGTGTCCAAGCAAAAGTAGACCGTTTCATCCGTGTCAAAGGCATCGTCGTCAACCACCGTCCGACATTCAAGGCGCAGAGTAACAATGGCAAAATTGTCGTCATCTTGCATGTCAACACAAAGATACTGGCCAGAGAGGGCAAACTGGGGGCATTCAATGAGGTCGGACAAGCCATTGTTTACCCGTGTAAAGAGGGCCGGTTGGTCAAAGATGATGCGCGCCTTGACACCCTTGGGGAGTTTCTCCATTTCCTCATAGAGCCGATCAACGCTCACTGTGTCTTCCTTGGCCGGTTTCTTGCGCTTTGGTGCAGCATTGGTATCCGTTTTGGTCTTGGTATCCTTGGACTTGGGCGGACGACCACGCTTGCGCTTGGGAGGCGGAGTCGTTACGGGTGTCGCGTCTTCTTCCGCATCACTCATTCCATAGGCATCTTTCATCTCCTTGCCACTCTCGACAGGCTCATCTTCTCCCTCATCCTCCGATCCGGGTACCTCCTCTGGTTCTTGGACTGGGGAAGGTGCCTTGATAGGCGCCGGGCGCTTGGAAGGCTTCTTTGCCTCGGGTTTCTTGGTGGACTTTTTCACAGGTTTCGCCTTGGGCGACGGGGTGACTACCGGTGACGGGGTAGCGACAGGTGAGGGTGAGGCCACGGGAGATGCTGGGGGTGGAGAGGGGGAGAGGGGAGGCGAGGCAGGGTCAACAGGTGACGCGGCGTCTACGGGTGAAACAGGGGGTGAGGGAGAAGGTGACGGAGGGGGTTTAGGTTCAGCCTTCTTCGGCTTGCGCTTTGGCTTTGGCTTGGCACTTGATGCCTTCTTTGACTCCTTCCTTGATCGAGAAGGCTTCGGTGCCGGAGGGGGTGACGGCGACGGTGTTTTGGGACTATCCACGGAACAATCGGATGGTGCTGGGTAGGATGCCTCAGACTCGGACATTTTTAGATGTGGAGGAGTTTGAGGTTTGTGTATTTTCGACACAAAAATTGTTTGGGTTAAATAATTTCGATGTTATCATATAGAATTCAAACTTGATTGGATCACCGTAAAATGCTTTAATTAGAGAATGAGGCCCCGTGCACCACTTTCAAATCAACGCGCCAACCCAATGCTCGTATCAAGGACAAGGCTGAAGGTGGACCTTCAAACCTACCTGGCGAGCCATCCACATTCAATCGTCATGATGCCCGCATCCTGCCTGATTGGGTGGTATCGAGACGGTCCCGATGAAACTCCATGCCCCTACCGCTTGGAAGGAGAAGTCCTCTCCTGGGCCTTTCCAGCAGTATGCATCAGACCGTTGAAGCGCCCAAAACCCTTTCCGCGCGAGATTCGTCAAGAAGAACTTCCAGAATTTGACACGGATCGGGACATTTCATGGATAGAACTTGATGAAATAAAAGAGCTGGTAGGAGAAGAGGTGGTGGTGGTCAAACGGCCTTTACAATTAAATGCAATTTCTCTTGATTTAATATTACAATTCGCTGAGGATGAGGTGGTAAGGGGCCTTGAGGAAGTGGTTTGGGGGCCTTAGGAAAAGATGGTTCGCCACTGCCAAATCACGTTGACGTCGGACGATGAGAGGTCTATGTTTTTATTAAAATAAATTTCTGTCGTGCCGTTGTAAATTTAACGCCCACATCTCGAATAAAACGTGCAAGACCTTTTTGAACCGAGGGCCACACGTAATCGTCACCGACAATAGTTCCACCCTTGATCATCTTGGGCCACCACACTGTAAGGTCATTATACACCGATTCCGCATCGTGTGCTCCGTCCACGTGAAGGACTTGAACGGAGTGATCCTCGAAAGCCGCAGCAGCGTCTACGGAATAGCCTTTCACAAGTGATATACGGTTTAGTTTGTGCTTGGCCATGATTTTCCGCAAATTCATTTCGACTTCCAACATATTGGGAATTTGTATCGGCGGCTTTGTCCATGTAAGACGTGATGCAACTGCCGAGTTGCGTCACCTTAAACGCTCTTTCGATCAACACCCAAGCACAAGGTCATCCACGGTCCATGATTTGGATTGACTGCCGTTTTCTAAAGGATTTTGCATACACTTTTTCTTCAAGGACCCAAAGCTTTCACACTTCACTTGGCCACCAGGCCATGCTTCAATAAACATTATCTTGTTTAGTTTTTCATTGGTAGCCATAGGGAGAAAAATTGCAAGGTAGTTGCTTTTGGGTGAAGCATTAAAAATACCTTTGAAGTAGGTGGCCAACTCTTGACACCCTTCAGCTTTTTGGGCCATACGAGTTACAAGGTGTAAATCCACAAGGTCTTCAGGGTCACATGGGGATTCCTCCAAATGAATGACGGGTTTCATTTGTCGTTTCTGGACGATAATTTTTTTTTTCGTGACTTCGAGGGAGTATCGAAAAAGTCCCGAGGTGGTATTTATTTTGTCCATCAGTCTAATGGTCAAGAATAGATTGGTGGACGAGATGTCGCCAACGGGCGTAGAGGGTGAGGAGGAGATAACCCGCCCAAAGGTGGTAGACGAAAAGTGAGCAGCCGAAAAAGTAGACCTGGGTGGCCCAAAGAGCCAAGATACCAAAAACGAAACTTTGGAAGCGGACATTCGTCTCTTCGTCCATCTGCTGAATCCACGCCAAGGGAAAAGCGACAGTGGCGACGAGGTTCCCAAGGATAATGATGGGGTCGGCAAAGGTCAGTGGCTTGAGGGGAAGGACGAGGAACCAGGTCACCCATGGGTAGGGCACAAGGATGGAAAAGAGCAAGCAGGCAAGGTAGGCGGTGAGAAAGACGAGAAACATGCTTGGTCAGGGGAAAGTCCTGTGTAATAAAGAAGAGTGATTAGGGATGAACCTAGATGTGACCAATTGCCGAGGCTTCCCACCAATCCAAGATTTGAGAGGCAGCCAAGATATCACCCTTGGCTTGGTAACGACTAATTCTTTCAAGTTCACCATGGAAAATTTCCCACTTGGTCCCCTTGGCAATCCCTTGCGAATGGACAATCTTTTTGGACCACTCGACGGGAGGAGGGGTAAGAGGGACGGCAGGAAAATCTGCGACAGTCAATCCACGCGATGCCATGGCAGAGACTCCAGTCATGTAGCCACGCAAAAGGTGGTAGGCTTGGGCAATAAACCCAACAGAGTGTGACTCTTTATGGTTCAATGAAGCCAGGTAGCCCGCAAAGGACATGGCTTCAAAGTAGGTATTGACATGACCATCCGGGTAGAGATAAGGGATGGGAAGCAGGCGGCTTGGGTCAATCCCCTCGGCCACCATGAGGGCCTGAAGGTGAGGTGCACCCAAAGATCCAGACCCGGGCCCTGTCGACGCAAAACAAAACCTATGGACATGTTTCAAGGTGGCACAATAGGCAGCAATTTCCTCTTGCGGAACCTCTGGCAACAAAAAGATAAATGCATAATCGATAGGACGCAAGTCGTCTCTGGGGCAACCTACTGCCATGGCGAGTTTAACAAGGTCCATTGGTGCCTTTTCTACTTAGACATAGAATACTAAGGGGTAAAGGGACGAAATTTATTCAAGATGTAAAATGCTATGGTTTGATTTCTTAGAGCCTAGCTCAAGAATTTGTATCAAGATGTAAAATCTCTGATTTGATTGGCCTATGGCCAATTGAATCAAGTGACAATGTTCTTCTTGTGCCAAGAGCGAAAAGCTTTCCTTGAAAGCGTCTTGAAATGAAGGTAGGTGTAACCAAGCTTGTGCAACTTCATCTCTCCACGAAAATCGTTCAAGAGGGGTGCCACATTCAACACCAATTGGCTCTTCTTGGATTCTTCTTCTGTAAGGCGAAGGCCAAAAATCCACTCGACACACCTCTCGTCAACCTCGTGGCATGACACAAAGAGTCGACATTCTTCAACAGGTCCAATATGCTTTTTGATCGCCAAGCCAATCATACGCATCTTGGAATCAATGCGACCCTTTTCTGCATTGAACTCGCGACATGCCTCCTCGTCAAGAGATTTCCTCTTCTCATCATCCTCAATCTTCTCAAGAGCCTGGATGAATTCTGGATGCCATTCGTAGATTCCATGCAAGAAATGAGACCACCCTTTCTTGAAAAGGGGTGAAACCTTGGCCATCCAGGGCTGACACAAGAGGTCGAATTTCCACCCGCTGCACAACTCACTTGCACGTGTCAATTCTTCCTTGAGGTGCAACAGAGAGTTGGAGTTGACGTTAAAGGTAGTGTTGGTGTAGGGTTCGGTTGGGGTCAGCAAGACCATCGCCTCGTCGTAGCGACGTTTGTCGTGGTACCAGTTACGTGTCTCAACGTCATGGTCAAGAGGTTGGAGGGAAATGATGCATGACTTCCAAGGGGCAGACTCTAAAAACTTGAAAAACTTTCGAACCATGTGGGACAGGTGATGACGGTCCGGATCCATGCTCGAATTTTGCAGTAGGTGAAGGACCAAGAGACACCATTGGACTCCACCCAAGTAGCCATACTTGGCACCAAAGATTCCACGTGCCTTGGCCCAAATACGAACAAGTTTGAGAAGAGGGACAAATACGCCCTCGGATGCCGAGTGATGAAGGACGTAATCCGTAACTCGGGCCGAGTTTAGGGACTGCAAGGTTTTATTGTCCACGGAGCCCATGATGGAAGCATCCAAGACGTTAAAGGGGTCTGGCAGGAGAGCCATAGAAGTGGATGCCATCAAGAGATCAATGGGAATACCATCAATGACAAGTTCAATAATCGGAATACGTGTTTTGGGGATGTTGAGTACTTTGTCCATGCCTTTTCCTGCAGCCAAGGCACTCGAAACACTACTGAAAAAAACTTCTGCGTCAATGTAGATACAGGTAATCATCAAGACATCAATGTCACTCGTTTCGGTATAAACACCAAAACGAAACGACCCAGCCACTTTGAGATTAAACACGTTGGCGTTTGTCATGTAATCCAGACCGTGAGAGGTTCGAAATGAAGTTGCCCATGCATCAAGAGTGGCTTGGAGGTTTCCAAGGGCTCGAATACGCTTTTCTTGGTGGGCTCTCGAGACGGAGGGTTGAAGGCTTTCCGCGAGCTCAAAAAGCTCCCGATCCTTTTCATACAAGCTAAAGCCTTTAGAAGATTGAGGAGGTAAAGACAATGACGGTGGGTCGCATTGGAGGCCTGGTATGGGCATAGATGGTGACGAAGGGGCCTTAAAGGGAGTGGACAGGGTCGGTGGTGATGGTGGTGCGGGGGATGGAGGGACGGAGGATGCGGGGGATGGAGGGACGGAGGATGCGGGGGATGGAGGGACGGAGGATAGATGAAGAGGTGATGAGGAGGGGATAGATGACAATGGAGAGGGCTGTAAGGCAGGATGAAGAGGGTCCAAGGAAGAAGGATCCAAGGAGGATCGGGGTGAAGAAGAATTGTGGGATTCTGAGAGGGAGAGAGACTCGGGAGAGGATGGCCGATCAGGGTTGTCAGAGTCATCCTCATCACATGCCCCATATTCCTCCTCCTTGATTAAAAACCGCCGGCGCCGTAAGTGAAAAGCCTCCCGCTTGCGCTTGAGAAGTTTCTCTTTGGGAAACGGCACTGCGAGGCTTGCCATTTTAGTTGTGGTGGAGAGAAGAAAATGATTTGTTGGTTGAGAAACGACAAAGAAGCATTTTTTTATTCGTTAAATCAAACTTGAAATTCCTTGGCAATATCGCGCAAGCGTTCCAGCTTTGACCGGATGGTTTCATGTTCGGCCTCATCCACATGGACCCCCACCGGTTCATCCTCGTCGGAAGGAGACGGCGAGGTTGGGGTAGGTCCTCCATGCATCATAGACTCGAGGGAGCTAAGTGCGTATTCCACTCGGTCTGCGTGAGATGGTCCGGCACGTGCTTGGGCTTCTCGATGAACTTCATCTTCCAAGGCCGTCACTTGCTCTCTCAAGGAAGTTTCCAAGCTTAGTGTTGAGGTGGCCTTGGTGGGAAGACGGGCGTTTTCTGCCACCATACGCTGGGTTTGTCGCTTACGGACCAACTTTTCTGCCAAGTCCAGCACAATGCGCAACAAGGCTTCAGTGTCATCCAGGTCATCGATCCCTAAAATCGAAGCTGAAACGCGTTGAATGAAACCAATGGCTGCAGCGTCTGGTGTACGCCCCCCAGAAAAATCAAACCGTGGATCCTTATCCGCTTTCATCATAGCCTGAAGCATCTGACGTTCACGGTGGTTACGCAGGCGGGGGTCCATGGTGTCCTGTTTTAAATGGAGGTCCATGGTTCAAGGGATACGAGTGGGACGAAAATAAAAATTTAAAAGTGGGTCAACTTAACGGGAAGAGGAATCCACTTTAAAAGTTCCATGTTTGCAACACGGGGACCCAAGGGGTGGATCGCCGCTTCATCCTCTCAGCCAGACGCAATTCAACTTTGGGCCAATGAAATTGAAGCCAAGCCACCGCCAGGAATGGACCCTCGGCGACTTTGGGGAGGGCCCATCCTTCCGCCTTGGCCCCTTCCGCCCTTTCCATCTGACCGTGTTATAGCCTACCACGGGACATCGACCGAGGGCGAGGCGGGCATCCGAGCCAAAGGTTTCAGACGCCCAACTTGTAAAGGGCGAAAAGAATGTGTGGAAGGATGTCGATGTCACATGATGGGCCAGTGTTTTTATTTTGCAGGGTTTGACAAGGCCTATCGCCATGCCCGCCAATCGTCGTTTTGGGAAAAGAGAGCGACGGGGGCCGTGCTTCGAGTGGCAATTGATCCAAGGAGGTGGAGGGTTCAACCAAAAGCTCCCTGTCCATGTCCATGCAAAAAACCCTACGTGGATCACTTGGGAACCTGGATGGAACGGTTTGATGCCCTCTTTTTAGAGGACGACTCTCTCCCAGCAGTGCGTACATCCGAGTGGTGTGTAAAGGATGCTAGTCAAATTGTAATTTTAGATTCTCGTCATTATGAGTTTATTCAGAAAGAAACCGAGCCTCCACATCATTAAAAAGGTTCAATGCCACGACGTCGATCCGGTGTACCAAAACGCAAGCCCAACCCGGAACTCGCTGCCAAAATTCGTGCAAAGCGGGAGGGAATGGCATTTGCAAGAATGGGAGACCGGGCCAAGTTGCGTGCCTCGGCACCGTCTGAAGAAACATCCCAAAAACATAGTGAGGCCATCGAAGCGATTTCCAAAATGGCTCCTGGCCTTGTGTCCTCCTCCCGCATGCGCAAACGCCTCCAAGTTGTTTTGTCAATGGTGGACAAGCACGGTCTACAGGAAACCCTCAAAATCCTCAACATCAACGACTCTACTCTCAAGGGAACCTTATCCTCCATCTTTGGCACGAGTGGCGACAATCCTTTAGGCGACAGTGTGGCACCCACCGTCGACGAAGCCAAGCTGGAAGAGGCTGCACGTCTTTTCCGAAAACCCGAGCCTACTGTCGAGGAAGTCACTGAAAAACCCAAGAGACGGCCTATTCAAGCATTTAAGGAGCCCCGTGTTGTGGATCTAGAGGGGGTTGGTGACAAAGGTAACAGTAGCCAAGATGGCACTGGAGCACCAGGACCAAAACCAGAACCAGCTGAAACCCATGAGCCAGCCGGCAAGGACGTCCCCGAACCAATGGGCGCCCATGATGACGCGGGCCATGGAAGCGCCAAAGAACCAAAAGAAGATGGGACCGTAAAACAAGCGGCTACCACACGGCCAAAGATCCGCCCCTTTCACCCATAATAAATTTGACATGGCACACGCTAAAAAGGTTGCATGGCCAGATGGCATTGAATAATTGTCTGCTCCTGAAAATTTTCCTGCATGGCATTCCCACCCCAAAACGGCTGCAGGGCGTTGCCTTGAAATCCAGTACTTGGGAATGAACGGGAGCCAAAACCCGCCCACGAGGGAGAGGGCGGGAACCCAAGCTCCATGGAAAACTAAATGATAGAGGAAAAAATAATAGAGTGGAAAAACGGCAGAGTCCAAGAGACGTGAGATTGTCAAAAAGATTGAAGGAAGATGGTAGACAAGAATCGTAACCACCGAATCCAAATCATCCAAGGTACAGACCACCATTTTTATTGAAAATAAAATGAAAGAGCTGGAGAAAAGGAACGTTTATTCGATAGCTTATAGGGCCGCTAAAGCTTAAAGGGCCGCTAAAGCTTAAAGGATCGCTAAAGCTTAAAGGATCGCTAAAGCTTATGAAGAAAAGATGTAGAAAGGGGGAGTTCGGGTTTCATCCCACGACGCTTGCGCATTTCAGAGGCAATCTCTGCGGCTTGAGAACCCTCTTCGTAAGGATCTGCAGTGACGTGGGCCCAATGGTCAAATACGAGAGGGGGAAAAGCAGAGCCCGAGGTTGCTGAGCGGAGTTCTTCCACAACTCCAAAAGATGTTGCGGCTGAAAGGTGGGCATGGATGTCAACTTGGTCAAGAGCGGGGTGAGGAATTTGATCCACAATGGAGGCTCGCCTTCCAGAAATTATCGTATATCTGTTTGACCTTGTCCCCATCACAAGCCATTTCTGATGGAATCAATGTGTCACCTAGTTCTTCCCATGCTGCTACAAAATTTGGATAATAGCGAATGTCGGTAACCTGCACGGTAAAATCGGGACAGGTAACAGGACAAGAGATGACAATGGTGTCGCCAATGCGAAGTGATGCCCATTCCTTGCGACGGAGTCGGCCCTCATATGTCTTTTTTACCAGATTGGATGTAGGAAAACCAAGGTTCTTCTATCGTCTTGTAAATTTTTCATTTATTCCAAAGCGGTGATTATTTTAATCTGTGCTTGTTTTTCATTGGGCCAAAGATGGCCAAAGAGGAAAAGGTGTGACATGGCAACGTCCAAGCCCTCGTTTCATTCCTTTCGTACTCCTGTCAAGCCTTTATCCCCTGAATCAATTTCACCTAAATCAAATTTCCCGAATTCGAAATCAATGGTTTCACCTCCCCTTGACGTGGTTTATCTCGAGCCAGTCGCGATAGAGGCAGAAAAGGAGAGACCCAAAGAGGCGCCATCAATCTTCCATGAAAAGGTGTTTGAGAGCCTCGCCTCAAAGATGGGGACCATGAATCAAAACCTGGCCATTCTCTCCAAAGAGGTTGAAAGCATCAAGAGTCTTTTGATGGAGATTCATCAACTTGTCCGTCTACATCCCTGAGAATTCCTTCGAATAAATAAACTTCCAATGGCAACATTGTCATTCAAGTGGGAAGAAATTTTATTGGAAAAGAGCCCGACAATTGTTTTTGAAAAAAGAATCAAGAAACACCTTGAGAGGGTGGGAGGAGGCACCTATGGAGAGACATTTATTTTGGAAGAAGACAGTCGTCTTGAAGGTCCCTTGGAAAGGATTTTTACTAAGCTTGGCATTCTCCGCGGAAAAAGAGACTTGGTCTTGAAATTTTCAAGACCGTGTTTCGGTGATGAAGAGTGTAAGGAGAGATTTAGGGAGTTTGAAGAAGAAGGTCTGCGACTGTTTACGGTTTATAGTGCTTGCATTGACAGTGCTCGCATTGGCATTGTTCCTAAATTTTACGGAGGGTTTGCGGTAAAGGATAGTCGAGGGCTTGGATTTGCCGTGCTTATCATGGCCTATGGGGGCATAGATTTGAACAAAGCAATTGAAATTTTCGCCAACTATTTAGATCCACCTACCGTGTTTGTCATGGGGCCAGGAAACATAATTCGTGCGAGAATTGAGGAAGTCAAGTCAAAAGTTGTTGGTATTTCTGTTGGGCTATTCAATGCACTGCGTAAACTCCACTCGGAAGGTCTTGCCCACGGAGATTTCAAGCCCGGCAATGTCGTCGTGAATTTGCTCATCGGATTTGTTAACGAAGAAGCTTCAGCCACGACGAGACTCCCTGTGGGAACGATATTGGAGTTGGATAGAGGGGACGAGGTGAAGCTGGTGGATATGGGATCCATGTGTCGTTTTAAAGACAGAGGAGAAGAGTTTGATAGGGAGTTTGATAGGGTGTTTCCCCTTTGCATCAAACCTCAATGCACATCCATGTATTGTCATATGCCACTCAAGATGCACGTTGTGGGGAAAAAATTAGAAGAGGGTGCATGTCTTGATATGCTGCATGATTGGTATGGGTTTATTGGGACCGTCTATCGACTGATTGTAGACACGGGCTTGTTTAAGGGTCGTCCGTGGAGAAAGCTTGTGAACTTTAACCCGGATCTAGGTCTACCTACGCGTGATTATGCAGAGATTCGTGGGGAATTGATTGACTTTTTCACCAAACGTACCGGCGAGGACGTGCCTCTTGCCTTACGACACCCTATGCATGATCCTCGTGACGTGTTTTCCTCGGCTCCATTCCTTCTTGACATGATTGTTAAAATTTTACATATTGATGCCAGGCCACTTTTGACTGGAGATGCTGAGCCTTCAGCGTTTTCAGGCGTTTGTGACTACATAACACGCTTGGAGAGAGATGTTGAAGGGACTGAATTGAGCGCATCCCCTCCCGATTTTACACCCGAAGAATCGAAAGAGGATGATGAGGTGCCCTTCCTTCCAACAGCTGTCTTGACAGACGCCACACACCTCTCTGAAGTGACGGGCCTCACAGGGGTATAAAATTTCGTTTCCATCTTGGTTTCATCTATCTTAAATTCTTTAGGTTGTACGAATAACATTTATTCCATTATTCCTTTCATCATCCATGGCGACAGAAGAACCCAAGGCGGGTTCTCGAGCCTCCATCACCTCCTCCGTCCCTGTATGACATTTTCGACAGAGAGGTATAATTTTATGATGGAGGTGGTGATGATGGTGGTGGCGGTGGATGGGGAGATGGAGAAGGAGGCGCCACCACTCCTTCGTCAAGCATGGCTTCATAGAGTTGGATGAGGCGTGTGGTACGTCCTTGGGCACACGAACCCTTGGTAACAATTTCTCCCAAGACGTCCACAAGTAGAGCTTCATCCAGTGCCGGGGATCCCATTAACCACTGGAAAACTTCTTGGGCATCAATACCATTCTTATCGTCGAAATTATTGGTGTCTGACGCGAGGAGACCCAAGGTTTTGAGGGGAGCCACACGTGCGCCAACTATCCTTTGGGCCTTGAGGAGAGCCTCTTCTAAAGAAATGGACCTCCACCCCTTGGCTACCGCTGCCTTTTTGGTAGCTTCCCAAATAGGACCCAGGGTCCCGTCGTAATCATGAGTTTCAGTAGAAAGCATTGGTTTTAATTGTTCATCATTTTATTTTTAAAGGTCTTGAAGGCAGAGGGCCTTGTTTTTTAGGTTTGAGGGCCGGCTTTCCGGTAGACCGAACCTTGATGGGAAGACGCATGGTGGAACGCGGAGAAAATTTACGGTAGGTAATGGGAAAACCAAACTTGCTCTTCATGTCGTTGAGAAAGCGCTCTACACACGCTTCATTGTAGCCATGGTGACATTTTTGGTAGGCTTCAATCTGCTCACAAAAAGTAACAATGGCAGTAAACAATTCAGACTCTACAAATTCTTGCTTCCGCTTTACACCCGACATGAGGACACGTGGTGCAATAAACAACTCGAGCTGAAATAAAATTTTGTCTGGAATGTTCATGATGAAAAAGCCCCCAGGCGTCACCACAAGGTGTTGGAGGACACCGTCGTTGCGTTGGACATAGTCTTTGGTCAGCTGGATGAGGTCTTGGTAGGAAGGAGGAGTTTGAAAGGTTTTCATGGGGTGACAATGGAACCGGATGACGTTGCGTCGAGAGAGGGAGGCCTCTGAGGGGATAAAGGTTTCGGTGCCGGTACCCTTTAGGCCAGCCTCCAACTTGAGATTAAAGGAGGAAAGGCAGACGGTGCCTCCCAATTCACGGCACAATTGACCCGACAACTTCCCAATGCGGTTGAGGTCCCCGACACATTCACGTGGCAAATAGACAGTTTTGGCTGCGCCAAGCTTCATGTAACGACGCTTAGAACCGTCGGGTGAAAAATCTAAAGAGTGGGCTCCTTGAACCGACATGGAGCGGGCACCCAAGCGTTTTGCAATTTTTGATCGTGAGGTCGAGCGGTGGCGTCGGCCCTTGCGTGCCCTAGATGATCGTGAGGACTTGGTAGATTTGGAAGTCCGACTGCTTTTCCTTCCAGACTTGCTCTTTCGAGAGACTCTATCACGAGTCAGGCCCCCATACATTTTATTATTTGAAAGAAATTCCCATACCATTTCTGCCGAGCTTCTAAACTTAGGTCTGGATGGCATCGAGCACCCTGTGGCTCAACCAGTTTGGATCCGGGGACATTGGAATCCTCACCTACGACGAGGCCGGTTCGAGCAGCAGCGCGGAGGTCCCTCCGGGGCACCTGGGCCCCTGAGCCACCAATAAATTCCAAATAAAACGGTAGATGTAAGAGCAAGTTGGACGTGGTTGAGGATACTCACTTCAAGCATGAAGGATGGTTTTTATTCAGAGACAAGTCAAGAAGGAAAGAGTCTCAACTTGAATTTTTTTTCCAAATTTTCATCAGCGCCCCACTTTGAATAGGCACTGTCCATGTTTTCTTCTTACCCGTCCATTGAAAACAAGGCAGACAAAGTCAGTGGTGACCAAGAGGGAGATATTTGGGCTGCCACGCCCAAGTATCATGGAACCAACACTTCTGTCTGGGTCCCCACCGATCCAAGTCTTGAACTTGCATATGGCAGACGAAATGCCTTGCTCAAGGAAGGTGAAGCCCATTATGGTTACGAGACTCTTCTTCCAAGTCTTGCCGATTGGTCAAGGTTGCGAGATGCATTTCCTCACCGCGATGACATTGAGGCTCTTGTCGTCTATGGTGAATTGTATGGAGGAAACTATCCCCATCCAGAAGTTGAAAAGACGTCGGCAAAGGCCGTCCAACCACAAGTTTACTATTCACCCCATCTTCGGTTTGTGGCCTACGACTTGTGCCTCAAGTTGAATGACGGGAGCAAGGCCTTTGTGGACCTTTATGATGCCTTGTTTATTTTTCGCCACTGTGGCATTCCTCATGTGACTCTTCCCTTTCGTGGCCCACGCAAGGACGTCATTGAATGGGCCAAACTCCATGCCACAGACAACCCTCTCTCTTGGATGCCACCTTACCATTCTGACAGTTCCCTTCCACCCCTTGAAGGAAATATGGGGGAAGGGTTTGTCGTGCGTCCCGTTGTTGAGCGGCTTGATCGGTTAGGTGGACGATGCATGCTAAAGGTCAAGTCGCCGAAGTTTGCCGAGGTGAAGAATGTGGTCAAAAAGGCCCCTGCTCCTCTTGGCGAGCGTCCCGGATCCGAAACTGTCGCAACCTACTTGAATGATGCGCGTTGTATGGCTGTATGTTCCAAGTTTGTGGAAAGCGAAGTCGGCATTAAGAACATGAAGGTTTTAGGGAGCGCCCTTGTTGAAGATGCCCTAAAGGACGTTCCGTCAGACGATCCGGTCCACGACTACAAGACTACAGAAGCCAAAACCTTTCGCACCTCTGGATTTAAGATTATGTCGAGCTACCTTCGGTCACTTTAAGGACTACCTTCGGTCACTTTAAGGACTACCTTCGGTCACTTTAAGGACTACCTTCGGTCACTTTAAGTACCGCCTTGAGAGTTCCATCAGCCAGAATCGTCCCGCAGGTCGTTCGACTTCACCCTTCACCACCAAGCCCTTGTGGTGATAAATGCCAATCAAGCGTTGCTCTTCCTCACAATCCTTCTTGACGTGGAGGCAAATGGGGAGATGGTCGGGGAAATCACTAGCAAGAACCTCTAAAATAAAATCCCACAAGAGTGAAAACAAGCCAATGTCTTTTTTGAGGGGGTGGGGGAGGCAGACGAGATCTTCAATCCATATCGCTTCACCCTCACCATAGTCATACGCGTCAAGAGTGACCAAACCTAAAATCTCATCTCTAGATTCAAGAGTGACAATACGGTCGGCGTGCCATACTCCTGGGTCTGTCGTTCCAAAACCATCCTTGACAACCTTGTCAATCACTTCTCTTTGGTCGTGATAGGCTTCTGGCTTTTCACAATAAAAATTCAACTTTAAGGAGTCCATCTCTGTTGTAGGGCTTTTCAAAACTGAATCCATATACAGACAATTTATTTAAGCTATAATCAAATTTGAAAGGACGTAATTAACGGAGGGTGGCTCGAATCCTCTCAAACATTGCAAAGGCTTGGTCGTCGACTTTGAGACCAAGAGAGGGTGCCATTTCATAGGCCTGATTGAATATTTCCTTAATGTAGTCGAGGCGTTTAGGATGGGCACGTCCAGAGAAGCCCACACCAAAGAGGCGCCCCAGCATTGCCCGAAGGCCTAGGTCAGTGTCGACAAAGGGAATGCCGCCTAGGAAAAAGGTCACTATATCCGACGTTTCACCGTCGTCTTTATAGGAAAAGGGACGGAGATCCCACATGACTGGCACAAGGATTGGAAGGGAATCCGAGTCCTTGATCATCCCAAACCCCATGGATTGGGTAGAGGCAATGTAGCCAAATGCCCGAGGGAAAATAATCCAGTAGAGCATCGAGTAAAAGGAAGACTTTGACCTGTCAGACACTTCCTTGATGTGGGGAAGGGCATTGAAGAAGGACATGATGGGGTAAAAGCGCCGCGTCGTTGCTGAATCCATTGCCATAAAATTGTATCCCTGTGTCACATGACACCGTGTCAAAAAGTTACGTTTGGGGGCTGGGATTTGAATGGCCGCCATGAAGGATTTGGAGGTTGGTTCCTGCCAAATTTGCGGACCGGGTGACAGCTCTCCCACCACCCAAGACTTCCATGTCATCGAGGCACATTGGTACCAAAGTTGGAGGTGGGGATCGTCCGTTCGCACTGCATCCTTGAAGCGTTGTAACCAGTACCATTTGGTGTCACAAAACACGAGGGTGGCCTCCATATCGGGAGGACCCAAACAGATCGGAAAGTGTTCAATGTCGTGTGCAAGGGTGCGGATGTTTCCGGACAAGGGGGGTCGAAAGGCCACATGGCGCCGACAACGATTCTTCCACTCTTGGGCATTTTTCCGTGAAGTCTTTTTCTGAGGGCTGGTAATGGTTTCAGGCAAGAGGTCAAGGTAATTCTTGATGTGGTCGTCGGAGGGACGGCTTGTGGAAGATGGAGGTTGGGCCTTGGCTTGGGTGGTAGACCGTTGCGGCATTCGGCGCTTGCGTTTTTCCGCAACAGGTGTCTTGGGGTCAAGCTCAATGATGCGCATGCGTGGGTTGGATGGGAGAGGTGGCGGCTCGGGCCGGGTAGCTTCTTCCTCGTCTTCAGTCGAAGATATGGATGAGGTGTCTTCATGGTCTTTGTAGGGAAGTTCCTCATCCTTACCACCCACAATCGTTTCGTAGATGGTCGGTTCTTCCTCAATGGGTGGAAGACCGCGAGCTTCACGCTTAATGTTTGCAAGGTTGTAGGCCTCTGCATAAGACTTGTCCTTGGCGTCGGATGGCTTGACATAGTGGCCACTTTTTCCCGAAATACCAAGTTCTTTTTGGCGAGCAAGTGACATGCGCATCTGGACGTCGGCCCCTTCACTTGGAGGAATGTTTGCCAGAAGCTTGTTGGATGCTTCAAACCACTTGCGGTTGGATTCCACGTTCTCTTCATCCGAGTCAAATGGGTCCTTGGCTGCCGTTGTGGTAATGTCTGGAATGTGGTAGGCGATTGCAGGAGCCGGCTTGGTGTCTGCAGCATGCCATGCTTCGACAATTTCCTTGGCATAAGCATCGACCGCATCAGCGTCTGTGAGGGATGGAGGATCACTTGGAGAGGTGGCAATGGCATGCCATACCAAGGTTGGGCCCGACCATGACCGCCCAAAAACCTCGCCAATCGCTCTCCCCAGGTTGCGGTAGGAAAAACTACTCAAGACGACTGCGTCGTCAAGGTCCATGTCGCCACGCTTCTTGCCACGCAATCCCAAAGATTCACTGAGAAGAGCAGCGTTCCAATGGATGCCCACCTGGACTTGTTTTTCAAAGGCCATCGTTTCGTCAATGCCTTCAACCTTGGACTCGTCAGGCTCTACATAAAGAAGGTGGGGACCGAGGACCGGTTGGACGGTAGGCTCCCAACTGCGGTCCAAGAGGCTGTGCATAAACGACGGGGATTCGAGATCCATCAAGAGGTCGGGTACAATCATCAAGGGAGTAGGCAATGCAAGCATACGCAGTTGTTGGGCCATCAAGGAAGCGAAAGGGGTAGCAAAAAGGTAGGGTGGAGGAGTCGAGGGAACAACGACCCATTTGCAAACCCTATCCACGTAGCCTTCCAAGAGGCCACCCGAGGCGCGCGGGTGACCACGCGCCAGCCAGTCTTGGACCTTGGCCCCCATGACAACATGGCCTGTTGCACCGTGTACCAGGGCAGAGGAAGGCTTTCCCACAGCTTCAAGATCAACAATGGCAAGAGGCTCAACAAGGCTTTCTGGAGATACTGACGAGGGTTCGTCAGACACGTCATCCGAACGTCCAAGACTTTCAGCTTCACCCATCATGTTGTCGTCTGGATTGTGCCATTCGGGTTCCGTCATGAAGCGACAAATGTTGATCAATACGGCCCATAGATCCCGATCTTCCATGCAGCCTTGAAGCCACAACTCGCAAAGTACAACAAGATGAAGGCGTTGAGAGTGGGAAGAGGAAATTGAAAACAAGAGCCCCCACACAAGGGATGCCGGGTGACGGAAAAAGGGATGGGATGGTCGGAGAACGCTTTGGAAGAGGGTCGGTCCAACGGTCGCAATGCGTGCCATGACAACCGCATCCAAATCGTGAATGTTCAGTGCACCAGAGGTTTCCATCTCGGCGAAAAATGGCTGCCACTCTTCAAGCCAACACTGGATGAGGCGAGAGAGGGGATGGGATTCAGTGTCGTGGTCTTTCATCACAACGGCCCATTTTGAAGAACGAGACGGGTGAATGAGGATGGTCAAGAAATAACGGACAAGGCGCCATAGTTTGTGGCAAATGGCAGAGTGGCTTGCCAGCTCTTCATCGGGGACACGGCTTCCATAGTGGCGACATCCCCGGTAGGCGGCAAAAAATCGTACAAAGCCATGAAAGGCCTCCTTGTAGGTGACTTCGTCGTGGAGATGGCGTGCGTTGGACGAAAACACCGAGGGGATATAACGCTTGCGTGTTTCCTCCACATGGACGGGGGAGACCTTGGGACGGGCAGCGTCTTGGAGGAGGGCTTCGCGATGCTTAGTGGACGGTCGAAAGGTGGAGATGCCAAGATTGGTCGTTGTGCAAAACCCAGTTTCGTGGCGGTCTTCAAGCATTTCAGCAAGTGGAAATTTTTGGACAAAAATGTGTTCCGCATCCGCTACATAGGTCATACAAGCTTCACGGATAGAGGGTGGAAGGAGGGTCGCAAGGTTACACCATCCATCCCAGTAATTTGTTCCAGGTCGGCGGTAGGGACACGGATAGGGTTTGACTAGGGCAAGCTCCAACTGGTCCAACAAGACTTGTTTGTTTTTTGGCCAGCGAGCAGTGGCTAGAGCCACTCCAAACAATCGTGCCTCGATATGGGAAAGACCTTCCTTTCGGTCCCCAGAGGTCAAAAAGGGTTGACAGTAGTGCCACTGACTCAGGAGGGCACACCATAGGACGGTTTGCTTGATGGAAGGCAAGGTGGAGGAGAGGATGGTGTAGGAGATGGACTTGGGAATATCCAGGTGAAAGTGGTCCGAACATTGACGGGAAAGGATGTGCATGATTTTTGAGAGTTTCTCCTCGTCTCCATTCACCATGTAAGCTTCAAGCAAAAGGCGGCGCTCTTGCTGAGTAAATTGGATGCTTGGCGTACGTCCTTGGATACGGTTGAGGAGGAGGGAACCCCTTGTGTAGTCTCCGTCAGAGACTGGACGAACCCACAAGTTTTGACCTGCAAAGCGGTTTTCCACAGATTTGTCCATCCGGTTGAGGCCAAAAAAGTTTGACCCGACAGGCAGACAGGGTAAGTGTTTTTGGTAGACTGCCATGGCTCGGAGGTAACTTTGGAATGTGGGGGCGAAAGAAGTGAGTTTATTTTGGGCATTTCACCATTATTTTCGAATTTCCACACAAATGAATGGAGTTTGGTGAATAGATCGCGCTTGAGCGTCTACTTTGTGATGCTTGGCGTAAAAACCTCGGCGATCCGTCTCCAAGTCAACTGAAGTTTAGATGGTCAGTGCGAGAAACAAAAAGCAAGCACAAAGTGGAATGTAAAATTGACGGAAGGAAGCCATGGACGCGACAGAAGCCATGGATGCGACAGAGATGTGTTGTGCTTCAGAAGACCCTTAGGCGGCATGGGAGTTTCTTCAGATGCAAACCTAATGGTTTGGATTGGCTGAAGCCAATTGAAGTCAAAATAATATATCCTCAAGCTCTCTTTTCGGTTGGCTTCATCTTGTTGCAAGTGAGAGAAAGTGAGAGCAGGAATACAAAGAATTCCGATCCCCACAAAACTCCACCTCCCAGCGTAGAGATACACCTTGGAAGAAACCCAGGAATTTTGTCTTCCAATAACAGCGCGTAGCCGACAAGCCCCGCACCTGACCCAAGGAAAGAAGACACGTAGGAAATTACAGATTGTTCGAATGGGCAATGAGAAATTTAGTGTTTTATGGCTGGAAGCTGTTTAGCCTTCATGGTGTTCGCCGTCATAGTTTCCACAGTCTTCACTGTGACCGTGATCCTTCAGGCAGTCGAAGCATCTGCACTCGCCAAGTTCCATCTTGCCAATGCTTTTGCAGTCTTGTCTTCCACACATGTATCGTTCACACTTGTCGCATATGAAGACTTCGTCGGAGTACCACGGTCTGTAGCTGGTCTCGCACATAAGAGCATACTCACTGTAGCCGTTATCTGGGTTTGATCGTAGAATCTCAACGTCATCCTTCAAGTCTTGGACTTGCTTCTTGAGCAAGCGATTCTCCTCAACCAAGCGAAGGTAGTCTTCTTGGGAAATGGGCTTGGTGAAAGTCGCCATAGTCGTGGTTTGATGAAATGTGGCCTAACAGGTAACTTTGATCTTAGCTTGGGCAAACCAATTCTTTGGTGAGGGTGAGTATTGGTTTCGCATTTAATCTGGACATTCTTGAAAGAACCTTGAAACTTGGGCTCTCATCAGCGGTGGAGGTAGTGGAGATTTGTGATGTGGTGATGGTCATGAAAGATTCAAAAAAAGCGGAGGAGAACGAGAGATTTGACAAAAAATCTGTAAATTTCATTTAGGACAACACTTTTTACGGCAATCCTTGCAGTGGCGCGTTGTGTGTTTTTTGGTCGTCAAGGCCCAGATCAACGCAGCCACGAGTAAAATGACGACAAGAATCGTGAAAACGAGACCCGTCACAATATATCCCTTGTAAGATGCAGGAATAATACATGTGCCGTCTGGTGGATTGATTGATGCTGGATTCACCTTGGCATAAATCTCTTGAGAATTCTCCATTTATTGGGTATGAAGGTTTGACATCTTGGATGGTTTGTAAGACTGCTTGACAAAATCAAGCTTTTCAATAAATGCGAGACGATTTTGGTTTTGGTCCTCGACATGGAGGTTTCGGTCCTCATCATCATGGACGGTGGCATAACGGTGGGAGGTGGCATCATGGGCCCGACCGCCTTGCCGAGGCAGCTCTTGTGACGGCAGCCTACAACCGAGATCCCAAGGCCTTTGGATCGGCTGTCAAGTCCTACATGGTGTTTTCTTTGATTGCGTTTATTATCTTTGTTGTTGTCTTTATTGTTATTGCACTCAAGTTTGGAAAATCTTCCAAAAATGAATAAATACCGTTCTTCTACATTTACCTTGAGATGAATAGTGGCGTCTTGTCGTGCTTGGCACAAAAAACGTCGACCGACTTGAGTTTGGTGTTTGACGAGAGTTGAGAAATTTGAGTGTACTCATTCTCACGGAGGTAGTCTCGCATAGACTCCAAGAGGGCAAAGTAGGTCGTCTCGTAACCAAGTCCGTCCATTGAAGTCAGAAAGGCTGAGGTCATTGCGCCTGCCCATCCGCCTTCGATCCATGCGTCTGCCGAAGTCTGGGTGTCTTTGCACCCGGAAATCATAACGACCTGGCCGGTAATGGCACAGTCCTCATTTTCTTCTTCGTGCTTGCCGTCGCCAAGGTAGCGGTAACGCAGATCCAACATGGTGCCCGAGTGGCAACAATCAAAGAGACAAAAACATTTGCAAGTCTCTGGCAGGTGCGAGAGGTAGTAGTGGAGGTCGTCGTCGGAAATCATGCCGCCTGTGGTGTAGTCAATAGGGACAAGGACCTCGTCCTTGCCGTCGTCTTCGTCTCCTGAGCGATCCCGGATGTAGGAGCCGTGGCCGGAATAATGGATCCACAACTCTTCAGCTTTGCCGCAGTAGGCATCAATGACAAGGCGCCCAAGGGTGGTCCATGATGTTTCGTGCGGTGGGCATCAGCTTGTCAGATTCGTCATCCGTCATCACGGTAATTTCTTCAGCCTTGAATCCCATGTGATCCAGTAAAAATTTCCTCATGGCTGTCGCGTCATTGATACAGCCTGACAATTCACCTTTTTGTCCTTTGTAGGTGATTCCAATGATGAGAGCAAGTTTCATGATTTATTTGTCCAAGAAAAATTAGGCTAGGTAAAATTCCAGTTTCTTTTCCACAGGAAAAGGATTGGTCTTGCGACCAATAAAGACCAGTCTTGAAGCATCATCACTGTTGATTTAACATAAAAAAGCCACCGGAAGGAGTTGAACCTTCTCTTTCTACGTACGAGGCAGGAATCTCAACCGTGAGCAATGGCGATGGTAAAGAAGACAGTGGCGGGATTTTATCCCCAACAGACCATACCCCCGCAGGCTAAACCGAGACATAGTCGCCTTTGGGCACACCAAGAAGGTGATAAGGGCACACCAAGAAGGTGATAAGGGCACACCAAGAAGGTGATAAGGGCACACCAAGAAGGTGATAAGGGCACACCAAGAAGGTGATAAGCTGATGTGTGAGGAGTCGAACCTCGAGGCCATACACTGCCATTGGAGCAAGCAGCAGGAATTGAACCTACATTATATCTGTGATCCCAGAAATGGATTATCCTTATCCTATACTTGCACGTATACTCCCGGGAAGAATCGAACTTCCTCACCGGCCTTATCAGGACCGGGTCAACAACCAGAAACGGGAGCATTTTTCGGTAGCAAGCAGCGGGAGTTGAACCCACTTCAAATCCTGTAAATGGACATGCATTACCGTTATGCTATGCTTGCGGTTAAGGGAATGTAGCATTTGATTTCCGTGCCGGGACTTGAACCCGGTTCAACGGCTTAAGAAGCCGGTATCTTATTCATAGACGACACGGAAGGGTTGGCGAACACCCGGAATCGAACCGAGGTCACGTGGATCCAAACCACGCATACTACCACTATACTATGTTCGCTGAGCAAGCAGCGGGAGTTGAACCCACTTCAAATCCGTCACGTGGACATGCATTACCATTATGCTATACTTGCGTTAAGGGGAACTGAGAATCGAACTCAGAGGGTATCCCCCTAATCTTGCACATGGGAAGAATCGAACTCCCTTTTCCAAGTTGGGAACTTGGCGTCTTACCAATGGACAACATGTGCAGAGGATGCGGGCGGAATCGAACCGCCTCCTGCCGGGACACAACCGGCCATGCTACCGTTATCACTACACATCCAGATTTTAAGGGGGACAGGGCGAATCGAACACCCATTCTTGGGGTTGGAAGCCAAGCGTTTCCCATTAACTTATGTCCCCAGAAGCGGGAATACGGATCCGGAAGGAATCGAACCTCCGTTAGACGATCAACAGTCATCTGTTCTACCATTGAACTACAGAGCCATGTTTTATTATAGGGCTCACCCCGGAATCGAACCGAGACCTTGTAGATCCGAACTACAAATCCTACCATTGGACAAGCGAGCCTTAGGTTTGAGATGTTTTGGGTGACCATCCCGTGCTTCTTGAAAATAGATGGGGCTGGGCGTTATTTAAACCCCCATCACTTGAAAAGGTCATTTTGAAAGTTCAATTGTTTACAAATTCTCTTTTATTTCCTCTTCTATTCGCTCAAAGATGGGTTGTTGATGGCTCAAGCCTGTGACCTACATCCCTCCCCCCTTGAATGGAGATGATTTGTTTATTTTACCATCCCCCCGTGGATCCATTTATGTCGAACGCCGTTTGAACACGAGTCCACAAGCGACATGCATCGTTCTTGTCCTTCACGGCTTCAAGCAATCTGGCACGATTTTTCAAAATTTACTTATGTCACACAGTGGCTTGCTGCACAAAGGTAGAGTTGAGACACTTGACACCCACTTGCAATAATACAAGGATGATGGTTTGATAAGTCAATAAATTTTTCAAGGTCAAACTCTCCCAGTGAATTGGTTCACGCTCCAAATTTCATTTCTTGGCCTTTAACAAAAAATCGAATGGAATCCGTGTCAATCTTTCCCTTTGACCCTTACACCATTCGCCCATCGGCCTTGTGTGTTATTTTCGGACATGACACGACATCAAGCACACGTCTTGTAAATTGGCTTGTTGCGTCTGTCCCCCAAAATTTTGAGTATGGCTTGTGCCTCTCGACAACATCTTCCTTCCGAAAGATGTTTCCGGAAAGGGCTTGCGGCAGTGACATTCAGTCTTGGGTAAACTACACCAAGTGTCTCGAGGCATGCGAGACTCCCTTTGACAACCTAGTCATTGTGGACCACCTTTGGTCGAAATTCTCCACGAGTGACAATGCCCACCGCAAGCGCTTTTTGGCTAGGGAAACTAACGTCAATCACAAGTCTATGCGTATCATTGTCGACGGCCACCCGTGGGCAGCTGAAGGCACGGCATTTTCCGTCAACCGAATTGCATCTGCCGACTATGTCTTTCTCTTTTCCAACCGCAACATTGGTCAACGTGAAGTTGTGTGGACGTTGTTCAAGTCGGTGTTTGACACCTTTCGGAATTTTTCGCGCTACTGGGATCAGCTCGCTACCTACAAACGCTGCATGGTGATTTCGGTCAAGGCAATTCTAGAGGGTAAAACCTCCATGAAGGATTGTGTGTTTTATTGTGATGCCCCCGCCACTCCTTCGCCCAAGTTTGGTCATCCCGCTTGGTGGAGCGTTGGCCAGTGGCCGCTTACGCCTCTTCCCCGGTTTGACCCCGCCGATACCTCCCTTCGCGGCCGCAAGTTTATGCACTATGGGACGCAGCCGTCCAAGTTTGTCAAGGGCTTTCTCACCTATCTGTCTGGCAAAAACCAAGTTGAGTGGGTCAATGCCATCAGCCGTCATCAGGGCATGGGGCTTGACCCCTCTTGCGTTTTTCCCTCGATTGACGCGTGGAATCCAGACCTTGTGCGCACTATGATCAAGACGATGGGAGAGGAGGAGGTATTGGAAAAGACTTGTTTTATTTTTGACTATGAACCTCTGGTGAAGGAGTGGCCGCGGGTGAGATCCATTGTGTTTGACGGACCTATCCTCATCGTTGTGGACGCCAAGCCAGACGAGGATGCATTAGAGTTGGGTGATTTGGCAGTTATCCAGATAGACAAGGACCAAAACCCGGAGACTATCTACCCGTGTTTGAAATTGGACAATTTGCGTCAAGCCAGTTTTTGTTTGCGCTACCGTCAATCATTTGGCCAGACATGGATTGTGAAGGGAGGTAAGATTTATGATGCATCTTCCATAGTGGCGAATGGAAAGAATGTCAAGTGTGAAGAGGAGCTCGGATGCGGATCCTTATCAAGCCTCTCGAATCCATTTACGGGGATCGAAGAACCCCAAAGTGTTCCCCATTCTCCTCTTTGTGTGCCGTCACCTGACCCACCAAGGGCGTCTTCCCCCATTTCAGATGAAGAAGATTCTCCATCTAGCCTTTCCTCACCGTGCCCTTCACCATCGCCTTCCCCCAGCGATTCATCTTCTTCCAATTCTCCGAGATCTTTGCCATCGCCAGCCCCTTTGCCATCGCCACGTCCCACCTTTATCGAGCCTCTTCCTTCTAAACCACAGGTGGCCAAGCTAGTCCCTGTACCTCCACGGCGACCACCTCCCATCAAGACGACCCGTTTACCTCTTCCCAAGATTGTACCTCCACCACCTCCTAGACGCTCTGTCCACAAGCCACAACCTGTTGCTCAACCTCCTCGCCTCCGCCCTGTTGTTGTTCAGCCTAAATCTCTGAAATCGAAAAACAACCCGGAATCTCCCTTGGCACCGGCAGAGCCAAAGACTGTCAGGACAATCCCTTCATCACCGCCTGCATCACCAAAACGTGCTCCTTGCCTTGCAGGTTCAGACTCTGTCCCTAAAGCTACGGAAGCCGTGCCAAAATCGACGTGGTGGTTCTTTAGTTCTTAAACATCAAGCCCCGCAAATTCAAGGAGAGAATGTGCCTGGCGTCCAAGTGAAGTTGTCAGTTCAACCCAAGAGCTTGAAGGTGCGACAAATCTCGTCGATCGGTGGCAACGCGATGTTCGGCGTCCACGCCACAAGGGGCTTGGACAAAGTCGCCTGTAGCAAAAGTCTTGGGGTGGGGGTGCGATCCTTGGACACGTTAAAAGGCGTGGAAGTGAGGCATTGGGGGTTTTAAGTGGGGGTTAGAGGATACAATCCTTGAATTGAAAAAGAAGAACATGTAAAAATTAAAAATGTCATTAAAAGATTTAATTTTAGAAAAATTAAATGAACTAAACCAGTTATTGATTGATAAAGATGTTGGGAGTATCTGATCTATTTAATGGATCACCTGGATTTAGTGGTACTAAAATATGTCGAACTTGTCATGATTTCTCTTTTGAGGAGAGTTCAATATGGGATTGTTCAAAATGTAAATCTAAAGACTCAGTTTGTTCAGGATGTTGTAAAGATAAAGATGAAAATACCTGTTATTACTGTAATTATAAAGATGATTTTGAATATCAAGAGATTAAAGATCTAAAAGATATTATTGAAAAATTAAATATATAAATATTTATCATATATCTAGAAGTCCATACCAATTATACCAAGTGAAAATCACCAAATCGTAGCTTTCCCTCCTTGGTAGGTAAAAACCCGACAACCGTCAACGAATCAGGTGCGACTTCCGTCCTCCCTTCATCATGGACTGGAAAGGCGTCAACTTCTTCAACTAGACCCTCTAAAACCTTTTGGGGTGCCTTGAGAATAATTTTACGTGCCCCTCCTGCCTTCCACGCCATGTAGCCCTTGACCCGATTGGCCCTCCGCCTCTTCCCCTCATAATGCCACTTCATGAGGACTTCAACCATGTCTTGGGTGGCATGTCCCACTTGGGCTGCCACCTTGCCTCGTGACATCTTGAGGTCTTGGTTCACCAAAAAATACATGGACCATTCCTCCTTATCACACAACGCCTCCTTGGCTTCGTCGTCCGCCATGGGTTTTTCAAGTACAAATATAATCTACTCGTTTTTTTTCAATATACAATAAAATACAACTTGATGACACGGGTTGTGGCCTTGGTAAATTGCTACAACGAAGAAGATATTATTTGTGCCACAATTCTAGATCTTATTGACCAAGGCGTCAAGGTACATGTGCTAGACGACGGCTCAACTGACGGTAGCTGGGCCATTTTGGAGGGCTTGACAAAACGGTATGGACCTGAAAGCCTGGTAATTGGTCGCACAGAGGCCTCCAAAATCCAACCAAAGAGGTTTAACTTGGAGGCCTTGATGAAGGAAAAGGCTCAAATTGCCCATGACATCTATCAAGGCTGGTGGGTGATGCATGTTGATGCAGATGAAATGCGGAGATCACCTTGGAAAGATCTTACTTTGGCTGAAGCTCTAGAAGTTGTGAAAAGTGAAGGATATAATGCAGTTGATCACATGACGATTACCTGCGGTCCCGTTGAGGAGTTTGACATGTGTGGGAAACTTCTTGACACTTTTGATAAATGCAAGCCGCCAGACACGGATGACCGTTTGGATGTGTGGATTCAGGGTGATAAGAGGGTTGATCTTGGGTGTGGACACAAGGTAGCCTTTGAAGGAATGAGAGTGTGGCCCAAACGCTTTCTACTTTTGCATTTTCAATTGAGAACTTATGAACAAGCATACAAAAAAATTCTCAAGGAACGCTTACCATTGTTCAGTGAGAGTGAAAGACAAAAAGGGTGGCACGTTCATTACAATCATATGACAACTAAAGAGGCAATTCGTAAGCATTTTGATACACAAGATTGGAAGTCTTACAAGGATGACAAGTTATTTGATGCCTATGTGGAAGCAAGTGGAGTAAAAGCAGAAGCAAGGGGTGGGGGTATGCATGAGATGAAAAGATATCCTCTTGATTTTTTATTTGGTGGAGTGTAGGTTTATTTCTTTTTTTCTCCCTTGACAAACTTGCCCGTCTTGGAATCGATTCCCAGCCCGTCCTCTGAGATTTTATAGACACAGACGTCCTCTTCGTCTGAAGGAATGTCTTCCAGAAGCTTTGTCGTGTCTTCGTCTACCTCGGCCACTTCACCCACCATGTGGTCGTCCATCTCCATGACGTAACCCTCTGAAGTATAGAAGCGGTGACGCTTTCTCCACATCCCCAAATAAAAATCATAATAGTCTTCATAGATATCCACAATCAGTGGCGTCTTTTTGTCTGGGCAAGGACGAAAAATACGCCCAACAATTTGTTCCATTTCTGAGCGGGGAGACGCAAGGATCAAGGTGTCTAGGGTCTTGACGTCCATCCCTTCTGAGGCATATTGAAAGGTTGTCACGACAACTCGGGCTTGGAGCTCCTTGCGCCGCACTTCTCTCGAATACTTTGGAGTGTACCACCCCACGATTTGTGGACGTTTTGGGTCTTCGGGAACGTCACGACCGATACGTAAATTCTGAAGACGCCGTACCAAAAAAATGGAGTGTTTGACCCGCTCGGTAAAGATAAGGACATGGCGGCATTCCTGGAGGGCTGCCTTGACCTCGGTGACGATTCGGTCGTTCCGATCGAAATCATACGCCATGTCTTTTGACATTTCCCAAACGGCCACAAGGTCGCCACGCCATCGAAGGACTTGGGTTTCTGGGTTTTCATAGCGGATTGCCTTGAGGTTGACGGCCTGCCACGCCCTAGGGAATTGTACAATGACGGGCCCACAAATCCAAAAGAGTTGAGGGATAATCTTGCCACTGCGTTTAGGCGTCGCGGTGAGGGTGAGGGAGTAGAGGGACGGGAGGTAGCCCATGACGCGGGAGTAGCCCTTGGCCGCCAGGTGGTGACCCTCGTCATAGAGGACAAGACCGAATTGGCGGAGGAGGAAAGCCGGATACTTGCGGAAGCCCTTGGGAAGGGTGGCCTTCGGGACCTTTGTTCCTTTGCGGGTGCGTCGTGAGTTGGTCATGTGGGCTTCAAAGGCTTCCATAAACGCCGCTTCGTCAGTCGCTCGTCCGGCTCGTGCGTCTTCAGGTGTTTCTCCCCGTGAGAGGAGAGAGTCAATCATGATGACAACAACATCCTTACCAATCACGTCAAATTCCTCGCCCTGGACATAGCCTACCTTGGCTTTTGGCAAGAATTCTTGGATCCGTTCTTTCCACTGGACCATCAGCTCGGTCCGGTGACAAATCACGGCGATTTTGTAACGACGATTGGGGCGGTCTTCGGGTCCCAATTCGGAAGCGACGGCCAACCCCATGACCGTCTTGCCCGTCCCCGTTGGTGCCACCAACATGCCTTGGCCTGCACCTGTCGGACCCATCTTGCGCAAAAACTTTAACACCCTGTCGACGGCCTGGCGTTGGGGCGGCGTCTTGCATGTGCCATCACAAAGTTTTCCCTTGAAGGCCACATGGGATTTACGAATGGTCTTTTGGCCCAAGGCCGCAACGTCTTTAGGTTTGGCAGGTCCCCACATGGCATAGCCGACGGCCCGTTTGACATGGAGACGCTTTTGGCCTTTTTCGTCCACCAAGATCTGGGTAGTGGGGTAGGGTGGTGGAGGTTTGCCTCCAAACATGGCCGACATGTCACGTGGTTGAATGGCACATGTTTTCTCAATGGACCCCGCTTCGAGCGGCCCTAAAAAATCCAAGGGGAGGGAGTAGGTTCCATCCACTCGTGGTTTGTAGGTGTTGCCCACGAGGGTTTCAGGTAGGTCAGGAAGAGGCCGATGGTAGAGTTCCACCCCCTTCATCTTGATACGGGTGGCCCCGAGGAGGGAAGGTGGTACCCTCTTGGCCGGAGTTTTGGTGGACTCGGGACCGTCCCCCAACATGCTTGAAATGTCTTTGCCAGAGAATCGTTTCTTCTTCTTTGTTCTGTCTCCTGCCTCAGAAGGCTTCCTTTTTGATTTTGTGATCACCTCGGCAGGCTCCTGAAGGACGTTTTCCGTTTTACCCCTCGATCGGCGGGATTTGATCTCAAGCATTTATTGTATGGTCTATGGCTTGGTCAAGACAAATTTGGACATTAGAATAAAATGAGTGGCAAGGCTTCCTACAGGCTGACACCCTTTATGAAAAGTCGTCATGTTTTCAAGGTCACCAATCAAAACAAGGCGTGGGAGGACCCTGGGACCCATCAAGTGTTTGCGGTCAAGGGTAAAGGGATGGAGGTTTTGGAAAATATTATAGTCACAGATGCACATGCCAAGGGAACCATGAAAAACTTTTTTGAGCCTTGTGGACCAGAAGCATTTTTAGATGCCACGGGTGCCATCTACACGAAACCTTTTGGTGAAACCCCTTCGGGTCTCGCGATTGCCTACCCTGATCATCATGTCTCGGTCTATGGATCCGATCCCAAGTCGATGGCGATAGCAAAAGATGCTGCCCAAGACTTATTTCATTCTTCAAGGTGATGGATAATCTCAAGCTCGGCAGAGAGCTCTCCCCGGAGATTCTTGACTGTGTGAAAGATTTCTTCCACTTCAGCTTGACACTTGAGGGCTTGACCATCGACTAAACATTGTTGGCGACCATACCTGGAGTAGAGTTCAAGCATCTCCACATTTTCAAATAAAGCCTTGGCTTCGTCAAGACGACCTCCTTTGCATAGTTCGATGAATGACATTTTAGAAGTTCTGTTCAAAGCGACTCCGTGGGGCTTGGGTCCGCTGTAGGTGAGACCATCAAGTGACGTCCACGACTTGGGGATGTCAAGAGGAAACGTCCAAACATCGTAGTCTGGTTTGGTAAAGTAGCTTGGGATCGATCTTGTGGCGGACGCCGGAGACAGGACGAAGCGGTTCGTTGGCATGCTGTGTGCAATGTGGACTGACGGTTTCTTTCTTCAATGAAATGACACTGCAAATTATAGTTTCATTAGGGTCCACTGCAAGAAAATCTGCACTTACACAAACTGAGAAATTATCACGTAAAACATTGTAATGTTGTGTTATTCTCTTGTCAAAAAAAGCTTCAGCAGGGATAGGCTGCAAAGCGTTCGAAACACTGCTTGTCTTCCATCGCGGCAGGTGCCCAAAAGGTGGACCGGATGCCGGTTTGGGGGTCAATGTGACGGGCTTCATACCAAGAGGCTTGAGTCACGGGGTGAGGGACGGGGTCAGTCAATTGGATCCAGTCGCCCTTGGCGGCCAGACAATCACAAGCTTCTTCAAAGGTGTCTTCCGGGACGTCAGCCTCAGGAAGGGTCACAAAGAAGGGCAACTTGGATCGACCAACCTTGCCATAGAAGGAATCCTTTGGCTGGGGAGCCGCTTCGGGCTTGGCTTCCATTTGGACCATTTGCATCTTGGCCAATTGTTCCACGACCTTTTCAAGATCTTGGGAGCGCGAAGAAAGAGATGAAAAGCGCTCGTCGAGCATGCCAAGAAGAGAATCCCATTTTTGTTCCAGGGCAGTTGCGGTTTGGGAGGCGTCTTCAGAGGATGGACGAGAAGATCCACGATGGGGTGGTGGAGAGGAGGATGAAGGAACCTCGCGCGGTTCTTCACAGGACGAGCCGGGGTAGTCGTCTCGAGGTGCAAGGCGATCAAGAGCAGCCAAGTCTTCTTCAACTTCCCCGGCATCTTCATAAGCAGGCTCGTTTTCAAACACGACTGCAGGACGGCGTACTTCAGCAACATCCACTTCGTCCTCAAAACGTACCTGCTTCGGGGGTCTGGGAGGCGAAGGCGAATCGTCGTAGGAACGCGATGATTTGACTTGGACGGTAGGAGGTCCAAAGGTGTAGACTTCAGGTTCGGGTTCCGGGGCAGAATAGCCGCGGGATGAAGAAGAAGGACCGCCGAAACGACGACCACCAAAGCGGTCCGCGGCTGGCCTAGAAGAGGGTGGCTCCTCGTAGGTTGGTTCTTCCGACCGGCTTCCTCCTCCACTATACTTGGAGTAGTCACGTCTCAAGAAATCCGGGAGATTCATTCCCTTGCGCTGGTACATGCCTCCGCGACCGCCTTCTCCGCGGTTACTTCCACCCCCTCCCGACTTGACACCTCCAGGCTTGGGAAACATTGAATCCTCTTGGCGGTGGTGCTCGGCAATGGCTTCGCGTCGATTGGAGCGGTCGCGCATTGGGATGGAGCATGTGCCTCCGACAGTTGAACACCCGCCTCCCTTGGACTTGGGTTTTCGCTCCATGGGGTCACGGCGCTGGGTGCGCTCAGAAGGTCCACTGTCGCTCGAGGTTGTTCCTAGGCGGGGATGGGCGGCATTGGCATAGAGAGACTTGACAACACCCAGGGATCCACGGGTGGCACCCCTTGAAAATCCAAGAATGGCGCGCTCCGTTCCGGATGAATCGCGGCCACGAGAAAAGCCTAAACGAGATCTAGATGCAGATGCACTTCCACCAAGCATTTTTATTGATGACTTGAAATCATTCTGGCCCATTCAAACAAGTCAATTTAAACACAAAAAGATTAAGGTTTGGTGACTTGAGGTTTTATGTCCATTGACGAGCAAGACATTTTTATCTGAGATATCAAGCTACTGAAAACCTTTTAAAGATAAAAACATCATGGGGTGGTCTGTGGTCGTAGTTTTGGGTGTCATTGTCCTGGTCCTCACCTTGACCGTGTTTATTCTGACACTTTGCTACAGTAAATCCGGGAAAGATCAAACAAACCGCCATCCTCACCGCCACCATTGGAAAGGGGGTCTAGCCCAAGGGGCCATACGGAATGCAAACAACACGGCCTTTGTGGATCCACAAATTTGCAATCCGGAAAGTGATGTGGTACACAAGGTTGGGGCTTTCCAAACCTATACTCCCTTTGTTATGGGATGGGCCCCCATGGGAAACACCATTGAGTCCTACCGCCTCTACACGGCAGGCATGCAAAAACTAGACGAATTCAATGGTCGATCCGTGGTTGTCATGGCCATTCATGGATCAGACGGCGTCGTGCGTGCACCTGGCGAAAAAGACCCCTACCCGACCCAGATTGCAAACACGGCCTTTCAACAATGCATTTCTTTTTGTCCGCCAGGCTATGTCGAAAAAGAAGTGAATGGCGAGTTCACATGTGTCCCAGACAGCGGTAGTGGACCCTCCTCTCACCCCATTGCACCCAATCACTGCAAGATGTCCTACATGAACATCAAACAAGTCTTTTGGAATCCGGTCTTGGATCAAACCAAGACGCCAATTGGATTTGTGGGGATGGGGCCACGTCAACCGGATGAGATGACACCTATTTTGCCAAGGACGAACCGTTTCAAGGCCAACCAAAACCTTTGTGTCGACACGGCCGGAAACTTGTTTGGTGGCTACCAGACAGATGCACCGTGGGTGTTTGGCGAATTGCATGGAAGTGTAGACACGGGAGAAAAGATTTCCGTGTATGGCACTGTCCTGAATGGAGCTCAGCTCATGGTGGCCTACCCCGGTGAAGAAGATTGGTTGGCTCCCAATTCGGGAGTAGATGTTTCGACAATGGGGTGGGGGATTGTATCGGCAGGCGTCAATGTGCCTCAGCCTTCCGGACCAGTCATTCTGTCCGACACGGGGTATCTCCGAATGGACGGGTATTTTCTCCAATCTGATCCAAAAGACCCGTTTGCTCCCAAAGAACTGACGGGCAAAACCCTGTGGGAGGACAAGGACGGTGCCCTCTTTAACACCGGTACCGTTTCGGACCTTCGTCTTGAAAATGGGTTCATCTGGGTCATTTTTGCTTCGTCGGATCTTGAAACCTACATTGCACGTTTTAAGGTTACGTCGAGCTCGGGCATCTTGGGACTTGATTCCACGACAACCATGGCTCTTGACAAGAGTTTCGGGGGAGGGAAGGGCTACTTGGGCATGGCGGGTCAGACCTATGTTGATATGCTGGTCCAGTACATTCCAGTGCCTTGGAAAACTGGTCTTGTAGCACTGAATCCGGCAACTGTTGATGGAAAGGATGTAGTGAATCGAGTAGCCGTCATCAGTACCATCGACGCCTCGTCGACACTACAATTGTGGGGATGTGCTTGGAATGCGACTGCCGTACAAAATCTCAAGTCATCCGTTATGGATCCCGGTGCATGTCTCGCACCAGGAAATGTGCCGATAGGGTTAATGTCTTCTGGGAGGATGCATTACTATGACAAGTCTCATGATGTTCCGGGTGTGGCACTTTTGGATGTGTATTTAGGTGGTGTAGCGGCTAGGACCTACTACACACCTACATCGGTGGGTACCTATTCGATTGGAATCATTGGATCCTTGTTTTCAGTAAACAATGCCTCATCACGATATTGTCAGTGGAATGTTGATCTCCCTCACCCCGACACCGTCTTTATTAACACGACAAACCCGCAGGGAAACAACATTTGGGACCTGATCACAGTGCCTCCCTTTTGGATGGCACCATTGGGGATTGAAAATCTAAAAACAATTCCTCTCTACGGCTACTACCTGAACCCTCAAGAAGATGAAACAAATGTTTGGATGGCAGACTTGAAAAGGACCTTTCCCTATGCCAGACCCATAAACACAGCTTCATGGGGATATGTCCTGACAGGTGTCAATAACCGGGGAGTCGCAACGTCTTCTGTCACGACCATGATGAACTTTACCGAAACAAATTTACCCGGGGCTGGACTGATTGGGGCTTTGGGCGGCCTCCCTTCTCCATCCTCCTTGCCCCGCGTTCCGTCTCCAGGATGGACTCCCATGGGGTACCAGACCAAGACGGTTCCTCCTTCTCTCACCCGCCTTTATCCCAACCTTCAAGATGAGATGAACTCCTCCCTGGCTGGCAAGTTTTTCCCTTACCTCGACATTTTCTATGGAAAAATATGAGAATCACTTGAAGATTTGCGTGAATAAAAATTTATTCCCATCCATGTACATTGTACTGTCCTCGACATGTTTCACAGTGTTTATCTTTTGTCTTGTAACGCCCATGACACGTTGCACAGTTGACCTGCTCCAAGCATGCTCCACAAATGTCTTCCATACCTACAGCAAATATGTGGTGGGCAAACAAAGACTTGCCACAAAAGATGCATTTCTCTTCTAGATGTGGAGGAAAAGGAGGTCACACCAATTGTTTAATCACCGTGGCAACTGCAGCTATGACCAAGCCTCCTCTAAAGATGGTCCAATAAGATGCCATTTTTAACATGGAAAGTAAGAAATAGAATTAAACAAACCAATGAGATGAAGCCAAACTGGCATCCACGAAATATTTCTTCTTTAACAAATGGACCGCCTGCCATGTCCTTGGCATTTGAATTACACTTGTGAAGAATGTGTGGCAAAGGAACCATGTGAAGCGTGTCGAAGTGGCCAAAATGCTCAAATTTCTAAACGTCGTTTTGTGTTATTGCCTTCGGGAGAGGCGCCCGTATGGACGGCCCTTCAGCCCGTGACGGTGTCCAGTCCGGCTGACACCCCGGAGGGTCAAGGCCATTCGTGCGGATGCTTGAGGTTTAAGCCCGGCCAACGGTTTACGGATAGTTACTTTCATCGTCACTTTGAACGGCGGCTTCGGCGTCGGGGCCGTGAATCGAATTGGGTTATGACCCACTCCCTCTTGAAAATTCATCAAGTTCCAGGCGCGTGTTTTGTATACACCAAACCAGAACTTTGGGTAAGCCGGTGCACCGTAGCGACGCCCTGGCGCATTGTTCCTCAAGGGGTAGATCACTCCTTTCGTACCGACCTTGAATTTCCTATTCGACCATCACCCACTTTTAAACTCCATGCGACCAAGGGAGAGATGCTTCATCCTTTTCAAATCACCCTTGTGAATGAAATGATTAAGCGTGGGAGCCGTGAAGACATTCATAACTTGGTTTATAGTTCCCTTTTGCGGCAGCCCCTTGGGAATGGTAAACGCGAGACGTTTGTCTCGAGACTCCCAGCCACATCTCCAGGCACCTCCCTCGTATGTACCTTGTCTACACCTGCCCAACTCAAGCGATCCATTGAATGGCTTATGAACCGGCTTGAACTCATACCAGGAGGCTTCTTAAAGCTTCCACATGGTTATGGTAAGCGAGTGGTTGCGGCAACTCTCTTGAGCGTCTCCCTACCTGCGACATCTCCCCCAGCAATGGTTATTTGTGAAAATGCCGATCTTGGTCGATGGAAACGATGCTTGGAGACTTGGGCGCCTAACCTCAAGATCCATCTCATGTTATCCGGACGGTGCTCAGTTGATCTTTCCGCCCTGCGCAAAGCACATCAGTTGCGCTCCTCCAAACCCAGCGTCATTGTGATTTCTGCATCCAAGCTGGTAAGACGTCGTGCCTCCTTTGAAACGTTTCCGCTCTCAACCTTGATCTTGGACAAGTGCCACACCCTCAACGCCGCCTCTACCACCTTTGCTCTTATCCGGTCACTCAACGTTGGTCAATTTTGGGGTCTTTCCAGTGACCCAGGCGACGACGCGTGGAGGCTAATGACTCGGTGCTCATCAAGTGTGGCCGGGCGTCTCCCCTTGGACCTGATGACCCTTTTTACCATTGAGCCGGCCACACTCTTCTATAATCCCGTCATCCCCAAGCGTAAGCGGAGCGGGGAAACTGCCCTTGTTCACACCCCCGTCCCTTTTCTGGCAGCCGTGGAGGTCAAGACTTTGATGCGCGAAGTGGTCCTCACAAGTCAAGAGATGGAACGCTACCGGCGTGGCGTACGTTCGTGGTCCATCAACCTTCCTTCTTCCGAAAGCTACAGTGCATTGAAGCAAAAGTTTCTCAATCTTTTATTCTGTATTGGCCCCTACCCCCTCTTGGACATCAACCTGTCTATGGACGAAGCCTTTTACCGTCTTCATGTGCCGTCTTCCGCCACAGAGACGGGCGATTCAAGTTGCCCCATCTGCCGGGAAACTGTCCTAGTTTCGCCCATCCAGGTGACTCCTTGCCATCATCGTTATTGTATGGAATGCCTCAAGGGCTGGTGGTGTGGTCCCCGATCGTCCCGTGTCGATTGTCCGGTGTGTCGCGCCACTATCACGGGTTTCATGTTTGAAAATCCCGACGACATGCGTCTGGCACCACGTGATTTGTTTCCCTTGGGATGTGAGGCAAAATTGCGTGAAGTGACAAAGGTTGTGAATGGACTTGCCAAGGAGGAGGCTCTCGTCATTGCCTCGATTTCACCCGTGGTCCTTGCGACGGTTGGTGGATGGCTTGACGGAAAATTGGCGATGCCCTTTACCGAAATCACTTCAAGGGCGTCTTCTTCCGTTTCACGAAGCCTTCGTCCCTTTCTTGATGGAAAAGTCTCAATTCTTCTTGTTCCCTACGGCCATCTCCAGTCAGAACGGGAATTTTCCCTGAATCTTGATGGCAAGATTGTACATAAAATTGTCTTTATGGAACCCGAAGGTTTGACACCGCCTGGGTGGCGCGCTAGCCTGGTGAATGCATTGACACCCTTTCACAATCCAGACAAACCCAAGTCCATCGAGACGATTGATTTGGTGACCCAAGACACCTTGGAAACTTCCCCCTTTATTGAGAAAGTCCAAGGAAGTGGGTATTCCATGCGGTTTTTAGAGGCAGCCTTGACAACCATCCGCGTCTTGGCGAATGGACCACAATAACATTTATTTTGATAAAAGTCGGATAAGGGCTTGGGCACACGCATCTGAAAGACGGAAACCCAAGGAAAAGCGGTCGGTGGAAGATACGATAGAATGCCAGAGGGGAGGGTTGGACGTTACCTTGAAGAGGCGCAAGATGCGGTTCTTGTCGGGGAAGGACTGGAAACCTTCCTGGGGATGCATAATGTTGAGGGCCGATCGACCCTCCTTTTTGACATGGACAAAGTAGCCACGCCACCCAAGGGCATCAAATCGGTTAGTGTGCCACTCGCGCACCCCGTTAGGGGGGTAATAAAAGTAACCACCAAAAATAGAATCGTCACCACGTTCCGCCTCGGACCCCATTGCGGCACACACAGACCTCAAAGCAGGAACAATTTCGTTCATCCTGTTTTTGTGGTGAGTGCGTACGTATTTGCCAAAGCGGTCTGACCACCAATGATTTCCCTTTGTGTCTTCTTTTCCCCAAGGTCGCTCGTGATGGTTCTTGAGGTAGACTTCCACTTGGGTAAAAAATTCGAAGCCTTCTTTATCCAAGGGTTTTGATGAGGCCTCCCACATTTCAAGGACCTTGGGAGAAGTCAAGGCAGGAGGAAGAGGGCATTCTTTGAGATCCGAAAGCCACAAGTCGTAGACCTTGGAAAGTGCGGGGTGGGCATCCACGGGAATGTCAAACACCCCTACCGAGTGGGAGGTTTGGGCCACGGTGATGGGGCCACCTGAAGGAGGTCCACTCGCGTCATCGTCCGGACTGTGTTTGCGTTTAATTACAGCAACCACAACGACAATGATGACAATGGCAGCAACCACAATGATGGCGACTACCCACCACCCGTAGCGTTTCATCCATGGCACATGGTCTTGGGCGAGTGGCGTGACGGCCTGGTCCTTCAACGCTTCAGAATTCCCGTGATGCATGGAAGCCATTTATAGATAGAGGATGAGAAATGTCAAGGTTGGCTTTTGGCCTTGAATAAAATTGACCACATCAAGTCTGGTATTTATCGATAACACCAATCCTGTTTTTACAGAACAAGAAACTGGATTTTCGATTAGAAGAAGGAAACGAGTTGCAATTTATTTCCAAGAAAGCTACGTCTATGATAAAAATGTCGGTCAGTGAAAGTCAACAACGCCTGGTTGAATGGTTGTGTTTGCTTCAAGAAGACTTGAAGGCCAGCTCTCACCCAATTAAAATTACCGACTTGTCTAGCTCCAAGGGAGTTCCCCTTGAGGTTGTCACTCTCGGAGTGGGAACCCATGGATCGGCCGTCCTTTACCGTGACACGGAGGGCGTGTTTGGAAAGGACGCCTTTGGGAAACCTGTATCGATCGTCCTCAAAGTCCATGAAGACGGGGCCACGGTCGACAATGTGGCCGAACACGAGATTTATGTGGGTCTATTACTCTCCCGTCTCTGTCGCGGATCCACCTTGGCCATCCACCAAGTGTCTCCCCACGTCGTTCGTATTTTTGGGTCCATGGATGCCGTTTGGTTCGAAGGTGGAGAGGGGCAGACCAGTCGCAAACTCGTGAGACGGGCCATGGTCATGGAACCTATCCATTCGCCCTTTGAAGCCCACAACCTCAAGGACCTATTGTATGGGATGCGCCAATCTGGACCTGCGTGGAAGGCTGGGTGGATCCGTGTCATCCTTCTTCAAGTCATTTATACCTTGGCCGTTTGGGGTCCTCGCTTTCGTCACAATGACTTGACTCCCGCCAACATTGCGATTCAGTCACTCCCTGAAGAGGTCCAAAAGGAAGGTTATGCCTATGCCCTTCAACTAGACGAAGAATCCATCGTCTACTTTTACACGAATACGACCCACGTGCTCCCCTTTGAAGTTAAGATTATCGACTTTGGGATGGCCATGGATCTTGGGTCTCCCCACCGCTATGGCCTTCCCAAGTTGAATGGTCAGGCAAGAAAGATGTTGGGGATCGACTTGCAACCCTCGTCCTATTTTGACCTCTACTCCTTTTTACACACCACCTATGCCCTTTCAGGATTTTTGCCAAGTCTCGAGACGGTGGATGTGGATGGCAAGCCGGTAAAGGAAGCCATCTTTCCGCCAAGTGCCCCTGCCCCTCTGAATCCCAAGGACCATCCTGAAGTTCAAGCCTTTATTGACTTTATGGAGAGACACAAGATTGCCCAGATGCCTCGCGTGTCGTCAGATACGGTTGTCTCGGCAACGGGTGCCAAACGACTTATTCGTCAATGGTTGCCTTCGGCTATCCAAGCCAAGGCCGAGGCAGGGAAGGGCGAGGTGGTGGACGATTATGGGAAACGGTTCGTCTTTTTGACTCCCGCTCAAATCTTGCAAGACCCCTATTTTGATCCCTTGCGTGTAGATGGTACGTCGTTTGCCAAAGTAAATATTCAAAACAAATTTTATGCACCCCTTGGTGCTTCCTGGAACAAGACCTTGGCCGTAAACTCGGTCGCGGCTTGTCCATCGACTCCATCATCATCGACTTTATGCACCTCCTTGGATGGCCAAGCCTTTGACGCGAGCCTCTCTCAACCCCTCCAAATGGGTCTTCAAATCTAGAGATCTGAAATGAATGATCAAACAAATTTGTGTATCAAATCATTTTCCCACTATTCTCCCAATGCTTTCTTGTGGTCCCAAGATTTCTTCTCTCGCAAACGTTGCAAGGTCTCGACTTGCCTCATCGCCTATCGGGTCTCTTGGCCATGGACATTTTGACTTTTGTCCAGTCGGTTCAGCACATGGACATGGTGGAAAATGTGGGCAAGACTCCCAACACCAAGGTCTTGTTCATTGACAAGGACCGTCACCAAAAAAGCCTTCGTGACGATGTAATTGAAGCTGAGGAGACTGTTGAGGCACGTCCTTCAATGGACCACTTGTCTCGAGAGACCCACCCATTTCAGGAACACTTTAGTAGGAAAAACTACATCGCAAATGTTTGCGATCTGAATCTTGAAAATTTCCAGACCACCAATAAATATGTCACATGACTCTATAACCACGGGTTGCACGGCAAGTATGTCGTGTTCCACTACCGATCCCAATGGCTGCTGCAACATCACGAATGAACCACCCGAAACGTCTTCAGGTGCGTCTCTCACGTGTTTTGCAGGACGACCTTCCTATGCAGAAGCTGTAGGCATTATCGAAAACATTGCAAAAGTTCCGCAGAGTGATGTTATTGAAGGCAGCGTGCCCTTCTCACAAATTCGACGTTTCTTGATTGCCTTTTTAGACATGATAGCATACATTCGCCAAGAATACAATGAGGGGAACCTGTCGGCTGAAATGTGCCAGGGATTTATCCAAGCCCAAGGGGTCCAGCCCTCTACTTGCCAATGTGCCGTGGCTCAACTTTGTGTAAAGTTTTTATTCAGTGTCTTCCCGACTCGCAAGCCCGACGGTGTCAGTGCCGCCCTTGGCGACCTCCTCATGACCGTCTTGACCACCAATGAAGATGTAGGAGACATGACAGCAGGTAACAATGGGGCGCCTGAGCTGATTGACAATGTCCTTTTGATGTCCAATGTGGTCCAACAACCCATCCAGGTGGAGTGGGATCAGAGTGTCCCGGGACATTTGACGCCTTCCCAAGCATGTACCATCCTTACCTACGCCTCACCGGGCCTACTCCAATCTTCCTTGAATGATTTTTCTCTGTGCGGATCGACAGGTGTAGCCTTTTCTCTCGACACCCTCACCTCCATTCCGAACAAATTCATCACCAAGCCTAGTTGCGGGGTTACGTGCGGCGAGTGGTTGTCCCAGTTTCAAAAGTCGTCCGACACGTGCAAAGACTATGTCCAGTCGCAATTCAATTTTACTTCTGCAGATGATGTTGTCACCAAGGTGTGTCAGCCAGGTGGAAATTTCTTTTGTGAAGGATCGACATCCAATACAAAGTGCAAGGCCCTCTTTCTGCCGCCATTGAATACACTTCAAAGCCAAGCTGCGGCGTGTTGCCAATCTTCCAGGGTGGCGTCACGCCAAAAGGGCCTCCGTTGGTTTCTGCTGGGTCTTGGGATTGTGTGTGCTGTAATTTTGTTGTTTGGGATTGGTGCTTTATTCAAAAAATTAAATGTGACGTCCAAGAAACATGCCTTGACCAACGTTTACCAGGCAACCGCCGAAGCGTCACAACAATAAATTTTATACAAATCTCTTGTCAAGCCATGTCCAAAGAGGAACGCCTTCAAAAGTCTTGTGTGGGAGGCCAAGGCCACGGGCGACAAAGGCCCAAATCAAAATGTAAGTGGATCGAAGGGGGTAGGAGACGGCACCAAGTTCAAGGTTGTGGATGGCCCACCGGCGGGCGTTGAGAGACCATGGTCGGTACTCTGGGGCGTCCACGTCAGAGCGGCAACGCAAGGTTGCAATGTCGGGAGAAGACTTGGTCATGACGGCATTCCACAAGGATATAAATTGTTGAGAGACGACAAACCAACGGTAAAAATGGTAACGGTTCGCGTCCTTGCGTGACTGATTTACAAAACCACACAAGAGCTGGCCACGGCGAGGAAGACCCTTGGAGTAGGGAACCGAACAATCTTGAAACCGTCCAAAGGACCACGCGTCCATGTCCGACGTCATCTGGTAAGGGGTCAAGACCAATTCATCCGCACCCTTGGGGTTAAAGGTGACCGTCTTTTCCAAACGGACATCTTCTTCTCCACCTGAAAGTCCCTTGATGACAGCAAACCCGTGGAAATCATTTGCAGTCACGAGGGTAGTGGACTTGTCTTCAGGAGAAAGGGCTTCAAAAGCTTCTTGGGAGATCAACTCTCCATAGGGGTAGGTCTCTTGGCGAATGTGGCGGTAGGTTGTGGCGGCTTCTGGAGGGACAATCGTGCGTTGGACTTGGGCAATGACAAGCTTTGACCATACCTTGTGGAGATGGTCGGCGAGGAGGGGTTTGGGCATTGAGACTTGGTCGGTTTCAGGTGGAGGAGCCGAGGGTGGTGCAAAGGAAGGCATAACGGTTGACATGGTTTCGGGGACAAGTGGGACGCTCGATGCAGTGGCAGATGCATAGGCTTGGCTCTGAGAGGAAGACGCCATGAGTTTATTGGGATATGAGTTTGACTTGGATATTTTCAAACGTTTATTTTATTATTATTTGATTTTGAACTTTGGATAAATATATGGCAGACACCAAGCTAGACATGACGGTCATTCGTCACAACCTGGGTCAGTTGCGGAAGGACCGACGCAATTCGACACCTGACAATGTATTTCGAATTTCAACCGTCTTGCCCAACGGTATGACCTATGCAGATTTTGCCCTCTACTACGTTCTTCGGAACAAAAAGACAGGGGTAGCCGCAACTGGGGCTCGCAAACCTGCGAGGGCAACAAAGGATTTATCATCCGACTCGGCTTCGCCACCCCTTCCCCAGACACGGCGCCCCATGGATCTTGGAAAGAAATTCCGTGAGGTGATTGGTGATCCCCAGATTGCAAGTGATATTTCTGCCTTTACAGTGTCCAAACGACGCAAGAGGACTTCTAAAAAATAAATTTATTCATAAACGTTCCTCTAACCATTTGCAGAGGGGTCCACACCCTTCATCAAGACGTTTTGTGATGGAGGCGTGGGATGGTTTGGTTGGGCCCAAGGCTTCGTGGGTCTTGTCGGATAAAAGGAGGGCTAGATGCCACGGAGAAGTGGTCCGCTTGAGATCTTTTCCACGCAAAAGTTTTTCCATGGCCTTGGCGAGGGGTTGGGCATAGGGGTCAAGTCCGATAAAGGCGTGGAGGGCACCCACCATGACCTTCCAGGCCTGGGCACGTCGATGGTCTTTGGAGTGGCGTTTGGCTCCATGAGCCGTAATGAGAATAAAATCCAAAAGGGCGCCCATGGAAAGGTTGGCACCACGACCCAGGCAATGAAAACGACGTTGAAGCTCTTGGCGAGACAAGGCGGGGGCCAAGCATTCGGTGGGTTTGATCAGATGAGATTTGGTGACCTTGATCTTGGCAGTCACTATCGAATGAATGTCATAGACCCAATCACACAAGGAAACACCGGGTTTAGGTGGGTGAATGCACCAACATGTCAAATAAAATCGTCTGCAAGGTTCACACGGTATCAACAAGGTCAAGGAAGCCAGGATGAGCAAAGCTTTTTGGTGTAGAGATTTTTCCTTGGAGGAGTCTGCCAAAAAGGCAACATAATTCATAACCTCCCAAGTGAGGTTCCCAAACACTACCGTATCCATCTTTTGTTAAAAGAATTAGATTTGCAAGCCTTGGTTCCTCAACAACTTTCCGTGGCGGTAGAGAAGCCAAGCTGCACAAACATAAAATCCGTGTTGAAAACCTGTAATGAGAGCATAGGCGGCGAGTAGGCCGTAGGATTCATCGGAACTCAAGACGCTCCCAAGAACACCTCCGAGCACCATGGTTCCAAGCGACGCGTAGAGAAGGTACTGGACATGGACAATCAAGGCTGGGTTAACAAAGCGGTTCGGAATGAAGGACGTGACCAGCAGGCCGCTTGTCCATATGAGGATGGTGTAGGGCCAAGTGACAAAGGCATAGATGGGAATTGAAGGAATCATAAAAAAGAGGTAGCACCACATTATGCACTTGGTGAGGCGGTAAGCTATTAGGCGTGGGTCAATGGGGTCGTTGGGGGAATACATGAAGGGGGCCCCGGCGCCCCAAGGCATTTGCTGCTGGATGGGAAGAAATGGGCCGGAAGGAGGCGAAACTTGATTTACTGTCAGAGTGGTCGCTTGGGCGGCGGTTGAATGAGGTGGAGGAGAGGACGAAAAGGTTGTCCCTTCGCCAATTGCGCCATAGCGGCAGGAGGGACATCCGCCTCGGGCCGAGGTTTGGAGGTGGCGATGGTAACAAGAGTAATGAAATGGCTGGCGGCATTGGTGACAATCCATTTGGGCTTGGGTTCGTGTCATTGGAGTTCTACATATGGGACACTCGGACTGGGGAGAGGCTTGCAAGAGGGGTCTCCCATCGGCAGAACCGGGGGATGGTTCTGCAGAAGCCATTTCTAATGTGGTTTAGAAGGTGGAAAAAGTTCAAAAAAAAAGGAAAACCCAGACATGATGTAAAATGGATTTATGGCCCAACACAATATAAAATGTCGGACGAGACCTAGGGCCCTCACCAGGCGTAGCCTGTAAGGTTGGCCGGAGGCCATACCAACACAAATTTTATAAGGAATGACAGGGAATTTTATTCATGTACCTTTTGAAACGACGACATTTCATATTATGTTGGGCCATAGTTTGTAAGGCACTTGCGTCTGACCTCATTGACCAGCTGGAAGAAGAAATTGGCCTCTTGGAGGATGCTCCCGACCTGGCCCTCTGGAAGTATGAAGAGGGCCAAGGTCTCCTCTCTCGAATTGAAAATTTCTTCCCCTCATCCTCGCATCACCAGATAAGTTCCCGGCGCTGAACAAAGCATTTCGTCGGGCGGAAGACTTGGCGCGTGCATGGACCATGTGACCCTCTGGAAAGAAAAGGTCAACTTTTAAAAAACCAGGATCCCAAGGGGTTTGTTCCTCACCAAGATGCCCAGGCAGGATGGGAAGATGTGGTGGCCAAGGGGACCTCTTTCCTCAAAAAACCGGGCAACCTTGTGTCCAAAGAAAAAGTCTCGGTCTCGGTCGTCCAAGCAACGGAAACAGAAGAGACGTGGATCCAAAAGCCGGCGGTCGCGACACTGTAAAAATAAGAAACGGTAAAGAAATATATTTTCCGAGCCGGGAGACCCAGACGAAAAGGATAGAATTTTGCCGTCACCCTCGTCATCATCCATAAAGGCGTAAAACTGACCGCCGTGGTTCAGACTCTGGCAGTAGGACTGACTTCCCCCGGGAGGGACGGCACACGTCATCGGGAGACCCCGGCGGAAACCATTGAACGTCGCGTCGGGAGCAGGGTCGATGGTCCCCGAGACCCAGTTACACGCTTGGGCGTTACAAGCCATGCCGGCACGTGTCTGGGTGGGGTTTCTTCCTACCCAATTACATCCACACAATGAAGTAGGGGGATAAAGTTTAATCATAGTGTGATCGTAGCCTGGAGGCATTGTGCAGTCTTGCGTACACCCGAACACATCTCCGCCAACACATGTGGTCTTGAGACCGGGACGGCACTCCCAATTGCAATGACACGGAGGACTCTTGGGTACAAGAGTCATGCCTTCGATATAGGTTGGACATGAATGGGTACATTCGTTAATGCATATCGGGGTGCCACCTCCGCCACCACATGGATTGGGAGCAGCATGATAGGACATGTTTTATTTGAGGGGGGGGGGACATTTTGTTCGGAGGAGGAGAATATTTTGTTGGGGAGGGTTAAAGATAATGTCGAGATCCATTTCACGTCGCAAAAATACAGACTGAGGCCGTCACCTCCCCACCCAGCCAATGATGCCAAGTGGAGAGGCAAGCGGAGCAAGGGAAACGACGGAGATTGGTATCTGTCAAGAGCCAACTCAAGAGGCGTGTATCGATGGGTCAAGGAGCCTATTAAGCGACGACCCGCTGTCCGTCGCAAGTCTCGTCCGCTGCGCAGGGGTGGTTCCAGGTCAAGGTCTCGTGTGGATCGTCGATCCTCGAACCAGAAAAATGGGAAACCAATCAAGTTTTCTTTCAAGATTGACATTGTATCTCTAGAAAACGGGAGATCAAAACCTTCCAAGAAGGAACTCGATGAAATTCTTGAAGCCCACCTCAAAATGGTCAAGGATAAAATTCGGGATTTTGCAAACATTGTCGGAGAGGAATATCTTGTCGACAGTGTTTACAGTCACGACCCATCGTTCACTGGCCGACCACCGTTTTCCTTCCCGCGACTCGCCGTCCAAGGAACATCCATTGTTATGACTCCTTCTCGACCCCTCGCAAAACAAGATGTAGACGCATTCAAGCGAGTGTTCAATGACCAGTACGGTGGCTACGTCAGCCTGGACGACGTCTTTGGGGGAGTCTACATCAAATAATATAGATGTGTTGACAGCTTTCCTGTTAAACCAACCAAACTGCAGATACGTTTTTATCAAATAATCAGTCTACTACACAAACTTAGGTTCATCCACACTCAAGTCTGCAGACGATGGATACTACCTCTCTCTCGACCAAGTGCGACGATGAGACCAAGCGAGACGATGAGACCAAGCGCGACGATGACCAAGATTTCATGACTGTTCCTTGCTTGTATGTCGTGTATGGCTCTCGACGTCTACGCTACTGTCCCAATACCATCAAGGTACCCAAGGACACTTCCTACAAAGACATTCCCGAGAAGTGCGAGCGTTGTTGTAGTCCATATTCCGGATACCTGGGCGCCAAGCGGTGTGTCTACTGTCTTGGCGTTGGAACATTCTTCCAACACCGTGATGGACCCGACTTCATCGACGTCTGTTCTGAATGTCGTCCAAAGGACTGTGCAGGAAAATGTCTGGAATGCGGTGATCCCAGCAAGAAGTACAACAGCGGTGGTGACGTTAGATATGATCGCTACTGTGCCATTTGCAATAGGAAGAGGCACCTTGAAACGCACCTTGAAACCCTGCGCGCCGATCTCGTCGAGCAAAAAAAGAAAACTGACGAGCTCAAGACCCAAATTGAGTCCATTGAACGTGCAATGGCCAAGCTTGGCTGAAATATATCAGTTTCTTTTTCGAAGAAAAAGGATTGGTTTTGCAACCAATTTATTTTTTAGAATATCCGCATTCCATAAATTCGGCGGCTACCTTTGAGTGGTGTGTTGACTGGGAGACGAAGCGCTTGGCTTTGGCAATCGACGCTTGGTCCGGATGTTCAAGGTCGAAACATGTGACTCGTTTCGTAACCGGAATTCCATCATGTGGGAAATGAGATCTCCATTGCAGCAAGTTCAAGCGTTCAGTCACCAGTACAAATGTAGCTGTACGAAAGTAGTAGCCATGCTCGCGCTTGTTGAAACCAATGTCAAAATGAAAATAGACACAGCACAGAGGTGTCTCCCCATGCAAGATGTTTGGAAACTTGACGGCCCGTTCAGCGATGCATTTGCCTACCATGTAGTCCACATTGGTCTGTGTAAGGTTCCGCAGCAGGTCGTCTTTTTTCCTTAAACAGAGTTGCCACCACAACTCGGGGAAGCTACGTGTGTGCACAGATGGCACAGACGGAGCATGGTGTGTAGGGAGTCTCAGGGTGGTGTCTGTACGACTCGCCGCATCTGCCAGAGCGGAAGCCGCTCTTCCTGCGAATACAAACGTCTTCAATGGTCTTGTTGCAACTTTCTTCTTCCCCTTTGGACAGTGTCTTGCAAAGTGGCCGGCTTGACCACACTTAAAACATACATCGTTCCTAACTGCAAGTGCGTGTCGGATGGCCTCCTTTTGATCGGGTGTCAGCACCGGGCTCGCAAATTCGGCACCGCGCACATTTTCAATTCCCTTCAAGTGCATCATCTCCAATGTGGTGACATGTTCGTCTAGAGGACTCTTCATCACACATGTTGAATAGACGGAAACGACCTTGTGCACGGTTGTCCAAGCGGCACCCTTTCCTGCAAAGTGGTCGCAAATGCGTGATTGCAAGTTATTCGTCTTGCCGACATAAAACTTGCCGCCCTCAAGCCGAAGCACGTAGATGTAGCTGCACGCCTCCATGTATGCTTTGTGCGAGCAATGCATTCAGCCGCCCGCCCCTAAAACACGGATGAAATAAAAAATGCAATTTTACAAGGAATGATAAGGCAATTTTTAAAATTTTTCAAGTGAATATTCAATTGGCTAGACCTCTAGAGGCGTGTGCAACCAAACAGGCGGGTGGGAATTTTCGAAAAATCAAAACCAAGGTTAATTTTGTTTGGAAAATGAGATTTCAATCCAGATTCTCACCTGCCTGTTTGGTTGCACACGCCTCTAATAGAGAAGAACTGCACCAAGAAAAACTGTGCAGAAATGAATCTTCTCAGCTATGCTTTGAGTGGCTATCAACACACTAAAGTGCCCGGTGCAGGAATTTTGTCACAAACTCTTTACAAGGAATTGAAATAAAAAACTTCTTACAGGGTTCATGTAAATGAACCGTCTTTTTGTATCTTATAAACACCATTAGCGTATGGAATTAAAGGTATCGAAATGGCTCCTTCAGCGAAAAGCATGTGTTACAACAGAAGTTTAACACCACAGATCTCTGCCGTCAAAATAAACCCGAAACTGTATTGTTTTTGATGGCCTATGCCTGTATCATGAAATCAATTCATTCGACCTCAGCCCTATAAATTATTTTATTTCCTTGGGTTCATTGGGTAGATTTTCTGATTCTTCATCCTTCTTCGCAGCAGCTTTTATCCTTGCATCGGCTTCTTCCTTGGTCTTTTTAGCACACCCTGCGAGAGCAACGGGTTTGTCTCGTCTCCGTTTGTAACGTTGCTCCATTTTGTATTGGTCATACCACGCATCAAGAGCGTCTGTGAGACGCTTCCTGACATGGTCACGCTTGAGATAGCTCAGGCGGCGATAACATCTATCGTTCGCCAATTGTGAAATGACGAGCAAGGTTTCCGCCTTTTTAACACCAATGTGGGGTATGGAACGGAGAAAGTCTCTCACTCTGATTTGCAGTATGGTTTTTTCCTTGGTTGCATCCATCTCATTTTCAAACAAATCACGAATGATCTGGGCAGGCCGTTGACGCCCCGAAGCAATTTCTGTCTTGACCCAGGCCTTCCAGTCTTTTCGTGCTCCTCTAAAAATTTGGGCTCGCTTTGACATGGTTGCACATTCTTCCCGTGTCCCACCCCTGCGTTTTCCGTCGGGTCCCATTTGGAGTCGACGGGGTTTGGGCTTGGGTTCTTCATCTGGAGGGATTTCAGGGTTCATTTTAATGGAGGGGAGGGAGGTAGATAAAGAAGGACCCAACGCAAGAATACCGTAGAATTTTATAGTCCCGCTAAAAAAGAAGAATGGCCGATCCCGTGCGATGGTTCAGTCTCCATCTTGACAAGGTCAGTCCCAAAGACCTCAAGGAGGACCCCCCTCTACACCAATGACATGGAGCACTTTAAGGCCAAAACCTTTATCCAAGGTATTTTGCGCAAGTACTTTTCTCGCGGAGATGTCATTCAAAAGGGAAAACTTGCATTTTGGGGTGACGGGGTGGAGAGACGCTCCGTGACCCTTGGCTACACCATGACCGGCGAATATGCGGAGGAAAATGATCAAGTTTTATTCTGTGGTAATTTGCCTGCCGTTGTGTTTGACTTTGAAGATCGTCACAAGGCTGAATCAATGCCAGTGGCGACACGTCCACTAGCACTTTTGAAACGTAAACCTCGGCCACGCCCGGATGAGTGGAAACAAGGTGGTCAAGCAACAATCTTGGGAGAAGCCACCGAGGATTATGACATTGCACCGATTCGAAGCATCTTTGGCACCCAGCACCACAAATTTGGTTATACAATTGGAGGGCGGGACATGAATGAGTGGACCATTATGGTCAAGTACATCTTGGTGTTTATGGATGCTTTCAAAAAGGGGGAAGAACTTGCCGGAGACTTTCCATCTTACATCAAGAAGTTGCTCAAGGAACTCGGAGGCAGGCCTGTCGTCGTGGTTGCAAAATCCTACACCAAGCCGAAAGAGCGTAAAGTTCTTGGGTTTTATCGTGCTCCTGACAAAAACGATGTATAAAAGGAAAGTCTCCCCACGTCTGGGCCGTCGCCGCTCTACAAGTAAAAAATCCAGAAAGGCAAGACTTCGACGCGGCCGTCACAAACCATCGAAATAAAATTACATACAGTAGCGCAAGTTGTTTGGAGTGGTTCGGTAGGTATAAATCGCGCCATCAATTGTAATGTCTACTTCGATCCACCGCGTCCCTGTGAGACGGACTATTTTACCCATCAAGCCGTTGACCTTGGCCAAGTTTCCCCTTGGTTGGAATTCACAAACAATCCGAACGTCTTTTCCGAGCTTGGGTTTAGAAGGAACGTGGGCCAAATGACCCCATTGCTTTTTGGCATTTTTCAAGGTAAGCCGTTGAGTAAACTTTTGAATCTTGGGACCTAGATTGTCTTCCTTTTCTTTTCCTTCAATCTCCTTTCCCTTCATGTCGCCATGATCACTGGCCTTGTGATCAACATTGTGATCATTATGACTCGGCATAAACATTTACTCCCAATTCGGGGAAAGGACCTCGGAGATGATAACGAAAACGAAGGAAAGTATAATATTGATTTGAGAGACCACAATACAAATCTCCTCTATGGAAACCCATTGGCGGACTTGGGTAAGGGCCATTTCTTGGCGCCTAGTGGCATTTATCCTTACATTGGTTATTGCATTTATTGTGACCGATGACATAAAGGAAACCCTTGAAATTGGTTTGCTGGATTCGGTTCTCAAGCTTGTTGCTCATTATATCCATGACCGTCTGTGGTTCAAGGTCAAGTGGGGCCGACATGATTCTCATAGTGCTGTTGCTCCAGTCATTGTCGATGAAGGGGTCCCCAAAGAAGATCCTGATGCAGAAACAAAAGAAGCTACTGACGAGGGCTTATCCACCACACCTTCCCAAGATCCACCATCGTGATATGTGTTGGGGCGTCCAGAACATTCTTTCCATATGAAAATTTCTCGTTTTATTTACCCGTGAAGGGCCGTACTGCCGAGAGGTGCTGACATCATAGTTGATGGGGAGCCTTTCATCTTGCAAAACAACAACACGGCACCTGCCAATAGCATGAGAGATGATACGTAATGGAGTGGAACTGCGACACCATAAGAAATGCCTGTCATGCTCTTGATGTACCGCGTATCAAAAATTGAAGCCGAGATGGAGACGGCAAAGGCAAGAAGAGTTGTGATGGTTGCACCATTACGGACACCACAAGATGGAACCCGTTTGTGAGATGTCAAGCAAATCACAAGGAGAAGAGACAACAATGCAAGAACCAAAGCGACTGTAGACAAGGTCTGAGCCAAACGAGCTTTGCCGCCTGTCTCCTTCTTGTCACTGTCCTTTACATTGGGCATTTGGCTCCCAAACAAACCCACATTTCGTGCGATGGAATATTTGCCGTCCGTTGGAGGGGTGGCATGACCCCACCACCGGGTACCGATAAGGACTGCCTGGATGAGAAAGGCAACAAGAACCAAGAGCAAAATAAACACCAAACACGAAGACTGCATTTATTATTAAGCCAAAATTTTTTTTTTCATTGGTGCAATCACTTTGACAAGAGTGAGAAGAAATTTTCCATATCATTTTATATTTTCTCTGATTCAGTAGACAAAATTTTGCGATTATCACTTCAAAATTGTAGTAGATGAGGTTGGGTGCCCTCGTTCCTCTTCTGATTCTCAGCCGACACACGGGCGGAACTTATGAACTGTGCCCCCACTCTTGTGTCGCCCTGGAACGACCACTTGGAGAGGCATGTTGGATGGAAGATAAACTCTACACTTTTGACACCTATGAGACCTTGAGGATTGATCAGGCGGCGCGGCGAACTGCCTTTCACCCTGATCTTACAGGAGATGCATCAGATCGATTTGGAAACTCTGAAGACTGGTATTATAGAAATGGGTCAACACCTTCTGACGGAACAGGTCCTGAAGGAGACCATACCTCAGGACAAGGCCACTACTTTGCCGTTGAAGGCTCTCATCCTCACGGCTTGGGTGAAGTTTGGATGGACTCACCCCTTATAATCTCCAACTGGCACCGTCAGGGATGTGAACTAACATTTTGGTTACATGCCAATGGAATTGCATCCCATCTTTGGGAAATGAACATTTATATTGTGCCTTGCGACGATACTTCTTCACCTCAGCTTTTATCAGTCGTAGGAGCACGTACTCATCCGGACCTTATCCCCTCAACCAAATGGAGACAGTGGAATCTGACCTTACCACAAAATATATCTCGAGCTTATTACATTCGATGGGCACCTGTTTATTATATCAGAGGCCAATGGGCGTCTGACTGGTCTATTGATGATGTCAGACTCACGAAAGCCTGCTTTCCCCCAACACCGTCTCCATCACCAAGTAGCTCGTCTTCTCCATCGCCTTCAGCTTCTCCATCACCAAGTAGCTCGTCCTCTCCATCGCCTTCAGCTTCTCCATCACCAAGTAGCTCGTCCTCTACATCCCCAAGTAGCTCGTCTTCTCCATCGCCTTCAGCTTCTCCATCACCAAGTAGCTCTTCTTCTCCATCGCCTTCAGCTTCTCCATCACCAAGTAGCTCTTCTTCTCCATCGCCTTCAGCTTCTCCATCACCAAGTAGCTCGTCTTCTACATCCCCAAGTAGCTCGTCTTCTCCATCGCCTTCAGCTTCTCCATCACCAAGTAGCCCGTCCTCTCCATCCCCGAGTAGCTCGTCTTCTCCATCGCCTTCATCTTCTCCATCACCAACTAGCTCGTCTTCTACATCCCCGAGTAGCTCGTCTTCTCCATCGCCTTCATCTTCTCCATCACCAACTAGCTCGTCTTCTACATCCCCGAGTAGCTCGTCTTCTCCGTCGCCTTCAGCTTCTCCATCACCAAGTAGCTCGTCTTCTCCATCGCCTTCAGCTTCTCCATCACCAAGTAGCTCGTCCTCTACATCGCCTTCAGCTTCTCCATCCCCAAGTAGCTCGACTTCTCCATCGCCTTCAGCTTCTCCATCACCAAGTAGCTCGTCTTCTCCATCACCAAGTAGCTCTCCACCTCCATCACCAAGTAGCTCGTCCTCTACATCACCTTCAGCTTCTCCATCACCAAGTAGCTCGTCTTCTACATCCCCAAGTAGCTCGTCTTCTCCGTCACCTTCATCTTTTCCGTCACCGAGTAGATCACCGTCACTTTCACCTACAGAGAGCAATAGCCGGTTACCTACCGACTCCCCTACCCTTTCCCCTTTACAGCGACTATTAGACCGTCCTGAAAGCTCAACTTCGCCACGGGGAGGAAGATCTGACTATGAATTTCCTTGGATTTGCGTAATTGGGTTTACACTGTTTTCATTCACTGTAATTGGAGGAATCGTTGTTTTACGTAGGCGCTACCGCCGAAACACTCGCCCAGGCCAAGTCCTGGTATAACAAATAAATTTTCCGTGCTCAGATTGAATTTATGTAGAAGGAAAATAGAATTATGAAACCACACCTCTTTTGTTAAAACATGTTAACCCTTGTTCAAGGGAAGTGGGAGATATCCCTTGATTTTTCGCAGCAACTCAGGTTGGTTTCCATTGGCAAACGTGAGGGAATTTCATGGAATCTCATCATAAAGCACCCAGAGATTGTATCGCCTAAAGACGAAAGAACCATCAAAGCGATTGAGAAAAAAATCGCCGACGGTTGCACCCTCAAGGTAGAAGATCTTGGGTGGGACAAGACATTGACATGCAAGGTCCGTTTGTCTGCCTTTATGGCTCTTCCTTTAAACCGTCGTTTTCACACAACCTTTATTGACAATTTAGAAGAGGGTAAAGCACCACCTTGTGAAGGGCGTCTCCCTTGGGATGGCTTGGAAGAAAGGCTACCCTTTGTCCTAGCGCCGTTTCAACGCGAAGGTGTTGCATGGATGGCCGCGCGTGAAGCGAGAGGTTCATCCATCACTTCGCCCATTTTTAGGGTGGCGCGTCTTCAAGCTGATGATGGTTACCCCGTCTACTTGTCGCATCCGAACCCTTCCGAGAGTATCCTTTGGAGGGGTTATCCTCAAGCACGCTCTGGAGGATTTCTTTGTGATGAACCTGGTCTTGGAAAGACGATTCAAATGGTTGCCCTCATGAACCTGACTGGTTTTCATTTTCGTGACACGCCTCCATGGGCAAAGGGCGCCTACGGGCCTTGGCTAAAACCGTCCATCTGCAGCGCACCTTGGTTGAGGCGGACCAAGGATAACACCTTTACAACATCTACCCACCCTTTCCCCTTGGCTACTCTGGATGCCGCCGCAGAAGTAGTGGCCCAATCTACTCCCCTGTGGACACGCTTTCCATGTCCTTGGTTTAACCCCGTCGCTCCTAAAGGAGGTACTCTTGTCATTTTTCCCACAACCTTGTCCTCTCAATGGGAAACTGAAATTCTTGACAAATCTGCAGATGATGGGATTGAAGTTCTCAATCTTTCCAAGGAGTCTTCATGGTCTCTGGATCGTCTTCTTGCTGCCGATGTAGTACTTGCGACTCACGGTATGCTTCGGGCCGAACGACGCCGCTCCGCCGAACGTGTTGCTTGGGGTGACACGTGGCGATGTGACAAATTGAACCGAATTCTCTACGAGGAACCTCATAAAGATTTATATCGCCTTGCGACCTATGACGTTGTCCAAATCTTGCCATGGGGAACTGAATTTGTAGTGGAGCGATTGGAAGATGGGGGCAAAGTCGTCTACGGGTGGCCATGGCACGCAGAGATGGAGGAGGTCACTGGGTTGGATGACATAGGGTTGCCTACGACAGCGGCAGGATTTTCTTTGAAGGACTATGACTGGATATGTCCCGGACAGTTGAAACTATGCGGGACTCAAAACTTGGTGGAAGAAGGAGCCAAACGATCCAGCCTGAAATGTGGAAGATGTGGGTCAAGGCCATCTTCAAGAGTTATGGGGGTGTTGAGTGCAATTGATCCCTCGCCCCTCTTTCGCGTATGGTGGAGACGCATAATCCTTGATGAATCTGACCGTCTCACCTCGATGCCTCAGACTCTCAACGATGTGAGCCTCTTGCAAAGTCATGTCTTATGGTGCTTGACTGGCACGCCCAACGGGACTGACCCAAGATTTGGGAGGAACTTTTTAGAGCAATTGTCATTGTTTTTTGTCGATAGAAGTCTTGACAAAGACGTAGGCCTCCACATTCAAGAATGGCGAGACCCGGCTTTTCAAGGAGACTTGGTTGACCTGTGGATGTTACGACGCACCAAGGATGAAGTTGACCACCAGCTCTCCCTTCCTCCCTTGGATTTTCATACCTTGAGTGTTGATCTTGAAGAAAACGATGGAAGAGAGTGGATTTTAGCGATGCATCGTGACATGGCTGCCTGCCGTTCCCAACGTTTTGGGAGATTGTGGCGGGTGTTGACCATCCAAGAAGGTCTTCAAGACGTGATTCTGGTTGACAATATGGAGCTTAACCTGGAGGGACCTGCCAAGGATTGTCCCGTATGTATGGATAAGATTGAAGGCGGTGCATGTGTAAGAACCCCGTGTGGCCACTTTTTCTGCAAGACTTGCATTTCGACATGGATGGTGCGCGCGCCAACTCTCAAGATTCCATGCCCGGCATGCCGTACCGTCCTCACCTCGAAAAATTTAAAATTGGCGCTTGAACCTGCCGTGGAACGTACCTTTAATCCGGGGAATCTTAGCAAACTACGCAGGATTCAAACCCTTCTTGCCTCCATCCCCGGCCATGAGCGAGTTGTCATTGCGACACGCTACCCTGAAGCGATGGCTACCCTTACACGCGTGTTGGATTGTCCGTCCCTCCACGCGAAAATGTCAAAGAACCAAAGGGAGGCAATTTTGGGTGGGGGATGGAAACGCTGCCTAGTGATTTCAGCCAATCTTCACGGGTTTGGCCTGAACCTCACCCAGGCAAACCACCTGATTATTGTGGATGAGCCTTCCAAGGCCCACTATCGGACACAACTGGTGGGTCGCCTCTACCGTATCGGCCAAGAACGCCATGTCCACATCTATCGTTTGGTCACCAAAGACACTCTGGAAGAATGGGCAGACACGGGTGCGGATTTAACAAAGGTCCTCGGAGCAAAATGGGGGAAATAAATATTATTATACAAGGCGAACATGGTGGGATGGCAAATCCCAAAGACGGTCCGAGTAAGGGTCTCCCAAGGCATTTGCCATAAAGAGACAGGTGTTTGGTTTTGTGGCAGACACCTTGCCCACATCGAGGTACACCGCCTTGCGCACATGGGTGTGACCAAATCCCCAAAATCGTGGAGAAAAAGAGAAATGGTCAAAGGTTGAGGAGAGGTCTGCATGAAAGAGAGGAGCAGATTCTGTAGTGTAGGCCCGGTGGTGGAGTTTTGGATGGTCCAACGGAGGGTGGTGAGTCAGGACAATATCCACACCGATTTCCGGGTCAGTCACCATGGAGTGAAGCCAGACCTTTTGATCTTCATGCAGGGCATGGCAGATGGATGGAGTAAATCCATCAATGGCCACATAATCGTTCATGTATGACCTAGACTCGACAGAGGCGTCAAGAGCAGGAGACCACAGGGTTGTACCTGCAACAACCGCTTTGCCTACCACAACAACGTCTTTTTGAAGAAAGGTGCAGCCAAACGATGAAACGATTTCACGGAGGCAATCGTCTGCTTCGTCAAAAAATGTGGTCGGATCTTCGTGACTGGCTAGGGGCTCGGTGACTTGACAGGTGTAGTAGTCGTGATTTCCCGGTACTACGAGGATGTGCTTAAAGGAGCCAAGTTCACTTGTCTGGCGTAAAAGTTGACAAAAGGAAGATTCTTCCAAATTTGTAGGAGTCCAATTCCCAAGATCTCCTGCCAAGGCCAATACCTTGGAAGAGGGATCATCCTTGACCAGTTTTCGAATAGTACGAAGTGGCCGTTCAAGTCCACATTCGGTATGTAGATCGGAAAGGAGGGTTAAGCCCTTGGGAGGCCGGACATCCTTCTCCACCATTCTTTTGAATATGATTCAAGTGGGCAAATCCTTCGGTTTTGTTCTATGGTCAAATCAATGCCAATTCTCGTTGGAAGTTTTTCAATAAAAGTCAACTCTTTACCACAAAGAGTTTTCCCTAAACATGCTCACCATTCTCAAAAAGACCATGACGGCTTTCCACCCTATGACGGTCTTGATCTGGGTGGAAGCCTTTTGGATTGCTACCACTGCCTTTTGGAAGGGATTTGGGGGGCATTTCCTACTTGGCACCTTGCTCCAAGCCGCCACCATGTCGACCGTTTTGCCCTTTATTGAAAGTTGGGCCATGGAGTTTGTCCGCCAGCGACCGTCCCTAGGGACACCACATTTGCATGAAGGAATAACGGTCAAAATTATCGCTGATTCATGGTCTTTGTGTCGCCATCTTTTGAAAACCGCAGTCATCTGGGCGATTTGGGATCCAGGCTTTAAGCTTATGGGGCAGTGGCAAGGTCCCTTCTACACGTGGAGTCAGACATGGGTGATTATCTTTTACTACACGTGTATTTGTGACTGGTTTTGTGATTATTACATGTACACCCGTTCATGTCGCCTGGCGCGGATGAAACCTAAGGATTACATGGTTATGCTTTGGCACCACGCCATTACCATTTTTCTTATGGGAGGATCGGCATCCCTGGGTTACTTTGCGATTGGCACCTCGGTCCTCTACCTCCACGAGTGGACGGACATTTTCATTTCCACAGTCAAGATTTTCAGGTCCACACGTTCACCCTACCTTGTCCTGGTGTTTGCCGTAAATCTCCTTATATGGTTCGGAGCACGAATCGTCTGGTTTATTCCTTCTCTTATTCTTCCGGCATGGTCGATTTGCTCCTCTCCGTTTATGTGTGTCATGGCGGGTTGCCTTTGTGGCCTGTGGTGCATGCACGTCTACTGGTTTGGCCTTATGACCTGGTTGGCCATTTCATTGACACGGGCATCTCCGTCTCAAGTGTCCAAGATGTATGACGGAGCTTCTTCTGGTTCCTCTTCGACACCATCCAGTAGTTAAATTTGGAACCCCTTTAAAAATATATCATCTTTCTTCTGCCAATCGCCAACCCACAATTTACCTATGCATCGGACAGTGCATCCCAATGGCAAAATTGAAATTGTATGTGACGGAGAACCCCTCAACGACATTCATCGAGGGGCATTGATTTGGTATGAAGGTAATGTCAAGATTGTTTATCGTGGTCGAATTCACCGAGGTGAACCTTTAGACAGAGGGGGTCGAGTTAAGGTAGAAGAAGGAAAAGACGATGTTTATTTGACTGTCGCTTCATCATGAGGTGAAGATAGATGCAAGACCTTACGTGGGGTGCGAAGCTTTGGTTTTCTGATTCCCACACCCCACACACCCAAAAGAGCCAAACCAAACGAGGCACCAATCATCCCCAAAAGGCCCATCCACTTGCTCAGGGTCAAGGTATGTGGCATGCCTGCATTGGATCGATAGGCCCAGGTGCCACAAACTTGGTAGAGGATCAAGTTGAGGAGGAGCCACATGATCAAGACCCCAATAAAAATCATAACTGCCTTTAGAGCAATGGAAGCGACGGATGCTCCGCCAACACCACGCTGGCGGTGAAGGATAAGCAAAAACAAAAGGATGGTGAGAAGTGGCCAAATGTAATGGGAAATTATGTCAAGGGTCCAAATCCCTGCCGAACGATTTCGCCGAAAGGCAAGAAGAATCGCACGGGCAATCATGACAAAAATGTTGAGGGAAATGACGGCACATCCAATCACGGCAAGCCAGTTACACGAGTGGGGCGAGGAAGACTGAATAAACAAGATGATGGCCATAAGCGCCATGCCTGAAATAAAGAGGTTCCAAATGGTCAATTGACGAATCGATTCCGTAGGGTGTTTCTTTTTGTTGCGTTCCACAAGACGGAGAAATACCGCCATGGTGGACACCAGGCAACCACCCAAAACGAGTGCCACAAGGGCACAAGTTTGGGATTTGGGAGTTGAACATGGACTTGACATTTATTATTTCATTCGGTTTAAAAGCTTGACCTCGCTTGAACTCGGACTCATCACCCGAACCACTTGAAGAAACCACCCGACGAGGGTACAAACTCTGTGGCTTGACCGGAGGGCTTTGCAGGGCAGTGGGACACGAGGGGAGGCGAGGATCGTGGTGGAAAGGAACCGGCAGCCGCATCTGCATACCGGGGGGAGGAAGCAAAGGGATTGTTGGTCTCTTCATTGGCTTCAAAGCGTCGATGGTGGAGGTCAACAAGTTTGTCACTAAAGGCTCTCCAATAATTTGCTCTCGATCCAATTGGACTACTACACCTTGGGGAGAGGGGTCCTGGCTCGCCTGGTGTGTGGGTTTCTTTTGTAAATGTTGTCTTTTCCTCCAAGGGGCACAAGGGTTCTGTAGATGACAGGGCAGTTGCCGGTTGCGAGGGCCACGCTGCTTTGGTGGATGAAGAGGTAGCGGCGGTCGCAGGTGGGGGAAGCGTGAGGGGAGAAGGTGGTCCACCGCCTATAACCATCGGCGCAAGAGGACCTGAAAGATTGGAAGAAATATCGATAATGTCGAGAGGGTCAAGGGGATCACTCATTGGAGACGGCAATGGAGAAGTAGAAATTTTACTCCGTTTCTTCTCGTGAGCCCGAGAGTCGGAAGAAGCTATAGAAGTTAATCCATCAGATTCCGAGTCCGAATAAGCAACTTCTTGGTCGCTAAAGCTTCCTGCCTCAAAATTCGCGGGCTGGCTTGGCTGGCCACCTGGAAGGTGAGGAGGTGTCCAAAAACAAAGACTCATGTTTATTAGAGTAAGAGACAAAAATGTCGTTCAAGGAAACATGAATGAAAAAAAAAATGAGTTTCCAAATTTTATTCAATGTCTTGATAAGGATGAAATCATGCAGTCTCGTTTGTCGTTTCATCCGTGATCTCCACTGGCTTGATGTCTTCGCCGGATGGCTCTGAAACGACTTTGGGGGTGGTGGAACCAACGGGGCTCGGTTCCTGGGGCGGAGAAGGAGGGGAGTCGTTGTACCGCTTGATGCTCCGGGTACGTGGGATAGTTGCCTCGTTTCCCTCTCCCCCGCTAGATCGATTGGCAGCCGCGGCTTGGAGCGAGGCACGGACTTGAGAGACACGTTCCTCGCCGGAGGGTTTGGGTGCCGAAGGAGGAGGGGCTTTACGTGTGATGCCAAATTTCACCCGGATAATTGTCGGGAGGCAATCCATGAACCTCAAGGCATGGACACAATCCGTAGTCCATTCGAAAAATTCAGATGTGGCCTGGGTGAGACGCCTTGCCTTGGAAGAGGTGTACTTGGAGTGGATGTAGCGCTCCGAGTCGGTAGTCGAGTAGAGGGAGTAAAATTTGTAGGCACAAAGCGATCCCACACCTATCGGGAGAAGACTCCACACATAGGAAAAGAGCAAGAACATGTAGTAGATGGATGAAAAGGAAAAGGTTGAGAGGGACGACAAAAATGACCACATGTTTATCCTTTCTCCACGATTTCACCCAACGGGCTTTGAACAAAGATGGATGCGTGGCCGAGAATTTTTTTCCACTCGTCTCGCTTGGACATGATGGAAGCAACTTCGGAAAGGTCCACGTCGGTCCAAGATGGTGGGGACGTTGGGGTTGGCGATGTGAATGAGTCCCCCAAGAGAGCTGACCATATCTTTAGGAGATGGACCGCGGAGAGGATCTTCCAAAACAAGACCACTTGGTCGATTGAGCCGGGACGGACATTGAATTTGAGACATACCTTTGCTGGCAATCGAAATTCAAACATCCACCCTTCAAAATCGTGTTCACCACAACGCGCTATGAGGTTTCCTACCAGACCAACAGATATTTTCAGGGCTCTTTGAATGATTTGAGACCAAAAAATCTTGGGGGTTTGATTGGACAAGAGGACCGCCCCCGAATGAAATTCACGAATAAGATGATTGCATTGGACAAAAAGAGCATGACGTTCTAAGTGATGGTCAGCTTTTGCGAGGCGAGACATTAGGTTTGGCCATGAAGGTGTAAAGGCGGGAGAGGGCTCCCCTTTTAAAGGAGGTCTTGTCCATACCATTTCACTTTATTATAGGGTGAGGGTCAGATGAACTGACACCTCACCCTAAGCGTTTCGGTCAAAATTGCAACAAATTACCGAGATTTTAACAGTGTTACTCAATTTTGAGGTGATGAGCACCTGCGGATTACCAGATCACGACGTAGTCGTGAGTGATTGAGTATCACGAAATCAATTCATTTGACCTCAACCCTAAAAGACTTGAATTACATAATTGTGCACATCCTTGATGGCTTGGTGTCGGGCACCAAGGGAGAAGGGTGGGTGGGCCGGCTGCGCGGAAGGGGTCCCAGGTTGATATCTTCTGGGTCCATATCTTTTACTTGTTTCAAGTGGTAGGCATCCCACTTGATTTCAAAGAGGCCTCGCGTGTAACGCCCCTTGACGAGGGAGCCACTTTTTCTTCCTTGAGGATAGGAACAAGAGGTGAAAGCGACATGCTTGTTAAAACGTTGTGTCATGCACTTGGCATGAAACGCATACCATTTACGCATAAAGGTCCAAGACTGCGGGCAACTACACACCAAGCAGTGGGATTTGTCGTCCGCAAATTGACAATCCACTCCATCACACAAAAGAGAAGAGGCCAAGACGAGCCGGGTCGAGGTGTTTCCCTTGGCAATCGCCTTGTCGACGCTAGTCGTAAAAACGGTAGCCAAGGCTTCTTTTTTTGCCTGGAGGCGTGACTTGGTGTCTTTCAAAACTTGATGGTGTAAGGTTTCCCGGTCTACAAAGGTCCACGACATGGAATTAAAAATGACGAGGACTCTGCGTTCATCCACCTTTTTGCCTCAATCTATTGGACTTGATTAAAATACAATGTCTGACGAGTCCCTCTGGAGGTTTGGGGACGAGCCACCCGGCCCGTGGGATGGTTGGGAGTTGGTCAAGGAAAAATTAATTGGGTCAGGTGCCTTTTCGGCGGTTTACTTGGTGAGGGATCAGACCTCGGGTGTGAAGATGGCCTTGAAAAAGATTGACAAGATGCATATTTTTAATGAGATGCGCAAGGCTCAGTTTCTTCGAGAAATCAAGATTCATCGCATCCTCAACCACCCATCAATTGTGAAGTTTATTGATTGTTTTGACACCAAGGATCATGTGTGTCTCTTGATGGAGTATTGCAACTCGGGAAGCTTGGAAGAATTTATTCAATCACGGCCGTCAGGATCGCCCGAGCATTTGGTGAGACGACTGATCCGTCAAGTTCTTGGTGCTGTTGAGTACATGCATGAACACCAAATTTTGCATCGTGACCTCAAACCATCCAACATTTTTATGCATGTGGATTCGCGGGACAAGGTTCAATTGAAGCTTGGAGACTTGGGGTTTTGTCTGATTGGTGAAGTCGAAGAATCCGACATGTTGTGTGGGACGCCCAATTACATGGCACCCGAAGTTATTTCGGATGGGCGTTACCTCATGGTGAGTGACATTTGGGCAGTAGGGGTCCTTCTTTACGTCTTGTTGGTTGGGCGCCCACCCTTTCAAGGCACTTCACGGGAAGTCACCATGAAAAATGTCATTTCAAGGCCAGTCATTCTTCCAAGCTTTGTGTCGGAGGAAGCCGCAGACCTATTGCGTTTATGTCTCGCCAAAGATGCTTCCTACCGATGTTCTGCCCGTGAGGCTCTCTCGCACGAGTTTTTCAAGGTTGGATCTTTACGATAAAAATCAAGAGTCGCGTTTCCCTCTTGCTTGGAGGACACGGATGAGCTTGGGTCCACGTGTCCGGGGAGACAACTTGATCCCGTAAACCTCGATAATGTGGTTGGTCATGTCCCGCATCCCCGTTACGGCTTCGACGATGGATGACTTGCCCGTCGAGATCCCAAGATCAAACAACATTCCAAGGGCCCCAGCATCTACATCCGCGTCGCCATCAATGGTAGAAAGAATGGCACAAATGGAGTCGCGTTCCCCCTTGGTGCAACGAAAGGACGTCAAGTAGATGCGCAACATTCCTACAAGAAATGAAGATGCGACAGTGTATTCTGGGTGACACCACGAATCCCAACGCCTGGCAAAAGTCAGAAGGAGCTCGGTGCTACTGCGCGACCCTTGGTGGCTGATAAAGGCCCATACAAGATCTTCAAAACTCCCCACAATTTGCTCTTGAATTTTTCCATACGCACCTTCTGCTTGCCACTGGTTTAATTGGTGGGAAATGGCTTCCACCTGCTTGGCAACCGTAGGGCGTGGTAGGGTGCGGGCGGAGGGGGGAAGCTCGAGAAACTCGCGACCAAGTTTGTAGTCTCTTGCCATGTTGACAATGTTTGCCTTGAAGAGGCACCAAAAGTACTCCACATCTCGGTCGGGTTTGTCGGTGTAGCGCAGAAACATGTAAGCGTCTTCGTTGGGGAGGGAGAGGTCCATCAAGGAATCGTCGGGCGTGGTCTCATGCGCTAGTGACGACATGGGGGTAAAAGGAGAATAAAGGGTTATTTGTGGGACAAACAAAATGATGAAATTCGAAAGAGAAGAGTAGAACATAAGTTTATAAATGACCCAAGGTAGAGAAATTGAAGGCGCACACCTTCCTCGACCTCAATGTCCTCTTCTCCGACTTCCACCTCTTCCCCAACATCCCGGTGGCTTTCTTCTGCCCAAGCCGACCTCACCAAGCACTTCAAGGTCAAGGTTGTCCTTGAAGGAACCAAGCTCCTCATCTCCCGTCTAGACAAGGATTACCACGAATGGGAAATCTGTGTCGATGGCTCAAACGTTTCGTCCATTCGGATTACTCAAGAGGCTTCTCTCAACTGTCCCAAGGCAGACCGCCTTCTACGATCTATTGATCCACTTCACTCGGCCGACGCCTCTACGATTGGCTGGGCTCACCTCTTCCTACCCAGATATTGAAGAATGAAGACAAATTTATTTTCTAAGGCTCTGCCTTGAAAACTGAATTTGTAATTCAAAGACAAATTTATTTTCTAAGGCTCTGCCTTGAAAACTGAATTTGTCATTCAAAGACAAATTTATTTTCTA
>Ga0180433_10000406_pt1 | contig 73639 bp, 54 predicted proteins | sample SS_ome_8_FD_132980 | JGI IMG/M metagenome (GOLD analysis project Ga0180433, IMG submission 132980) | Hypersaline lake sediment archaeal communities from the Salton Sea, California, USA - SS_1_D_1 metaG | ecosystem: Environmental > Aquatic > Non-marine Saline and Alkaline > Hypersaline >...
CCACCTGATCCCATGCCGAACTCAGTCGTGAAACCACTTAGCGCCGATGATAGTGTGGGGTTGCCCATGTGAAAGTAGGACATCACCAGGATTTTATTCCAAAGGGCGGTTACTCCGGTAACCGCCCTTTTTTTATGTCCCCTCTCCCCCCGAGCTTGCTTCGGAGCGAGGGGAATAAGTAATAATATGTTATAGTCTAGACATGTATTCATTAGGTATTTTACTACATGCAGCATACTCGCATTTTTAATCTTTTTCCGCCTAAGCAAGTTGTGATCTACGCGTGTGTTGGTGCAGTTGCAACCTGTGTGCATTTATCGCTTGTCTACTTATTCGTAGAAAACTTTGCGATGCATCCCTTGTTTGCGAATGTTTTTGCGTTCTTCACTGCCTTCAACGTTAGCTATTTAGGGCACCATAACTTTACGTTTGCGGGGCATATGGTAGATGTTAAAGAGGCTATGCGCCGATACGCCCTTGTTGCCATGGGTGGTTTTGTGTTGAATGAAAGTTTGTTTTATTATTTTTTACAAATTGAAAAGTTTCATTATCTTATTTCGTTACTTTGTGTTCTTATGATTGTGCCACCCATTACATTTTTGTTAAGCAAGTGTTGGGCTTTCTATCAACGGGAAGCAGTAACGTGAAAAAATCTCTCGTCCTTTGTGCTGACGACTTCGCGATTAGTGAACCGGTATCTGATGCCATTGTAAGGCTTGCAAATGAAAATCGTATTAGTGCGACGAGTTGTTTAACGAGTAGTCCGTTGTGGCCTAAACTCGCTGTTAATTTACATGTGCTTGATAGTATCGATGTCGGTTTACATCTCGAGCTCACAGAATACCAAGGTTACCGTTTACCGACACTTCTCATTCAGAGTTACTTACGTCGTTTGTCCGTTGACAGGTTGCTAGATATTATTCAAACGCAAGTTGATCACTTCACAGAGCATATGGGGCGCTTACCCGATTTTATTGATGGTCACCAACACGTCCATCAATTTCCACGCATACGCAACGCACTTCTTGTTGCTTATGCACGCAACTTTAGTCACAGCAAAAGCTATATCCGTTGTACAGCACCACAAGTTGCGGGTGGTTTGAAAGGAGAGTTGATAGCAAGACTAGGCGGTCATGCACTAAGGCGTCGCTTGCGCCATGCAAACATACCCCATAACCAAACGTTCGCAGGTGCTTATCACTTTAAAGCTGGCATTAATTACCGCAATTTGTTTAATCGAGTGTTGCAAGAGAGTCAAGATGGTGGACTTGTGATGTGTCACCCTGGTGTGCAACACGAAAATGATCCAATTGCTTCGATGCGAGGGCGTGAGTATAGCTACTTGATGAGTGACGATTTCATCGCAGACTGTGAACAACAACGTGTAACAATCTCACGCTTTAATACGAGCTACTAAAGCTAGACCTAAACGGCGATGCAAAATCCTCATCTTCCGAGCCAAGATCAGAACCAGAACCTGAGGAAAGCAATATTTTATCGCTGGTCTTACCAGAAGTACTTTCTGGTTTAGGTGATGCCGAGCGAGTTAATAAATTTATTAAAATTTCTTCGTCAGATGCAAAGTCATATGTTGGCGAGCGGGTTAGTTCACTGGGACTCTCTGATCGAAAAGATCCTCTGGATGTAGCGAGTCTAGCAAGGCCAACGTCTTTTTTCTCTTTGCCTTTATACTTTTCTTTCCCTTTGTTTTTACCCTTACCTTTAGTGTCAGTTTCATCAGACTTTAGTTCTGTTGTTACGTTTTCGAGCTTAATATCTAAAACGTCGAGTGCCGAGGCAAAACTCATGCTCGGATCATTACGAAGCTGTTCATTAATTTTATCTAGAATGTTTAACAATTTCTCAAAGTCATTGCGTTGCCAAGTTATAGACTTAGTTTGTCCGTCGAAATATTTTTTAACATTACAAGGCATTATTTGCGTAAGGAGTTGTATCTTTTCCTGGTAGTCATCGAAAATACTTAAAAAAGCGATTTGGTTCTCAGGCTCACCTACAACCTCTGGGATCTTAGGTTTCATAGTAACGGAGTGGGTTTTAATGTTTATGCTACAATGCCATAAGTTAAATTCACTATCGCCAAGTTCAAGGAGCTGATCGAAAAGGTTACTCCCCCGCCATATGATGTGGTCGTCATCATCTTGATCGAGTAAGCATCGCGGCATGTCAGCTGCTTCAGGGTGGGGTGTATCAGGGCGTGAGATCCCCGGGCGGATCGGTAAAGGTTGGTAGATAGTTGGTGAAGTTCGTCCAGTATTGGCGAGGACCTTCATCTCATGATGCGCGGCAGCTGCTAATTCACCACGTGTAAAAGAAGAGGTCTCAGCGATGCCACTAAACAACGCGAGAATACACTCTAAGGGTGCCTTGTAACGGATGATTATCAAACCCGAGGACTCACAGGTCGATTTATCAAACGTTATCGGAATATCTTGCAGTTCTACGTCGCTTATAATGGGATCAGCACCATGACTGATAGACTTGTAGTAGTCTGTTTGCATATACTCAAAATAATCTTCGATGCTTGGATATATTGTTACTTCGCCATCTCTGACAGTAATTTCCCAGTAATTCTGCATGCTACCGAGCGTCGCAATATGGTTAAAAATATGCCTAATATGCAGTTCATTTTTCACAGTGAGTACAGGCGCATCAACGAAAAGATCTGAAGCTGGAGCAGGTTTATTTTCATCGTGAGCTAAAGGATGGTGAGAAACTGTATCTAGAGAGAGCGTTTGACTCTCCTGCTCAACGAGTAGAGGTAGTATATATGTGAAATTACAGATATCACGAGCTTGAACGCGATAGATAGGGTAGAGGTGTTCAGAGTCATGTTCTCGAGATGTACAGATGCTTATTAATGGGTCACTAGTCTCAACCGAAGATTTCCTATGGTTCATTCTGAAATAATAAGGGGAGGCTTCATAACTCTTTGTGTCCACGATGTGTGGCCTTATCAATAGGCTATCATCATCGCAGAACTTAATAGTCCATGTGTTCTCTGAGCAGTATGCCCCACCATTCAATGGGTAAAGTTTGTTCATGTTTAGGGTGATATCGCTATGACTTGTCTCACCTTTATCGCGCATCATAATCTGATCCTCTTATAAACAGTACAGCCTTCTTTGTAAATTGGAACCGGTCATTCGCAGATTCCGGAAGTTCATTATATACCCATGACATGATGTTAGGAAGAGTTTCTTGTCTACTTATGAGATTTGTGATTTAATCGACTCCTGTATAGGTTTTAAAATCATACGGATAACATAAATAGGAAAACTGATGGCGTTGCCTTCTTACTTACAGGCTTACAAAGATAAGAGTCAGGAGACAATCTATCGACGTGAAGTTGCGAATGAGCTTATTGTTCTCCATGGCGAGATTCGACGCAAATTGTCAGAGCTTAGTTCATGTTGTGATAAAAACTTGCAGAATAAGCTAAAGCCTATACAAAGGACTTTCTGTGTTGACTTGAAAATCGAGAATGAAACCATAGCCGGTTTACAAAACCTCATAAAAGCCTGTGATGATTTTTACGATGAAATCGTGCTTTCAAATAGTTCAACGAAGGGCCAATTCTCAGACAAAGATATTCTTAAGTTGTTCGACCAAATTATTTATTTTATCAATCGAGTCAGCTATTTTATTTTTGGTAAGTCAGCGCTGTCTTATACCTTCTTTGGTAGTAGCTTCAGACAGCCCAAGCAAGGCAAAATGCTTAGAAATCTCGCGACCAAAATGTTTCTTTTTGAGAGAAAGCTTAGATCTCCCTCTGCTGTGATCAAAACATCAATTACAAGACCTCTCACCATCGAACTGCTCCCCTCAGACTTCAGTCAATCATCGAGTGAGTTCAAAATTCCATTACCTGAAACTGGTCCCATTTATAATGGTACTTAACTGGTTTGATCGCTTAACGAAACGGCAGGCGGATTACAAAACGTCACACATTTTTTTCCTCTGGTCTATGTTCCATCTCACGTTATGGACTGTGATGCCATGGTTAACACGAGCAAATCTTCCTTTTGATTCTGCAGAAGGCGTAGCGTGGGGGCAGCTTTGGCAATGGGGCTATGATAAGCATCCGCCGCTTGCACCGTGGTTGACTGCGTTTGCATATAATCTCGGTGGTGATGGTGCGATTTATTTACTAGCACAGCTAGCGATTATTGCGACATTTTTTGCGGTGTGGCGCTTGGGTTGTGAATGGATGTCAGAAAAACGAGCACTCATTGGCACAGTTTTACTCGAGGGCATTTACTATTATCACTTCGCATCACCTCAGTTCAATCCCAATGTGTTGATGTTACCGACATGGGCCTTTAGTTGTTGGTTATTTTACTTGGCACTTGATAAAGAAAAACTGGTGCATTGGTTTTTGTTGGGTTTTGTGTTTGGTTTGGCAATGTTAACCAAGTATCAGTCTGTTATTTTGTTACCACCGATGTTTGCCGTTTTACTCACAACCGAGAAGGGTCGTCGAGCGTTTTTTTCTCCCGGTCCGTATGTTGCACTAATCGTTGCAATACTTGTATTTTTACCGAATCTCTCGTGGCTTATACAACATGATTTTGTGCCGTTTACGTATACCAGTGCACGCTTAGCAAGCCATAACACAACCATCTCACCGGCCATGAGCCACTGGTATTTTCCACTACGTTTTTTTGTTGAGCAACTCGCCGCTGTGCTCGCTTTATTTTTACTCTTTATTCCATTGCGAGGTAGGTCTAGTTTTACATATCGTTACTCACCATTTGTTACGCGCTTTGTGACACTTATGACCTTTGGGCCACTTGTAACGAGTCTTCTGATTTCTGCGCTACTTGGTGTATGGTTACATGCATTGTGGGGTTTCCCTTATTTTTCCCTGCTAGGCTTATGGTTAGTGACGATGAGACGACCGCAATGTTCGGATAAACAAATCCGACATTTTACAACTACAGTTATTATACTTATGGTGCTAACTGTTACGATTCGTGGTTTTTTTCTTTACTACGGTCCCGCGTTACAAGGTAAGGTTAATGCGGCACACTACCCGGGTGAAGCAATCGCGAATGACTTTACGACGATGTGGGAGACGAAGTATCAAACTCCTCTGCACTATATCGCAGGTGATCATACAATCATGATTAATTTTGCTGCGTACTCGAAAGATAAACCTCAACCTTTTTTTGGTTGGGATAAAAAACGTAGTGCGTGGATCGATGAAACACGTATGCGTAAAGAAGGAGCGGTGTTTGTTTGGATGACAAATGTAAACGAACCTGTAACGCTCGATAAAAACATTTTAACGCGCTTTCCGCGACTCGAGCGACCCGTAATGCGTTGCTTCTCTTATAGAACGGGTACTAAGGCAAACATTAAACCGCTTTGTGTTGCTTACGCGTTTTTGCCGCCTGCATCATCTGCCTGAAATGAATCGTGATCAGCGATTAAGTATTTGGGCCGTTGTTTCACCTCGTTGAAAATACGCGCAATGTATTCGCCAAGAATTCCTATTGAGAGTAGTTGAATACCACCGAAAAAGATAATCGCAACGAGTATGCTCGCGTAACCAGGGATGTCAACGCCGTAAATAAGCGTTTTAATAATGATATACGTCGCGTAAGTGAAGGTGACGGCACAGATAAAAAAACCAATCAAACTCCAAATTCGTAGTGGTACATCTGAAAAACTAAATATGCCCGTTAGCGCGAGCTCGGTTAGATTCCGAAAACGCCAAGAGCTTTCGCCACCACTACGTTTAGGTGCTTTGAAAGGTACACCTATGCTTTTAAAACCAACCCAAGCGTAAATGCCTTTCATGAATCGCCAACGTTCTTCGCAATGGTTAATAGCATCGACGACTTTACGATCGAGTAAGCGAAAATCACCTGCGTTGGCAGGTATATCTACTTTAGTAAGCATGCGCATTAATCGATAGAAAAGACGAGTCATGCCACGGCGTAACTTACCTTCATGTTCACGGTTTGTTTGTACGCCGTAAACCATGTCATAACCTTCCCGCCATTTATCAATGAATGTTGGCAAGAGGTCGACCGGGTGTTGAAAATCGCAGTCGATGAGTATTGTGATATCACCTTTGGCATGATCAAGACCGGCCGTAAGCGCGATTTCTTTGCCAAAGTTGCGTGATAATTGCATGATCTGGCAGTTGGGCATCGCAAGTGCCTTTAGCTTTGCTACCGAATCATCCGTGCTGCCGTCGTCAACAAAGATGAGTTCGAAGGGTTGGCCAATTTGATTCATTTGTTCAGTCAGAGCTGCAATAAAGTCTGTGACTGTCTCTTGCTCATTGTGCATAGGGATGACACAAGATACATTAACCGCATGATTTTCAAGAGATTCTGTTCGACTTTGTTTAGACATATACTCTGACAGCTGGTTGGTAAATGAGTAAGTCAGTGTATAATGAGCCTCAGACGAGGTAAAGACTTAAGAAAGGCTTTAAAACGTCGAAAAATATGCTAAAATACCTAATGATATGTGAAAAAAAGCATATATTTCAATTGTGAGCAATGTTTGAGGATATGAACGTATGACATCAACCGCTTTACGCACAATAGACACAGCTTTACCGATAGGCAGTCTAGATGCTTACATAGCCCATGTGAATCAGATACCGCTTTTAACGGCTGATGAAGAGAAAGAGCTCTCAGAGCGCTTATTTTATCATGAGGATATTGAGGCCGCTAAACGTTTGGTTATGGCGCATCTTCGTTATGTTGTGCGCATAGCACGCGGTTATATGGGGTATGGTTTGCCGCTTGGCGATCTTATTCAAGAAGGTAATGCTGGGTTGATGAAGGCTGTTAAGCGTTTTGATCCAAATGTAGGTGTGCGTTTAGTCTCCTTCGCAGTACATTGGATTAAAGCTGAAATTCACGAGTTTATTCTTAAAAACTGGCGCATTGTGAAGGTTGCCACAACCAAAGCGCAGCGTAAATTATTCTTCAATTTACGTAGTATGAAAAAACGTTTGGGTTGGGCGAATCGTGAAGAAGTCGCCGAAGTGGCTGAAGATTTGGGCGTAACGCCAGAACAAGTCGTTGCTATGGAGCAACGCTTGCAAGCCGTTGATATGGCATATGATGCTCCAGCTCAGCAACAAGATGATGCGACCTATCTTGCACCAGCGAACTATCTTGAAGATAAGTCTAGTGATCCTGCTCACATCCTCGAGATGCAAGATAGTATGAGCCATCACCAAGAGGCATTAATGGTTGCACTGAAAACACTGGATGAGCGTAGTCTCGATATCATTAAAGCGCGTTGGTTTGCTGAGAAAAAGGCGACGTTACACGACTTGGCGGCTAAATACGGTGTTTCAGCCGAACGTATACGCCAACTTGAGCAAAACGCCATGAAAAAATTAAGAAAATCAATGAGTTAGCAGCATCTTAGCCTTGCTTTTTGTGCGTCTAATCCGTTTCTTACGGATATCTCTTCTAGCTTTTTTTTGTCCTTGATTGAATGTGGCTCGAAACATAGTATCGAGTACATGTTTTGACAAATCTCCATAAAAAACAATGCATTAACAATATCTCGGGGAGTTGTTTCCCTTGCTTTTTGTTGCTGATTATGGTATTGTAGGCCTATCTGTTCGAAAAGTTTATAAATAATGATTGCCGCGTAATAATACAAAAATTTCCCTGTTTAAGGCGTATTATTTGAAGCAGGTGAGCAAATCCTTGTAACGTGAAGCGTGATGGAATAGATAAAAAAAGTGATTAATGGAAAAAGGGTCATTGCAACTTAAGAAGCCAAACTAAAAACTATAAATCTAAGGCGTGATTGCAAAACCCTAAGCAAATAAGGGGTGCGTATGGCTAGTCAAAAGCCACAGTATTATGACCGAGTCGGACATACGATTCAGGACCTTTTTCCTTCCATTGGGGAAGGAGTCGCTCCTCGTAAACGTTTTTGGAATCGCTCGAACACTGACAAACCCACCCACCGTTTTTTCCAAGCATTAAAACAAATTCAAAGACCTGATGGTGCAAACCTTTTTGATCAAAAATTTCCGCTCAATGATCAAGCTATAAATGTTATTTTTGGTGAATTTGATAAGACTCGGCTTGCCGCAGCTAAAGCAGGATTAAGTCTTAAGAGTCCAACAGATGAGCTATTCTCTGTTATTGAACTGTACCACGAACTATTGGTCGATGTGATCAGTGTTGAGGCACCTGATGATGTTTCCCAACAACAAAAAGATGCGATTAACAAAGATGTCGTTTCTGATATTTTAATGTTGGGTAAAGGTGCGGTTAGATATTTTTCTGGCATGTACGCTGAGTCAGAAGTTATAAAACTTGATGATTATCGCGCGTTTGAAAATCTAATAAGTGAACTTGAACGTTATACAAAAGCTCGCAGTAAACTGATCTACCGTGTAGACAAAGAAGCAGCTACTTCCTATAAGAAATGGCTTCGATTACAAGTAGAAGATATAAAGCGAAAAACGATTGACGATGGTCATCGCATTTTTAAACGAGGCTTGTATCAAATACAAAACTCGCGCGCGCGTACTGAGGCACTCACAGAATTACGTCAAGCCTTACGATTACACCGTAAATTTATCGATGAGAAAACGTTAAAACGTCGACTCAAAAAAGGCGAAGAAACCGTTATAGGTGAGGGACACCTTGAGAAAATTCGTGATCTTTCTCGCACGCTACTAACCATAGACATAGAAGATTCTATTGAGCGCAGCCAAGCTGTAAAAGCTGGCAATATTGTGGTGTTACAACATGACAATCAGCTAAATTCATTTGTCAAACAGGTAGAACATATTCGCGAGCAGCTTTACAAGTCTGACTTGGACATGAAAACTTCTCACTGTTTGAGAGTCGAGCCTGTTGGCGATGATACGGGTGGCGAATATGATTTTGCTTATGTTAAGTTTGGTGAGTCTGTAGGAATAGTTAAAGGTAAAGATGCGGCCAGTGAGAGTGAAAACCTAGAAGGTAAGTTACTTGCCAGTGAAGTGGGTCGTTTGGAGCGAGAAGTCGCTGATAACTTACTTATGGCAGTTGATGCTGTTTTCTGGATTGAAGAACTCCGTGACGGCGAACCTAACAAGTATACGTTTAACCTCAGTCCTAAAGCGTTAGTCCATGCCGAAAAAAACATAAAGCGCGCTGAGAGTTTTATTCAGTCGTTTATGGCGAGCGATCCTCACCACGAAGACTATAGCAGGCAGATAACTGAAAAGCGTCAAATGTTATATAAAATGACGCTACTCTATACGGCGAAAGATTATAAGCAGGGTGGTTTTAAGCGTTTTACCCGAGGACTTGCTTATTCTGTGCGTAGGATCCCGCTTGTTGGTGTCTTGTTGCAATATGTGGGGCTATTTACGGTTTCACCTCTTTTGTATCTGAGTAAAAAACTTCTTCTGGATTTTCCTTCTTATCTAGTTGGGAAATTTGTATCAGAAGAGAGAAAAGTTAAGATTGATGATTTTCGTCATACCATACCCACATGGCATTTAAGCCGATTGTTTTTTGGTAAATTTCGCCATTTAGAAGTATATAAAGACTTGCGTAGACTACGCATGTCGCGTGCTCATCATTATTTCTCCAGCACTTATGACAACATTGAGGCGCAAATTGCTGAGCGCTATGCGCCAATATTTATGAGCGACACGGAAGATAAGCCTAAGGCACTGCGTGATGCAAATGAGTGGTTAAATTATCTCATCGATGGACCCACAGCTAAGGATCCATTTGAAAAATGTCGCGATGCTGCAGATGTCTTCGATTTCAGTTCTAGATTGCGACATTACCCTAGTGCGTTGAAGCAACTACCCGCTGAGGAAAACGATAAAATACGTGAGCGTATCCTTAAAAGTTACGAGCCCCGTGATCTTCAGCAAGAGCTCAAAGATAGCCTTAGTGGTTTTCAAGCACTCTTCAATAAAACAAGCTTCCAAGATTTTTGGTATGGTCGAGTCAAGCAATATAATTGGCGTGGAATATGGTATGGAAACTTCAAGCGCCACAATTGGTACAAAACACTTAAGTTACATCAAAAATTACTTGCTAAAGATAAAGTCATTGCTGCATTTATCGAATATGAGGTCGCCAGATTTGACTCAAGGAACTTCACCGTAGAAGGTTCTTTAAGCGGCTCAAAACCAAGTCCTGATCCAACACTTCGCAATGATAGTACATTAACGACTGATGAAGATTATGACCGTCTTATCGAACTTAGAGGACTCTCGTTCCAAAGAGAGCGTCGTATTCCAATTATGCCAATTGATCTCGATTCTGCGTTCATCGATATTCCTAGCCTTAGTAGTAAAACCCTAGATGAGGTTGATGCAGATTTAGCAAAAGTAAAATATCAAATGCAGCACGCGAGATACTCGACGGACACAGCGAAGTTATTTTTTACACTTGATTTTGTTAAGCGCCATCCTGCTAAAGCATGGTTTCATTATAAGAAGAGCAAATGGCCGTTTTTTAGTATTAGTGAAGCGTTTGATGAAGAAGCTTTCAGTCTGCTTATGGCATTTAAGTCTTATGGTTTAGATTGCATCGAAGAATCGCCAGAAGCAGCACCTGTTGATTACCTCGACAACATCATTGGACATGTTGAGTTAGCAGTAAAAAATGCACAAAGACTCTTTGATGATGGCCATAGAGAGTTAGACGTATTTAATGCCGGTTTGCGTGCTTTTTATCAAAAATCTTTTGAGCATCTCTCTGTACTCGAAGGCATGGGCTACAGAAAAACCGCGCCAAGTGCTATGCATGAGATTGAAAAAGGGATCAACAGTTGGATTGAAGTAAGAGATCTTGGTGTGGTCACCTTTGATGATTACCGTACCGAAGCCCTGTCGGCAGAAGAAGGGCCCGAAAGCTTAACACCGTTTGAAAGACATCACGATGAAGTTGCTTACAAGCCTACGATCAACTTATACAAAGCCATGATCGCCGAAGAACAAGAGCAACAATTAAATGGTCTCTTAACACGTATGACAAACGGCCTTGATAAGTTTTTTAAATATGTCTTCCGTGGACTTATAAAAATTGAACTCAAACTGGAAGGTGAAGATTCAGACGCGCGTGATGAATATCTTATTGCCCATAACAAGCGTCCGCTCGCGAGTTACCCTGCACTCCAACGTTTTCGCCAGCGTATCGCAGAGCACCGTGTGACGGGCCATAAGAAATATACTGTGTATCGTAATGACCATCACCGCTTATTTCATGGTGATGAAATTACGGTGACCGCTAATCATATGGTTGAGTTGCGTGAAGAAATTGAATATCTTCTTCGCTACAAGACAGTAAGAGAAGATGTGCCAAAGCACTGGCGTAAACATCTCAATTTTCTCAAATCACCTGAAGAGCTAGCAGACATTTATTCCCTGCCTGGCGATTATGAAGCGTGTTTGGATCGAGCGATTAAAGAAGAAGTTGATGCAACCATTGAAGCAATGCTCGCCTTGCGTAAGCCCGTTAAGCCTGATTATGAAAAGCGTGAGCGCAGACGCATAAAAGGTGTCGCTGACAAAACAGCTGTATTTGCAACTATCAACATAAGCCTTAGTGAAGCGCTTCTTGCGAGTTACTTTTTTGGTCTTTTCTTAAATGCAATGGCCATAGGTTTAACTATCATATTTCTCCCTGCTATGTTAGTGGCTGTAGCGCTATACTATCCAAGATCTAAGAAAGTAAACCGTACATGGTTTTTTGGTACGCTTTTTAAAGATGAAGATGGTCGGGAGATACCAAATACGAAGAAAATGATATCGTTGGGTGGTTTGCTCTTCAATGCGGGGGCAGGTTTTACGTCAGGTGTCTCGACTGGATTTACTGCGGTAAAAGCGTTGACCGCGGCACATGGCCTATTTGTCAGTCTGTTCTCTACAGTTATTATTAAATACGCTATTGGTACTGTTCTAGGTGCGCTACTCGTAGGACATCCTGCTCTTGCCTCGACTATCGTTGGCGGTCTTCTCGTCGGTTTTGGATTCATATCTCTTACATCACCTGTGATACCAGCTCTAGTGTTGACTACTACTATTATCACTTTCTCCGTATTAATAGCTATTGCCACAGCTGTCATTTTTACTCAGAACTTTAATTATAGTTGGTTAGATTTCTTAAAACATAATCGAATGACCAAAATTAAAAATTACTTAAGTGAAAATTATTTGATGCGTGGCTGGCATCACGCAACGTACTACGAAAGAACAGTACACGTGATTAAATGTGTGATCTTAACGCTTAGTTTGGCAACGGGTGGTGTATTCCTCGCGGTTATGGCGCTTATCATCGCAGGTGCCGTTAAGACTTCATTTGGTATTAAACTTTTCGAAAATATTATGGCTCTTCAGCCACAAGTAGCGACGGGGCTCGCCTGGTCTATTATGTTTGTTATAACAGGCTTGAACTTTTTTATCTTTTATCTCGAAAGCTGTACCGCGTTTGCTTCTATGGCAACGAAGTTTGCTTTTTCAATGATCGAGATGGCCTGGCATAACGTTGTGCGCCCAGTAGGCACACTTGTGATCTCGCCTATAACAGCTATCAAGGGCATTTATAAATTCTTTAAAAATGATTTTGTTGATGATAAAGGTACGACGTACCGCCAACAGTTACAGATTACTCGAGAAGAGCAATTAGTTAATTTAGTCCAACACGCCTGGAAAGCAATAGATGCAGCACGACAAGGTTATAATAAACCTCATCGAGGTTTAGATTTTGTTGCTTCTTTCTTTAAGCGAAGTGTCTTGTTTGTAGCAGTTGCTGTGAATGCTATGCAGGGTGCTGGTTTTAACACGAAGTTTGCGTTAAATGTTGTGCAAACGATAGGTTACCCAGCCAGCGTGAGTACACCATTGTCGCGTGGTGTGATGATGAGTAAGTCAGCATTTTTGAATGCGGGAGCTGTTGCTAACATGACAGCATCTTCGGCTGCTGTGTCGTCTTTGGCAGTAAGTACAGAAGTTTTAAATACTGCAAATACATGGTTGCTTGATGAGCGGCTCGCAGTTCACAAAGAGACACAAGAAGTGATGAAGATAAGGGCTTATCACTTCAAAGAACGATTTGGTGTGGTTGATACGCCAGAAACATACTCGACTGTACATGAGCCACTGTTAGCTGAGAGTACGTCGAGGGAGCTTTTACATAAATCGTTACTATTCGAGCAGGCTGGTGTGACATCAACGTTTACTCGGACAAAATACACCGCCACTCTGTCAAAAGAAACACCACGTCAGTATACATTCAAGATAGTTAGGAACGCACTGAGAGACGAGCGTCATTATGAAACGTTAGACATAAATCGTTGTGTAGAAATATTCATGCAGTATGTGCATAAAGAGTATGGTCAGTGTGGTGAGCATTTTATAATAGTTGATGATGCAATCGAGTTCACTGTCCATGAGAATACTAACAAAACTGAAAATACCATCGATATTGCTATACCGATACAACGTTCTGATGACTCTATAGAACTCATGTGTGTGCGTATTCATCCAGATAAGAAAGGTTACCGTGTTGATCTTCGTGAAGCGATGCCTGAGGATTTTGAAGTGATGCGTAATGATCCGGCAAATAATGAGTCAGTGTCTCTCTCGATAGCGAAAGGGCTAGTTGCTGAGGGTACGAAGCGTCGTCGTCGTTTCACTAAACCCTATGCAAATTTTTCTAGAGTTAAAAGTGCAGTGGCTAATAACCTCGTATGGCGGAGTAAAACTATTAAAGACTATGTTATTTTACCTGCCAATTTTGGCCGAGTAGGTATGGCTGAAGAAGCTCCATCGGAAGATGTCTCAGTTGTGAATAAAACGTATTCAAGGCATAGTTATGGGTTTCCTGTTGATGATTTAAGTCCTACGGCGTTTGATAGATTTCTTCGTGATTGCACATCGTTTTTACGTATGTTGCGAAATTTTTTCAAGCGCTTGCGTACACCTGAAGAAACAGATTTAAACAAGTACGCGGGTGATGCATCCCGCTCGACAAAGAAAGCTATTGTTAAACTTTGGCCTACGCTAGGAAATGATGCTCAGACAGCAGATACAATCGATTTTCTACCAGAGACTCTCGTCGAGCGTGTTAAAGGTCAGTCGATGCATTTACATACCGTGTTAATGGAAGATGGTGATATTTACGTATGTGTCGAGCGTCGTCAAGGGATCTCTGATGAGTCACGTAAGCAGGAACGTGTTGCATATGAAAAATTGAATTTGAGCCAAATAGCTAAGGCCTTTTTTAAGTCACGTTACGAAGATATTTTAGATGTACAAGGGGGGAGTGTTGGTGATTTGGACGGTGTGATCAACTATAAAAACGTTCGTAGAATAAAAACGACGAATAAAGCTGGTGATGTTGTTTTCATTGTTGAGTTTGAATTGGCTAATAAATCCTTTGCCTTGAACCTAACTCCGCTGGGTAATCACATACATTATAGTATTCAAGCTACCATTGGCGAGGCTTGCGAAAGTTTCGAACCGATTTCTGCTGTAACGATTGGTGATCTTGTCGATGCGGAGCATATCTTGGCCAAACAAGATGAAACAAGTTTGAGTTACCTTGCGGACAATACCGATGAGCCTCAAGAGTGCAGAACATTACAAATGAAACTTGAAGACAATACCAAACCGCTAGATTTAAGTCTTGTTGAAGAGCAACGGGCTAGATTAGGTTTGCTCGTTGCTGAGGAAGAAGACTCGGTTGATAAAGCTAAAGAGCCTGTTATTGAGACAGCGTATGAGAAGCCTGTAACACGTCACAGAGCTAGAGTTAGTAACACGCTTCAATATGTTGGCATGTTTGCCACTTCTGCGAATGATGCGAAAAAGCCACAAGTCGATCTAGATATCGAAGGCGAATTACAAGCGGCAGCTTTAAGCTTTCCTGTCACGAACAACTAGGCTTGCTCTAAGAGACAATAACGTCCCACGAAATACCACGTCGTTGCAACATGGTGCGTAAACTTTCAATGGCTTGTAATTGTATTTGGCGCACACGTTCGCGAGTGACACCTAAGTCTTGACCGACTTGTTCTAACGTTGCCTTTTCTTCACCAAACAAACCAAAGCGTTTGGTGATGACAACTCGACTTTGTTCGGGTAACTGTTTAATGCAGCGATCAACTTGGCGTTGGATGTGATCACGATTTAGTGCATCGACGGGGTTTATAGCGTGTTCATCAGGGCAACCATCAATGAGAGTTTTTGCCTCTTGCCCATTCGTTGGTAAGTCGCTCGAAATGACATCATCGGTTAATTCCCACATACGAATAACGTCTTCGACAGGTTTATCGATATAATCGGCGATTTCTTCCGCACTAGGTTTATGATCAAGTTGTTGCATAAGCCTATTGGCAGCGCGCAGATAAATATTTAACTCTTTAATGACGTGAATGGGAATTCGAATCGTGCGTGCCTGATTCATGATGGCGCGCTCTATCGTTTGGCGTATCCACCACGTCGCGTAAGTTGAGAAACGAAAACCACGCTCGGGATCGAATTTTTCAACAGCATGCATCAAACCAAGATTGCCTTCCTCAATTAAGTCTAAGAAAGCAAGCCCACGATGCACATATCTTCTCGCTATCTTAACCACTAAGCGCAGGTTACTCTCAATCATTTTTGCGCGCGCACTTTCGTCGCCCTTGTGCGCTCGACGCGTATACATGATTTCCTCTGCGTGGGTTAGTAGCGGTGAGAAACCGATTTCACTCAAGTAAAGTTGTGTGGCATCGGTGCTGTTGCCGTAGTTGACAGTATTCTTTTGGTGCTCATCACTGCTGTTGCTCTTTTGAGTTATTTGATTGAGGTAGCGAACGGATTCTTTAATATCACTATCCGTTATGTGCTCGTTGTCTTGTCCTAAATCACTCATTTAACCACTCCCGAGATTAGTGCGTCTCGGGCGGTTAGGAATTACCCGGGGACGCGTTTAGGCAAATACTTAAGCGGGTTCACAGGGTGACCGCGCTTGCGCATCTCGAAATGCAGCATTGCCTGACCTCGCTTTGTTAGACTCATTTCAGCTATTTTTTCTCCCGTGGATATGTGGTCTTTTTCAAAGACCAGTCGTTTATTCAAATTCGCGTAGGCCGTAAGCCAGTTTTGACTGTGTTTGATGATGATAAGTTCCCCATAGCCAGGTAATCCATGGCCACTATAGACAACGGTACCCCCCTGGCTCGCACGGACTGTTTTGTCATTTTTGCCTGTAATATCAATGCCTTTGCGTTGTTGCCATGGGGCGAAACGGTTGACGACCTGGCCATTGAGAGGCCAGCGCCAACGCCCTAGAGACGGCTCTGAGGCCTTTGTGATGTGGATTTGGGAGCGAGGTGGGGTATGAGCTGCCTTCGTAGGTCGCCAGTGTGAGCGGGCTTTATTGTGAGCTTGACGCTTTTTATCAACTTTACGTTTTTTAGCTGCAAGATATCGACTTTTAGCCGTTAGATTACGTCTTTTATCGACATTTCGCTTATTTGAGGCCCTATGCCATGGGTTCAAGCGTAGTCGTTGACCTATCTTGAGTGTATAAGGCGGTTTTAAGTGGTTGATTTTTATTAAGCTATCAACATCTCGGTCGTGTAGCAGGGCGATGGCATAGAGATTATCGCCGGGGCGGACGATAGCAATGTGTGGTTTTTGACTGAATGCATGGGCTTGGGTGACCGGTGCCCTGTGTATTGACCCACTACATTGAATAAGGCAAGGCACAAGGCATATCAGCATGCAGAGTTTTTTAGATGACATCATTACCACAAAATCCAGAAAACAACGACACAGGCTATGATGATCCACCCAAGCCTATCGACACTATCTTTTAAGAAACGGTCGATGTGTTCACCACCAAAATACAGCCCAGCAGCAACGAGGTAGAAGCGCGCAGCGCGGCCAACAATCGACGCAATCATAAAGGGTAGCAGTGCCATATGCATAAGGCCGGCACTGATCGTGAATAATTTATAGGGAATTGGGGTGAATCCCGCGAGTAGCACGATCCAAAAGCCATATTCTACGAACCAAGTTTGCACGGTTGTGAGCATGTCGCCGTGGCCCATGGCAATGAAATAGGGTTCGACAAACGGGTAGGCGAGCATGCCAAGCGTATAGCCGAGAAGTCCACCGAGGATTGAAAATGCTGTGCAAACTGCAGCATAACGCCACGCATTATTAGGTTTTGCAATCGCCATTGGGATCAGCATCACATCGGGTGGAATTGGGAAAACAGACGATTCAGCAAAACTCACCCCAGCTAGGTAATAGGGTGCGTGTCGGTGTTGCGACCAGGCGATGACCTTATTATACAGATTAGAAAATAGTGTGCGCATGTGCGCTATTCCTTAATCTTCGAGTATTTTGGCTATTTCATCGATCATTTTATAGTGCGTCAAATCGACATGAAGTGGTGTTATGGTAACCTTTTTCTCGCTGAGCGCATAGAAGTCTGTACCAGGCCCAGCATCTTGTTCGGCGCCTGGAGGGCCAATCCAGTAGATATCGCGCCCGCGGGGATCGATTTGTTTGATGGTTGGTTCTGAGCGATGGCGCGTGCCGAGGCGGGTGATGTCGATACCGCGGTATTCATCGTAGTTACAATCAGGAATATTCACATTTAACAGGGTATCTCTTGGCAAGGTGCAGTCGATGATATGGCGGACGATGTTTTGCGCGATGCGCGCGGCATCTGTATAGCGACTTGCGGGACGCCCTTGCAGAGAAAAAGCTATCGATGGCACACCAAAAAAGCGCCCCTCGATGGCGGCGGCAACCGTACCTGAATAAAGCACATCATCACCAAGATTGGTACCGTCGTTGATTCCCGAGACGACCAAATCAGGTATGGGATCGAGCAGACCGCTCATCGCGAGATGGACACAATCAGTAGGTGTACCCTCGACATAGATGTGGTTGGGTTTTAGCTCGCGTAATTGTAAGGGGGCCGAAAGCGTTAGCGAATTACTCGCACCACTACGATTACGATCGGGAGCGACCACCACGATCTCACCGAGATCAGTCATGGCTTCGGCTAGTGCCTGAATACCGGGTGCGTTAATGCCATCATCGTTCGTTATCAAAATTCGCATCACTCACCTCAAGTATCGATTATGGGATATAACATAATAAGAAAGGATTATGCCAAGTTTGGACGCAAGAAACCAGTTCTTCTTCTCTCCATCTTCTCTGTATGGGGGGAATGGGTTAGGGCACAGGAGTAATTAGAGAAAAAAAGCATAAAATTGCCGAAATTTCTAGTCTAAATTGTTTCCGAGAAGCAAAACAGTGTTGTACTTATTTGCTTGATTATGTTATGATTAAGGTTCGCGTTTCATATAGAAGGCCAAAAAATCGGTAACGTGAAGGTACTGATTAAGCCACAAGGGGGAAAGGCATATGGCAAAGAAAACAGTACAGCACTATCTCGCAGAATCGGTGTGGTTTAGCCGCTCGCACAAAGGACTGAAGAGTGATCCAATCGCAACAATTCGTTACGATTTATCGGTGACAATTAATTCGCTATTGCCTTCTTTCTTAAGAAACGAAGAACGATTCGCTTGTGAGCGAGCTGTTTTAGCATCAAGTAGGGTGCTTACTAGACTAGGTAAAGGTGGTGTCAAAAGTCAAAAACTTCAAGCCTTACATAAAACGGCACACACAGATGATTCTACAACCAATCCAACTCCCCAAACAATTGTTAATTCAATAGAAAAAGGTCTCGATTATTTTATCACAGCATACGCTCACATCATAGATGCAAGGGAAAGTGATTCACCCGACGATTTTGCACGTAACTACTCTCAACTCAGTCGCCAGTCCAAGGTTATTCTTGACTTCTTCGAAGCGGTTAAAAAGTCTGGTTATAACGCAGATGCAGAATCACGAGAGGAAGGCGCCGAACCGATCAAGAATTTCGATGCATGGTGCGAAGAAAAACGCAAACAGTTAAAAGACCAACTACGCCTACAAGCTCAACCCATATTCCATGAGTTTCTTATGAACGTCGATACGCGTGAAAACATCGATAGGTTACACAAGGTCGTGCGTCGTCATTACGATGCGGTGGGTGACAGAGAAGTTGTGCAGGCTACGTTGACCAAAGACCTCAAGATATTATGTGAAGAGATGCACAAGGTTTATGCAGATCCGCAGGGCCGCGTAGTCGATAGCAGAAAGCTAAACGCACTCGAGGCGAAGCTTAAAAAGATTGAAGACGATTTTAAATACTACAACATTAAAAAAGAAGATGCTTGCCTTAGGGCGATGGACGATGGAGGCGAGCGAAAGTTCCATGAAGTGCAGTACGAGGTCCCACGTGGCGGCGATCCTGATGATCCTAATGCTGCGCATGGTTGGCCTGTAAACGATGTTGGCGGGCCAGGCTACGTTGATACAACATCTCTATTCGCAAGATTGTGTGAAGTACGTGGCCACATGGCGCGTCTGCGCTTAAAAGCTGCAACACATGCGCTTTTCAATGAAGAAGATAAATTAGATGTGACACCTAAACGTATTGCCATGGCGAGGTACCACCTTGCTGAGGCCGATAGATACATTCAACATTATTTCGATGACCACCCCGATAGAGAGCATTTCTATAAAGCGGTGGGTAAGAAGCAAGCGTTCATCGATTGTGTCGATAAACAATTCTACACAATACAGCGTGCTGCCCAGCGTAAAGTACCGTTGTGGCGATTGATTGCATCAAAGCTACCGTTTATTAAACGTTATGTTGCAAGAAACACGAGTAACTTGCCTAAGTGGCGTTACTGGTTAGCGCGTATTCCTTACGTGAAATTTATTGCCGTGATTCCTCAGATGTTGTGGGCTGCTGTGCGTGCCGTTGTTTTCCAAGGTGGTTCTTGGCTTGTTGGTAAAGTCGGCCGCGGACTTGGGTGGGTCTTAGGTGAGGCTTATCGAATTACGGGCTTGCATTTTGTTGTCCATAAAATCATGGATGCGTTACCAGGGAACATTCGTCTTAGATTTGAAGCGATAGGCGACTTTATCAATGCAGAGCGCTTTGAAAATTGGTTACAAGATTTTCGTAACTATACATTGCCTACTTGGGAGTTTAGTCGTCTCGGGAGTAACCGTCACGTTATTGCTGTCCAAGATATGTATGATGTGATGGATGTGACGGATGAATTGAACCGTCTTGGTTTGCAGGATGTTGAAGCGTTAGCCGGTGTTGAGGATGGTACCTACATCGATGTGCTCTATCATGAATTGCAAAAAGCTGCTCATTTTGACGCAGCTGAGCTTGGTGAGCGTCACGGTGTTGTGCTTCGTCCGTTTGTAGCATTGGTCGCTGGTATTAAACAAGCACTTCGTAAAGCGCCTGAAGGCGCGAGCGTAGTAGGCGATCGCGAGATCAAGATTGACGAAGAGGCTTTTGTCCGCGCAACTAATCTTGCCTTTGATAAAGCTAAACGTGTCGTTGAAGACGCACGTTACTTACGCGCGGGTAGAACGCTTAAAGAAGAGAAGGCGAGTAATCGTTTCAAACAGTTTTTCTTTTTTAACTTCCGTCGCCATAACGATCGTGATGAACGTAAGTTGTTGCGTGCCCAAGACGCACTCGACGATAAGCTCCAAAAGACAGAACAAGTCGAGATGCGAACGACTCTTGGGAATATTGAAGTTGGTATTACAAGATACGAGGTAAAACCAAACACACGGATAGAAGTACCATACGTCGAGCGTGATGAAAGTCTTTTTGATACTGGCTCTCGAACAGCATCAGCGAGAAAGAGTTCTTCAAACAGTTGGACGGAGTTGGCTGAGTCTCAGCATCAAACTTCTCAACATGAAGATGAGGAAGAAGCGCCTATTCTTCAAGACACAGAAGAGCGAGCTACAACGCTAAACTTCGATGAACAGATAACGCGTCTCCACAGAGAACGTAAACGTAGTGAATATCAAGTTGCATCTGTGCGCTTGATGAATACGCTAAGATTCATCAGCGAGAACCCAGGCATAGCTTGGTTGCACCTTGCGCAAAGTGGATTGCCGTTTCGCAGCATTAATCCAGAACTTGACGCAGAAGCGTTTGAACTGTTGTTGTGGATGAAGTCGAGAGCGCTCGGCGGTCTCAAAATACCTGGTGAAAAACACGAGACAAATATTATCACAGGGTCGAGTGAACAAGGTGTTGGTATTCTACCGACAGTTTATGATCGCTTGATGGATACCTATCTCGAGCTTGAAGACAAGATCGAAACAGCGATTCAATCGGCAGCATTAGAGACAGATGTAGTAGAGGTTACTGAACAATTTCGTGCAGAAGTTATGCGTGGGCAATCTCCAGAAGTATTCGCAAGCGCGCTCAAACTATTCCACGCTGAGGTCGAGCAGATCTGGGCAGAAATCAACCGGAGTGGTTACCAGGGTGCAGAACCTCAACAAGTCAAACATGCGAAGAAGCTTGTCGGTCGTTTTATGCAAGCGCATGGTCTTAAGCCTAAGATCGAGCAACGCGACGTTGAGGTTGACGAAGAGCATACAGATGCCTTTAGTTCTTCCTTGACAAAATTAGCAGATGACCGTGCATTCAAGGCAACACTTAACTTTTCGCGGGCGTGGATCGTCCAAGAAGAGCGCGGCAAGATTCACAAGTTTCTTGGCCGTATTGCTAAATGGGCAAGCTTTGGCGGTATTCTTAAAGTCTCACTAAGAGAAAACGAAGAGCGTGCGAAGTCCGATGCCAATGGTGTGCGTCCTTTGACAAGTTACATCGCGCTTAAGAGACTTTTTGACGATCATCAAGCGGGTAAACTTAAGAGTTCGCCTTATCTCAGAGTTTATGAGGGTAACGAAGTCATACTCTTCGAAGACGATGGTGAAGGTAATGAGAATGTCACGTTCCGTCTTAACGATGTAACAGCATTGCGCGAGCAGTTGCGACATATTCTAAATCACGCGATTGAAAACGATGCTGATCCGGTATGGCGTGATCTTGATATCTTTAAAGCAAAGCGTGATGGAACAGATGTAGAAATAGCTGAGGCTATTGAAAGAGAAATCGATTCGACGATTCGCGCGTTGCTACTTGAGCGTGAACCAGTTAATCCTGATCTTGACAAACGTCTGCGTCAGCGTGATAAAGCTGAGTTAGATGCAGCGGCTGTAACGGGTACCTTTATTATCTGTCAGGGTGAAGGTTTTGCGGCTGCGATGCTAAGCGGTTTTATGATTCCAATCGCACTTGGTATCATTTACCCTGCAGCAGCACTTGTTAACTTTTACCTCTTCGGTCGTACGGCGAAACCATTGTTTCGTACCTTGGGTCTTGGTTTGATTTTCCAATCAGGCGATGGCCGTGAAATTAGTAACCTCTCTAAAGTCGGTATGGTCGTTGCCACCATCTTTAGTTTTGGTGGTAGTTCTGCACTTGCCTCACTTTCGTTCTGGTCTGCGCAGCTCGCTCTAGGCGCACTGTACAACCTCATCGGAACAGGGCTTATCGCAGTTGTTAAGATTACACCTTTCCTCGTATCGGGACTTGTCTTCAACAAGATAGGTGTAGGTACAATTGCAGCTGTACTCGGTGTCTTGATTGGTCTACCTGTCCTCTCATCGATAGCAGCGCTCTTTGTTTCATTCCCACCCTTGCTGCTAACGGTTCTCATCATGATACCGACTGCGGTGATTTGTATTGCAACGGTGCTAATCGTTGGAGCTGCGTTTGAAGCCGGTTGGAAAGATTTCTTCTGTGATAATCGTGTTGGTAAAGTGCGTAATTACTTGCGTCGCCACTACGGTCTACCTGGTTGGCGTAACGCAAACCTAGGTGATTGGGTTGCACACATTATGAAGTGTGCTGTACTAACTCCCTTCATAGGGTTCGGTTTTGTCGTTGCTGTTACTGCTGTTTTGGCAACTACAGCCGGGTACACGAAACACGCGATTTTTGATGTTGCTGAAGGACTATTTGCGTTCGGGCCAAAGGTCGCTTTAGTGTTCGGTGCGATAATCGGTACATTAGCGGGTGCTAACTTCCTTGCGTTTGATCTCGAGAACTGTGCACTGTTCTTTAAAATGATCGGTGAAACCGTCATCAGCGTCGGTAAGTTTGTTGGTAAAGGTATTCTCTGGTCGGCAGCACAAGGTGTTTCTGGCGTTGTTGCTGGAGGCTTCAAATACGCGACTTCAAAAACCTACCGTCAAGAAAAACCGCTTAGCACAAGACTTAACGATTGGTTTGGTCAGCGTGAACAAATGCTTGCAGAGTTAGGAGTCAACTTCTGTGAACGCATTGATAAGAGTATGAAAGATCCACACCGCGATTTAGATTGGCTCGCGATACGCTTGAAACGAAGCGTGTATCTTCTTGCTGTAGTCATCAACGGTGGTGGTCAAGGTCTTGGTTTTGGCGATGCCTGGAGTCAAACGGCGATAAGCTACCTGGGTTACCCACAATCGATACGTTCTTATACTGCGCAAGTTGCTGCATTTCTTAACTCAGATGCATCGAATGGACGCGCGGTTGTTGGCGCGACAGGTTTGCCGCGCTACATCACAGCGATTAAAGATGTGCTCACTGCGGCTATCGATAATGCGATTCGTTGGTTGCAGAACGACAAATTGGTTGTTAACGAGCGCACGGGTGAACTCGAAAAAGTTAAGGGATTTGATTACGATGATGTTGCACAAGCTGACAGCGCACCTGAACATGGTGATGATGTGACAGTTGTAACATTAAATGATTACGAGGCCGATGAGTCAGCTCAAAAATCACCTTATCAAAAGCTAGAAGGAGTGCCTGTTGATAGTACCGAGCTTCCGCTTAAGGCTTTAGATAAAGTGATGAGCTACGTCAAGTGGTCTAATATTGTGAGCTTTATTGGAAGCTTGCTCGTAAATATCCTAACGTTCAATGTCTCAGCACTTCGTAAGCCACACAAGTTTGATGTGGTTGGTGACGATCGTGAGAACTGTAAAGTATTCAAGGCGAAAGGTTTGAAAGCGAGATTTCGTCGCGAAGAGTATGCTATCCAAGTGACTAAGAAAGGTGATGCAACAGAAGGCTCTATGTCTGGTGCTGTGAGTCGTGAGCACTTCGCTCTAAACATGCAGCGTATTTCGCGTCAAGGGTGGAAGGGATCACATCACCACTACAAACCACTTGATTTAAACGAGACGGCACGCGATTACATGATCAAACTCTATGGCCAACACTACAAGGCTGCAGACTTGAAGATTCAAGAAGACAAACTCACCGTGCGTTCGACAAAGAGTAACAACGGTACAACTTATCTTGAACTCATCGTGCCAGTGCAAACACCTAATGGTGATGAGTATCGCATGATGTTGCGCATTAAGCCTGGTAAGAATGATTACCATGTCGAGTTGCGTGAAGATTTAGGTAAGCACTTTAAGCCAACTATATACAGTCCTAAGACGATTCAGGATGTGGCAGCAGCCATTACCGAAGAGTCGCAGTATACGATGGCTTTGAATATTCGTGAGGCAGTTTCACCTGAGCAATTCGATCAAGACGTCACGGTGTTGCTCGCTAATGAATTGCTGTTAACAAACGAGACTGATAAGAGCTATAAGGTTCTTGCTGGTGACTTGGGTGTAACAGATGTGCTTTCTGAACAAACTCACTATGGCAAGCCTAAGTCGGGTGCAGCCAGTGAGGAAGAGCGATTGTTGGTTGCTGAAGATGCGCCATTGAATCGTATTGCTAAGGGTGAAGGGGTAGAAGAACTTAAATCGCATGTTTACAAATATCCAGGCTGGGTTAACAAAGCGAGAAAACGTGCATGTCATCTATCGCTCGTAGTAGATAGTGAGGCAGGCGACACATATGGTCATGTGTTCGCTCGTATCATGCATCAAGAAGGTCCGCGTGGCGTATTTAAAGCAACGACGAAGAAGCACTACATTCCACTCGATCTAACTAAACTTGGTCGTGATTTATTGTGTGATAACTTTTCTCTCGACAGAGAAAGTGCATTGGATTGGGATGTGAGGATTCTATTTGACGAAAACTTTTCTATTTCGACTGATTATAAAGACAACGTTGGTGACTTTATAATCAAATTTGAAATGGTTAACAGTCGTGGTAATGCGCTCAAGCTTAAACTACGACTTATCCCCGATGGTGATAAACTCTATTTTGCATTGTGTGAGTCGAGTGAAGAATATCCGGATTACACCGTTGTTAATCCTACTGACACCTTGCAAAAACGTGAGTTGATTCATAAGCTGCGTAAAGCTTGCAATGAAAAAAGTGCCCTTGCGGAAGAAGGTACGATGGATGGTACTTGCTACTCTGACAGTGCTAAGTCACTACAGGAAGCGATACAGCGTGTATGTCACCCAGAGCCACGTGATGGTGAAGAGCGAGCTGAGTTTGAATCGTTGGTACGTGAACTTCATCAGCCTCTCGACGGTACGATTGAATTTAATAAAGAGGGTAGTGACGAGTTAGTTGATGTTGACGGCGCTGAACTCACAACCCGTCTGACACGTGTAGGCAATCGTCTCATCTGTCGTCAATATGTTTCGACTCCTGCTCGCGAAGATTTGTCGGTAGCGGCACAAGCGAGACACTTGAAACCTTTCGATATCAATGAGCTTGTTACATCACTCTGGCGTGATAAGTTTAGTGTGGAAGGTGTTATTGCCGATGCTCTTGAATTGACATTAGTGGAAGTCAAGTTCTCTCCTCGTGGAACTATTGGAAACAAGTATGTCATACATGTCAATGATCAACTCGGTAACAGCTATCAGGTTCATCTACCATTCATCAATGCACCTTTTCAAGATGTGTTTGTTGCGGGTAGTGTATGCCTAGTTGGGAAGATGATTGAAGCTGGCTTAGTTGAGCGTGCTGGAGTGACTTCTCTCGATAAAGGAAGAGGAACAGGAGAAGAATCGTCACTAGAAGAGGTGAGTGATGATTCTACACTAGTAACCGAAGGTGCAAACGACGCAGAAGAAGTTGTTTTAGCTCCAGGTTCTGATGAAGAGGAATGCGGATCAACGCGTAGAACTGAGGGTATGAACGCGGACCAAGCCGCTTACGATCACCCCAACGCATGGCAACCTACCGTTTGTCAGGGCGGTGAAACACGCCACCGTTCGCGTATTGCTAAGACCTTACCGCTTCTTAATCATGGCCTCTACAAGCCCGATATGAAGACGCCGGTCGATGACGCAAAGACAAAACATGGTGCACGTCGCCACGGTTTGTTTGCGAATAAGGACCAAACAAAAGCAGCGGCTGTAGCACCTGTTGCGGCATTTGCGAAAGGGGCTATTGTTTCGTAAGATGGCTTTCCCACTGCCTCAAAGCAAGCTTTGAAGCAGTGGGAAATAATTAAGGACAAGCCGTCGCAGCGACCGATACCCGACCTGTATTTTCTAAACTAAGTGTTCGCGCATTATTACCAACACAACCTGCTGCAGAGAGCGTAAAGTTTGTCGCGCCTGTGGTAAGAAAACCACGCGAATCAAACGTCACCCAATCATTGCCACCGGCGAGCGTTGTGTTCGGGGGAAACGCTTGTTTAACCCGTAAGATATCATTAGCATCAGCTAAATTACCATCACCGTCAGGATCGTTAAACACAAGCCAACCGTTCGTCCAGTTATTGCCGCAGGCCGTTGTACTCGCTGCGGCGCATACTGACACAGTCGCACCGCGTTTAACCGCTTCTGAGCGCGCGTAGTGAAGGGTGTTGACGAATTCACTACTCAGCGTTATCGCACGATTATTTTGGATAAGGCTACGCATTGCTGGCATCGCAATAGCAATAATAATTGCAGTTACAACCATGACGAGCAGCATTTCAGGCACGGTAAAACCGCGTTGATTCAATTTAGGTTTGTGCTTCATGCGTTTCTTCCAAGGTTTTTTGAATGAACAATAAATCTTGGTAAGCGTTTTTCTTATCGCTTGGGTTTCGTAACAAATAAGCAGGGTGGTAGGTCACAATGAGTGGTGTCAGTGTACGCTTGTAGTGATGAATGCGACCGCGCAACCTGGCGAGCGATTGCGTTGATTGCAGTAAGTAATGGGCGGCAAAACGCCCGACTGCAACGAGCAACGCAGGTTGAATCATCGCAATTTGTTCGTCTAAAAAGTTGGTGCATTTTTCAATTTCATCAGGTAGTGGGTCACGATTATTAGGCGGACGACATTTTAAAATATTGGCGATGAAAACTTCTTCACGGCTTAGGTTGATACTCGCTAACATCTTATTGAGCAGTTGACCTGCGCGTCCGACGAAAGGCTCACCTTGCTGGTCCTCGTGATAACCTGGTGCTTCGCCTATGATCATGAGTTTTGCTTGGCGGTCTCCAACCCCAAAGACGGTTTGGGTTCGTCCTTCACAAAGGCCACAGGCGCGGCAAGTCGCAACACGGTTCTCGAGGTCAAACCATGGATTGGCTGGATCTTGCTTCGAGCTGTCACGGCTTACCCAGCGGGTAATGCCCAGCGCCTGTAAGTAGTGATCATGCATAGACATGCCGAGCATGATAACAAACCTTGAGGGGTCAGTCTCTGTCTGACCCCATGGTTTTATCTTGTGTGTGGCGTTTCGAGTGTTTGTGGTTTTTCATGCAGTTCTACGTAGAAGATGCGATGATGACCACGTGTCCACAACGGTTGGATATCCGTACGCTCTGTTGTTGGTTCTACAACCACATGATAGCGGTTGGTTTCAGGGTGACGAATGCGATGATCGTGACCTTTACCAACGTACTCATGAACACCAAACATGTGAGCCTTCAAATGAGCATTGCTGTGATTCTCGATACGCAAGCCGACGAGCTTACCGTTTTTGTATTCGTGAGCGAGATTCACTTTAGGAGCGATAGGATAGAGCACTTTGTGGTACTCAGAGCCATTTTTTTTCTTTGCCGCTTCCACGTAGCTTGTTAGTGTTAAGACCAACGCTAGAGCCGCAAGGCCCATGATGATGTAGCGGGTCAAGGTTAATTTTTCCATGGTTTCAACCTCTTAAGTTAGTTGCCAGCCAATTACATACGCTTAGGGGTGTATTGTTATGCAAATGGTTTGCCACCCCTAACTCTGACGTTATCGGCAGCTATGTCTATAAAATTAGCTCATACTGCGCATTTTGCAACCCTTAAATTTCTGCTAGACTTTGTTTACTTTACATAGGGATAGGGCACGGTAATGGATAGCATGACGCAGTGGATACTCGGTGTACCCTGGTGGGTCTGGGCAGTACTTAGCATTGTGTCACTATTAGGACTTGCCTATGCCATTGTTCGAGATTTGCGCAAATCAGCGATTTTTACGGCGGTTATCGTTTTCGCGGTGTTGATTGCAACTGGTATATTCCTCTGGGAAGCCTATCTGACGAATCACTTTATTGGCAGTTACGATGAACAAGGCTTACCGGTCTACGTCTCTAACTCGGGTTGGATTTTGATGTGGCACACCTGGCCACTATGGTTTATGCCCACTCTCGGTGTGACACTGCTCATCTTGGCCATCTTTCCCCTCTGGCGCAAACGCTTTATCGAACAGTATCAAGCGACTGTTGCTGCGTCTAAAGAGCCGCGCAAGACGAGCCAGGAAATAGTCATAGAACAACTCGAAATCCAAAACATTCAACGCAAGGCGACTGTCTCGGCAGAGCGCCTAATGCTAACGACCCAGAAGCTCGCCTATGTCGAAACGGAGCTTGATGAAAAAATTGAAGAGATACTGAAGCTCAACGATGTACTCAAAGAACGTAATGCATTAATCGAAAAGCTGCAGTCACAAATGCATATTCACAACGAAGATATGCGTCATGCTCAGGCGGTGGTAGTTGATGCGATTAAAAAAGAAGAGTCCTCAGAGACCTAGTTTTTTCATGCGATAACGCAATGCGCGAGGGCTAATCCCTAGTGCCTTTGCGGTTTGTGTGCGATTCCATTGGTGACGGTGTAGCGCATCTAATACGATTTCATATTCACGTGCGAAGAGATGCTCTGTGAGCGGTGATGTGGTGTGTGTTACGTATGGCGCTTGTTGTAGCGGTTTAATGGTTTGCAACTCTAAGTCTGTGTCTTTAATAATGCCGTCTTCGCTCAATGTTAACGCGCGCTCTAAAATGTTTTCGAGTTCACGTACATTCCCTGGAAATGAATACTCACGCAAGGCAGCGAGCGCTGCATCGGTTAGTTTGGGGGTTAGGTGAGGCACCATGGGTGTTAATTTCGTTAGGATGTGTTGCGCGAGTGCTGGAATATCTTCAGGGTGTTGCGCGAGTGTTGGCACATAAATATCGATAACGTGGATACGATAAAATAAGTCTTCGCGAAAGAGTCCTTCAGTGACGAGCTCGCTCAAAGGTTGGTGGCTCGCGCTAAGTAGTCTTACATCGACCTTAACTTCCTTGTCACTACCAATCGGTTTTACCGCTTTTTCTTGAATGGCTCGAAGCAACTTGACTTGCATCGCGATGGGTAATTCTGCTATCTCATCTAAAAACAGTGTGCCACCGCTTGCTGCACGAAATAGTCCGGGTTTGTCACTGTGGGCACTTGTGAAAGCGCCTTTAACATGACCAAAGAATTCACTTTCCATCAGCTCGTTTGGAATCGCGCCGCAGTTAACCGCGACGAAGGGTTTGTCTCTGCGCGGACCTTGGTCGCGGATCATGCGAGCGACTAACTCCTTACCGGTGCCTGATGCGCCTGCGATGAAGACGGGCGCAAGCGACGGGGCGACGCGTTTAATCATTTCACGCAAGATAGAGATGTCTTCAGATTGGCCAATTAGTGTTGGTTTATTATCCGCCGATGTGGGTTGTGGGCGGTTATTAAGCCCTAGACCTAGTAAGATGAAGTTGCAGGAAAAAAAGTCGGGCAAAGAGCTAAACGCGAGGGCATTGCTGTTGTATACTAGCACACACATAGGTAGCGCTATCATTATATACTTTATTAGCGTATACGAGATAGACGCACAACGTTGTATGTATGAGGATTGAACTAGCATATGTCTGAAAATCTCCGAATCGCCATTGGCCAACAAAACTACATTCTCGCTGATGTCGAAACTAATCGCCAAAAAATCATCGAGGCCGCTAAACGCGCGCAAAACGATCTATCTGCTGATGTTATCGTCTTCCCTGAGTTCAGCTTGACTGGTTACCCTATAGAAGATCTTGTTTTTCGTGAGAGTCTTTTGATTCAAGTTGAGAATGCGCTTACGTCGTTATGTAAAGAAGAGCTTGATATTACGATGATTGTGGGTCATCCCTGGCGTGAAGGCGGTAAGCTTTATAACGCAGCGAGTGTGATCAACGGCCGCGATAAGGTTATTCGTTACTACAAGCGACACTTGCCTAATTACGGTGTGTTTGATGAGAAGCGTTATTTTACGCCTGATAAACACCCTTGTATCGTTGAGATAAAAGGCGTTAAGTGCGGGATTATTATCTGTGAAGACTTATGGCATCCTGGGCCTGTGGGTGACGCGTATGCCGAAGGTGCTGAGATTATCTTAGGCTTGCACGCATCTCCCTTCCATCGCCAAAAAGCAGACAAGCGCATCCAAACGATTAACGATCGTCAGCAGGCGGAAGGACCGATTCCTATCGTGTATGTCAATCTCGTCGGTGGTCAAGATGAGTTAGTCTTCGATGGCGGCTCACTTACGGTTGATCGTAACGGCGAATGTGTGCAGCATTGCGTGTCGTTTGCTGAAGAGTTAGCGATTGTCGAGATGGTACCGGGGGGTGATGTGTTGCCTGGTGTTATTGCAGCGCCTTTAAGTAAAGAGGCCGCACTTTACCAAGCTTTGGTGTTAGGTACACGCGATTATGTACGTAAGACGAGTTTTGAAAACGTTATTGTCGGTTTATCGGGTGGTATTGATTCAGCGCTTACCCTTGCTGTTGCCGTTGATGCGTTGGGTGCCGATTGTGTTGAAGCGGTGTTTATGCCATCGCGGTTTACATCAGACTTAAGTCGCGAAGGTGCGAAAGCGTGTGCTGATAACTTCGGTGTTAAATATAGTGAAATTGCGATAGAGCCTGCATATGAAACCTTACTATCGATTACCGAACCGCGACTTGATCATAGTGAACCCGATGTGTGTGAAGAGAATATGCAGGCGCGGGTGCGCGGTTTAATTTTAATGGCGATCTCTAACCGTGAACATAAACTCGTGTTAACAACGGGTAACAAGAGTGAAATGGCAACGGGTTATGCAACACTATATGGTGACATGGCGGGTGGTTACGCAGTGCTTAAAGATGTGTTGAAAACGTGGGTGTATCGTTTGGCTGAGTTTCGTAATCAAGAGCAAGAAGTGATTCCAAGGGTAATTATTGATAGGCCACCGTCAGCTGAGCTGCGCGAGGACCAAACCGATCAAGACGCCTTGCCACCATACGACATACTCGATCCGATTATTGCGCGTTATGTTGAAGAGCATCAATCACCTGAAGCTATTGTTGAGGCAGATTTTGATGCGGCACTCGTTAAACAGATTATTCACTTGATAGATAACAATGAATATAAACGCCGTCAGGCGCCTCCCGGTGTACGTGTAACACACCGTGCGTTTGGGCGCGATTGGCGTATGCCTATTGCGGCTTATCGCGGAAAGTAATGTAATAAAAAACGTTTAGTCGACAAGACTAAAGCAAGCTAAGGGATTAGGGTGAAAATACGAATACTTGCGTGTCTTCTCATTTTGACTAGCCAGGCGTTGGCAGCAACGAGTGTGATAACGCCTGCTGTCGATCCTGGGTGGTTATCGCGCTACTATTCCAACCCTCGTCCTGATGTGCTCCCCGTCGGTTCAGCTATCACTGTGACACCTGCAAAAAAATTAACGCCACCAAAAGATGAAGACGATATTGGCTTTAAGCTAAAACATTTGCGCTTTACGGGTGACGTTATGTTGCCAGAAGACGTTGTATTGCCACACTATAGCGAGTTCTTAGGCAAGCTCATGTATGTTTCCGATGCGCAGGTCGTGGCTGAAAAAGTTGCAAAAGCCTATCGTGATGCGGGTTATTTGCTCGCAGTAGTTCATGTCATTATTACTGATCTCGATAAAGGTATTTTGACACTCCATGTCAACGCGGGTCATATCCGTCACTTCCACATCGAAGGTCGCGTCACACCGAGTGCGTATAAAATTTTGTGTGGCTATGCCAGTCGTATGATGGACATCATGCCTGTGACACGTAAGGCGCTCGATCATTATGCATTACTTATTCACGATTTACCTGGCTTAGAGGTAACAATTAAACTCGAACGCTTAGGCCCTTATAGTGCCGATGCAGAGCTTACCTTGATCGTAAAATCAAAATTAAAACGTGGTAGCGTACGTCACGATAACCGCGGGACACGGTTGCTGGGACGTCAATTAGTGGATTTTCAGGGTTATGTTTACAATATCGACCATTACTTCCCGGGTAGTAAGACGGGACTACGCTGGTTGGTTGCAACCTCGACACGTGAATTTCGTTTTACAGAGTTCTATCATCAACAGCAGTTAGGCACGCGTGGTTTGATGATGCAGATGATTTTAAGTGATCTGCATAACCAACCTAATTTTAGTAACATCACGCCTGGTTTAATTAACAATGAATATGAAGGCAAGGGACAACAAGTCTATTTCGCATTACGCTACCCAATACTAAGACAACGCAAACGCAATTGGTCAGCCTATCTTATCGCCCAACTCATCAATAGCGATGTCGATTTTCAAGGCTCAGCGTATAATGAAGAAGATGTGCGTTCAGTGAGGCTCGGTACTCACTTCGATTATACCGATGAATACGCCGGAACAACGTTTGCGAATATTGAATTGTCACAAGGTATCAACGCGCTTGGTGCGCGTGTTGTAATGCCAACACGACCGTATGGTAGCCTCGATTATACGAAACTCACGGGACATATTTATCGTCTACAAGAATTACCCGCGAACTTTTCGTTTTACTTATCGGGCGAAGGTCAGTTTAGTTTTAGACATCAGACGATGTTAAACCAAGAAGTATTTGCCTACGGGGGTGAGCGTATCGGACGTGCGTTTGATTATGCCGAGCTCGTTGGCGACCACGGTCTAGCAGGTATCTTTGAATTACGTTATACATTTGTTGCTGATGAGCCGTATTTTAAACGTTTACAAGTTTATGGTTATTACGATGCTGCGTATGTCTGGAATGAGAATAGGCAATGTTTTCCAGGACGTGATAACACAAGTTCATTTGGTTTTGGGGCGAGGGTTGTCTTAACCGATTACTTGCGAGCGAGTATTGCCGTAGGTGATCCTATCAGTCGTTTTATAACGATTGAAGGCGACCGTCATTCGCGGGTTTTCTTTTCAGTGACGCTTGGGAACTATCCGGTCTATGTATAAATTAACACGGATCATAATAGCGCTTTTGATGATGTCGGTGACGTATAACGCCTATGCCGTTATTCCGTTACCGCTGCCGCCAGCAACAACTGATGCAGGCCGAGCTGCACAATATTTATCGATGTGGGAACATCGCGTACGAACGACAGATTTTCAACTTAAACTGCCAATAAAACCTAAACAACCTAAACAGAAGCATTTTCGTTCTTTTAAATTATCCGCCGTGCACATTAAAGGCATGACGAAGCTTTTTCTGTCCGATGTCGAAAATTATTATCACGGCTATCTCGAACACACGGTAACGTTACATGACTTACACTGTATCGCGCGTCTTATCGAAGAGCGTTATGCACGAGAAGGTTATCCCTTAACGCGAGTGGTTATTCCTAAGCAGAGTTTTAAGCATGGGGTTGTCGTTATTCAAGTGATGGAGCCTTACATTGGTGAGACGCGAGTTTGTGGTGACATGCCTGCTAACCTGCACCATTTAATTTTGGGGTATATCGAAAATGCGGCATCAGTAAAACCATTAGAACATAGTCCACTCATTCGCTATTTATTGTTGATTCAAGATTTAGTGGGGATTAATGCTCACGCAGAGTTAACCTATATCGACGAACAATCTGCTGCGATGCGCTTGACGGTCTTTGTTGAAACGTTTGATTATCGTGGGCGTGTTAGCATTGATAACCGTGGTAATCGATTCTTTGGTCGTGTGCGTGGTGATATTGCTGGAACAGTTTATCATCTTGGTGACTTGTTTCCTGCGAGTGCGACGAGTGCGCGCTATGTCTCTTCGACTTCTTGGAAACGTTTTCATTATGTTGGTTTCGCGCATCAACATGCGTTAGGTACCCACGGTTTACAACTGCATATGACCGCAGATGATGCGAGAACACGACCGAACTTCACACGTGTTTACCCATTCGTTACTGAAAATAGTGTCGATGGTGTGACGCGTGGACTTAATATCGACTTGGTATATCCGTACTGGCGACATGTAAAACGTAATCTATATTTCCAATTGGAATTCTCAGCACGCAATGATCGCGATGAATGTGATGGGATGCGACTTTTTGAAGATCGCTTGCGTTCGCTACGTTTTGCAGCTTATTTTGATTATGCTGATGAATGGCGTGGCGTTAGCATGATCGGTTTACAACTATCGCAAGGTTTAAATGCTGTGGGTGCTGGTGCACCTCGCCCATCGCGTCCTGGTGCGCGCGTTGATTATTTAAAATTTAATGCGATTGTATCGCGTCATCAGCAATTCCCTTATAAACTTTCACTCTATGCCGAGATTCAAGTGCAGCTTGATATTAGTCAATCGGGTCTGCTCATTAATGAAGAACTCGGTTATGGTGGTTCGCGTATAGGCCGTGGTTACGATGAGAGTGAATTGGTAGGTGACCACGGTGTCATTGGTATGATCGAACTGCGTTACGATCCTTTGAGCCAGTACCGTTGGATAAACCACTGGCAACCATTTATCTTTTTCGATGCGGGTGCTGTGTGGAATGAAGATCGTACGCTGCAACCACGCCACAGCGATGCGAGTTCAGCCGGTATAGGCGTACGCGCAACGATGCGTCACAACTTATCTGGTTATGTCTACCTCGCAAAACCGCTTACTCGCGATGTCGTTGCCGAAGCAAGCCGAGCTCCGCGTATTTTTCTAGGTGCTTCCTGGGCGGTATGATTCTTTTAGTACATTTACAATACTGATTTTCCCAATGCTGCGGCTTGCTTGTTGGAGAGTTTTGAGCTATTTTGTAATATTAACTAAAGTGAGGATGATCGTATGAAATATAGAAAATTAGTTGTATTACTTGTTGGTTGTTTGTCAGTATCATCAGCATTTGCTGCCTCCAAACTACCTGATCTCTTACGCCCTGTTTGTCCAAGCGCCGAAGCTATTCGAACTGAAATACAAGAACTTGGTTTTAGTAGTGCGAATTACGCACTTGGTTCAGGCTGTTTGAGCTCAGGCTGTGATCAATGGTTCGTCTCAAGAAATGGTATGTTCCAGACAACACACAAATGGGAGCTTTTTTTAGGAACAGGTTTTGGGCCCCGTGTGTCAAAAGACCGTGTAAAAGAAGGTGCCGTTAAGCTTATTCGTACACTGGAAGGACCTATTGGCCAAGCAGAATACTTTAATGATTACTTTGAAGGGTATGTATGTCGCTACACGTACAGTGCCGGTGGTAGAACGGAAACTGCGCGTGCAACTTATAAGCTTGGTTAAATGACAAAACGAGCTATCAGCTCAATCGACCCGGTAACATACGTTTTAGCACGTTATCTTTGTCGATGAAGTGATGTTTGATTGCGGCGAGCGTGTGTAGACTCACGAGGCCTATAATTGTCCAACCTAGTGTTGAATGAATTTGGTTTGTGAGTTTAGCGAGAGCTTTATCTTCTATGACCCCCGGCATAGGAAGCGCGAGACTACCGAGCATCGGCGAGTGGCCCGCTGCGGTCGACATAATCCAACCACTTATCGGCATAAGTAGCACGGTGACATAAAGTAACAGGTGAACGCTGCGTGCTGCAAAACGCTCCCAGGTGGGCGTGGTTAGTGGCATGGGGGGACGCGTGTTGTTGAACGTCCAGATGATCCGCATAATCATTAGAGTCAATACGGTTAAGCCAACGAGTTTATGGATATTATAGACGGTGAAGCGAAAAGGCTTTTCAAAGTCACCCATGAGGAGGCCGACAATGAGTAAAGTTATCACGGCGAAAGCAATAAGCCAATGAAACCACTTCGCGACTGAACCATACTGTATCTCGTCATTGCGTAACATATGGACTTTTCCTGCTGATTGTTTAGGCACCTTGAGAGTAATCATAGGTCTAAACTTTGTCAATCCCCCTTGAATTAACCATTATAAGCCACATATTAAAGGTCATATCTAGTAGTTAACATGACAGTGAGGACATTATGAGCGAAGTTGCCAACAAAGAGACCCGTGGGTTTCAAACAGAGGTCAAACAATTACTGCACTTGGTGGTGCACTCTCTTTATAGCAACAAGGAAATCTTTCTACGCGAAATGATTTCTAATGCGTCGGATGCAAACGATAAGTTACGTTTTGCAGCGGTGAAAGATAATGCCCTATATGGCAATGACAGCGACTTGCGTATTCGCGTTGAGTTCGATGAAGAAGCGCGTACCATCACTGTTAGCGATAATGGTATCGGTATGACACGTGATGAGGTCGTTGAAAACTTAGGAACGATTGCGAAGTCAGGTACGAAGGCTTTCTTACAACAATTAACAGGTGAAGAGAAGCACGATTCACACCTTATCGGCCAATTTGGAGTAGGTTTTTATTCAGGTTTTATTGTTGCCGATCGCTTGACAGTTAAGACACGTAAAGCCGGTGCGGCTGCTGATGAAGCAGTGCGTTGGGAATCAGATGGCGAAGGTGAATTCACGATTGAACAAATCAGTAAGTCGAGTCGTGGTACTGATGTTATCTTGCATTTGAAAGATGGTGAAGGGGAGTTCTTAAATGATCACCGCTTGCGTTCGATCATCACAAAGTATTCCGATCACATCAGCTGGCCTATCGAAATGACCAAAATGGCGATGCCTAGTGAAGAAGAAGGCGACGAAGCTAAAAAAGATGATAATGTCGTTGAATACGAAGTCGTAAACCGTGCTACGGCACTCTGGACACGCGCTAAACGCGATATTAAAGACGACGAATATAAAGAGTTTTATAAGCATATCAGCCATGATTTTGATGAGCCGCTTAAGTGGAGTCACAATCGTGTTGAGGGTAAACAACAATATACAAGTCTTTTGTATATTCCAAAGAAAGCACCGTTCGATCTCTTTCAACAAGAAGCGCGTCACGGTCTTAAATTATTTGTCCAACGTGTTTTTGTCATGGATGAAGCGGAACAATTTTTACCGCGTTACCTGCGTTTTGTGAAAGGAGTTATCGATTCATCGGATTTGCCGCTTAACGTATCACGTGAAATTTTACAAGAGAATAAGTTAGTTGACAGTATTCGTGCTGGTACGATTAAACGTGTACTTGGCATGTTGCGCGATATGGCTGATAAAGATCCTGATGAGTACGCTGAATTCTGGAAAAACTTTGGTCTGGTCTTAAAAGAAGGTCCTATCGAAGATTTCGAAAATAAAGAAGATATCGCAAGCCTACTACGTTTTTCATCGACGTTTGACAGTAAACCTGAACAGACAGTATCGCTCGATGACTACGTTGCGCGAATGAAAGAGGGTCAAGATAAGATTTACTTCATTACGGCAGAGAGTTTCAATGCAGCCGCACAAAGTCCCCATTTAGAAATCTTTCGTAAGAAAGGCATTGAAGTATTACTTCTTTCTGATCCGATCGATGAATGGGTTGTCGGTCATCTCGCGAACTACAAAGAGAAATCGTTACAATCGATCACAAAAGGCGAGCTCGATATGCCGGATGTGACAGAAGAAGAGAAGAAACGTACGGAAGAGTTGAGTGAAACATTTGATAGTCTTGTTAAACACGTCAAAGAAGTGCTCGGTGATCGCGTCGAAGATGTGCGTATTACCCAGCGTTTGACCGACTCACCGGCATGTGTTGTGACAGGCGAACACGCGATGGCGCGCCACATGGAACAAATGTTAAAAGCAGCAGGTCATGACTTACCATCGAGTAAGCCTATCTTTGAACTAAACCCTGAGCATACGATCGTGCAACGTTTAAATAGCGAAGCTGATGATGATAAGTTTGCTGATTGGACGCACATTTTGTTCGACCAAGCGATCTTAGCAGAGGGTGGTCATTTAGATGAGCCAGCTCAATTCGTCAAACGCTTAAACGGTATGTTGATTGAGTTAGCAGGCTAAAGTAACGTTTGTTTTCCCCTCACCCCTGACCCTTCTCCCCCATGCTGGGGGAGAGGGGAAGATTAAGAGTTTAGCGGGCTAGTTTGAAGCTCGCTAACTCATCGTAACGTGAGCCTTCTTTCGTGTGCACGCTATTGTAGAGAACCATCTTTTCGGCGATAGTTGTCTCGAGTTTCAAGCGAAACGGTCCAACGGTTGAGCCATTGTTATTTTTGTGGTGGATGCGTGCGAGTGTCATGTGCGGTTTGTACGTGCGTTTTTGTTGCGGGATACCTTGATTACTTAAGTTTCCTTGCACGCGCCCTGCAAGTTCGGTCAGTGTGTCGTGGTTTTCGATGATTAAGGCGATGACATTCGGGCGATTGCTCGGGAATGGTTTGATGGCCTTTGCATCGAGTTGTGCTTGTTGTGACACGCTTGCTGCTTCTTCTAACGCGGCAATGATACTGGGTAGCGCTTGCGTGTCTGTCTGGCCGATAAAGGCAAGCGTGATGTGCCAATAGTCACGCGTGCGCCAGCGCGGATCTAACGCAGTGAAGTGATGATGCAGTGGGAAAGTTTCACTTTGTAACGTTTCGCACCAATTTTTTGGTGGAGGGAGGGCTACAAAAAGGCGCATTAAATTTCCTCGCATTTGATAACTTGGTAAGCTGGGGTCTCGTACGGGTGGCTCGTATGAATTGCTTTGACTACATCAGCTATCGCTTCATCGCGACAAACCATCTCGACTTTATATTCTTCGACGTGTGATAGTTTTGTTACCTCACCCAATGCAGGGTTTGCATTTGCAAGTGGGCGAAACTGTCCCGTGCCGAGCGTCTGCCAACAACACGCTTCGTAGTTGCCGACCTTACCGGCACCTGCGGCAAAACAAGCTTCTTTCACAGCTTCCACATCTTCGCTAGGTACGTAGAAAATAATCTTATACATGGATTACTTCCACTTGATGTTGCACCCCATACTCGGTTTTTGCTCGACGGTGACGTCATTGCCCGCCAAGACTTGATCGAGTGCGTTACGCATGCTTTCACCCGTGACAGGAACGTTATTGCCGGGTCTAGAGTCATCGAGTTGGCCACGGTAGACTAATTGTAAATCCCCATCGAAGATATATAAATCTGGTGTACACGCCGCATGGTAAGCTTTTGCAACTTCTTGGGTTTCATCATAGAGATAAGGGAACGTGTAGCCATTTGTCTGTGCTTCAATGGTCATCTTTTCTGGACTGTCGTCTGGATAGTTAGCGACATCATTAGAGCTGATGGCAACGAAGCTCACACCTTTCTCCCGGTAATCGTTCGCAAGTGCGACGAGGCCTTGTTGTACATGGACGACATACGGGCAATGGTTGCAGATGAACATGATGACCGTTGCTTTATCGGACTTTATCGCTTGCAACGAGATATTCTCACCACTCACCGTATCGGGGAGCGAAAAGTTGGGTGCAATCGTACCGAGTGGTAACATGTTAGATGGAGTAAGTGCCATCAGTTTCTCCTTATTGCTTATGGATGTAGTTCGCAGACGCTTGGCACGTCGGTAGTAAAACCATTTCGCCGATGGTGACATGATCGGGGCGGGTTGCGCAATAGGCGATCGCATCAGCAATGTCTTCAGGCTTTAGGGGTTCAAAATTGGCGTAGACTTGTTTTGCGCGTTCTTCGTCACCCTTAAAGCGCACATTACTGAAATTAGTCTCGACCATACCTGGGTCAACCGATGTCACACGAATAGGTGTATCGATCACATCGATGCGTAAGCAATCGGTTAAGCCACGCACGGCGAATTTAGTGGCGCAGTAGACATTACCGTTAGGGTAAGCGCTGTGCCCAGCGACTGAGCCTAGGTTGATGATGTGACCACGACCGCGCTTGATCATATTAGGAAGCAGGGCGCGCGTTATATAGAGCAGGCCTTTTAAGTTGGTATCAATGACAACATCCCAATCTTCTTCGTTGCCTTCTTGGAGTGGGCTTAAGCCTAGGGCGAGTCCCGCGTTGTTGACGAGCACATCGATATCGCGCCAATCATCAGGTAAGTAGCTGAGTGCTTCGTGCATGGCGTCGCGGTCGCTGATGTCGAATGCGAGACATTGGACTTTGACGTGGTAAGTATTTTCGATGTGTTGGGCCAAGTCGTTAAGCTTGTCGATGCGGCGTGCTGTGATGATGAGTTTATAGCCTTTCGCTGCGAGAGCTTTGGCCGTGGCTTCGCCGATACCGCTTGAGGCGCCGGTGATGAGTGCTATCTGGTTTTGCATAATTCATTCCTATCGCTACAATGCTGAGGACGACATTATACCAGGATTTGGTGTGACTACATTAACCACACTGCAACACAGTGTTGCCAATATCGCAGGCTTGAGTATTGGCCAATTGGCTGAGCGCTACCGTGTCACCCTACCACGTGACTTGACCCGGGCTAAGGGTTGGCTGGGCCAGTTTGTTGAACAAGTGCTAGGCGCAAGCGCTGGCTGTAGGCCTGAGGCCGATTTCCCTGAGCTTGGCATTGAATTGAAAACCTTACCGCTCAATAAGCGCAGCGAGCCTCAAGAGACGACGTTCGTGACGACGATTGATCTTGCACGATTAGCTGGCGAGACATGGGAAACATCTGCAGTAAAGCGCAAGTTGAGTCATGTGTTATGGATTCCGTACGAAGCAGCGCGCGACATACCGATCGCAAAGCGTCGATTAGGCTCAGGCATTTTCTGGCAACCGACAGCCAAACAAGAAACGATATTAAAAACCGACTGGCAAGAGTTAACAGACATGTTAGCGCTCGGTGATATCGAAGCGGTGAGTGGACGTTTTGGTGAATACCTTCACGTGCGTCCTAAAGCAGCTGATGGCAGTGCATTGCGTAAAGCATTCGATGCCAAAGGCGCTACGATCCAAACACTCCCGCGGGGATTTTATCTGCGGACTAAACTCACGAAAGAAATTTTGCGGTCTTGTTAGGGTGAATCTGGGGTAGTTGTAGTAGTTACCGTTTGTTCCGCCTCTGCGTCAGCAGTTCTTTGCGCTTGACGGTCTTTTAATTCCTCCAAGACGGTGTTGCTACGCGTTGCGTCAGACTTGAAGGGTTTGCTCAATTTAAGCAGTCGTGCGATACCATTAACTATCCTTTCACCTTTTGAGAGATTGTTATTGCTCGCAACGTTTTTCAACGATCCTCCAGGCTTTGTTGCATCATCAAACATCTGTTGCGCCTTCTCAAAACGAATCGCTGACGAGTGAATTGAATTGTCACTCATTTCGTTTATGATCTTATCTATCGTCTTTTGACCGTTTGCATCACAGTGCTCTCTTAGTATTTTTAAATTTTTTTCAATCTTATCTAATTTCTTATCCTGGATTTGCTCTTGTTTATCTTTCTGTAACGAGCGAGTTGCAGCTAAGCTGATTTCGCCTGAGAGTTTTCCTACTGTTTTATGGGTTGTTTCTCTCTCTTCAACAGGTAAGCTGTTTACAACGTCTGTTAATTTTTCTGTGATAGTATTCGAACTATTGATAGAAATATTGTAATTCTCACTTAACACTTCAGATATCAATCCTTGCCCCGCTCGTGTATTACTAAGCTCAACGAGCTTACTTACACTTTCTAACAATGATTTACTGTCACCAACATTGCCATCGACAGTTTGCATAATAACATCTTCTAGCAGATCGCTGATATCACGCTTTGTACTGGCTATTTCTTCTGGTGTGATTTCCCTTTGGCTTTCATAGATTTCATTGATTTTATCGACTAGATCAGAAGCGCCAGTCAATTCAGCGGGTTCTCGTAAAAAATTACTTATGTACTTAAGCGTTGGAGCATCAGTAGCGTGTTTGACAACTCTGTCTATGAGTTGCTGCTGTACCTCACCCTTCATATCGGGTCTTTCTTCGAGGACAGTGTTAAGATCGCTTAGTGCTTCTGTTATGCTTCCATATGCTTGGGGTCGAGTTAATGCTAACTTTATTCCGGCCTCAAACTTGTCTAGCGCAGTATTAATTTTATCGGCTTCACTAACTTTTTTCGCTTCACGCGCATCAGCCAGTTTTACTTGATAGGCTTCATTCGCTTCTTTTGCTGCACTGGCTACTCGTATGATCGGATTATTTTCATCTTCAGGATAGAGTCCTCGAGTAGGATCCCAAAACTCATTAGAAAATGCATTCAACAGATCAATTTTTGCTTGAGATATTGGACCGTATGTTTCAACATGTTGCTGCATCTGTTGCTTGAGCTCATCGGCACTCATCTTTTTTACGCCCGATATGATATCGTCTACGAGCTCATCTTTCTGCCTCTGATATAAGTCGTTCCCAACAGCAAATATAATTTTAGTTGCAACATTTCTCTGACTTGCCATAAATAATCCCTATGAGTCTCACACCATTGTAAATTAGACAGATCAGTTAGCCATTCGTTCAACACAAATAATCCAAATAATTCATAAGATTATATAATTTCTAAACAAGCATACCACCGATCTGAGCCCCTCTGTGGGGGCGTGATGCCCCAAGCGGCTGTGGAAAACCATGGATGGTTTTCCTCAAGCGTTCCAGGGATGGACTAGAGCGGGCCGCTTGGGGCATCACGCCCCCACAGAGGGGCGACGTGCGAGCAGGAACTCTGAAACCATGGATGAATCCCCCCCCTCGCAGAGGGGCGACGTGCGAGCACGAACTCTTAAACTATGGATGAATCCCCCCCTCGCACCTAAGCCCCTGCTATGATAATCTCTGACCACAATCAACAAAGGTCACCGATAGGACATGCTGCGCCATCGATTTGGATATTATTTGTCTAGTATCGGACTAGCACTATGCATCGCGGGTTTGTTGTATGTGGCGATCCTAGGCTGGACGACGCTGCAAGATCCCAAACGATTCCCGCTTACCGTCATCAAAGTTAGTGCGACTTTTGAACACGTCGTTCCCAATGCTGTCGAACGACGAGTGCGCCCTTATCTCGCTGAGGGATTTTTTCATATCGATCTCAATGGCTTACGCAGACAATTACTTGACGAGCCTTGGGTTGCTGAGGTGGTTGCAAGTCGGGTGTGGCCTAATACGCTTAATATTACCCTACGTGAACATGTGCCTGTGGCGCGTTTTAACAAAGGTGAGCTCGTGACATCCCACGGGATTATCTTCAAACCACAAGCCCATACCATTCCCGATGATTTGCCTCATTTTTATGCACCGCGAGAAAAAGTGCAACAAGTATTAACCTATTATGAAAAAATGAGTAGAATGTTAAAAGATTTAGGGTTGCATATCACGCAACTTACACTCAGCCCGCGCTCAGCGTGGGAGTTTAAGTTGGATAATGGTATGCGCGTGTCGTTGGGGCAATCCTATGTCTGGCAGCGCCTGGCGCGCTTCAAAGCTGTGTATCCCGGTGTATTCGGGTCGCGTGGTGAGCAAGCGGTGCATGTCGACATGCGATATTCTAACGGTATGGCGGTCGCGTGGCGTGATGAACCCCATAATAGCTGATGAGAGAATAATGGCAAAAAAAACAAATAATCCGTTAGTCGTAGGTTTAGATGTTGGTACATCGAAGATTGCCGCGCTAGTGGGTGAAGTCGGCGAGGATCAACAAATTCATATCATCGGTGTTGGCACACAACCTTCGCGCGGTCTAAAGCGCGGTGTGGTTGTTAACATCGAATCGACCGTACAATCGATGCAACGCGCGTTACAAGAAGCCGAACTGATGGCGGGTTGTGAAGTACACTCGGCATTCACAGGCATTTCAGGATCCCACATCCATGGTCTTAATTCACACGGCATCGTACCTATACGCGATCGTGAAGTGAGTGAGGGCGATGTTGAGCGCGTATTAGATGCGGCTAAAGCTGTTGCAATTCCTGCTGACCAACAAATTTTGCATGTACTACCTCAAGAGTACATTATCGACAACCAAGGCAACATTCGCCAACCGATAGGTATGTCGGGCGTGCGACTCGAGGCGAAAGTCCACATGGTTGCGGGTGCGGTAAGTGCGGCACAGAATATTGTTAAGTGTGTGCGCGCCTGCGGACTACAAGTCAACGACATCATTCTCGAACAATTAGCATCTAGCCACGCGGTGTTAACAGACGATGAAAAAGAACTCGGTGTTTGCTTGGTCGACATAGGTGGTGGCACGACCGATATCGCGATTTTTACCGATGGTGCGATTCGCCATACGGCGGTAATTCCTATCGCAGGTGATCAGGTTACAAATGATGTCGCAGTTGCCTTACGCACGCCTACTCAAGCAGCTGAGCAGATTAAAATTGATCACGCCTATGCGATGGTTTCTGCGGTGGAAGAAGATCAGGAAATCGAGGTCCCAGGCTTGCAAGAGCGCCAAGGCCGTACGATACGCACTAAAGCGCTCGCCCAAGTTGTCGAAGCGCGTTATGAAGAATTACTCGCTCTTGTTCAAGCAGAGTTGCGCCGCAGTGGTTTCGAACACTTAATCGCAGCCGGCATCGTGTTGACCGGTGGTGGTGTGCAGGTCAAAGGTTTACTCGAGCTTGCCGAGCGTGTTTTCAGATTACCTGTACGAATCGGCACACCGCATGGTGTGACAGGTTTAGAAAGTGTTATTGATAATTCGATTTACGCGACCGGGATAGGTTTATTGATTCATGCAGCCCGTAAGCAAAGTGGGGAATACAATGATATGACCCCGTTTCATCCTAATCATGATTCTGTGTGGCAACGCATGAAGTCGTGGTTTCACGGTCAGTTTTAATTTTTCCAAAAAGGAGCATTCCATGTTTGAAATCCTTGATAGCAAACCACAAAACGCGGTGATCAAGGTCATCGGTGTGGGTGGCGGTGGTGGTAACGCCGTTGAACACATGTTGGCTGGCCACATCGAAGGCGTGGAATTTATTTGCGCGAACACAGATAGCCAAGCGTTAAAAAATTCTCGTGCACAACGACTCATTCAGTTGGGCGAGAAGATAACGAAAGGTCTCGGTGCGGGCGCTAACCCAGAAGTTGGGCGCCAAGCGGCTGAAGAAGATCGCGAAGCGATCAAAGAAGTTCTATCGGGTACCGATATGGTCTTTATCACAGCTGGTATGGGTGGTGGCACCGGCACGGGTGCGGCACCTGTAGTTGCTGAGATTGCCAAAGAGTTAGGTATCTTGACCGTGGCGGTTGTGACGCGTCCGTTTTCTTTCGAAGGCCGTCAGCGTAGTGCGGTAGCCGATAAAGGTATGGCGGAATTGACTAAAAATGTCGATTCATTGATTACAATCCCTAACGATAAATTATTGAGTGTGCTCGGTAAGAATGCGTCACTACTCAACGCGTTTAAAGCAGCAAACGATGTGTTGTTTGGCGCGGTGCAGGGGATTGCCGATTTGATTACCCGCCCTGGTCTTATTAACGTCGACTTCGCCGATGTACGTACAGTGATGTCGGAGATGGGTATGGCGATGATGGGTACGGGTCGTGCGACGGGTGAAAATCGCGCTGAGCAAGCAGCGACAGCTGCGATTTCTAGCCCACTGCTTGAAGACGTTAACTTAACCGGTGCACGCGGTATCTTAGTTAACATTACAGGCGGCATGGATATGTCGATTGGTGAATACGAGCAAGTTGGTGATGCAGTTAAAGACTTCATCTCCGATGATGCGACGGTTGTTGTTGGTACGGTAATCGATCCTGAAATGAGTGACGAATTACGTGTTACGGTTATTGTTACGGGTTTAGGTCAAGCTGGTGACCGCAACAAACGTACGTTACTTGAAACCATTAAGAAAGATGGCACACACGACTTCAGCGAATTAGAGCGTCCAACGGTCATTCGTAAACAAGGTGTGCTTCCACAATCAACAACTGGCCAGACAGGCTCAACTGCCGCAACAGGTGCGACAACTGATAGTAATGAAGAAGTTGAATACTTAGATATTCCAGCTTTCTTACGTCGCCAGGAAGAAGTGACGAGCTAGGTTTTGTCATCTTATAAAAAAGGGGCTTTTTAGCCCCTTTTTTTATGTGGTAGATTGCAATGGTATGTCTGATAATGTCAACTTTCGTAACACACGGTTAAATGTTGGCAAGCCTTCGTCGGGTGTCTTATCAGCGAAGTCGTTTTCTATTTTCTCTCTTGCCTCACCATAAAGTTGCCAGTCTACTGAAGCCGTATATGCATGTGCTTGATCAAGTACTTTTGTATATATGTGAAAATTTCCATCGCGAGTTGCTAGCCGTAACCCATTGAGGTAGTTATCGCGATGTACAGTTGGTACGATTATCTTGAATAGCTCATGTTTGACTAGCTCGGCGTTCATCATTACTCTAGATAATCGTCCGTTACCATCTATAAAAGGATGAACTTCACTAATCATGAAGTGCATGAAAAGCGAACGTGGGAATCCTTCTTCTAATGTTTGGTAGATATCGAAACCATGACATAGTGTTCCTATAACATTTTTTGGTTCGACGAATAATGTATTTCCTGCTTGATTAGGTTTATCTTTAAATATTCCTGGCTGTTTATCAGAGCGAGCGGACATAAGGTAATGATGTCGATTCTTGAGTAGACTTAACAACTCTTCTGCGGTTCGAGGCGTAATGCTTATTTCCGTATAATCATTACTTAATAGAAAGTGAGCTTGGACATCGTGACTATCTTCGTGACGATGATTTATTTCTTTTCCTTGGAAAGTAATATCTTCAGCTTCATCAATCAAGAATTGAGTGCCTTCAATATAATTTGAAAAATATGATTCGAAGAAAGCTATATTTCTAAATGAGACCATACTGAATGTATAGTTTCTTGTAACGAGCTGACATTTTTTTAAATAAGAAGCTAGCTTTTCAAATAGTGTAATGCGATTGATATCGAAAGGTTCACTGCGTGCGATGGACTTGGCATATTGATTAGATAATTCATCGATAGAGCTCGTAGATAACAAAGCACCTATGATACTGTTTAGTTGATCAAATTCACGATGGTAATTAAGTTTTTTTGAAATGTCTTTCGCCTCATCTCGCAAATGGTTAAGATAAGCCTCATCATGACGTTGTAACAATGTTGCTAACACTCTTTCAACATTTTCTTTACCAATGGTTTTTATTCCACGATAGCGTACTCCTCTTACAGTTGATAAGTTTTCGAGAAGTGTACGTGGTAGGTTTGTGCTGTTTAGTTGTGGGATGATAGGCTCGCAAAACGACGTATGGTTACCTTTAATAATTTTTATCACAAGACCAGGCAAAGTTACCGTTTTATTGTATGAGCTTGTTAGGAATACAATAAATTGTGACTCGAAAGGCGTTGGTCTTAACTCATGTGCCGTGCGGAAACTTAAGATACCACTTGGGACTATATGTGACACAACTTGCATCCAGTGGTTATAGATGACCTTTTCCAGTGGCATGTCTAGGTTATCGGTATAGATACCCTGGTAAATACGTCGAAGCTTGCCTTCTCTAGACAGTCTGGAGAGCTTTTTCGGATCATGGTTGTCATGTGTCGAGTAAATTTTGTTCATAATGTGAAGATTGGCATAGTTTAAAGAAGTAATATGCGAATTCTAGCATAATTTGAGCCAAAAAAGCGAATTTCAGCACATTTAACGGTATAAAATGTGAATATCAGTATACTATAATTGAGAATTTACGAGTTTCAGCAAACGTGAACTGTATAAGTTTTGTTATTTTATGAATTGAGGTTTTTCGACAGGCAGGAATTAATTGCTATATTGTTATGTGTGAACAGAGAGTAGTGTTAATGGAGGTGGGGGCGGGGCAATAAAATGTAACGAATTAAAGTTTCGAAATAGGCGGCTCAGAGGGCGGTTCGGAAGGCTGTTCAGTTGAGGGTTTATCCGCTTCGTTTTGTGCTTGTCTTCCTTTTAGTTTCTCGCGAATTATATTGACTCTCTTCTCGTCTTTGGTAATAGGTTTCTTGAGAGATATTTTATTGGTGTACTTGTTTGCGGAAAGAAAGTCGAATATCACTTTGAAAAGTGATTCTAGAGGCGAGTTGGGTTTATCCATCAGTGATTTGAGTTTTCCTCCTTCTTGAGTATATTCTTCCAAACGTCGTGCTGCATTATATTCGCGGGTTTCGAGATTGAGTACAGATTTTTGACCTTGCAGTTCGACTTCGTAACCTTCCAGTTCGGTTTCGATTGATCTTAGCGCATCGTAAGCAGCTTTTTCCTCGGTTTTAGTTTTTATTTCATTAATATGTTCATACAGCTTCGCAAAACTATCCTTGATAGCTTGGTCATCTAAACTAGTCGATCGTATATCATCACTATGACTAGGCCTAGAGGCAAATAAGTTATCTAACTCAGCTTCGATATTCTTAGTAAATTTGCTCTTATCACTACTATCTATACTAGGCATTTCTAAGAAAGCAACTATTTGTTCTAAGTCTATTTTGATATTATTTATTTTTGATGGTTCGATATCGCTTGGATTTTGCATATACTCTTTGATCGCAGCCAATTTTGTTCTGTATTCAGCGAGCAGTATTTCATTTGCTTTTTTATCATCTGCATTATCATTCTTATTAATTTTTATTTCTTCAATCCAAATAAACGCAAGTTCTAACCGTGCAATATTTTCTAAAATAATATTCTTTGACGCATCTGGGTCAATTGCTCGTCGGAGTTGTTGGGTAGTTTCACGTGCTTTATACATCGGGTTAGGTTTGCCGTCTTCATCAAGAGCCTCTTCGGGAAGCGAGTGAATCAAAGTGTTGAGCACTTGACGCATTTTATCGTCACTATGAAAATAGCTGTCAAAAAGCGATGTAACCAATTCCTCTGGGTTTTCAACTTCATTCGTTATGTCACCAAGTATAAGTAGATTTTCTGAGATCATCTTCTGTATGTCATCATCTAGTTTTTCTGGATTTAGACTAAATGTTACAAGGTTTGTTAAGACCTTTTGCATGGCCACGGCTGCTCTAGCGGCTACCTTAATCTCGTCCGCACTTTTGTCGGGGTGCCTCATCCGCTCTAAGTCTTCAAATACTTCTTGATCCAACATCTCAGTCAATTCCATGGCTATTTTTTAGTTAGACACAATTGAGATGATTAGTTCAGTGTATGTATTTTTGTAACTTATTGATTAATTTGTGTAAATTTTAATCCTTGATGAGTGTTTCGTAATATTTCACTAGCGTCCGACCAATTTCAAGTATCCTTGAAATTGGTCTTGACCATTTTCAAGGATAGTCTAAAATGGTCGATAACATCTATTGTAGGCAGTGAGTAATAGCGATGCAGAGACTCTACCAAGCGCTTGTCAATGAACACTTTGCTGAGAATCGGCAGATGTTATTTTTAGCAGGTCCACGTCAAGTGGGTAAAACGACCATAGCGCTTAGTACTGAGTCGTTCAATCTACCTATGTGTTATCTAAATTGGGATGATCAGGCGACAAGAGAGATGATTATCAGTGGCCAGGTGGCTGTTGCAGAGCATTGTGGTCTGCAACAATTGTCTGACAATAAGATGATTGTGATTTTTGATGAAATTCATAAGTATTACGGTTGGAAAAATTTTTTAAAAGGTTTTTTTGATGGATTTGAAAAAGTAGCACATATCATGGTTACCGGTAGTTCTCGATTAGACACTTACCGAGTTGGTGGTGATAGTCTCATGGGGCGTTACTTTCCATACCGAGTGCATCCGCTCTCACTTGCTGAATGTATACGTACGTCCTTACCTAAGAAAGAGATTAGTAAACCGCAAGCGCATGATGAAGACATTATCGAGAGGTTATTAACATTTGGTGGTTTTCCTGAGCCATATATGAAGGGAAGTGAGCGTTTTAACCAGAGATGGCAAATGTTGCGTTATGATCAACTTTTGCGTGAAGATATACGTGACATGACTCGGATAAGAGATTTAGATCAACTAGAAATACTAGCAAAAATGCTTAATCGCCAAGTTGGACAACTATTAAATTACTCTAATCTTGCCAAACACATCCAAGTTTCGAGTGAAACAATAAAGTCTTGGCTTAAAACATTGCAGGGTTTTTATTACTGTTTTTTAATTCAACCGTGGCATACGAACGTTTCGCGTTCGTTGTTGAAACAACCAAAGTGTTATATGTGGGATTGGAGTACGGTTGAAGATCAAGGTGCGCGTTATGAAAACTTTATTGCATCACACTTACTTAAAGTTATTCAGTTTTGGCAAGATTATGGGTTGGGTCGCTACGAGTTATACTATATTCGTGATAAGGAAAAGCGAGAAGTAGATTTTGTTGTATGTAAAGATAATGAGCCTTATATTCTGATTGAATCCAAAGTATCAAGAAGTCAAAGTTTGAGTCAGTCGCTTCAATATTTTAAGCAAGTACTAAATGTACCGTATGCGTTTCAAGTCGTATATGATTTACCATATGTCGATGAGGACTGTTTTTCGGTAGATAAGCCTACGATTGTGCCGGCTCGCACTTTGCTTTCGCAATTCGTTTAGATTTCTTAGTAGGTAGCTTATCTTTTAGGAATTGGCCGGTGTAAGAATGTTTACACTGGCTTACTTCTTCAGGTGTACCGGTTGCAATGATTTTGCCACCGCGATCGCCACCTTCAGGACCGAGATCGATAATCCAGTCAGCGGTTTTTATGACATCTAAGTTATGTTCAATAACGATAACGGTATTACCCTGTTCTGTTAAACGGTGTAAGACATGGAGTAATTGTTTAATGTCGTGAAAGTGTAGACCGGTTGTTGGTTCATCGAGTATGTAGAGTGTCTTCCCAGTGCTGCGTTTTGCGAGTTCGCGGGAGAGTTTGACGCGTTGCGCTTCACCGCCAGATAGTGTTGTCGCACTTTGGCCAAGACTTATATACGATAAACCGACGTCTAAAATCGTTTGTAGGCGACGATTTAAGACTGGAATGGCACTGAAGAAATCGAGAGCTTCTTCAACTGTCATCATCAACACTTCGTGAATGTTTTTACCCTTGTAACGAATCTCTAGTGTTTCGCGGTTGTAGCGTTTGCCTTGGCAGACATCGCAATGGACGTAGACATCAGGCAAGAAGTGCATTTCCACTTTGATAACGCCATCGCCTTGACACGCTTCGCAGCGCCCACCGCGAACGTTAAAACTAAAGCGCCCAGGTTTATAGCCGCGAGCGCGTGCCTCAGGCGTATTGGAGAACAGTTCACGAATCGGTGTGAAGATACCTGTATACGTTGCTGGGTTTGAGCGTGGGGTGCGGCCAATAGGGCTCTGATCAATGTCGATGACTTTATCGATAAGCTCTAAATTTACAATTTTGTCGTACTCGCCGACCGTAATATTCGATTGGTTTAGCGCGCGCGCGACAGCGGGGTAGAGTGTGTTGTTGATGAGACTCGATTTACCTGAGCCTGATACACCGGTGATGCAGGTAAATAAACCGAGTGGAATATCAATATCGACACCTTGCAGGTTGTTACACTTAGCACCTGTTAATTGGATGACGCGTTCGGGATTCCAATTTTTGCGAATCGATGGAATGTGTATGGCTTCGCGACCACTTAAATAAGCACCAGTTAAAGAATTTTTATTGCGCATGATAGCTTTAGCATCACCTTCAGCAATAATTCGCCCACCGTGGGTGCCAGCGCCTGGACCAATATCAATGACATGGTCGGCGCGTAAGATGGCGTCTTCATCGTGTTCGACAACGATAACACTATTCCCGAGATCACGAAGGCGTGTTAGCGTTTGTAAGAGACGCTCGTTATCGCGTTGATGTAGGCCTATCGAGGGTTCGTCGAGAATATACATGACGCCAACAAGACCGGAGCCAATTTGGCTTGCGAGTCGAATACGTTGCGCTTCGCCGCCGGATAGGGTTTCGGAACTGCGTGAGAGCGTTAAATAATCGAGTCCAACGTTCATTAAAAATTGCAGTCGTTCACGAATTTCTTTTAATATTTTTTCTGCGATTGTTGCGCGTGGACCTGTTAATTTTAATTCGTCTAAAAATTGTGATGATTTTTCGATAGAGAGTGCACACAGTTTTGAAATATTAATATTGTCGATAAAAACGTTGCGAGCCGCAAGACCTAAGCGTTCGCCATCGCAAGCAGGACAAGGCTTATCGGTCATGAATTTTGCGAGTTCTTCACGTGTGCTTGGCGAGTCAGTTTCAAGGTAACGTCGTCGTAACATAGGAATGACGCCTTCGAACGGGTATTTACGTCGTTTAACGCGTCCGCTACGTAGCTTAAGGCGGAACGTGATAGGCTCATCGCTGCCGTGCAGTAAAATGTTTTGCACTTTTTTAGATAATTTATTAAAAGGCTTTTCTAATGAAAAGTTGTAGTGATCGGCAACGCTTTTGAGCATACTGAAATAATAAACTGTGCTTTCGTTCCAGCCGCGTATGGCACCTTCTGAGAGACTGAGGTCAGGACAGGTGATGATTCTGTCCGGATCGAAATGTTGTTGTGTGCCAAGGCCGTCGCACTCACTGCAAGCACCAGCCGGATTGTTAAAAGAAAACGTTCTTGGCTCAAGTTCGCGCAGGCTGTAGCCACAGGTCGGACAAGCGAACTTGGCTGAGTAGACCCACGATTGACTCGCATCGTCCATGTCAACGACTCTGACGATCCCATCACTTAAACCGACTGTTGTTTCGAGTGACTCAGCAAGGCGCGCTTGAATATTGGGACGAATTTTAAAGCGATCGATGACGACTTCTATCGTGTGTTTTTTACGAAGTGCAAGCTTGGGCACTTCATCAATTAACATCACCTCGCCGTTTACGCGGACACGTACAAAACCTTGCGAACGTAGGCCTTCAAAAATTTGTACGTGTTCGCCCTTGCGACCTTCCACGATGGGTGCGAGCAACATTAATTTTTTACCTTCGGGTAGTAATAAAATTTGATCGACCATTTGGGTAATTGTTTGGGCGTGGAGCGTGATGTTGTGTTTTGGGCAATGCGGTTCTCCCACGCGTGCGAAGAGTAGGCGCAAGTAGTCGTAGATTTCGGTGATCGTGCCGACGGTTGAGCGTGGGTTGTGGGAGGTTGCTTTTTGTTCGATGGAGATAGCTGGTGACAAGCCTTCGATATGTTCGACATCGGGTTTGTCCATCATCGACAAGAATTGGCGAGCGTAGGCTGATAGCGATTCCACGTAGCGACGTTGGCCCTCGGCATATAGCGTGTCGAAAGCGAGCGACGATTTACCGGAGCCTGATAGACCGGTAATGACAGTTAATTGGTCACGTGGGATCTCCACATCGACGTTCTGTAAGTTGTGGGTTTTCGCACCCCGAATAGCAATTTTTTTGTCCATCGTGGATCGTATAGGTAGTCTTCATGAGGGTGTAACATATCACTTTCTCGTTGTGGCGTCATCAGCCTTAGCAGAAGCCTTGTAACACTCAACTTAGTGGAGGCTTAATATCAGGACTAACATTAGCTTCTTTGCCAGCAACGTCAGCTTTGCGGCGCTCGCCTATTTGTTTAGCGACACTCGTCTCGATACCAGGTTTTTCCATTTCTGCAATTCGAATCGGTTTTTCTGGGTGTTCAGTGTTATAGCTATTAATGGCTTTTTGGAGAATGTCTCTATCTTGTTTTGAACCGAGTAATTGCACTTCGTGAGATTCATTAGATTCGCCTACAAGTTTCACCATTGCGTCTGCGGCCTCTTGAGTCATGTCACCTTTACACAATAATTTATTCTCAGTTACCACGACTTGGCTCTTACCAACCGTACATAGTACATTCCCGTTATTCTCTATCATCTCGACTGTACAATTGTCGATGATCTCAGATGCGCGTTTTAGTGCAAAGTCTCTTAAATTAGCTTTTGTTTGTACGCCTTTGATGCGTCGTTGCTCGCCAAAACGCAGACCAGATTTTTGTTTTGCGCTCGGTGGTGCGATTTTTTCCCATTTTGAGGTTGCAGCTTGTTGGGCCGCTTCTCGACTTTGCTCGGTCTCAGTACGCTTTGACGAAGACTGTTTTTTCATGGCCTCTTCAGCTTTATTAGCCCATTCATCGATGGCTTTATCAATATCTTCGTCTGTTGTCTCAGCAGGTGTTGCGTCAACAGTCGCTTGATTAACATCAGCGGTCGTCGGACCAACCATTTCTATTGTTGAAGGTGTCAAAACGACTTCGGCAAATTCAGGTGTTGGTTGTTTCTTCATTGCTTCTTCAGCTTTATTAGCCCATTCATCGATGGCTTTATCAATATCTTCATCCGTGATTTCAGCACGTGTTGCATCACCAGTAGCCTGCGGTACTGTTGCTGATGTGGGTTCGAGTGTTATAGGACTGGTTTCCTCCGCTTCTCGATGACTGGCAATAGAGGTTTGTGATTGTTCCTCGCTAGCTTTTGTAGCAGGGGGAACAGTTGGTGTAGCTTCTGCAGTCTTCCAACTTCCCTTAGCTTCTACGTTCGTATCTTCTTCAAAGGCTTTCTCGTTCACCTTGATAGCGGGACCGACTGTAGGGATTGGATCATCATCTGTCATGAATGATACGTTTGGTGGAGGTAAGGACACAAAATCTACTTCACTTGCTTGGCGAGTGAGTGTTGTTTTTCTTGGGGTATCACCTTCCTTGCTAGTGGTGGGTGCCATCGGATCGGGCATGGCTGAGTAGTCAAATCCTGTAATGGTTTTTCTACCGGTTTCCTCTAGCTTTCTTCGTACCGTAGTACCCGTACTCGGCCGTTCGGTTTTTGAGCGCTGGCGAACTTCACGCAATACTTCTTCATCTTCAAATAGGGATTTTGGTGTGGTCGCTGATGTTTCATCTTTAGCTTTTTCAGCAGACGCGTCTTGCATCTCAGCGTGTCGCTCTGCACTGGCTTTAAGATCGCGTTGCATTTTTTCTAAATGTTGTCTTTTTTCCGTTTTATTCATGACACGCATCACACTCGTTTTTTCATCATGTGAATAAGGCGCTTTAGTTGATTTCATGACATCTTTAAGTAAACGTGCGCGCATACTACGCATGTTGCCAACGACAAAGAAAGGACGACTATCATCACGTCTCATGCTATCAAGTGCAGATTCTAAGTGTTTTGCGAGCTCCCCTCGTTCTTCCATAGGGATTTGACCGATATTGGTTGTTAATACTTTTGCTATTGCATCTGCTTCTTTTTTGTAGGATTCAAATTTATCGTCACTAATAGTGCTGTGCCAGTGTTCTATGCTCTCTTTGTGTTGTTGGGCTTTGCTCATAAGCTTATAGCCATCATTTATATTTTTTATGCCATTACTTGCAAGTGATGTTTGAACAGCATCACGTATTGATGACTTATCTGGATTATTTACTATCTCTAGCAGTTTATTGAAGCGATCAGTATCGCTCTGAATCTTATCAGGATCTGATCCATAAAAGCCTCTTTTGAAGTCTCTAATAATACGTATATCATCATCGACAACTTTTTCCTGGCTCTCTCTACCCTTATCCTTCTCACTAGTCGACTCAGTTTTTACAGATTGTGTGTCAGCCGGTGTAATGTCAACGTCTTGCAATACTTCTTGTTTCTCCTTGCCTTGAGAGGAAAGGAATGAGTTCAGATCAGATTTAATACTTTCAATATCCGTATAACCTTTTGCTTTTAATTCTTGCAAAATATAAACGCGTTCACCATTGCGTGGTGATGGTTTTCGATTTATTTGAGTGAGTGCTTTTTGAGCCTGCTCAGTTACTTCCATAAGTTCCGCATCATCAGATATACTTTCTTCACTTAATACTTTGATGACTGCTTGCACTTTTTTATCGGCAGCTGCAAGACGACTAGTGCTAGAAAGCTCTTTAAATGCGTCTGCTTGATCCTTATCGAGTGATGCTTGAGCTTTTTGCTCTAAATTACTCTTTTGTGATTGCGTAGATTTAATATGGCCGCTTAATTTATCTTCTATGTTTTCTCCACGAGCTTTATCAACGCCTAATTGTTCTTCAAGCGCGATTCTTAGTGGTGAATCTTGCCCTGACTCACTAAGTTTTTCTGAGACTTCTTCCAGTGCTTTTAGTATCGAAGATGATTCTTCAACAGATTGTCCATAGTCAAATTGTCGCGCTTTGCAGATGGCATCTAATTGATTTTCGCTCAACGATTCAAGCGCTGATAGCTTATTCATAGCAAATTTGCCATGCTCTACACTCTCTTGCAATCCCTCAATGAGGTTGCGCACGTTTTTCGCGCTTGCATCGAACTCTTCACCGAATTTTACTGATAAGGGTTTGTCTTTTACAAATGATTGAAATTGATCAAGATTAACGCCTAGATTTAAATTTGGCTTGCTTTCGAGGAAGCGTATGAAATCCTCAGTAACCTCAATGTTTTTGTTGAGTGATTGTTTTAGCTTTTCAATACTCTCATAATCAAGTTCGTCTGCAGGGGCACCACTTTTAGCATCATCTCGAAGCACTGGGTGTGAGACTTTGTATGTTGTCGAGTGTAATTGACCGATTGAGCTATATATATCAAGCTCTGCACTACCAACGATAGTACGAACGTGGCTCACATCACTCGTATTAAATCGCTCATCCTTTGTCACATCTTCGCGGGTGAGTAGTTGGTAGTAGTCCTTAGCATGTTTTATCTCTGTCAGATCGACAATTTGTTTAGCTTTTCCTGTGTGTCCACTAACATAGTCAGGGTGTTTCGATAATTTTTGTCCTGTTATCTTTTTATAATCTTTTTTCAGTTCTTTCATACTCCTCGTGTCCCGAGAAGGCTCTGTCATATACTCAAGTGGCTTATTGTACTCATCTTTGCGGGCGATAAATTCCGCTTCTCGAGCTTTACCGATGTGTGTTCTTAAGTCTTTAATCGTTTTGCCTTCTTTATTTAAGTTTTCACGTAATTTTTTACCAACGTCATCGTCACGGTCTTGCATCTGTGTTATTGCTTCTTGTGCAACTTCAATACCTTCATGTATCTCATCACTCGTTGTACCATATTCACCGTTAATAAAGTCTTCAATAACTGCTTCGTAGACACGGTAATCTTTCACTTCTTGATAATTGTGTTGCACTTTTTTAATGATACTTTCTAAATGACTTTCACTGGGTTGACGTGTAGGGTTAAGGTTGTGGGGCATGAAGAATTCTTGTCGAAACGAGGGATCTGTATCAAGAGCTTGTAGACCTTTTTCAACAAGTGATAGTTTATTCAGTACCTCACGACCTGTTGAGCCATGATCGTCATAATAATAATCGTGTAATGCCTTAAGCATTGCTTTGCGTTCCGCCATCTCAGGCGATAACGGTATAAATTCACCACTCGCAAGAGATTCGATTTTACTTGCTTCGATATCTGGCGGTGCTGTTTCACCGCGTGTTCTTGGTGTTTCTGCCGTCGTGTCTGATTGCGATGGGAGCGGTGCAGATGCGCTCCGAGGTCTTGACTCAGGCGCTCTATCACTTCTTAAGAGTGCATGACTTGTCGATCGATAGATGTCGATCATATCATCACTCACGTCGAGTTCGCGTAATTGATTTTCTATCAGTTCAGATGCTGATGTGTAATCGGCACCAATGACTCGCGCTAAATTGATTAGATCATTTGTAATTTCTTTTATTTCATCTTTAACGGCAGTCTCTTCAGGATATTCTTTTAACTCTTGTAGGCTATCAGCTAATTGTTCAATGTCTTCTTTGGCACTTGCCATGTATTCATCGAGTCTAGTCTGTATGATGTCTTCGACACTTTCCACTTGCTCATCGATTTGTGTGTGTTCGCTGTTTTTATTTTCTCGTTCTTTGTTGGTTTGGTCGATATAATAACTTTCAGCAGTTTCTTTATAAAATTCAAGTGTATCCTCATAAAGACCAAGCTCTTCAAGCATTTCATTGATAGCAGCGCGAGTTGTATCATTACCTCTTGCACCCGAAATGACATCTAACGCATAAGCGCCGTTGCGGATATGTTGTGCGACTTCTGTAAGGCCACCCTCAGCTTTCATCGCTTTTAAACACTCGAGCGACTTCCTTATCTTTGATAGATCATTTGTGTCAGGTCGTCTAGCTTTAACCCAAGGTTGTTGATTTTCCTTTCCTTTTGATGCCATGTACCGTTTCCTATTGCTTGTGACTCTATGACTTAGATGTCTGTTTGGGCTAAAGGTTTCATTGGAAACGGTGTGTTTTTGTGTGGAAAATCAATGGGTAAGATAGTTAGTCATTGATATATATAGTGATTTTTAAAATAATTGATTTGTTTGGGAAAATTTTTTTGAATTTTTTCTTAAATGAAACTTTTGTTTTATACCCCCTCACCCCTAGCCCCTCTCCCCCTCGAAGGGGGAGAGGGGAATAAGAAATAGAAGGGGGTAAGACTTGGTTAGGTGGGCTAATTTAGCTGAATGCCACGTTGTTGTGTCGCTTCTCTTGTTGCTTCTCGAGCCGCTTTTTCTTCTGCTTTGATTTCTTTCTTAGTTTTCTTCTCGATAAAGCGCACGCCTTGTTTTTCGCAAGATTTAACTAGCATTGCTCTTTCTTCAGGTTTGCCACTTATTACGAGCGGCTCGCGCATTTGTTTTGATGCAGCCTCGATCATTTTGTCGCACGCGGCCTGATCCTGGGGGCTTTTGAGTTTTTCTGTAAACGACATCTTGGTTTTTGTAACCTTCACTTCCTTATTGCTGAAATGAGTCTTACCATACGTTTTACGCGGTGTTTTCGTGTTGTGAAGTTTAATGCCGTTATCTTGGCGCCACGATTTGGCATTGTCACTGAGAAGGTTTAGTGGCGTGATATCATTACGTTGACTAAACTGTTCCGCACCTGGGCGGACGACACTTGGGCGGTCTAAGCGGCGGAGGTTGTCGGGTCTAGGTGGCGGGCCTCCTGCAGCACGTCGCCTTGTTTCTTCGTGGATGGCTAGGTCTTCTTCATCACTTGTTTCTAATTCTTCATCTTCGTCATGCTCAAAGCTAGATTCTTCGCCCCAGTCGAGGGCGTCATCTTGGTCAGAGTACTCTTCCTCATCTTCAGTATCGCGAGGTGGCAGCTCTGGAGCTTCCTCTTCATCTCTAGCCTTAGGCTCTTCACCAAACAAAAGCTTATGAACATCTTCATCTGATGGGCGTTTTTCATCATCGTCGCGCTTTCTAGAGACCATGTCTGTCACCTATATGCTCTTTCGTCTACCAATAATTATAACAGATTCGCTCCATTATGAACCCTTGAGGGAAATACCAATGGCTGCGAGTCGCTCCTTAAGTCCTGGGTGCGTCGAAAGGGCGCTATCTAGCGACTTTATCGGTTCGACGCCGGCACCTACCGGATCGTAGAGATAGGCTGCTCTGCGGACTTCTTCGTGAGGGGTTAAGCCGTATTCCCGGCGATAGCTTTGTGTATGTTCCTGATGATCATTATGGATTTTTAACAGTGCGCGGGCGAGCGGTTGGTTGTCACGCATCAGCTCAACACAACCTGCATCGGCCATGTATTCTCGGGTACGGCTTAGGAAAAGGGTGAGGAGTACGGTGATAATCGGCAGTGTGTAGCGCAGGATGATGATGATCATCGCAAGCCTGTTGTCTTCGCTACGTCTCGGGTTAAAAATCACGACGTGAAATAAGATGTCGATGACGATAAGCATAATATTACTCAAGACACCGATGGTGAGTGTTAGCTTAATATCGCCATGGCGGATGTGGCTTAGTTCATGGGCCATCACCGCCGTGAGCTCAGCCCTGTCGAGTTTTTCAAGTAAGCCCCGGGTTATCGCGACCATGGCTGAGCGCTCACTGTAACCGCTCGCAAATGCGTTCATGTAATTCGCTTCGATAATATAAACACGGGGAATATAATTCATCCCAGCGGCTACTTTCATTTCTTCGACGACGTTCCATAATTGTTTTTCTAGCACGGTTTCAGCGTTCGTTGCGGTGACACGATGATAGTCGGTGCCAAGTAGCATCATGCGATCATAGAAGCTGTAAGTGATGAGAATACTAAGCGCTGCGATACACGAGAGAATAATTGTTGCGTACGGTGTTACGGCGAAAAAGAATAACGCTTTATAGATAAGTGATAGTGGTGCATCAGGGTAAAACGTACTAAGGACATAGCCGTCGATGATAAGACCTAACGACACATAGATCATGACGAAGAAGACAAGAACGAATCGAGTGCGGCGCGTATTCTTACGCAGTTGCTCTCGCCAGTTGGCAGAGCCTATGTCGTAGCCTGCCAGATTTGCCATGATTATAAGCTAACGGTGTAGTCTTCACGCTCTTGTATTTTTTCTTCTGGCAGTGCCCAATAGGCAAAGTCTTTATCGAGAGCTCTTGAAAAAATTCTAACGACAAAAGCTTCGAAAAACATTTTCTTTTTCGCATTGTAACGCTCAATACTATCGTTGAATGCTTGTTTTGCGTACGACAATTTGTTTTCGGTATTCACAATCTCTTCTTGTAACTGTAAAGCGTTTTGATTAGCTTTTAAATCGGGGTATTGTTCGAAGACAAGGTTAATATTTCCCGCGATTTTAGAGATAGCGTTTTCTGCATCCATACGCGTTTTTTCGTCGCCTTTGTTGGCAGCATTTTGAGCTTGGCCGCGAAGTTTAACCACTTCTGCGAGAGTCGTTTTCTCGTAGTCCATGTACTTCTTAACAACATTGATGAGCGATTCGAAGACTTTATAGCGTCTATCAAGCTGGATGTCTATTTGCTTTTTGTTATTATTAATCGCTTCGATGTAACGAATGAGAATATTATAAATCGCGATCGCCCAAAACAGTAATAGACCTACGATAATAAGGACAATGAAAGTTGTCATAGCGAATACTCCAGTGAACCTTCATCTACTAAGTATAGCGCCACGCGAGACTGGTTGCTGTCGTCGCATGGCGCTATGGAACTCAATATGATGCATAGTCTTTATCGGCAAGATTAAGGAAAAATTAAGGGCCTAGAGGTAGGGTTTTACGATGTCGTAGAGCATTGCGGCGTGTTGGTCGCTCGCGTTTAGGGCAGGGATGTAGTTAAGGCGCTCACCGCCTGCTTCGACAAACGCTTCGGCGTTTTGGATGCGGATTTCCTCGAGTGTCTCTAGGCAATCAACCGCAAAGCCAGGACAGACGACATCGACACTTTTTACGCCTTGCAGAGCTAGGTTTGTTAACGTTTCTATCGTATATGGTTGTAACCATTTGGCTGGACCGAAGCGAGATTGGTAGGTGAGCGTGGTTTCTTCATTATTTAAGTTCAAGGTTTCGCGTAATAGTCTTGTCGTTTTTTCACAGTAACAGGCGTAGGGATCACCCTTGGGGCGTGAGTCAGCTGGTAAACCGTGGTAGGAGAATATTAAATGTTCGCTCTTAGGCGTTGTTTGCCAGTGTTGTTTGATACTGTCTGCTACCGCACGAATGTAAGCATCGTTGTCTGCGTACTGATGTAAGCTTACGATAGTTGGTAACCAGCGCCAGCGAGTTAAAATCTCGCTTACTTTTGCAAACGTGGTGCCCGTGGTTGCTTCGGCGTACTGTGGGTAAAGAGGTAAGATGATGAGACGTTGAATTTGTTCTTCTCTAAATGCTGCAAGTGTTTGTTCGAGGCTGGGATCGCCGTAGCGCATCGCAAGTTTAACGCTTATGCTTTTATCATCTGCGAGTGCGTGTAGTTTTTCAGTGAGATCTTTGCTGTGATAAAGTAGTGGTGAACCTTTTTCATTGTCCCAGATGGCGCGGTAGAGTGCGGCTGTTTTACGTGGTCTCACTCTTAAGATAATACCGTAGAGCAGCGGTAACCATATCAAACGTGGGATTTTCACAACACGGGGGTCTGACAAAAATTCGGCGAGATAACGACGAACAGCCTTTGGTGTGGGTGCGTTCGGTGTGCCGAGGTTGGTAAGTAAAATACCTGTTTTAACTGTTGCAAAGCGTGCGCAGCTTTTATCTTGAGTCATGTCCGTATGCCTTTACCGCGTTTTAGTAACCAGAGGTTTAGAGTGGTGAGTAGAGCGATGAAGATAAGCAGCGAGCTAATTGCAAAACCGATGCTGATATCACTCACGCCCAAGATGCCATAACGAAAAGCGTTTACCATATAGAGAATAGGGTTAAACTGCGACATGGTATGCCAAAACGGTGGCAACATGTCGAGGCTGTAGAATACACCACCGAAGTAGCTAAGCGGGGTGATGATGAATGTCGGGATGATGCTAATGTCATCGAACTTGGTTGCGAATAGTGCATTGGTAAAACCTGCGAGTGCAAACAAGACTGCGGCTAAGATGACGGTGATAAATGTTATAAAGATGTGATGTATTGTTAAGTGAGTAAATAGTAGCGCGATACAGGTGACGATAGCTCCTACTAATAAGCCGCGGCAGACGCCGCCTGTGATGTAGCCTGCGAGAATAACTTCATCGCGAGTGGGTGAGACAAGAATTTCTTCGATGCTGCGTTGGAAGCGCGAACTGAAAAATGACGATACGGTGTTAGAGTACGAGTTGTTTAGAACGCTCATCATGACAAGACCGGGTGCAATAAACTGCATATACGTATAGTCACCGATCATGCCAATTTGTTTGCCGATAAGGTTGCCGAAAATAATAAAGTAAAGTGTCATTGTTATCGCAGGTGGCAGCAGCGTTTGTAAACCAATACGCATAAAGCGTGTGATTTCGCGTTTAACAATAGTTTGTAGTGCTATCCATTGGTTCATGATTGACTTATTAACCCCAAAAATAATTCTTCTAAGCGATTAGCTTTGTTGCGCATGCTCATCACATCGATGTTGTGGTTGTTGAGTTCGTTAAATAACGTGTTAATCGCTTGCGACTTGTCGATCTCAACTTCAAGCGTTGTGCTATCTGTCAGATGACATCTGAAATCATTTAGCTCAGGCGCGAACTTCAGTGGCTCTTTGATATCGAGTACAAGTGTCATCATTTGTAATTGCGCAAGCAATTGTTTCATCGATGTGTTTTCAACGATGTGGCCATGGTTGATAATTGCGATGTTGTTACATAAATTTTCGGCTTCCTCGAGATAGTGTGTGGTGAGGATAACCGTGGTGCCTTGTTCGTTGACTTCGCGAAAATATTGCCACAGTGCGCGTCGTATTTCGATATCAACACCTGCTGTCGGTTCGTCAAGAATAAGCAGGCGTGGGTTGTGGACCATTGCGCGCGCGATCATAAAACGTCTTTTCATACCACCCGATAGGCTACGGGGCGGGGCTTTACGCTTTGCCCACAGCTCAAGCTTTTTCAGTAGAAACTCGGTGCGTTCGATAGCCTCATCGCCTTTTATACCGTAGTAGCCGGCTTGTTGTATCATGATTTGTTGGATGGGCTCAAAGACATTGAAATTAAATTCTTGGGGGACAACGCCGAGGCAGGCTTTGGCAGCACTGAAGTCTTCATCAATATCGTGACCAAATATTTTGACCTTACCCGCGCTTTTATTGACGAGTGAGGTGATGATGCCGATCGTTGTCGATTTGCCCGCACCGTTCGGACCCAATAAGGCAAAAAAGTCGCCTTCTTGGACATCAAGATCGATGCCTTGTAAAGCTTGTACACCGCCTTGATAGGTTTTAGTGAGATTACGAATCGATAAAGCACTCATTGGCGATGGTTTTCCTAGACCCTGCCTAAATAGGCGGCTATTATACCACATTTTGTGTCAAAACTTTATGAGGGGACTATGTCACCGCACGAGCAATCACTAACCATTTCAGGCCCTCTTGGGGACTTACAGGCGAAGTTATACGACACGGGTGAGGCTAGTAATCGCACCTTTGCTATCATATGTCACCCACACTCGCTTCATGGGGGCACGATGGACAATAAGGTTGTTACGACGATGGCGCGCGCGTGTCGTGACGCTGGGTTATCGTACATACGTTTCAACTTTCGTGGTGTAGGCGAGAGTGTAGGACAATACGATAAGGGCGTTGGCGAGACAGATGATGTGCTCGCCATTGCGAGATGGCTTGAGGCGCAGTATGCCAACTTCGAGCTTATCTTGAGTGGTTTTTCATTTGGGTCATATGTTAGCTACCGTGCGCGAGTCGAGCTCAAGCCGAAAATGCTTATAAGTATCGCGCCACCGATTCCCAATTTTCCATTTGACGATTTACCGCTACCAAGTTGTCCCTGGCTTGTGATTCAAGGCTGTCAAGATGAAGTCATTGCTGCCGATGATGTATATGGTTGGTTGCAAGATAAAGGAAACCCTGCAACGCTTATTCGCTTTGCTGAAGCTGGCCACTTCTTTCATGGCAAGCTTGTTGAATTGCGAGAACATCTAACGGACGCGCTGAAATAACTTATGCTACACATCAAAGACTTTTATCAACAAGCGCTCGATGCGCGTGGTTATAAAGCAGATCCGGCTCAGGTTGCTTTATTGCCTGTCTTTGAGCGTATGTATCGTGAATTACGCGCGTGTCACCCTGATACTGCGTTCAAGTGTTGGTGGCGAAAGAAATTCCCTAAACGTGGTCGTGTTAAAGGTCTTTATCTATGGGGTGGGGTTGGCATCGGTAAGACTTTCATGATGGATTTGTTTTATGACGCAATACCGTTTGCGCGTAAGCGTCGTATTCATTTTCATCGCTTCATGCAACAAGTCCATCAAGATTTAGCTCGTCTGCAAGGGCGCGCTGATCCGTTGAAAATTATTGCGAGAGAATTCTCTATTCGCGCCGATGTATTGTGTTTCGATGAATTCTTTGTGCGTGAGATTGCCGATGCGATGTTGCTAGGCTCACTCTTAAAAGCGCTTTTTGAGCGGGGTGTTTGTATCGTTGCAACGTCAAATACCGCGCCTCGAGATTTATATAAAAATGGTTTACAGCGTTCGCAATTTTTACCTGCCATCGATGCTATTGAAGAGCATTGTGAGGTGGTCGAGCTTTCGAGTGATGAAGATTATCGCGTATTAACACTACGTGAGAGCGGTATCTTTTTTCATCCACTCGATGCGAAAGCTGAGACAGCGATGATGTCGTCTTTTGAGTTGTTCGCAAACCATGGTGGGCAGCCCGGCGAAGTGATCGAAATCAATGACCGCACTATCCCAACCATCAATTGTAGTGAGCGTGTGGCCTGGTTTGATTTTTCGGTCTTGTGTACGACACCACGTTCTAAACACGATTATCTTGCGCTGACTGAGCGCTTTAATACAATTATGTTGAGTCGTGTGCCCGAGATAAAACCGCACGATGACACCTCGATTACGTATTTCATTAATCTTATCGATATCCTCTACGATAATCAGGTGAGATTTCTCATGTCTTCAGCCGTACCATTTTCCCAAATCTATACTGAAGGTAAGCGCTTTGATGCCTTCAAACGCACGCAAAGTCGCCTGCATGAGATGCAATCGACCCAATTTCTCCATATCTGTGACCACCCAGCTAAATGAGAACCGTTCTTATTTGCCTTGACGATGAAACAGCATCAGCGTAGACTCAAAGCTAAGACGAATGCAGTTGTGATGCAATAAAAATGGACGAATTCTTAGCCAATACGGTGGTTGATATCGCAGAATGTACGCCTGGTCAGACCTTGAAGGTCACGGGATTTTGCGCTTGTAACCCCCATGTGCGCCAAAAGCTCTTAGCCCTCGGTATAACGACTGGTACGACGCTTACCTTTGTACGCAGGGCACCACTAGGTGATCCCCTAGAAATCCTTGTCAGGGGTAGCCATTTTAGCCTACGATTGCGCGAATTAGCCTGTCTACAACTGGTGGCGCAAGCATGAGTGAATACAAAGTCGCGCTTATAGGTAACCCAAACTGTGGTAAATCGACCTTATTTAATGTCTTAACGGGTGCACAACAGACAGTGGGTAATTGGCCCGGTGTGACCGTTGAACATAAAGTTGGTTATGTGAAGCTTGCGAAAGATGATTTGCACATCATCGATTTGCCCGGGATTTATGCCCTCATTGGTGATGATACGATGGCGGGTGTCGATGAAAACATTGCGCGCGATAGTTTGCTTAATGGTGGTATCGATCTTGTTGTTAATGTCGTCGACGCTGAGCATATCGAGCGTAACCTTTACCTTACCTTACAATTGTTAGAGCTCGGTGTGCCTTGTGTGATAGCACTTAATATGATGGATGTGATGCAGCGTCAAGGCGTTCGTGTCGACGTTTCCGAGATGAGTGTTGCGCTCGGTTGTCCCGTTGTCCCTATTGTTGCAAGTCGCGGTGAGGGGCGAACAAACTTACTCAACACCGTCTTAACACGTGTACAGCAAGTGAAAACCCAATCATCACCGCTCGCTTGGCCGCGTCTTGTTAAACAGGCTGTCGAAGACATCGAGCGTGTGCTCGTTGATATTTCTGAACCAGCGTATGCCTTGCGCTTGCTCGAACAAGATCGTGCATTGTGGGCTAAGCTCGATACGAAGCAACACGAAAAAATAAGCGCGATTGCCGCACGCTTGCAAGGCGAGAGTGGTGAGGCGCCCGATTTATTAATCGCCGATGTGCGTTATGATTTTATCCATCGTCTAACAGAGACTTGTTTCGAACGCCGTGGACGTATTCGATGTCGCTTAACGGCAATGTTCGATAGTGTGTTACTGCATCGCGTTTTTGCCATCCCGAGTTTCTTACTCATCATGTACGCAATGTTTGTCTTCTCGATCAATTTAGGTGGCGCGTTTCAAGATTTTTTTGATTTAAGCTCGCAAGCGTTGTTTGTCGACGGGGTCGCTGTTTGGCTTAACAGCCTACATGCACCGCATTGGTTGATTACACTTCTTGCATATGGTGTTGGGCGCGGTATCAATACTACCGTTACCTTTGTTCCTGTCATCGCGGCGATGTTTTTCGCACTCGCATTTCTCGAGCGCTCGGGCTATATGGCGCGTGCAGCGTTTGTTATGGATAAGGTTATGCAACGGATAGGACTTCCGGGTAAGGCGTTTGTGCCTATGATTATAGGCTTTGGGTGTAACGTGCCTGCTATTATGGCAACGCGTACGTTAGAGAGTCACCGTGATCGCGTGTTAACAGTTTTGATGAGTCCCTTCATGGCGTGTAGCGCGCGACTTGCTATTTTTGCGGTTTTTGCGGCCGCGTTTTTTCCACAAGGTGGGCAGAACGTCGTATTTGCACTTTATCTCCTCGGTATTGTGATGGCGATCCTAACAGGCTTTGTTGTGCGTCGTTATTTATTGCCAGGTGATGTGACACCTTTTGTAATGGAGTTACCGCCGTATCGCTTGCCTAGGGTTCGCGATATGGTGTTGACGATGTGGCAGCGTTTGCAACGCTTCTTAACGCGCGCAAGCCGCATGATCATTCCCATCTGTATCATCCTTAGCATATTACATCACGTGACGCTCACAGACGGTTATTCTTTGCTAGAAACCCTAGGGCGCGCGTTAACACCACTACTCGCACCGCTTGGTATTAGCCGTGATAATTGGCCGGCTACGGTGGGTTTGTTTACGGGCATGCTCGCAAAAGAAGTGGTGATTGGTACGCTTAATATGCTCTATGGTCAGGCAGGTATTGTAGAAACATTTCCAACGACGTTTGCGCTCGGTAAACACTTACTGGCTGCGTGGCACACGATTCCAGAAAACCTAGCGGCCTTGCCGCATGCGTTAGTTAATCCAGTATTAGCAAGTGCCCCAGGCGATGAGTTATCGACAACAGCTAACCGAATGATACAACAAGCGTTTGGCGGTACTGCTGCTGCGTTTAGCTATTTGGTCTTTGTTTTGCTTTATATTCCTTGTGTATCGACAGCTGCGGTGATTCGTCGCGAGTTGAATGCATCGTGGATGTGGTTTTCTGTATTGTGGTCGTTAGCTTTGGCGTATATCGTCGCTGTTATTTGCTACCAGGTCGCAACGTTTGGTATCCATCCATGGTCGGCGAGTGCTTGGGTTGTCACGATGGTGCTGGCAACCGCGATGGGAACGTGGCTGCTTAAACATCTAAAAGGTTATCGCGAGGTAGCAAGTTCATGATATTACGCGATGTTAAAGATTATCTTGCTAAGACCAAAGTTGTTAATGTTCAACAGCTCACACAGCGGTTTGCCGTATCGCCTGAGTTATTGCGAGCTATTTTGCAAAAGCTTGTCCGAGCGGGTTGTGTTAAGCGGGCGCAAAATCCTGCGGGGTGTGGTGTGACGTGTACGCAATGTGAGACACAGTTTCGCGAAATCTACTATTGGGTCGAGTGTCCTAGCGCTTAGGTGCTGTAGTGTCTGTTTTTAAGTAACGTCTCGGGACGTCTTTACCGTAGAGACCTTCAAGGCGCATCGCGACTTCGTACGCATAATCGCTAGGCGGAGTATGATTAATTTCCAAGCCATACATGTAACCGATAGCCCAAGCAATACCTTCGTAGATGGGGTGGGTTGCAGTGAAGCGAACTTTCCATGTGGTTTGTGCAACGTGTTCCGCAATCACCTCGAGTAAGGTATCGATTAAGTGCGAGCGGTTGCCGTAGCCTGCGAGCGCTTTCTCGCCGCAACCAACGATGATTGCGTATTCAAAGACATAAACGGTCAAGCCAGCCGCTGATGTGAACGTTTCTTTGAGTTTGCCGGGGAAGATTTCGTAGTTCTCTCTAAAATGGTCTTCATCGTAGATTTGAACGGCGGGGTAGTATTTGGTGAGCCAATGTTCGAGCATGATCATGTGATCATACGGGGTATCGATATCTCGCAAGTATTGGTAGATTTCTTGAAGTGACTTGAATGAAGGCTGGATGACATCGGTGCCGTATGCGTTTTTTGTATCGATACGCTGTTCATTGGTTGCCGACGAGACACCCGTTTCAATGGTCTCTTCGTCTTCAGGGCTTGGTGGAGGCGTTTCTTCTGCCATAGCTCTTGCTCACAATGTTACTAAGTCCGAGGATAGCATAGCTCAGATGGCGGTGGTAGTCGTTGCGAAAGCTTAGAGGCCTTATGGCTACCGAGCTACAGGTTCTTTAGGACATGGGCCCTCTTCATCGTCACGGGCTTTCTCATCGGCACGGGCTTCGCGTACGCTCGATTTTCCAGCAAATTGAGTGCGTAAGTGTTCTTCAGCAAATTGCTTTGTACCGGGAGCATGGCTGCGGCGCTCGTTCCATTTTGCGCGGACTTCGTCGTTGTGTTCAGCATTGCGCTTAGCCTCGGCTGCCATCTCTTTCAACTGCTCTTGTGACGTTGCAATACCCGAGATGTTGATGACAATGCCATCTTGCTTAGCGCGCTCACGGACATATTTATCGACAGCTTTTTTCACGGCCTTGCTAGAATTTGGATCTAAAGCAAATTTGGCTTCAGGGTCGAGCATTATCATCGTTGTAAATAATTGAATGTACGCGCGATCGAGTCGTTTTTGGGTAAGCTCAGCGCGACCACGCCATGTTGTTTGTCCATCTTTACCTTCTTTTTTCGAGACTAGCTCGCCTTGTTCGTTTAATTGGTAAGGGCAAAACGGACGTTGTACGAATGTATGGGTATCAAACTCATAAGTTCCGTTACGGTAGGTAAAGGGTAGGCCGTTAACACTTAGCGTATCGGGTAAGTTTAGTGATGATTCCATCGCCATCCCGCTCATCGCGGCTTGCTTTGCGCCATGTAATTTAGCTTGTTTCTTGCGTGCGTCTGATTGGTCTCTTTCTAAAGCGTGGTAAGTATAGACTTTGTCAGCGTAGTCTTTTTCCTCTTGGTGATACTTGCGTACTTCACTCGCATAGTCATCCATTATCTTGCCGACATTTTTAAGTGAGTCGATACCTTCATCGATCGATAGACCGCGGTCTCGACAATATTTTTGGAAACGACCCTCAGGCTCGCTTAAGCGATAGTCGCGGCGCATGAAATGCGGATTATCTAGCCATGCGGGTTCATTTGTAAAAGCATTAGCAACGCCGAAATAGTATGTCTGTAGTGCTTGTTTGCGGCTTTGGATATCTTGTTTGAGCTCTCTTTCCTTTGTTGCCTGGTGTTCTGCAAAGTCGTCCATCTGGGCTTTATGAACCGCAGGGTCGAGCTTAGGGCTTCTCCAAGTACGGACACCTTCAGGCATGTAGCTACCCAAGATAAACGAATGGAGATCTAAGCCTGGGACATCGAGCAAGCCCGTCGCTTCTAGCTTTTGCAAGTGGGTATCGGCCTTGCGTAAGAAGGATTTGTAGGCGTTTTCGTAGTTACGCATGTTTTCTTTTGCATGTTTTACCGTAACATTTTCAGTAGGTTGCGTGTTTTGGTTCGCACCCGTATCTTTTTGATTTCCACCAGGCATAAGGACAACTCCGTGATTGAAACAACTGTAATCATAGTAATGATAGCACGTTTTTATCTATTACTAGGGCTATCTTAACTTATATGTTTTCCATTTTAACCTAATTAGCTTAACCGAGTATTAAGGTACAAAATGGCAAAATAAGGCTTTTATAGGGCTAAATAGGCGAAAAATAGGCGAAAAAAAACTTTTCTTATCGAAAAATTATGCTAAAGTTAGCTCGTCCCTAAGCTACTCATGGTGTTAAAGGTGCTCGTCTGACAGGGGGATTGGGGTACCGAGCGCTGATGTTAACTTTGATCCGAAGGAGATACCACAATGCCAGCAAGAAAAACGACGACCCGTCGTAAAGCAACTAAAACAACGGCTAGAAAGCCTGCTAAGCGTACAACAGCTAAGCGCACAACAACGCGTAAAGTTACAAAGAAAGTTAGTACGACAGCAGCTTCAGCTATCAAAGAGCCAATGAACAAAACAGCTCTCGTTGAGCACATTTCAGGTGCGACAGAGCTTTCTAAAAAAGAAGTTAAGGCTGTTTTAGAAGAATTGACGACGGTTATCGAGCGTCACTTGAAAAAACGTGGCGCAGGTGAGTTCACGTTACCAGGTGTTGCTAAATTCGTCGTTAAACGTAAGCCTGCAACGAAAGCACGTAAAGGTATCAACCCCTTTACCGGTGAAGAAACAGTCTTCAAAGCTAAGCCAGCACGTAACGTTGTGAAGATTCGTCCTTTGAAAAAAACCAAAGACGCTGCTGCTTAGTCTGCCTTTTAAGGGCGTCTGTTTCGCGACATACGCCCTTTTCTTTTACCCTACAAGATGCAGTCTCATTACCGTCAACACATATTCTTTTGTACTAACCAACGTGATAGTGGTAAGCGCTGTTGCGCGGGTGGTGGTGGCAATGAGATGTGTCGTTACACTAAATCACTTATTAAAGACTATGGCCTTGCTGGTGCTGGTGGGGTTAGGGTGAGTAGCGCTGGTTGTATGGGGCGTTGTCTCGAGGGGCCTGCGTGTGTTATCTACCCCGATGGTGTTTGGTATACGTATCAGTCACAAGACGATGTGAAGCGTATTGTTGATGAGCACATCGTAAATGGCCGCCTTGTCGACGACTTATTGCTCGTTTAAGTTTTTTACCAACTCTTGTCATATCTCAACGACTAGTTCATGATAACCCTATCCAAACGGGCTAGGGATTGTTGTGTCGGATATCATTATTGAAGCTAAAGACTTGACCAAAGACTTTGCTAAAACGCGTGCTGTAGATAACATCGATTTTATCCTTAAGCGCGGTGAGTGTCTCGGTATGCTCGGGCCTAACGGTGCTGGCAAGACAACAACACTGCGTATGATTCTTGGTTTAACTGAGCCTTCGAGCGGCGATTTAACCGTTCTATCACATGCTTTGCCTAAAGAAGCCCGTCCGCTCCGCGCACGCGTTGGTGTTGTGCCACAACAAGATAATCTCGATCGGGATTTTACAGTTTATGAAAACCTCGTAAGCTATGCTTCTTATTTCGGGCTACCTTCGCGCCGTATTCAAGAGCGTATTGAAAAGTTATTAGAATTTGCCGCGCTCGAAAACCGCCGCGATGAGCGTGTGACAAATTTATCGGGCGGCATGCAGCGACGGTTAATTTTAGCGCGTGCGCTTATCAATGAGCCTGATATTCTTATTTTAGATGAACCGACAACAGGTCTTGATCCGCAGGCACGCCAGCTTATTTGGGCTAAGCTCAGACAAATTCAAAAAGAAGGCACGACGCTTATTTTAACGACGCACTATTTAGAAGAGGCCGAGCGTTTGTGCGATAGGATTATCATTATCGACCATGGTCGTGTGTTGGCGGAAGGTTCGCCGCGTGCGCTTATTAAAAAACATATTCCACCGCAGGTTGTTGAAGTGCGTGGGCCAGGGCACGACACTGTGTATCATACACGTCATGATTTTCCCAATATAAAAATGGATTTGTTAGGTGAGACGCTATTTTGTTATGGCGATAGTATGCAAGCGATGCTTGGTTACTTACAACAGTATCCCGAGTTAGATTATTTGCATAGGCCTGCAAACTTGGAAGATGTTTTCTTAAAACTTACAGGCCGGGAGCTTCGCGATGGCTGATTTAACGATGGCGCGTGCACATCTTATTAAAAGAGCCTTGCCAGTTTGGCGGCGAAATTTTCGTGTGTGGCAAAAGTTGATGATAGCGTCATTGCTTGGTAATTTTTTAGAGCCGCTATTGTATTTGTTTGCATTGGGTTATGGGCTTGGACGTTTTGTTACAAATATGGACGGTATTCCTTACGTATCGTTTCTTGCGAGTGGGATTGTGTGTTCCAGTGCGATGATGACAGCTTCGTTTGAATGTTTATATTCGGCGTATACGAGGCGATCGGTACAAGGAGTTTGGGATGCGATGTTGACCGCTCCGCTTGCAGTTGATGATGTGATTCTCGGTGAGATGTTATGGGCTGGGACTAAGAGCGTTATCAATGTTACGGCTATTTTAATTGTGGCGGGTAGTCTTGGTATTGTGCATGCACCTACCGCCATTCTCGCGATGCCGATTGTGTTTTTAGTCGGGATCTGTTTTGCTGCTATGGCACTTGTTATAACTGCGTTTGCTTATGGATACGAGTTTTTTCTTTATTATATGAGTTTATTTCTAACGCCGCTTTTATTGTTGAGCGGTGTATTCTTTCCCTTCGATACATTACCTGATTTTCTACAAAAGATAGTGGGTTTATTCCCATTGGCGCATGCTGTGAAAATCGTGAGGCCTCTCGTTATCGGGGGTGAAGTACACCACCTTGTCTGGCACTTATCCGTTATAGTCGCTTATCTACTCGGTGCTTACTTCGTTGCCGTTTGGGCAATGAAGAGGCGTTTGTATACCTAGTTCTGCTTGTCTGGTGGTTTTTCGCACAATGATAATTAAGATTTGCAACTTCTGGTATTTTTGATTACCATTCGTGTTCGCCAATCTTCAGATATGCTGGCATAGCTCAGTTGGTAGAGCAGCTGATTTGTAATCAGCAGGTCCGCGGTTCGAATCCGTGTGCCAGCACCAAGAAATCCCAATTAAATGGGTCTTTCCCAACAAAGGGGGCACATTCAACAACACAAGACCCTAACACGCATCCTGTAATTCTCAAAGTTCTTAAAGCCATATGCTCGTCTTTGAATCAGTTTCATCTTACGATGGAAGCC
>Ga0180433_10000407_pt1 | contig 73556 bp, 50 predicted proteins | sample SS_ome_8_FD_132980 | JGI IMG/M metagenome (GOLD analysis project Ga0180433, IMG submission 132980) | Hypersaline lake sediment archaeal communities from the Salton Sea, California, USA - SS_1_D_1 metaG | ecosystem: Environmental > Aquatic > Non-marine Saline and Alkaline > Hypersaline >...
GATGAGTTGCCAAAAGATAATCAGAGCCCACTTGGAATCGAAAAAAATATTTATGCCTATTATCATAGTATATTTATTCTACTTAGGGCACTATGAATTGGTTCTTAACGGGACAGTAGTGATCACAGGTATTATTTTTCTCGCCTCTATATCAAAGAATTCATGAATTTTAAAACAGGAGTATTACTGTCTTATGACAGAGACCGATAAAAAAGTCCCAGAGCGGATTCTGAATTTCCTCAGTCAGGACCTGCCGTACAACCGTAACCAGATGCGGTCAGCGCTGGAATTACTTATCAACGGGGCGACGATCCCGTTTGTGGCACGCTACCGGAAGGAAGCGACCGGCGAACTGAACGAGATAGAACTAAAGGATATCTCGGATAAGTATGATTATTACGAAGAACTGGAAGATCGCAAAGAGACCGTCCTCGGGACGATCGAAAAGCAGGGAAAACTCACAGAAGAACTGAAAGAGCAAATAATCCAGTGTCGCGAAAAGACGAAACTGGAGGATCTGTATGCGCCGTATAAGCCCAAGAGGCGGACACGAGCACAGAAGGCCCGTGAAAAGGGACTCGAACCACTGGCAGTTCAGATCTGGGAACAACCCAAAGACGGTGAGTCACTGAAATCCATGGCAGAGGAGTTTTTGAGTGATGAAATGGAAACCGTCGAGGATGCGTTGGCCGGTGCACACGACATCATCGCGGAGCGCATTGCTGATGATGCGGATATCCGGCAGTGGCTGCGCGGTTATATGTACAATAACGGTCTGTTGACCACCTCGGTGAAAAAAGAATGGCAGGACAAGCCTTCCAAATTCGAGATGTACTACGACTTCTCCGAGCCGGTGAAGGATATCGCCGGGCATCGCTTCCTGGCCATCCGTCGCGGCTCTGCTGAGGATATCCTGAACTACTCTATCGATTTGGAGGCGGAGCTGGTATTGGACTTCATTGGGGAGAAATGTATAGTACCAGAGAGCCCGTACCGAGAATTCCTCGAAGATGTCATCGAGGATGCCTACCAGCGGTTATTGTCGCTCTCCATCAGTTCAGGCATCCTTGCGGAGGTAAGAGAGGAATCCGAGATTGAGGCGATTGAGGTCTTCTCGAAGAATGTTCGTGACCTGCTGATGGCGCCGCCGGCGGGACACAAGCGTACCCTTGCTATCGATCCAGGCTTCCGCACCGGATGTAAGGTGGCGGTATTGGATGAAACAGGAAAATATCTGGCGAACTCGACAATTTATCCGCATCCGCCGCAGGAGCAGACTGATGAAGCAGAACGCATCCTGAAACAGTTGATCTCGGATTATGACACAGAACTCATAGCCATCGGCAACGGGACTGCCGGACGCGAAACCCAGACACTTGTCCAGGAGATGCTTAAGAAGAATAATTTGTCGGCAACACCAGTCATGGTTAATGAGTCAGGTGCCTCGGTGTATTCTGCGTCGGATGCGGCCATAGAAGAATTTCCCGACCTGGACCTGACGGTTAGGGGAGCTATCTCCATCGGGCGGCGACTGCAGGATCCGCTGGCGGAACTGGTAAAAATCGACCCGAAAAGTATCGGGGTTGGTCAGTATCAGCACGATGTAAACCAGTCGAAACTGAAGGAGGAACTGGACTCGGTCGTATCGAGTTGCGTCAACGCTGTCGGCGTGGATATCAACACCGCTTCAAAGCAACTGTTGACACATGTCTCAGGATTAACTTCTTCTACCGCTGCTGCGATTGTAGAGCGGCGGGAGCAGGACGGTAAATTCCGAAACCGACAGGAAATACTGGACGTCTCAGGTATCGGAAATGTGACCTTCGAGCAGTGTGCAGGCTTCCTGAAAATTCCCGGAGGGGATAATCCGCTGGATAACAGTAATGTCCATCAGGAATCCTACTATATCGTTGAGAAAATGGTCAAAGATGTGGGTAGACCCCTGGAAGAGGTTATCGGAAAGGGAATCGAGGTCGACCCGAAAAAGTATGTGGATGAGAAGAAAGGGTTGCCGACAATTCAGGATATTTTGCAGGAATTGAAACGCCCGGGACGGGATCCCAGGGACGAGTTCAAGGCGGCATCATTTAAAGAAGGAATCAATGAGATAGAAGATCTGAAGGAGGATATGATCCTTGAGGGAACTGTCACAAACGTCACTCATTTCGGTGGATTCGTGGATATCGGCGTTCATCAGGATGGATTAGTGCATATTTCCGAAATAGCCGATAAATTTGTAAAGGATCCCCACAAGGAGATCAAAGTCGGACAGGTGGTAAAAGTGAAAGTGCTGAATGTGGATGTGGAGAGAAAGCGTATCAGTTTGAGTATGAAGCAAGCGTGATAGGGCAAAAGGCAAACAACACCTTGTTGACTTATCATAATTGCGACGAAGGGAACGCCAGACACATGACGGTTTTAACATTAACACGATAACACTGTAACACTATAACACGGTTTTTCTAACTTGAACACCTGAACACTCGAATACTATTGAACTAATTATAGGAGTGATTTATGGCCAAAACTAACTTACAGACACTGAGTATCAATACGATACGTACGCTGGCTATGGATGGCGTGCAGAAGGCGAACTCCGGGCATCCCGGGATGCCGATGGGGTGTGCCCCGATCGCGTATTCGCTCTGGACCAAATTTATGAATTATTCGCCGGATGAGCCCACCTGGCCGAACCGGGATCGTTTTGTGTTATCAGCGGGGCATGGATCAATGTTACTCTATAGCATGCTGCATTTAACCGGGTATGATCTCCCCATGGAAGAGTTGAAGAATTTTCGTCAGTTGGGAAGCAAAACGGCGGGACATCCGGAATACTGGGAAGCACCAGGCATTGAAACCACCACAGGACCGCTGGGACAGGGATTCACCAACGGCGTCGGCATGGCGCTGGCGGCTAAGCATCTCGCTGCGGTCTTTAACAAGCCAGGATATCCCATCTCCGACCACAACATCTATGCGATCTGCAGTGACGGCGATCTCATGGAGGGGATTTCCTCCGAGGCTGCATCGCTGGCGGGTCATTTGGGGCTGGATAACATCATCTTCCTGTACGATGACAATAACATTACCATTGATGGCAATACCAGCCTGGCATTTTCTGAGGATGTTCCGAAGCGCTTTGAGGCGTATGATTGGCATGTGCAGACAGTCGATGATGTGAATGACTTGAAGGCACTGGATAATGCAGTTCAGACCGCCAAAGATGTGGAAGGCAAACCGCATTTGATCGCCGTGAAATCACACATTGGCTATGGCAGTCCGAACAAACAGGATACCTCGGATGCACATGGGGCACCGCTTGGGGAAGAGGAAGTCCGGCTGGCCAAGGAGAACCTCGGCTGGGATCCGGACAAAAAGTTTTACGTCCCGGATGAAGTCAGAGAACACTTCGGATCCAAAGCGAACGAGCGCAAACAGGCGAAAACGGAGTGGGATAAATTATTCAACTCGTACCGTGAAGAGTATCCTGAGCTCGCGGCAGACTTTAAACGCCGTATGGCAGAGAAACTTCCGGAAAACTGGGATGCCGATCTTCCGGTGTTCAAACCGGAAGATGGGAAAATGGCGACACGCAAAGCCTCCGGCGCCACAATTCAGCCACTGGCAGCTAATGTTCCCGAATTAATCGGCGGATCGGCTGATCTGGAACCGTCAAACAAAACCTACATCGACTCGGACAGGAATTTCGCCAGGGATGCCTATGACCAGCGGAATCTGCACTTTGGAGTCCGGGAACATGCCATGGGCGGGATCCTGAACGGGATGTCACTCCAGAAAGGGGTGCGTCCCTACGGTGGGACCTTTCTGATTTTCTCCGATTATATGCGACCAACTTTGCGTCTCGCCGCCATGATGGGCCTCGCCAACATTTACGTGTACACACACGACTCCATCGGATTAGGCGAAGATGGACCAACGCACCAGCCGATTGAGCAGTTAGCTTCGTTAAGGGCGATACCGAATTTCCTGACACTGCGCCCGGCTGACGCCAACGAAGTTGTTGAGTGCTGGAAAATTGCTCTGCAGCAGACTGACCGGCCCACGGCGCTGATTCTGACGCGTCAGGGTCTGCCCATTTTTGACCGGACTCAGGTCGCCGAAGCATCCAATGTGGCGAAGGGCGGATACGTTTTGAATGACTCCGGAGATAATCCGGAAGTCATCCTGATGGGCTCAGGCTCGGAAGTCTCCCTGGCCATGGATGCCCAGAAAGAACTCGCTACTCAGGGAGTCGAGTCCCGGGTTGTGAATATGTGCTCCTGGGAGCTTTTCGAAGAGCAAACAGCAGAGTACAAAGAGTCGGTACTGCCGGCAGCAATCAAAAACCGCGTCGTCATCGAAGCAGGACGCCGGACCGGTTGGGAGCGATATGCCGGCACCACGAATGCTGCTTACATAACCATGGAGTCCTTTGGCGTCTCCGCACCTGGCAGTGATGCATTCGAACACTTCGGATTTACGGTTGAGAATGTGGTTTCGAAGGCGAAAGGGCTACTAAATTAACATCTGTATAGCCTGTCAAACTTCTAAGGATGCTATCCCGCCGCGGCGGGATGGCATCTTTGTATTATCTGCTTATCAAAAAATTCGAGTTCCGGAGGGACGAAATATTTGTAGAAGAACAAGGCCTAATGAAAGAACATCTCCAGAGGAGCGGCTTATGATGAATTTATACCGTCTTTGCGAGGTTCCTCAAACACAAAATCTACAAATATGACGCCGCTACGCGGCTATAAAAATGAGAACCATTTACGATTCCTTCGGCTTCCGAAACCGCAAAAACCCGATTAAGCGCCAGAAGCCCCACAAAAGGATGAGGTAACCAATAAGTATTCCAAGTGTGATCCAATACCCAAAAAGGGAATTCCCGAAGAAGTTCATCGGGACATTTAAAACAATCAGAAGCGGAAAGCCAACTAACAGCGCGACACCGCTTCCGTAAACCAAGTCTTCCGCCACCGGTGTCTTGAATTCGGGATCGGTAACCCGGACCAATACAAGACCGGAGTTGATTGTACCGGTCATTTCGCCAAAGATACCGATGAACCGTTCGAAATGGTTGTCGTCAAACGCCCGGTACTGCAAGAATCGGCAAAGGTAATAACTTCCGATGCCACCGACGGCACTCATTAATACCAGCGGGAGCCAGTATTGTTCAACGATAACCAGTGAAATCGCTGCAATGGCTCCGACGACCAGATAATCCACGAAAACACCCGCCGACCGGGTCATTAATCCGGCGTCAATCAGATAACTGCGTCCCGACATGTCCATCATTTTTCGAATTCCGATAGCAAGAAGGTTGCCCAATACGAAATGAAACGACCATAATGTACTGGTAAAACCCTCCAGCCCGGCTTCTATCATCAGATTGGATAGAAAGGCCACGAGACCATACGTTAATAGATACACAAAACCGATTAATCCCAGCTGGAAGGCGAAAGGCTCGATGGCTTCTGTTGCCAGAGTCAATCGCCCGGCGACCTCAGGCTCTTTTTCCTTAATCACGCCAATACGCATATCACGGGAAATGCCTTCCAGTCCGTCGATGAGCTTGGTCTCATGCCTCCTGATACCTAATTGAATGAGCCAGATACCGGAAAAATAGGCGATAAGATAACCGATGGCGGCAAACGTGAGTCCGACGTTGCCGCCTCCGACAAAGCCGAAGGATTCCCAGCTGTGTCCCATGGTGTAGGCAACACCGGGACCCATACCAAAGCCAAGCGGCAGGAGCAGCCCCATGCCGGCAAACAGATCGGGCATGACTGTATAAATGAGAATTAATGCAATGGTGAGTCCGATTATTCCTTGGATGAGGTAATTGGATACAAACGCCAATCCGGTGCTGATCGGGCCTTTACCCCAGTCAGTTTTCTCCTCTCGCAAGCCTATGGCTATGAACGTCAGGGCCAAAAGGTGATAGACATAGACACCAAGCCGGTCCGAGGTAATACTGGTAATGCCCAACAATTGGGGACCGAGGATCAGGGCTAAAAAACCGGCAACGATATTGTTTGGGATAAGAAAATCCTGGAAAAACTTCACGTAACGCCGAAGAATAGTGGCAATAACCAGGAACATACTGAGCAAACCAAAATCGATGACAACGTCTTTGAGGTTAACAGTCAGATCCCATGTACTCACGGGGCGCTCCTTTCCGGATTTGCATTCGTAGTTAGTACAGCATGTTTTGGATAGCATGTCATACCTGCCTGTATGACATGATTTAACATCTCAAAGGGTGGGGGTAAATTTATTCCGCAAAATGGTATGTCATGTATGCGGCGTTTCCCAGTTGATGGTACAGAGGCTTTTTCTTTAGGTTTCCTTCTTTGATCCAATGGTATTAGTCAGGGTGCCAAGGCGTTCGATAGCCAGCGAAACCTTGTCGCCTGGCTGCAGCCAGGCGTATTCACCTGCGCCCAGATCCCAAATACAGCCGTTACCCATCGTTCCGGATCCAATCACATCACCAGGAAACAGGGGACAATCGGTGCTGGCACGTTCGACCATCCGGCCAAAACTGTGATGCAGGACATTCCAGTTTCCTGAGGAGTATTGCTCACCGTTCACTGTCGCGGTCATAGACAGGGTATAGTTATCTCGTTCTCTTGCAGACGACAATTCATCCACTGTCACCAGATACGGACCCAGAGAGGTTGCAAAGTCCTTGCTCTTCGCCGGTCCCAGCCCAACCTGCATTTCTTGCTCCTGGATATCCCTGGCACTCCAGTTGTTCATGATGGTATAACCGGCGATGTGCTCTTCCGCATCCTCTGCAGCTATATCCTGGCCTTTTCTGCCGATGATTGCAGCAATTTCAAGTTCGAAGTCAAGCGATTCGGTGTTTGTGGGAAAAGGGACTTCCGTATTCGGGCCGAATATGGCCTGCCGGTTGCTGAAATAAAATACCGGGATTTCATACCAGGCGTCAGGCATGTCCAATCCACGGTGAGATCTGTCGGCTTTTGCATGATCCTCGAACGCATAAAAATCACGGAGGGAGCGGGGCAATGGCAGTGGGGCCAATATCTCGGCCTGTCCATCGGGAAAGAACAGTTCAGGCCGTTTTGTCGGTGAGGACTGTTCGAACATTTCCGATACAAGCCGGTGGTTGTATTCAAAATCCTGCAAAAACTCCAGCATGGAATTAGGCATCTTTGTATTGCCAAATGATCGCGCCGCTCCCGGAATATCGAAAATACGGCTATCATGCCAAACCCCGATCGAAAAAAGCCCTTCGCGTTGGTAAGAGATATACTTCATTTGATTCCTTCCTTACATTATACTATTACCATGTGTCTTGCACCCGGATTTGTTTCCTCGGAGCAATACCTTGCATTTACTGCGTAATTGTAAACTGTCGCTGCGTCCATGTTTTCGTCTAATTTACATTGCAAAGGAATAGAAGTAGATATGCCCTTGTAATATACCAAAATATTCTCCGGATGGCAGGAAAAAGATACACTGCCACAGATAAATCATCTCTTGATCCATATTTCACAGGAAGAATACGGGGTAATTCAGAGGTAAATATCCGTATCTGAGTTTGCCCCTCAATTGAAAAATGGTTACATTTAAAATTCAAAAATGGGCATTACCGTAATAAAAATACGAGGGATTCCATCTGGATTGTTTTCATCATGTATTGTCAAAATTCGATACACCCCTATATACCACAATTACAAATAAATAAGAGGTATACATTCTTATGAGCAATAATAATTCTGACACAGAAGCATACAATGAAATTGAACGCCGGGAATGGCTGGATTCAATGGATTATGTGCTGGAGTACGGGGGACCTGAGCGTGTAAAACAGCTGCTGGAACTTATGGAGAACCGTGCCTATGAAGAAGGAGTACGGCTCCCTTTCACGGCAAACACCCCGTATGTGAATACAATACCCGCTGACCAACAACCCCCGTTTCCCGGGAGCAGAGAAATCGAGCGGCGCATAAAAAGCCTCTGTCGCTGGAATGCAATGGCCATGGTGGTGCGGGCCAATAAAGAGGAAGACGGTATTGGCGGGCATATTTCAACCTATGCTTCATCGGCAACTCTCTACGAGGTTGGATTTAACCATTTTTTCCGTACCAGAGAAGATGGCTATGGCGGAGACCAGATCTATTTTCAGGGCCATGCCTCCCCGGGAATGTATGCCCGGGCGTTTCTCGAAGGGCGCATAACCGAGACACAACTTAAAAATTTCCGGCGTGAATTGCGTGAAGGCGGAGGCGTCTCCTCGTATCCGCATCCCTGGTTAATGCCCGATTTCTGGCAGTTCCCGACAGTTTCCATGGGATTGGGGCCCATCCAGTCCATCTATCATGCCCGGTTTATCCGATATCTGGAAGATCGCGGCTTAAAAGAACCCGATGACCATAAAGTCTGGGCGTTCCTCGGTGACGGTGAGACTGACGAACCGGAAACACTCGGCGCTATTTCACTGGCAGCCCGGGAGAAACTCGATAACCTGATTTTTGTTATCAATTGCAATCTCCAGAGACTTGATGGTCCTGTCCGTGGCAACAGCAAAATCGTGCAGGAACTCGAGGCTGTATTCCGCGGTGCGGGCTGGAACGTGATTAAAGCGCTGTGGGGCAGTGAGTGGGATCCGCTCTTTGAGAAGGATGAGGAAGGTCTGCTCAGTGAACGCCTGCTCGATATTGTTGACGGTGAATCCCAAAAGCATAGTATAGAATCCGGTACGTACATCCGGGAGAATGTATTCGGGAAGGATCCTAAACTCAAAGCGCTCGTCGAAGATATGAGCGACGAGGAGCTGGAGAAGATGAAGCGCGGCGGACACGATCCTGAAAAAGTGTATGCGGCATACAAGGCTGCCGTTGAACACGAAGGTTCGCCGACAGTCATATTGGCCAAGACTATCAAAGGCTACGGCCTGGGCGAAAGCGGTGAAGGAAAAAACATTACCCATCAGCAGAAGAAGCTGAATGAAGAAGAGATGAAGGAATTCCGGAGCCGGTTTGCGATACCGCTCTCCGATGATGACGTATCCAAGATGCCGTTTTACAAGCCTGATGATGACTCGCCGGAAATGGAATATCTGCATGAACGGCGTCAGAAACTGGGTGGCTACCTGCCAAGCAGAAATACTGAAGCACCCGAACCGCTACCTGAGCCTGATCCCGAAATCTACGAGGAATTTTACGAGGGGACCGAGGACCGCGAAGTCGCAACGACCATGGCGTTTGTGCGTATCCTTGCGAAGTTGCTCCGTAACAAGGAGATCGGTAAATATATCGTGCCCATCGTACCGGACGAGGCCCGGACCTTCGGGATGGAAGCGTTATTTCGGCAGGTTGGAATTTATTCACACGTCGGCCAGCTTTACGAGCCAGTTGATGCGGACACTCTCTTGTATTATAAAGAAGCCAAGGACGGACAGATCCTGGAAGAGGGAATTACGGAAGCTGGCTCCATGTCATCGTTCATCGCTGCCGGTACCGCTTATTCGAATCATGGGATAAATACTATTCCATTTTTTATCTATTATTCTATGTTCGGCTTCCAGCGGATCGGCGATCTGGTCTGGGCTGCCGGCGATTCCCGGACCCGCGGTTTTATGATCAGCGGAACCGCCGGACGCACCACGCTGAATGGTGAAGGACTGCAACACCAGGATGGCCACTCGCATCTGCTGGCATATCCGCTGCCAAACCTGAAAGCTTACGATCCGGCGTTTGCCTTCGAAATCGCAGTCATTATCAAAGACGGCATCAAGCGGATGTATATCGACCAGGAAAATGTGTTCTACTATCTGACCGTTGAAAACGAACCGTATCCCATGCCTGCAATGCCGGACGAAGCCGAAGAGGGCATCGTCAAAGGGATGTACAAGTTTAAAAAGTCCGGGAAGAAAAAAGCCAAACATCACGCGCAGCTCATGGGCAGCGGTTCGATTATGAATAAAGTCTTGCAGGCTCAGGAAATTCTGGAAGAGGAATATGACATCGCCGCGAACGTCTGGAGCGTGACCAGTTATAAGGAACTGCACCGCGACGCGCTTGATACACAGCGGTGGAACATGCTTCATCCCGAAAACGAGCAGAAGACGGCGTATGTAACTGAGTGCTTCGAAAAGGAAAAAGAGAGCGTGTTCGTGGCCACATCCGATTACGTCAAGGCGTTGCCGGAATCCATAGGATCGTGGATCCCCGGACGATTGGTTTCGCTGGGAACAGACGGATTCGGTCGCAGTGAGAGCCGGGCCGCACTTCGGGATTTCTTTGAGGTTGATGAACGGTACATCGTGCTGGCAACGCTTTACGGTCTCGCCACTGAGGGTGAGATCGAGTTCAGTGAGGTGAAGAAGGCCCTCGACGACCTGGATATTGATCCGGAAAAAGCGAACCCGATGATTTCATAATATTACGTATTCCGTATTGCGTAGAAGAAGCGTTGAAAAATCTGTTACGTAATACGCACTACGTCATACGCTTCATAGCAAAGGCAAATAATTGCGCAAACACCAATTACTGATTAGAAATCCAGCATAGTAAAGGAAGAATTCATATGGCACAGGAATATAAACTTCCCGAACTCGGCGAAAATGTAGAATCAGGGGATATTGTTGGAATTCTCGTGGCGGAGGGTGATTACGTCGAAGAAGACCAGAATATCCTGGAAATCGAGACCGACAAGGCGGTCATCGAGGTGCCGATTTCTTTGAGCGGTACCATTAAAAAGATTCACATCTCCGAGGGTGACACTGTTAAAGTCGGCCAGACCATATTTACGATTGAAGAAGGTGAAGGAGAGGCGGTAACAGCGGTAACAGAAGAGGCGGAAATCGAGTCCGAAGAGCCTAGGATAAAGGTGGCAGAGCCAGAACCGGAACCGGAAACGGCGGAGGAATCTGAAGAATCCGCCTCCGAACCCGAACGGGTAACTGAAGAGCCTGAGAAAACTGTTGAGGTTTTAGAGCCTGCGGAAAGACCCTCCGGACCGGGAAGACTTGTTCCGGCAGCGCCTTCCGTGCGACGGTTAGCCCGGGAAATCGGCGTGGATATCAGCAAAGTGCCGGGTACAGGTCCCAAGGGTCGCATCAGTGCAGAAGATGTGAAAGCTTATTCAAAGAAATTGCACCAGGAACGCGGACCCGCTGCTGGCGGAGGATTTGCCATGCCGACCGAACCGCTGCCGGATTTCGAAAAATGGGGTGATGTCGAGCGGGAAGCCATGAGCAACGTCCGGAAGAAGACCGCCGAGCATATGGTGGCTTCGTGGACGCCGGTACCGCACGTAACCCAAAATGATGAGGCGGATATCACCGAACTGGAACGCCTGCGGAAGCAGTGGTCGAAACGGGTGGAAAAAGCTGGCGGAAAACTGACTGTCACCGCCATCCTGTTAAAGGTAGCAGCAGCAGCGTTAAAAAAATTCCCGCAGTTTAACGCCAGCATCGATATGGAGAAACAGGAGATTATCTACAAGAAATATTACCATATCGGTGTGGCCGTGGACACGGATCGCGGCCTGCTGGTGCCGGTGATCCGGGACGTGGACCAGAAGAATATCACGGAACTGTCAGCGGAACTCTCGGAAGTGGCAGAACGGGCTCGCAACCGCAAACTGGGTCTGGAGGACATGAAGGGCGGTTGCTTCAGCATATCCAATCTTGGCGGCATCGGCGGAACGTCGTTTACGCCGGTGGTAAACACCCCGGAAGTTGCAATTCTTGGGGTATCCCGCGGTAAAATGCAACCGGTCTATATGGATGGTGAATTTGTCCCCAGGATGATGCTTCCGCTGTCGCTCTCGTACGATCACCGCATTATCGACGGTGCGGACGCAGCCCGCTTCACCCGCTGGATCTGCGAAGCGCTGGAGGAGCCGCTGTTGTTGGCGTTGGAAGGATAAAAAAAAGAATGGCACACTGTCCCCGACAAGTCGGGGAACGCGGAAAAAATGGATAACCGCAGATCGAAAAAAATAGTACCACAAAGGCGCTAAGACGCAAAGAAAGACAAAAAAACACCGAAAGCACTGAAAAATTGATAACAAACAACACCCGCTGCAGCGGGAAATATTAGCAAACGAGACGTTTGAGACCCAAGACTGAGGACACTCGACACATGACAGTTTTTAACAATAACACTATAACACTATAACCCTTTAACACTCTAACACGATTTTACATGAACACCCGAACACCCGAACACTATAACACTTTTGCATAGGAATTTTTATGGCTAAAAAAACTACCCAAATCGCAGTCCTCGGAGGCGGGCCCGGCGGATACGCCGCCGCATTTATGGCCGCCGATCTCGGTAAAGAGGTCACACTGGTAAATTTAGAAGAAAATCCGGGCGGTGTCTGCCTCTATCGCGGCTGTATTCCATCCAAGGCTTTGCTGCATGTTGCGAAACTCATTACCGAGAGCCGGGAAGCCGAAGAGTGGGGACTCAAATTCGAGGAGCCGGAAATAGACTTGGATAAACTCCGCGGCTGGAAGAACGATGTGGTCATCCAGATGACTGGTGGGCTGAAGACACTTAGCAAACAGCGGAACATCACCTACATCCAGGGACGCGGTAAATTTGTAGATGCGAATACCATGAGCATCGAGACTGACGACGGCGAACAGACTCTGGAGTTCGAACAGGCGATTCTCGCCACTGGTTCGGTACCGATTGAAATTCCTGCGCTTGCCATTGATGATGATCGCGTGATGGACTCTACCGGGGCGCTTGAACTTCCGGACATCCCAGGAAAAATGCTGGTCATCGGTGGGGGATACATCGGGCTGGAGTTAGGACAGGTATACAACGCGCTTGGAACGGAAGTCTCCGTCGTTGAAATGATGCCGAATCTCTTACCCGGCGCTGATCAGGACCTCGTAAAACACGTCGAAAAGCGCGTGAAAGAGCATCTCACTGATGTGATGACTAATTCCAAGGTCGTGGAGATGAAGGCACAGAAAAACGGCATCAAAGTCACGATCGAAGGCAAGAACGGCGACCAGCAGAACAAAATTTACGATAGAGTATTGATGTCGATTGGCCGCAGGCCGGTCACCGAAGGACTCGGTCTCGAGAATACCGCTATACAGATAGATGATAAAGGTTTCGTTATTACAGATGATCAATGCAGAACTGATGAATCGTCCATTTTTGCCATCGGCGATATTGCCGGGGAACCGATGCTGGCACACAAAGCCTCACATGAGGGGATAGTCGCTGCTGAAGTCATTGCCGGGTCGAAAGTGGTGTTTGAGCCGTATGCTATACCAGCAGTTGTTTTTACCGATCCCGAGTTGGCGTGGTGCGGCGTCACCGAATCCGAAGCCAAGGAGCAGGGCATCGAATACGAAGTGGCAAAATTCCCGTGGGCGGCTTCCGGTCGGGCGACGACGCTCGGCAGAAACGACGGACTCACTAAAATCCTCGTGGACCCGGAGACTGAGCGCATTCTTGGGGTGGGAATTGTCGGTCCGGGAGCAGGAGAATTAATTGCCGAAGGTGTGCTGGCGATTGAGATGGCTGCGACGGTCGAAGATTTGAAACGGAGCATCCATCCGCACCCCACGCTGTCGGAAACGCTGATGGAATCCGCAGAAGTGTTCTTTGGACATAGTACACACATATACCGGCCGAAAAGGACGTAATTCACTTAAGCGCTGCCAGCCCTTGTAGTGCCCGGCAGCGCTGTGGTTTCCCAGACTTTTGCAAATGCTTCAACTCTCCGCTTGAATCTGGAGCAGGGAGGGGATATATTTTTGTGTTTCACTAGTATGGGGATACAGGTTTTTGACAATTGAGACTGTGCTAGATGGGGTGGTAGCGGTGCCCTGAACCTGCAACCCGCTATAGCAGGATCGAACACCCGCGCTGAGGAGTCGCGCTCGGTATGGTTTATCGCAAGCGGTGTTGAACATTGGAGTCCTGCGCAATAGAAAAGTGCTGAACCCCGTCAGGCCCGGAAGGGAGCAGCGGTAGGCATTGTACTATGTGCCGCAGGGGTACTCCGGTAGAGCTGGCTACGATAACCCATGCCGTTCCCGTGGTTTCGAACGCGGGTGCACAGTCTTATTTACTATGAATTTTTTACCATAGATAAGTTTATGGCCTACCAAGTCCTATCCAGAAAATGGCGTCCGCAATTATTTGAGGATGTCATTGGGCAGCAGCATGTGACCTCCACCTTGCAAAATTCTATCGAACAAAATCGACTGGCGCATGCCTATCTGTTTACCGGTCCCCGTGGCATCGGGAAAACCACGACAGCCAGAATACTGGCCAAATACCTGAACTGTAAAAATCCCCATGATTTAAACCCGTGTAATCAGTGTAAGAATTGTAAGGAAATCACTGCCGGGCGCAGTTTCGATGTCCTGGAGATTGATGGCGCTTCCAACCGTGGAATCGACAATATCCGTGAGATTCGGGAAGTCGTGAAGTATCCCCCCTCAGACGGGAATTATAAGATTTATATTGTTGATGAGGTCCATATGCTAACAAAGGAGGCGTTTAATGCACTCCTGAAAACATTGGAAGAACCGCCTGCCCATGTCAAGTTTGTTTTTGCGACAACCGAGCCGGAAAAATTACCTGCTACCATCATCAGTCGTACCCAGCGGTTTGATTTTAAACGCATTCCGCTTCCGAAGATTATTGGGCTGCTACAAAAGATCTGTGAAAGCGAAGATATTAATATCAGTGAGGGAGCCCTCACCCTTATCGCACGAAAGGCCGATGGGAGTATGCGGGATGGGGAAAGCTTGTTGGATCAGGCGATTTCCTTCTCCGGGGATGAAATAAGTGATGACGATGTTACATATATCCTCGGTATCGTTAGTTATGAACTGTATCTGCGGTTAAGTGAAATTCTCCATGACCATGATGTCCCGGCTGTGCTCGAGCTCATCACCGAAGTTATGAGCGCCGGACATGACCTCGGCGAATTTCTCAACGGGTTGGCCGATTACTGGCGCAATCTGCTGGTATTGAACTCGACTGATGAATATGCCCTGCTGGAAGTGCCGGACAGTTATCGGGGTGATTTCCGGGAGGCCGCATCGTTGTATGATTCCAGGGACTTACTCCGCCTGTTGAATCTGACCTTGGCAGCGCAGCACCAGTTTAAGGATGCGAAGAACCAACGCATATATGTGGAAAATTTTCTGCTAAAACTGGTGCATTTTACCGAAAGCGTCGATCTGGATGAACTGGTAGGTGGAGTTGAGGATACCCCCGGGGGAAGTGGCGAAATTGGGACGACTGGCCGGATTTCCGATTCGAAAACGTCTGAGAAGGCTCCCTCTAAAAAGATTAAACGGGACGTGGGAAAAAAATCGAGTTTCCGCAATCGTGCCAATCCGTTAAAAACGCCGGAATCCGACAGCGATCCCGGACAGGAGACTGACAAGAAAGAAGCCGCGGAATCAGATAAAACCAAGCCTGAACCGGAATCGGAGGTTCCTGCATTGGAGGATTTTCAGGGTAATTGGGAGGATTTTGCTGAGTTTGTCCATGAGAAGAAGCCAATCCTTGGCGAATATCTAAGCGAATGTAAGCCAAACAGCCTCCGGGGGAAAATCCTGGAGGTTATGTTTGATCATTCCCTGACCTTCCATATGAAAAGTGTGGAGAAAAAATCACGCCAGGTGGAAAAATTCATAAAGAAATACTTTGATGTTGAGGTCCGGTTTAAGTGTCGCACCGGGGATATGGGACAAAAAAAAGAGCAAAACGATGATGATATTATTGATGATCCGATCACCCAGGCGATTATCAAGAACTTTGACGGGAAGATTATTAATTGAAGATTATTTCCTTTTACGTAGAAAAAACTAGAAACGACGTTACACACACTACGTAATACTCGCATAAAAGAAAACAATCGACTCAAGTCTTTACACGGCATCGATAAATAATTAGAAAACAGGAAGGTTAGACTAATATGGTAAAAGGTGGTATGGGCGACCTGATGAAACAGGCACAAAAAGCCCAGCAGAAAATGCAGGAAGCCCAGGAAAAGTTAGGTGAAATTACCGTAGAGGGCACAGCGGGTGGTGGCATGGTCACTGTGATCGCCAACGGCAGACAGGAAGTGCTGGAAGTATCAATCGAAGAAGAAGTCATGAATGATGATGTGGAAATTCTTGAAGATCTCATTGTCGCTGCAGTCAATCAGGCGCTCAACAAGGCAAACGAAGCTGCACAGGAAAAGATGAACGAGGCAGCAGGCGGGTTACTCGGTAATCTGCCCAAAGGATTTAATTTACCAGGAATGTAATCAGTGCAAAGTATTCCGGAATCACTGCAAAAGCTCATTGAGGAATTTACCCGGTTCCCGGGTGTGGGAAGAAAAACTGCCCAACGGCTGGCGTTTCATGTGTTAAAGAACACCAGGGAAGAGGCTGAATCCCTGGCAAACGCCATCCGGGCAGTGAAAGAAAAAATCAGTCATTGCAGCCAGTGTCATAACATTACCGAACGGGACCCGTGTGAAATTTGTGCGGATCCGAAACGGGATCGATCCGTCCTCTGTGTGGTCGAAGATGCCATGGATGTGATTGCCATCGAAAAAACCAGCGAATATCGGGGGTTGTATCACGTGCTTGGCGGTCTGCTGTCACCACTTGACGGTGTTGGACCGGATGATCTGAATATCCAGGGGATCGAGGATCGTCTGGAGGATGTTAAAGAGGTGATTCTGGCGACAAATCCAAGTGTCGAAGGAGAAACAACGGCACATTATCTTACGAAACTCCTGAAATCAAAAAATGTGAATGTCTCACGACTGGCCCGTGGAATCCCCATGGGCAGTGATGTTGAATACATTGACGAAGCCACGCTTGCCAGGGCGTTGGAAGGTCGGGTAACGGTCTGATGGCAGACAGTTCGTCTGTGCAGCATCCCTGGGTAGCCAGGCTGCCCAACATCTTAACCTATCTTCGGATAGTCCTTACCCCTGTTTTCCTGATACTCCTTTTTTCTGGTGGGTACCTGAATTATCTGTTGGGACTCCTGATCTTTATTATTGCTTCCACCAGTGATGCCTACGATGGCTATCTCGCCAGGAAGTATGACGTCGTCACTGCCCATGGCAAGTTTTTGGACCCACTTGCGGACAAAATTCTTGTCCTCTCTGCCTTTTTTGGGTTTTGGTATCTGGAGTTTTTCCCGTTTTGGATGCTGGCGCTGATTATTCTGCGGGATATTGGAATTACCGGATTGCGGATGTGGATGATTGCCAGGGATCGTACACTCGAAACCAGCAAATTCGGAAAGTCCAAAACTGCCGCGCAAATGATTGGGATCTATGTATTATTAGTATTTATCCTGCTGGAAAGCTGGCCGGTTTTTGAATTCCTTCACCCCACGCTATCATGGATTAGTGATAATTTTGTACTATGGATTATGATGCTGATTGTGACATTGTTAACGGTGGGGTCGGGTATTCACTATCTGTATGTCAACTGGAAGACGATCGTTAATTTCCTCACTGGTGACGGCGGTTAGATGTCTGAAGTGACGCCGCAACACTGGACCGATAAAATACATCTGGGAATCGCAACCGTTGGAGGTACAGGCTACCTGCCATTTGCTCCCGGAACATGGGGGAGTATCGTTGCGGCAGTACTCTTCTGGTTTGTCTCCCAGGCCCCAGTTTATCTGATTGTTGGTTTGTTTGTGCTCCTGTTCCTGGCAGGGACCTGGAGCAGTACCCACATCGAAAACATATCAAGGGAAACTGATCCCGGGATAATTGTCATCGACGAAATGCTGGGTATGTGGATCAGTTTACTCTTTGTGCCAAAAACTTTTGTACTCTACTTGTACGCTTTTCTTTTGTTTCGTATATTTGACATTGTGAAAGTTCCTCCGGCTAAAAAATTACAGGAGTTGCACGGTGGTTGGGGAGTCATGCTGGATGATGTGACCGCCGGGATTTATGCACTTATCCTGATGCATGTGGGATTATTTTTGTTTTGAATGCCGCACTGATAAATATCGGAAACGAGTTATTGTCCGGTGTCACCGTTAATACAAACGCCTCTTGGCTTGGAGAGCAATTACTCGAAATCGGGCACCCGGTGAAACGGATTCATGTAATCGGTGATACCCAGAAAGAAATACTTAATGCACTCAATAACCTTTGGTCGGATTTTTCGATTATTTTGATTACAGGTGGGTTAGGACCAACCCATGATGATATCACCATAGGTGCAATGGCGGAATTTTTTACCACTGAACTGGTCTTTCACCAGCCGACGTTCGATGCACTGAAAGAACGACTGGAATCACGGGACATTCCTATCTCAGAGCGACATAAGGCGCAGGCGATGCTTCCGGCAAATGCGGAGGTGCTTGGCAACATGGCAGGAACAGCTCCGGCGTTACATTTTCAGGAAGGTGATAAACATGTGTATTGTCTGCCTGGCGTTCCACACGAAATGCGGCATTTGATGAGAGAGCAGGTTATGCCTCAGTTAAATCAGCTGGGTTCCGGAAAGTATAAAAAGTTATTGCTGCGGACGATCGGGTATCCTGAATCAAAATTATATGATACCGTTCGGGATATAATTGAACCGCTGCCGGAACAGGCAGTGGCATTTTTACCACAGATATACGGTGTTGATATCCGGTTGCTTGATAATGAGACAAGCGACAAAACCGAAATCGTGAAAGCGCTGGCTGAAATACACTCCCGGTTGGGAAACGCCATATTCGCTGAGGAAGACATCCCGCTGTCCCAGGTGGTCGGGAACCTGCTCCGTGAACAACAGAAAACGCTGGCAACCGCCGAGTCATGTACAGGAGGGCTGCTGGGAGACATGCTAACTGATGTTTCCGGGAGCTCAGAGTATTATCTCCAGGGATTCATCACGTATAGCAATGCAGCGAAAACACACGAACTCGATGTACCGGAAGAACTCATTGTCCGCCATGGTGCCGTCAGTGAGGAAGTGGCAAAGGCAATGGTTCAGGGCGCAATGCGGAAAACAGGAGCCCAGACGGCCATATCCACGACCGGCATAGCCGGCCCCACCGGAGGAACTGCTGACAAACCGGTCGGACTTGTGTATATTGGGTGTAGTGTAGATGACAAGGTGCAAGTGAAACGATATCAGTTTACCGATGATCGCAGGTTGAATAAACAACGTACGGTATATGCAGCACTAAACATGTTAAGATTAGAACTCCTGGCAAATTAAAATTATGGAACGAATTTTCTTCGGAATTCCGCTCCCGGAAGAAATAAAGCAGGCATTACGCGACGTGAATAAACGAATGCAGGAATATCCTGGCAAATTAAAATGGGTCGATCCCGACAGAACGCACCTGACACTGAAATTTATCGGGGAAGTGGAGGAGGGAAAGTCAACAGACTATTCTGATGCGATTCGAACGCTCGATTTACCTAATCCCTTTTCCATCCGTCTGAATAAACCCGGGGTATTCCCTCATCCGAGGAAACCGAGAGTTTTGTGGATTGGCATTGAGCATGCGGATACCCTCACATCCCTGGCAAATGCTGTTGACCAAAGGCTGGCACAGGAAGGGGTCGAACCGGAAACACGGGATTTTCATCCCCACTTGACGGTCGCCAGGGTGCAGGGCGGGGGATTACCCGGTGACACGCTGGATACATTCTTAAATCTTGATATCCCGGAAGTATCAATGCAGGTGGAAAAGTTGATATGTTACAAAAGTGATTTGAAACCCAGCGGTGCAGTATATACAGCGCTGCATACAATCGATCTGATAACTAATTAACCTTAGGCGAATACAGGAGAAATTATGACTGATAATAACAAGGAAAAGGATAAAGCGGTTGAATTAGCCGTATCGCAAATTGATAAACAGTTTGGCAAGGGCGCTATTATGAAGCTGGGTGAGGAGGGCGCCAAGATTGACATTCCCGCAATTCCCACGGGATGTCTTTCTCTGGATGCCGCTCTGGGAGTCGGGGGATTCCCGCGTGGACGCATATCCGAAATATATGGACCTGAATCATCCGGAAAAACCACTCTTGCACTGCATATTATTGCCGAGGCTCAGAAACAGGGGGGATATGCGGCGTTTATCGATGCCGAGCATGCCCTTGATCCCATCTATGCGAAAAAGCTCGGTGTGGATGTGAATAACTTACTCGTCTCCCAGCCGGATAACGGGGAGCAGGCGCTGGAGATCACTGAAACTCTTGTCCGTTCCGGGGCGATTGATGCCATTGTGATCGACTCAGTTGCTGCACTGGTCCCGCGGGCTGAATTGGAAGGTGAAATGGGTGATTCGCATGTTGGATTACAGGCCCGGTTGATGTCCCAGGCACTCAGAAAACTCGCCGGCGCAGTGAACAAGTCCCATACGTCAGTTATTTTTATTAACCAGATCCGTGAAAAAATCGGCGTGATGTTCGGAAATCCGGAAACGACGTCCGGCGGCCGTGCCCTGAAATTTTATACCTCGATCCGGGCGGATATCCGGCGGATTGGTTCGATCAAGGATGGCTCTGACGTGGTCGGCAACCGGACGCGGGTGAAGATCGTAAAAAACAAGGTTGCCTCGCCCTTCAAACAGGTGGAGTTTGATATTATGTACGGTCAGGGCATCTCCTATGAGGGTGATTTGATTGACCTTGCAGTCGACGCGGATATCATCGAAAAAGCCGGATCATGGTACTCCTACGGGGACGAACGTCTCGGCCAGGGACGGGAAAACGCCAAAGAGTTCCTTCTCGAAAATGAGGACATTAAAAAAGAGATCGAACACGAGGTGAAGCTCTCACTGGGAATGATCGAGGATGAAGGGTCTGGAGCAGCAGATGAGGAAAATGAGGAGGAATCGGAGGATTAAAAACGAACAAATCCACCGCAGATGTCACTGAGACCGCAGGGATCTGCAATAACAAAATTCAACCGCGAAGACACTAAGAACATACTGTCCGCGGATTACACAGATAAAAGAGGATTGGAAATACGCATAAGCAGGCCGTAAAATATCTGGAAACAGTAGGACGATACCACTCTCACACGACAATATTCAAATAAGGTTTTAATCTGTTATTTCTGTGTAAATCTGTGTTCTATTGTTGTAAGTTTTTTCCATGAAAATCACCAAAATTGAACAGCAGAAAAATAATAGATCCCGTTATTCGATTTTTGTCGACGGGAATTTTAGTGTTGGAGTGCATGAATCGGTGCTGTTCAGTGAGCATTTACATGTCGGTGATACCATCACCAGAGATAAAATCGAGGCACTTGAGCAGGCTGATGCCCGGTTTGCGGCGAAGGATATAGCATTTAATTTGCTGAAATACCGACAGCGTAGCATAGGGGAAATGCGATCCCGGCTGAGAAAGAAAGATTTTGACGGTGTGGTGATAGAGACTATTATTAACGAACTCAAGGCGGACGGATACCTGAATGATGAGGAGTTCGCCCTAACATATGCGGAGGACCAATTAACCCGTAAAAATATTGGTCCGATTCGCTTAAAATCCGAACTGTACAAAAAGCAAATCCCGGATAAAATTGTTGAAAAAACGGTAATACAAATTTACCAGAAATATGATGTGGTTGAGCTCGCAAGAAACGCCGCTAAGAAAAAGAAGCAATCACTGGGGAATGTGGATTACCAGACGGCGTATCGGCGCATGACCAGTTATCTTGGCCGGCGCGGGTTTCCCTGGGACATCATTACCGAGGTAATCGATCTTGAAGAATGGGATTGAATTTACCCGGTCTCAGAAATAATTTATCTAGATTCAGAGAAAAACAAAATACGGAAGGATACAATTCTAAAGCGTTATGATGAACTCAGAGGAAATTCGCCAATCATTCATTGACTTTTTTCAGGATCGGGGGCATAAATTTGTCCGAAGTGGCCCTGTCGTTCCCATAGATGATCCAACGCTTCTTTTTACCAACGCCGGAATGAACCAGTTTAAGGGCATATTCCTCGGAATTGAAGATATTCCGGATCCGCCCCGTGCCGTCAATTCGCAGAAATGCATTCGGGTCAGCGGCAAACACAACGATCTGGAAGAGGTGGGCAAAGATACGTATCACCACACGTTCTTTGAGATGCTCGGCAACTGGTCATTTGGTGATTATTACAAGGCCGAGGCGATTGAATATGCCTGGGAACTGCTGACCGAGGTGTGGGGCCTTCCAAAGGAAAACTTGTATGCAACGGTCCATTATACCGACGACGAATCCAGGGATTTGTGGCCGGAAGTCACGGATATACCGGCAGAACGGGTTCTCGATTTCGATGATAAGGATAATTTCTGGGAAATGGGTGAAACCGGCCCCTGCGGTCCGTGTTCGGAAATACATATAGACCGCGGGGAAGAATACTGTGACAAGCAGGATGTCGAAGGTCATGAGTGTTGGGTGAACGCCGGTTGTGCCCGGTTTATAGAGGTATGGAATCTGGTGTTTATCCAGTTCAACAGGGATAACGAAGGTGAGCTGCATGAGCTGCCCAACAAGCATGTGGATACTGGTGCCGGATTTGAACGGATAGTGGCTTTGCTCCAGAATAAAGCCTCAAATTATGATACCGACCTGTTTACCCCGATTATCAAACATATCGAAGAGCTGAGTGGGCATAAATATGATGACGGCGAGGAGGGAACGCCGCATCGTGTCATTGCAGACCATGTCCGTACGTTGACCTTCGCTATCGCTGATGGTGCGCTCCCTTCAAATGAGGGCCGCGGTTATGTTTTACGGCGGATCCTGCGGCGCGGTGCCCGGTTTGGCCGTGAATTGGGGCTGAAAGAACCGTTTATTCATCAGTTGGTTGATACGCTTGCGGACAAAATGGAAGAAGCTTTTCCTGAAGTCCGGGAGAAGCAGGCTCACGTGGTGAAGGTCATCAAAGCAGAGGAGGAGTCATTCAACGAAACACTGGATCGCGGACTTGAAATTTTTGAATCGATGGTTGCGGAGACGGAGAAGACGGGGAAAACAACTCTTCCAGGGATAGATGCATTCCAACTTTATGATACTTACGGATTCCCTGTGGACCTCACCCGTTTGATGCTGGAAGAACGCGGATACGATATCGATATGGAGGGGTTCCAGGAGCATATGGAAGCCCAGCGTGAACGGGCAAGAAAGGCGGGTAAATTCCAGCATGGCAGTGATAAGAATACCGGCGAGTGGATTATACTGTCTGAAGGTCCCCATTCCAGGTTTATTGGTTATTCCGAATATGAGGCTGATACGGTGATCCGAAAGTACCGGTACACCGAGGATGGTGTTGAAGTAGTCATGGAGTCAACGCCATTTTATGCTGAAGCCGGAGGCCAGGTCGGCGATACAGGGACAATAAGAGGTGAAAGGTTTGAACTGCAAGTGATGGATACACAAAAAGCTCCGGACGGTGAGACCTATCTGCATCAGGCTGAATTTGCACAGGGAGAGGAAATTTCGGAGCCTGAGGTCCACGTTGCCATTGATGTGGAACGCCGCTTCCGCACTATGCGCAACCATACCGCAACACACCTCCTGCACAAGGCCCTGAAAAAACATGTTGGAGAGCATGTAAACCAGGCCGGCTCACTGGTACATCCTGATTATCTGCGTTTTGATTTTACCCATTACGAAAAATTGACGACGGGGCAAATTCGAGCCATCGAGCGGGAAGTAAACTCCAAGATACTTCGTAATATCGCCCTGGATGACCACGTGACATCCTTTGATGAGGCAAAGGAAGAAGGGGCAACGGCACTCTTTGGTGAGAAGTACGGCGATGAAGTACGTGTTGTTCAAATTGATAATTACTCTAAAGAGTTATGTGGCGGGACCCATACCCATCGGACCGGCGACATCGGCATGTTTAAAATTACCCAGGAAACCTCGATTTCCTCCGGAATGCGTCGCATCTTTGCAATCACCGGGGATGCGGTGGAGGAGGAACTGCGCAAGAAGGAATCTATCCTGGAAGAATCCCGTCATTTACTGAGTGTCTCAGAAGAAGAGGTCCCTGATCGTATTGCCTCCTTAAAGGAGCAGATGGAACGGTTGGAGAAAGAGCTGGCGGACGTCAAGCGCCAGCGGCGTGCCGAAAACCTTGATGAGCTCCTGAGAGAGGCTGTGACAATGAATGGGTATACCGTTGTCACCAAACGGATCGAGGATGTGGACCGGAGCGGGTTGGAAAGTTACGGTGATCTGCTTCGTAACCAATTTCAGAGCAGGGAAGAGGGTGGGATTGGGATCCTGGCCTCGGTAGTGGACGATAAACCGTTTGTAGTCTGCGTCGTTTCCGATAATTTGATTCAGAAAGGAATCAAAGCCGGAGATATCGTTGGAAAAATCGGGAAAGCGCTTGGCGGTGGCGGTGGCGGCCGTCCGCATCAGGCAACCGCGGGTGGCCGGGATTCGAGCAAACTTGATGAAGTCCTGGATTCAATCGAGGACTATTTACCACAGCCTGCAAAATAGAATTGTTTGGCGTCTGCCGTTCCCCGAAGGGGGGGGGTATCCCTTCGGGACGACAGGCCTGGCTTCAGCAGAGGTCTCTGGTGACCGATAACGCCAAAATGAGTCACTTCGAGTGTGTCGCTCCGGGAGGAGTCTCTGTTGAGGAAGAGCGGCTTTAGTAAACTATAATGATTTGATATCAACACTTTGCTATTTGGAGCGATTTGTTCATGTCTACCCCATTATTGAATGAAATAAGTGTCCAGGGAAAACTCGGCTGTGCACTTCCTGATTGCGACGTTCCCGAACAGGAATTGTCCAAGCTGTTTCCGAAGGAACATCTCCGGGGAACTCCAGCTGAGTTGCCGGAGGTCAGTGAGCCTGAACTTGTGCGCCATTTTACGAATTTATCCTCGAAAAACTACCATGTGGATAAAAACCTCTATCCGCTGGGCAGCTGCACAATGAAGTACAATCCGAAGGTGAACGATGCCATGGCTTCGCTGCCCGGATTTGCGGAAGTCCATCCGGAGCAGCCGGTGGAGACTATGCAGGGAGTACTGCAGCTCTATTACGAACTTGAGCAATTACTCTGTGAAATTACCGGGATGGACGCTTTCACGCTTCAGCCCGCGGCGGGATCGCATGGCGAGCTGACTGGTGTCCTGATCATGCGGAAATATCATGAGATGAAGGGGAATAAGCGCAAATACATTATTATTCCGGATTCCGCCCACGGCACAAATCCCGCCAGTGTCGCTATGGGCGGATATGAAGCACTGGAGGTACAGTCGAATGACCGGGGTTTGGTGGATGTGAACGACCTGAAGTCGATCATCACCGATGATGTCGCCGGCATGATGCTTACCAATCCCAATACCCTGGGATTATTCGAGGAAGATATCCGCGAAATTACGGAAGTATTGCACGATGTGGATGCGCTGATGTACATGGATGGGGCGAATATGAATGCACTCCTGGGCATTGCACGGCCAGCGGACTTCGGGTTTGACATTACGCATTTGAATCTCCACAAAACATTTTCAACTCCTCACGGTGGCGGCGGACCGGGGTCCGGCCCGATTGGTGTAGTTGAGGGCTTGAAAAAATTCCTCCCCCGACCGACTATCGTCTACGACCGGGACGAGGATTTCTACAATTTTGAGTGGGACCTGAAGGATTCCATCGGTAAGATCCACGGATTCTACGGGAACTACGGAATGATGGTCCGGGCATATACCTACATCAGGATGCTCGGAGCCAGAGGGCTGAAAGAACTGTCCCAAAACGCGATTATCAACGCAAATTACCTGCGACAGCAACTAACCGAAACGTTTGAATTGCCCTACACCCAATACTGCATGCATGAATTTGTGCTCTCGGGAGAACAGCAGAAAAGGCGCGGTGGCAAAACCCTCGATATTGCAAAGCGTTTATTGGATTACGGCTTCCACGCACCGACGGTATACTTTCCCCTAATCGTGAAGGAAGCGCTAATGATTGAGCCCACGGAATCCGAAACCCGGGAAACACTTGACCAATTCGCAGAGAGCCTTATAATTATTGACAGGGAAATTAACGAATCACCGAAAACTGTGCAGGAAGCGCCACATACAACACCGTTACGGCGATTGGACGAGGTACAGGCAAATCGAGAACCAAACCTGAGGTGGTAAATTATGGAATGGCAAAAATCGGATTTCGGATATTACCTGAAACTGGTCAAAGGGGAAGAAGTCGTCCAAAGTTTAACCGAATTCGCGTCAGAACACGGGATGGAATCCGGGGCATTCAGCGGTATCGGTGCCTTCCGGGATATCTCGGTCGGTTACTTTAATACGAAAACCCAGGATTATCCAGTCAGGGAATTTCCGGGGACACACAAGGTGCTCTCCTGTAAGGGCAACTTTGCTTTAAAAGACGGAGCCCCTTTTCCGCACTGTCATATATTGTTCTCCGACGTGCATTACCAGGCCTATGGCGGACATCTCCTGGAGGCTACCGTTGAAGTCACCGGCGAATTTAGTGTGTTTACCTCGACAAACGAAATCCACCGGGTACTGGATAAGGATATCGGCCTCGATCTCTGGGATATTTAATAACTGCAGTGTTGGAGTGTTCGTGTGTTAAGGTGTCAGGGTTAAACAAATGTATCCGGCCCACATCCCTCAGTCCCTGAACTGGACTTTGTAATATACCTCAGTAGAACTCTAACAGGAAAATGCATTCTGTCTTTAAACATATCAGGATGTTTGTCACCTTCGGTTTCAATCTATAATTTTTTTGTCCGGGTTTTTCTCTAACTTTGTATCTAATAATTTTCTTACTTTTCAATATGAAGAAAATCCAACAGACCCTTGATAGTATAGCGGAAACTTATCGGGAACGATCCGGGGAAGAGACCTGTTTGCAATTGACGGAGGCCACGGATTCGATATTGTTAAGTAATGCAAGCCATTTTCCGCCCCAGGTCGGATTGATTGCCATTGGTGGATACGGGCGGAGAGAATTATCCAGATATTCTGACATCGACCTGCTTATCCTGTATTCGAAATCCGGCACAGATGAGATTCAGTCGCTTATAAAGCGATTTCTGCATCCTCTGTGGGATGCACGACTGGATGTAAAACATAGTGTCCATACGCTGTCGGAAATTGAAACAAAGGTAAGTGAAGATTCGGATTTCGCCAGTGCAATCATTGATTTTCGCGTGCTGGGTAAGGAGACAGAGGGCACCCGAAGATTCCGGGAGTGGACTTGGGAGTACTTTTCAAAGCCCTGGCCTGAATTTGTGGAGGCCAAGCTCAGGGAGTCGGAATCAAGACGGGAAAAATTCGGGAATACGTACAAATTATTAGAACCGAATATTAAAGAATCTGCCGGAGGACTCAGAGATTTACATACGTTACAGTGGATTGGGGTGGGAAGCGGACTCATCAACCCTGGTGTGGTTTCGGAAGATGCCATCGGGACTGCCCAACTAATCCAGTGGATGGTAAACGAGGAATATATCACGACGCGGGAATACGCTGCCCTCAGGGACGCATATAACTTTTTGTTGCAAGTGCGACATGGTATGCACTTTTTGAACAAGTCAAAAAGCAGTAAATCAAATTTTCTTGATATTAATATCCGGCACAGTTTGACCCGGGAATTCGGGTATTTGCATAATGGGGAGCCGGATGTGCAATCGTTTATGCAGGCCTATTACCGGGCAGCCAGGGAGATTGAGTATGCCCATAACTTTTTCCTGCAGGAGCAGCTATACAGAGGCGCAGACAGTAAAGCATATGACGGTCTGAATCCGCTTAGAAAATTTCCTGGTTTTCAACTGGAAAACGAGACGATTGTAGCAGATGAAGAAATGCCCATACCGAGATCACCCTCCCTGCTTGTACAGTTATTTAAATACGCTCAGGAGCATTATCTGCAATTTAACAGCAGGGCGCGGCAACGAATCGAAGAACTGGTGCACGCAATGGATAATACGGCGTTCCAGACTCCGGAAATCGGGCAGCTTCTGGTGAGGATCCTTTGTAAACCTGATGCCGGCGAAGTGTTGCGGTTACTGCTATTTACGGAAATTCTTGTCAAGATTATACCGGAGATTGCGAAAATCAGGCGACTGCATATCCAAAGCATGTACCATCATTATACTGTAGATGAGCACACGTTTCGGGCCATAGATATCCTGCAGGATTCGGTATTCAGCTCACACGACGATGATCGATACGATTTCAAAACAACCTATCAATCGTTAGACGACCCTGCGCCCTTGTATCTGGCGCTGTTACTGCACGATCTTGGAAAATCGGTGACCCGGGAAGACCACCAGGAAGCAGGAAGTGACCTGGTAGATGATATCCTCATCAGATTAGGGCTAGAGGAGTATACGAATACCGTCCGGATACTCATCAGGGAACATCTTGCAATGGAGCAACACGCCTTCCGCCGAGACGTGAACCGCGAAGAGACCATTGAATCCTTTGCACATATTGTCGGAGACGAAAAGGTGCTCCGTATGTTGTACCTCCTGACGTATTCGGATATAAGTGCCGTCAACCCGGATCTCTGGACTGATTGGAAAGCGGCGCTCCTCTACGAACTGTATTGGAAGGTGCTGAAATATCTTCGAAAAGAACCAATACAACCACCGGCCCAACAGGAGATGGAGCTCTCAGAACCGCTCCAGCATGAAATGGACAACCACACCGAAGAGATGGGGTTTCGCTATACCGCATTATTTTCTGGCCGGGAAATTCAGAAGCATATCGAAGCAATGAAACTTTTACGAGACCAGGGCAATGAAGAATCTGTAATCGTTTTTCAGTCCAGAGAGGTCGGATTTACAAAAATTACTATCGTTACATATGATCAGCCAAAATTGCTTTCGATTATTTGTAGTGTGTTGACCTCAAAAAACTGTGATATTATCGACGCATCTATTTTTACGCGGGAAGACGGAATCGCAATTGACCAGTTTCGGGTTATTCCTGTCGGCGAACGCAACCAGTCGGAGAGAAACATTCATGAGGCTGTTGAGAATACCCTGAAACAGGTGTTCAGCGGAGAACTCACCTCGAAGAAATTGATTCACCAGGCTGAAAGACGGTGGCGTTGGCGGAAAAAGCCGGAGGACAGTGGCACTCCGCATTTCCACTGGTCCAGGGAAAGGCAACATATCGTCTTTGAAGTTACCGGTCAGGATCAAATCGGGTTGCTGTATTACCTTACCAAAATCATCGCCGAAGCAGGTTTTGATATTCATTCTGCCAAAATCCATACGGAGGATCGGCAAATCACCGACATCTTTTATTTAAGTCCGCCGCTGGATATTCGTTCGAAGGAAGTTGAGAGGTTGATGGGTAGTGTGCAATCCGACCTAGCTGACTTCTTTGAGTAATATTCTTCGGAATTCTTTATTTATGCGTTCAGCTGCCTCAATGAATGCATCCAACCGGTTTTTCAGGGCACTGGCGTTCTCGAAATCCATATTATAAGCAAGATGTCGACGTTTTTGTTCATCATTGGGGAGCCTGCTGATGGACCCCTCTACGATCAGGGAAAGATGCCAGCGAACCTCCTGGTAAAATTGGAAGATGCGGGATAGTGTTCCAAAATCCAGTTGGTCGTCTCGGATATCTACTAGGTTTTTCCATTCCAGGCTATTTCGTACGGTAAAATATCCCCCGGCCTGATAGGATAAATTTCTCGATTTCCCGGAATATTTCTGTGCAATCACCGATTGTTCCCAGTCAATAAGTTCCTGCCGAAACGATACCGAGGAGGATCGTTCATCAATAATGGCCTGAATTGTTGTGCTCGCTGATTCCCATACCGAGGCATTTCCCCAAATATGCATGGCTTTCTGCATCGCCTGAAATTCCCAACCCGACATTCTGTTGTTGATATAATTGTGGTAGTCATGAAGGGGCATGATCAGGGGAGAAGAGCGTCCTTCGGGCCGGAGCCGAAAATCAAATGACAGCAGGCGGCCATAAACAGTGTATTCCTGCATAGCTGCAATATATGCTTCCACAGACTTCTGCACTTGTACATAATTGGTGTCAGGAGCGATAAGGAAAATCACATCGATATCAGATGAGAAATGCATACTGTCCGCCGCAGCAGAACCAGCAAGGATGACACTGAGATTATTCCTGTGTGCTGCGAGCCAGTAATCGAGCGACATGCGTAAAAAATGACGGTATGCCTTGGCAAACAGATATTGCACCTGCGTCAGATCAATCGCATTCGTCACCCATTGAATAAAAATGGTAAGCAGCAAGTCGTGGTGGACCTGCATGGCATCTTTTTTCCATTCCTCAAAGGAGGCTTCCGATTGGCCAAGAGGTTCGTAGACCGCCTTACATTGATCTTCGGAAATCGGATCAGGGGAAGAGGAGAGAAGAGAGTCGAACAGCTCTGGTTGTTGGATAATCCATGGGACAATTTTAGGGGTTTTTAAAATGAGTGTAAGCACCATCTGCAGGAGTTCCGGGTTTGCCCCGAGGATGCTGTAGACACTGCCAATCGCGTTGTAAGAACGCACGATACGCTCGAAATCGGTTAATGCCTGAGCGGGCATTGGCATATCGTGTATGGTATCGAGCAGTGCGGGACACATTTCCCAGAATGCGTGTCGGGTTTGTGAATCATGGTTATTCGGAAAGCGCCCTGTTGCCAAAGCCTGGACCTGTCTTGCGGCTTTATCTGGGGTGGCGAATCCCCGGTTCCTGAAGTAGTTAATCCAATCTTCTTCTGTGAATTTGCTGAAACTTTCGCTTTCCTTCACTTCCGATCCCTGGAATATGCTCTTAAAAATTTTTCGGACTACCTGTATAGTCTCGGCAGTTTTTCGGTACATTGAGTCGTAGTCACCAAAATTAAGTGCAGAAGTGATGAGTAAATTATCAGGCTCTGTGTCGGGCAACTCATGAATCTGACGGTTTTCCTGTAATTGAAGAGAATGTTCGATTTTTCTGAGAAATCTGTAGGCCTCCTGTAAAGTGACAGATTCCTCCTCATTCAGGTACTCGTCCTCATTGGCCATTTTTTTCAGACTCTGCAAAGTATTCCCGGAGCGAATTTCCCGTTGCTGCCCCCCGAATTGTAACTGAATAGCCTGGACAATGAATTCGATATCGCGAATTCCACCGGGATCGGATTTAACGTTAATACCTTGCGGGGTTTGAGTTTCGGACTTCTTCCTGAGCCCGACGATTTCATGTAATGGGTATTGGATCGTCTTCGGAAAAATAAACGGCTCAAACTCGGCTAATACTTTCCGGCCAAAGACAATACTGCCGGCAATAGACCTGGCTTTCAGTAGCATCTGTCGTTCCCATAATCGTCCCCGTATTGCATAATAATGAAGATACGCGGAGAGGGATTGGCACAGTATGCCGGAAGTCCCGTCCGGACGAAGCCGAGTGTCCACGCGGTACAGCATGCCGTGTTCGGATTGCTCATTCAGAATGCGGCATATTTCTTCCGCAATCCTTTGAAAAACAGTGCTATATGTTTCACCATTGGGTAATTCTCCGTCCTTTTCATAGATAAACATCAGGTCAATGTCAGAACTGTAGTTCAGTTCCTGTCCGCCGAGTTTTCCAAGTGCGATCACGGTAAAGCGTGTATCCGGGAGGCTGTCCTTCTCAGCGAATTTTTCCAGAACCATCTGAGTTACAATCTGAACAAGGGTTTCAGCCAGATCACTCAACTCCCGGGTCGTTTGTTCGAACGAGGCAATGTCCATAAGATCTCTGGTCGCAATCCGGAGGAAGTGCCTGCGATGCAACCGATGTAAGAATGAATACCGGCGATACGGGGAGTCAAACGGGAACACAGTCGCTTCGAATTGGTGTTTCAGTTCCGTTTGGTCGATCGTTTTACCGAGTGCAGCTTCTCCGATTAGCCAATAAAAATCTTCCGGATTTCTGGTCAGCAATTCTGCAAGATACGGTGCCTTCGATAGCGCATTCCAGAGCATTTCAAAGGCCGAAGGATAATGTTCCAGGAAATCGAACAGAGAAGAGGCGTCGGAGAGTGAATCCAAAAAGCGCTCCAGATGGTTTAGCGCAATCCATGGTTTACGGGTGGTGGTGACCCAGAACATCGCATTAGCAAGGACCGTTGGATGAGAGTTTTCATAGGGTTGAAAAATGGAGTACCAGTTTCGCAAGAACTGGCGGGAATCCGACAGGTCCTCTGCCAGAAAATGTCCAATTGCGAGATGCTTTGGAAACGCCATATCGCAATCTATTTCACATGGTCGATGAAGGCAAAGGAAAAAGGAAATGCAATTGCAATTGACATTTTAGGGGTATAGTTGTAAAATTTTTACTCTTCTGATAGATCCTAATAACTGAAATTATAGTGGTGAAATGAGGGGATTATGAGCAGGAAAGTTATTGAAACATCAAATGCTCCAAAACCAGTAGGCACCTACAGCCAGGCAGTTATTGCAGATAATTTTTTATTTTCTGCAGGACAAATTGGCCTTGATCCAAAAACCGGTGAAATGGTGACGTCAAGTTTCAAAGCGGAGGTGAAGCAGATTTTCCATAATCTCCAGGCAGTTCTGGCGGCCGGTGGACTCACACTGGATAACGTGGTGAAATTTAACGTGTACCTGACGGATTTGAGTCGATTTAGCGAAGTCAATGCAGTCTTCGCCGAATATTTCCCCTCCAAACCTCCGGCCCGGTCAGCCGTTGAGGTATCTGCATTGCCAAAGGATGCAAATATCGAAATCGAATGTGTCGCTTCTTGTGACTGAGCAGCCAAATCCAAAAAACAGGTCTTTGCGGTACACAATTATTGCCAATCCCGTTGCAGGAAATGGCAAAACACTGGGTGCTCTCGATCATCTTTTATACTGTCTCAATAAAGTAAACCTGGATTTTGAACTGGTGTTCACCCACGCCCCGATGGAAGCCGCTGAGATAGCCAACACAAAGAGCCAGGATTCGTCTGATGTGATTGTGGCCTTCGGCGGCGACGGGACAATCAATGAAGTGGCAAATGGCATTATTGGTGAAGGAATCCCGCTGGGTATTATACCCTGTGGGTCGGGTAATGATTTTTCCCGGAGTGCCGGCATTCCCAAAGATATTGAGGCATCCGTGAAAATCCTCAGCGATCACGAAATAAAAACAATCGATGTGGGGAAGATCGAAGATCGATATTTCATCAATGGAATGGGTATAGGCTTCGATGCGCTGGTAAACTTCCGTGCCGCCCGGATGCGTGTATTAAAGGGTAAAGCCTCATATATTGCATCAATTATCTCTTCGCTATTCAAATATAACGCAATTGAGATGGAAGTCCATTTCAATGGTACGGTCAAATCCGGGAAAACCTATTTGGTAGCTCTGGGGAATGGAGTCTCCGTGGGAGGCGGATTCCGGTTAACGCCGGATGCCGTCCTGGATGATGCCTGTTTCGATGTATGTTATGTGGAGGATCTGAATAAACGAACGATTCTCCGGCATTTTCCCAAGTTACTCGACGGACGAATTGGTATTGTTGACCAGGTGACACTTGCAAAATCTCCCGGATTATTTATTACGAGTGATGAGGACTTGCCCATCCATATTGATGGTGAAATATTTCGAATGGATGCAAAAGAAGTGAAAGTGCAATTGCTGCCGGATGCATTACCGGTGATCGGGAAATGGGGAGATCCATTATCCGCCGAATAATATTCCGGTTAGTGACCTCCCTGATTATTGGGTTGTGCTTTTCTCACATCCCTGTATACGGTCAATCGAATGCGGATACCAGCGAGGCTTTGCCCTCACCCCGGGGAGCACTCATTCGTTCTGCCGTTCTCCCTGGCTGGGGACAGTTATATACGGAACATTACCTGAAATCAGCCGGGTTTCTTGCGGCGCATGCCTATTTGGCGTATCGGTTTTATGAAAAAAACCAGGATTTAGGTGACATCCGGGATGAAACAAAAAAGGCCCGTGCCGAATTCAACCGAAACACCTGGGCCTGGCGATTTCTCGCTGCATATTTATTATGCATTACCGATGCATATGTCGATGCGCATCTCGCGGGATTCCCTGAGGATAATGGGTTATCATTGAATGTGTCACCACGTGACCATGGTTGGGCAGTGCAACTTGGATATTCGTTTTAACGGTTAGGAAATTTTCGGGAGGGTATATATGGAATTGCAGCGCGAACATTGGGGGACCAGACTGGGTTTTGTGCTTGCGGCAGTTGGCTCGGCTGTCGGACTGGGGAATATATGGAAATTTCCCTACATCACCGGGGAAAATGGCGGCGGGTTATTTGTTCTGATATACCTGGTGTGTATTGCGTTAGTAGGTATTCCATTGTTAATGGCCGAAATTACCCTTGGACGCGCATCACAAAAATCTCCCGTTGGTGCATTTAGTAAACTGGCAGGGCAAAACAGTAATTGGAAAATCGTTGGATTTCTGGGTGTCCTATCCGGTTTTGTTATCCTGTCCTATTACAGTGTCGTGGCGGGATGGGCGCTGAATTATACCTTTATGTCTCTCACCAATTTTTTCGAGGGGAAAACACCTGATCAAATCGGAGCATTATTTGGGGAGCTCTATGCGGCAGGGGGGATAAACGTTTTCTGGCATGCGATTTTTATGCTCCTTGTCGTTGGTGTCGTTATTGGAGGGGTAAAAAAGGGTATCGAGAAGTGGAACCGGTTTTTAATGCCGGTCCTGATCCTGATTTTCATCGTTTTGGCTATAGTATCCATTTTTCTGGATGGATGGTCCGAAGCCGTCAACTTTGTCTTCTTCCCCCACCTCGATCGGTTAAAGCCGTCCGGTGTACTGGAGGCTCTGGGGCATGCCTTCTTCACCCTGAGTCTCGGTATGGGCGCGATGCTGACCTATGGGAGCTATCTGACCAAAGAAAATGATATCCCCAAAGCGTCAGTGATGATCGGCGTGTTGGACACTATGGTCGCCCTGTTGGCGTGTATGGTTATGTTCCCTATTATCTTTACATACGGGCATGATCCCCAGGCCGGTCCCGGTCTGGTTTTCCAGACGATGCCGATCATCTTCAGCGAAATTGGTGGGGGAGGGATGTTCCTATCATTCGTGTTCTTTGTCCTGATCGTTTTTGCAGCACTTTCTTCAGGGGTCTCCCTGTTAGAGGTCGTGGCATCGTATTTCATTGATGAACAGGGCTGGAACCGGAAGAAGGCCACTCTTGTCACCGCCGGAATCGTTTTTCTTTTTGGGATTCCCAGCGCATTGAGTGGAAGTGGAAACCTGTTTCCGCAATGGGAGAGCATGTACGGAAAGAACTTCTTTGATACCGTCGATTATCTTGCCAGTAACTGGATGTTACCGCTGGGTGGCTTATTTATCTCAATTTACGTAGGTTGGTCACTGGACCCGGCGCTCCGGGAGACAGAATTCGCCAGTGGGACGAACTGGACGAAATCCTGGTTTTACAAGGGCTGGGTGATTTTGCTAAAATATGTGGCGCCGGTTGCCGTGTTCCTGATTATTATTCAACGGGTAGGATTAATCGATATCGATGCATTACTTCGGTAAAGGAATTATAGCCCTTGTACTGGTACATGGGCTGGCGTTTGGTCAATTCCGTCCACTCACCTCATCTTTTCCGGATACACCGGTGGGAAAATTCAGCCTAACCCGACAACCCTTTCAAGTCATCACGCTGGATAAATTTAAGCATTTCACCAGCAGTATTATGTTGGTAACAACCAGTGGCTACTATCTGGGCTATACAAATTTTTCAGCCGCCAGGATCAGGAATTATTCCATGGGTTTGACGTTCAGCCTTGGCATAATAAAAGAGGTCTCCGACCATTATCGAACCAAAGGGCATGCAAGCTGGGGCGATATTGTTGCGGATGGAGCCGGTATGATCTGTGGTGGAATTATTTTACATAATCTGAGACAATAAGCCGAGGAATTTGTGGCTTGTGAAGGCAGTAAAGTTCACTTAATATTCGTAGTTATAGAAAAATAAAAGTAGCAGGGTATATACATGTGTGGAATTATTGGAGTTCATAATAATCCGGAGGCCTCGGTCCTGAGTTATCTCGGAATGTATGCTTTGCAGCACCGGGGACAAGAAAGCGCCGGAATTGTCTCCACTGACGGGAACGTTGCCTACAAGCATAACGGTATGGGATTGGTTGCAGATGTTTTTTCCGACAGGACCATACTGGATAATCTGAAAGGGGAAACGGCGCTTGGGCACAACCGGTATTCCACAACCGGGGGCTCTCACATGGTGAATGTGCAGCCGCTCCTCTTTAACTACCGGGGTGGAAAGCTTGCTATCAGTCATAACGGAAATTTGGTGAATATCGCTGAAACCCGGGATCGGCTCATCCGGGACGGGGCCTTGTTTCAGACAACCTCCGATACAGAAATTATCGTCCATCTTATTGCTCACAGTAAAAAGGAGACACTCGTACAGAAAGCAATTGACGCCTTTCGGCAGGTTGACGGGGCGTATTCTTTACTTATTATGACCGAGGATGGGTTAATCGCAGCCCGTGATCCGTATGGTTTCCGTCCACTTTGCATGGGCAAACTCGGAGAAACAACCATTTTCGCCAGTGAATCCTGCGCATTTGACTTGATTGGCGCAGAATATATCCGCGATATCGAACCCGGTGAGTTAGTCCAGGCAAATGATGCCGGAATCAAATCGTTTAGGATTTCCGATGATGTGAACCGACATCATTGTGTATTTGAATATGTGTATTTTTCCCGCCCGGACAGCCGTATTTATAGCGATAATGTTGACAAAACACGCCGTAAACTGGGGAAAAATCTTGCACAGGAGGCTCCGTGTCCTGATGGTGATATCGTGATTTCTGTACCGGATTCCAGTAACACTGCCGCACTGGGATATGCCCGGGAGAGTGGGCTCAGATTTGAACTCGGATTAATCCGGAACCACTATGTGGGGCGAACATTCATTCATCCGACGCAAACCATGCGGGATACCAGCGTTCGGATAAAATTCAATACCGTTGAGGGAGTACTGAACGGTAAAAAAGTCGTCGTGGTGGAAGATTCCATCGTTCGGGGTACCACTCTTAAATCTCTGACGAAATTATTACGAGAGGCCGGCGTGGCTGAAGTCCATATTCGGGTGAGTTCTCCCCCCATAAAAAACCCTTGTTTCTATGGCCTGGATTTCCCGGATCGGGAAAGTCTTATTGCTAATAATATGAGTATTGAAGAGATGCGGACTTTTTTAAATGTGGACAGCTTGGAATACCTTTCAATTGGGGGCATGCTGACCGCATCAGACCTTGACCCTGACGACTTTTGCAGCGCTTGTTTCTCCGGTGAATATCCCGTGGATATTAAAGATGAAGGTATGCAGGATAAATCTCGGTATGAAGCGGAAGTGGTACCTCAATAATCCCTAAATTCAGACAGGTTTTGATAACGTGAGTAAAGTAGTTCTGCGGTTCCTGGATTATGTTTTTTTACTGCGTCCAACCCTGTTCCTCGGAAGTTGGACGATTTTTCTTGCCGGAGTGTATTCCGTTCAACGATTTAATGGTAACTCACTGTTTTTTAACCTCGAAGGGTTAACCACAAAAATCTGGTTGAATTTATTTGCCTTTACACTTGTAGTCGGAGGTACGTTCATTTTAAACCAGATTAGTGATAAAGAGGTCGATAAGGAAAATGAAAAACTGTTTCTCCTGGCGGACGGATTTATCTCCCTACACGGCGCCATAATAGAGACTATTATAGTATTGGCGGTTGGTTTGGGCATCGGATACGGCCTTTTTGGGTTGCAAAATGGCCTCATGCTTACCCTTATGGCGGTTTTATGGGGGTATTTATACAATTTTGAACCATTTACGTGGAAGGATAAACCAATCCTTGGGCTACTTGCCAATATTTTTGGCGGAGCAATAATGTTTAGCGCCGGGTGGACTTTATATGGCAATATATCATGGGGCACTCTATTGCTGGCCTTACCATATCTATCTGGCTTTGCGGCTGTAACAGTCCTAACAATGATTCCGGATGAAACAGGTGATGCGCTTTATGATAAAGAAACCTTTATAATTAAATTTGGGCTGAAATCCACAGTGCATAGCGCGACAGTACTCATTATCGTTGCGGGTGCAGTAGGGCTAATTAATTCGGATCCACTCATATCATCTGCAGCATTTTTAGCGCTGCCGTGGTACGTTTATTCATCCATTATACCGGGCATTAATTCAAGCCTGGGGGCCATTAGATTTTCGGCTTTGTTCCTTGGCTTAGCAATATGCGCTAAATTTCCGGTTTATCTCCTTTTACTTGCTCTTACATTTTTTGTATCCCGCATCTACTATAAACGCAGGTTTGGACTGAATTATCCGGTACTAAATATGGACAGAGGCTAACCTCAGATCTGATTGAACAATCCTTCTTTTTCCCTTGACATCTTTTTTACTTCCTAAATAATTCGACGAATTCGTCTAACGATTCGACTTGACAGTCGAATTTTCCATCCTGATTCCAATTGGGTTCCGGAACATTTTACGATGTAAGATACTGATAATTAGTTATTTATTACTCCGTAATATTTTTTGGCACACCAATTGAATAGTACTTAGTGAACGTTAATGGAAAACAACAAAAAGGAGCATCACAATGAGTTACAAAATGTTGATCACAGTAGTGGTTGCCTTAACAGTAATGGCAGTACCCGTTTTTGGACAGGACACAACACAGGTTCCCGCGGATAACCCGCAGGAGATCCAGCATGGTCCGCGGTTTGTTGATGAAGACGGAGATGGATACAACGACAACGCGCCGGATCACGACGGTGACGGGATCCCGAACGGCCTGGATCCGGACTACGTGAACTACCGTGGAGAAGCGGGAAAGGGTTTTGTCGATGAAGATGGTGATGGTATTAACGACAACGCTATGCAGCGCCATAAAAACCGTGGCAGAAAAATACGCGGTGGCTACGGGCCTGGCGATGGTACCGGGAATCAGGGAACGCAGCCCGGTGATGGCACCGGCTACGGACCTGGAACGGGAGACGGTACCGGAGCACAGGGGCCCAACAAAAAGAACAATCAGTCGAAAAAAGGCGGACCGAATAAAGGGTAACTGATAAACGGATACCGGCATATATCAAAAATGTCCAATGTAACAAAACCAGAACAACTTGAATCAAAAGAGCATACTAATGAAAAATAAACGAAACATAGCAATTTATGGTCTTCTGATACTGGAATTGTGCACCGGCAGGATTTTAGCTGACTGGAATATGGATACGGCTGTTGATCGGGAGTATAACACCAATCCATTTCGTTACGTTTCTCCTGCCGAGAGTTGGTCAACGTTGATGTATGCCGTTCTCCAAACGTCATTTGATGGCAGAAAAGTGAGTTACTCCGGTTTATTCGAAACATTTGACCAGATTACTAGTCGGGATTATTACTGGCATCAGCTTCAGTTTTCTCAGATCAGGCAAGGAACGAGTTGGGGACTTGGAATGAGCCAGCGGTTCGGTAAAAGTACATTTCAGGAGTATAACTACTCCACCGTAAAAGCATTTTACAACCATAAATTACCCATCAATGTCTTCTCATTATATTTTCACGGAAATGTTGAGGGCGCATGGTATTCGGATTTGGACGAATATAACAACATCAAAACCAATATCGGGTTACGTCTCCATCATACATTTCCAACGAAGACGACGGTGATTATTGCTGTTTACACGAACCATACACAATACCTGACACCGGTGATATCAGCCGAGGCAGTTGGTATGCGTGGTGGAAGATGGTCCCGGAATTTTGAAACAGAATCAGAGTATTACCCGTCGATAACACAGGGGGTGCTACGCACACGATTCGCACAATCGGTCATGCAGGGAACAGGAATTGCATTGCAGTATGACGTCAGGATACTGGCAGAGAAGTCCGAATGGTCCGATAGCGGAGTCCCCAGTGCGTTTACAGATTTGGCAATTTGGGATGACCCGGCCCGTTACAGGGGATATACAGTTGGTGGGGAATTGACGCAGTTATTACCATGGCACACGACGCTCAAGATTGCCGGGTATCGGGGGGAGAAAGAATTTATCCATCAAATGGAGTATTTCTCTCCTGACAGTATTGATTACGGGAATTACCGAACAGATAATCTGTGCACAGTTTGGATATCACTGGAAAAGACCTTCCAAAGCGATTTAGAGATTCTGAATAATCTGACTTTGTCCGTTTACGGACAATGGATTGATAATACATCAACCAGTTACTGGTATACCTACACCATGCGATATACTTCGCTTGGGCTTGAATACCGTTTCTAATGGCACAAATGGATATGTGGAATGGCTACCAGAAAAAAAGAATCTTTAAATTTTCGGGGGTTCGTCAGCCTGTATGTGGCACTTTCTTATTAATAATGGCGCTGACAGGGATTATGTTATATATCTCGCCACCTGGCCGGGTAGCACACTGGTCCAACTGGGTGTTACTTGGATTAATATTTTACCCATCTGATCTGGTGGAGTTAATTCAGGGATAAACGGTAGAATCGTACGAACGGGAATCTATGCATAAAAGCAGACTGCTCCGGCCCCGGAATTTAGCCCTGGCGTTTGTTGCCGTTGCTATTTTGATGGTGGCATCGGCTTTAATTGAATTGTACAACAGCAAGCGCGAACTCACCAGTTTAATGGAGAGTCAGTCCAAATCCCTGCTCCGAACGCTATTAATTGCCTCGGAGAACACCCTGCAAGCCAACGAGACCCTCGAAAACCAGCTATACGAGCGATTATTGAATAACGCAAACATAATCAGGTACTTGTACGAACAAAAGACCCTGGATAATGCATTTCTTGAGTCTTTTGCCGATGAGAATACTATTTTCCGGATAAATATTTTCGACAAACAGGGTGAAAAATTGTACCGGAGCCATGCGCCGCTCCACCTGGAATTACCGGAAAACAATTCCCCGGCTGCAATACTGCAACCCATTTTTCGGGGATTGCTTGATACGATGTTCATCGGCATGAAAGAGTCTCGGTATGAAACGGGACTGCGATTTGCGGTGGCGCTCGCTGCAAAAGATAGCAGTGCTATCGTATTAAACCTGGACGCAGCGCGAATTCTTGAGTTCCGGAGGCGAATTGGATTTGGTACTCTCCTGAGAAGTATTATCCGGAACCCCGGGATTGTCTATGCCGCGCTCCAGGATTCTTCCGGTATCATTGCTGCCTCCGGTAATGTCCGCCGATTAGAAAATGTACAGGGATCAGAGTTTTTACACACTGCTCTGGATGATACCGTGTTTGCGTCGCGAATTACCACGTTCGATACGCTGGAGGTGTTCGAAACAGTCTATCCATTCTATTACCAAGGGCTGGAGGTGGGTCTTTTCAGGCTTGGGTTATCACTGAGTCCCCTGAAGGCAATCAATACCAGGATTTACCGGCGAATCACTATCATCACAGTCATATTGTTCGGTATCGGATTCATCGTGTTTGCGACCATACTCATGTGGCAAAACTATAAAACAATCGAAGAAGAATACCAGGTGGTTGAAACATATTCCAATAGTATCATCCACAGTGTGAGCGATGCAATCATCGTGTTTAACGAACAGGAGGGTATTACCCTTTTCAATAACGCTGCAGAGGAGTTATTTGAGAAATCTCCCGGAAATGTTTTGAGTGAATCGCTTGAGACGATATTAAACAAAGACCAGTGCGCTGCAATTTTTAATGCGAGGCAAAGGGTAACAGATATCGATTGCATTATAAACGGGAGAAAGCGCAATCTCCTGGTGTCCAGGGCAGGTTTCACCGATGAAAAGGGTCAGGGAAACAGGATTCTGGTAATCAGGGATATCACCCGGCAAAAGCAGTTGGAAGAGCAAATTCAGCGTAAAGAGCGGTTGTCTGCAATGGGAGAACTGGCTTCCGGTATCGCTCATGAAATACGAAATCCATTGAATGCAATCGGGACGATTGTGCAGCAGTTAAACAAAGATTTTGAACCACGCGCTGACACCGATGAGTATGATAACCTGACAAAATTAGTATATCAGGAAGTGCGGCGAATCAATAAAACCGTCCAGGATTTTCTTGAATTTGCCCGTCCGCAACCGATTGAACCGGCCTGGTTTAACGCGAGGGAATTTTTTCAAAATATTAAACTGGAACACAAAGCCATACTCCGGGAGCAGGATATCGATTTTACGTTATCCCTGGGATGGACTGGCGAAGTCCGGTGGGATAAGAACCAGATGCAGCAAGTCTTTATGAACCTCGTTCGAAATGCCGTACATGCCATTCAGGAAGGTGGGCAAATTGGTATCACCACCGAAGAACGGAATGAAAATACCTTGGTTATTACCGTACGGGATGATGGGGAAGGGATATCCGCGCAGACAGTACCAAAAATATTCAATCTCTATTTTACCACCAAGTCCGATGGGACCGGAGTGGGGTTGAGTATCGTTCAGCGCATTGTATACGAACATGGTGGAAATATTGAAGTGTCGAGTAAGGTCGGATACGGCACAACCTTCACCATAGTCATGCCGAAATCGGTACCAGCGGAAGTGAATAGAACGGAAGGATAACCATATCCATGGATCACTTATCTATACTGTTGATTGATGATGAAGCAACACAATTGGAATCACTGCAGCGGTTTCTGAACCGCAGGGATTATGAGGTGTATACTGCCCGAAGTGGCCCCGCCGGGTATGATCTCGCTCTGAAGCATCCGATTAATATTGTGCTGACCGACTACCGCATGCCTGACTGGAACGGATATGAAGTGCTCCGAAAAATGCAGGAACTCAATCCGAATATCGATGTGGTCGTCCTGACCGCTTTTGGTACGATTGATGATGCCGTGGAAATCATGAAATCCGGGGCGTACGACTATTTGACCAAACCGATTGACCTGGATGAATTAGAGAGTGTATTAGAGCGAATTGCTGAGAAACAGCAGCTCGTGCGTGAAAACCAGCAGCTCAGGGAGCAGTTGAAGCAGCGCTTTAAATTTGATGCAATCATTTCCCAGAGCGGTGCGATGGAAGAGGTGCTGAATACCGCTGCTCGGGTAGCCCCAAGTAAGGCAACTGTCCTCGTCCGGGGCGAGAGTGGTACCGGGAAAGAACTGGTGGCAAAAGCGATTCATTATGCGGGTGAAAGAAAAGAGACCCCTTTTATACCGGTAAATGTAGCGGCGTTACCTGAGAATTTACTTGAAAGTGAATTATTCGGGCATGAAAAGGGCGCATATACTGGTGCAACTGGAAGACGAATCGGTCGGTTCGAGGAGGCGGATGGCGGTACCCTGTTCATCGACGAAGTTGGAGAAATCCCTCTGGCAGTCCAAGCAAAATTACTCCGTGCCATCCAATTTGGCCAGATCCAGCGGCTGGGCGACAACGAAATCATCGATGTGGATGTCCGAATAATAGGTGCAACTCACCGAAACCTGGAAGAGATGGTAAAGTCAGGGGACTTTCGTGAGGACCTCTATTATCGGCTGAATGTTATTTCGGTCCAGATACCACCGCTCCGGAAGCGCAAATCAGATATCCCGGTGTTAGTAAACCATTTTATCGAAAAATACGCTGATGAGAATCAAAAGAATGTCGAAGGGATATCAAGTGACGCCCTGGACTTTCTGATGAAATACGAATTTCCGGGAAACGTGCGTGAACTGGAAAATATGGTTGAAAGTGCAGTAGTGATGACAAGGAATAAGTATATTAATAAAAGTGACTTACCGAAATTAGTGAAAGTAACAGATGAAGAGACTGTCACCGATCCAAGAAACCTGGAGGGCGGGTACGAAAAAAAAGTACAGGCCTTCGAAAAAACCATGATCCGGGAGGCGCTCGAACAGGCGGATGGGAACCAGAGCGCTGCCGCCAGGTTGCTTGGGATCAGCGAGCGTCACATCCGGTCCAGGATGGAACGGTTAGGACTTAAGTAAATATTCGCCCCACCCGCTTAGAACCGACTCCGACGCTTTAAGCGGGTGGGCTGCTTTGTGCTTTAATCTGGATTTCCCTCTATGAGAAACCGCAGAAAAATTGTATACTTTTCCGTTGACCATAACCCGTAATCGTAAAGTTTACAGAGCATGGATCCCACAATTCTTGAAAAACTCCATCTTGATACCTTTATAGCATTTGACACCGAAACCACCGGTTTTGACCGGTTACAGGATGATATCATCGAGTTCTCGGCTGTGAAGTATACGAACGGAGAACCGGTTGATAGCGTTGATTTTTTGATTCAGCCGCGAAGGGAAGTTCCAGAGGTGATCACGAGAATCACCGGCATATCGGATGATATGGTCCGGGATGCACCGCGTTATGAGGATTTTCATAGTGACATAACGGAGTTTCTCGGGGAATATCCGCTGGTGGCACATAATGTGGACTTCGATTACGAAATGCTGGAGGTACACTACCAGCGCGCCGGAGATGATTCACCTCAAAACCAGTTGTATGATACCTTATTACTCTCCCGTACTTTTACTTATTGGCTGGTGGACCACAAATTGAAAACCGTTGCCAGAGCCTTTGAGGTTGAACAGGCGCAATCCCATCGGGCCGGAGCTGATGCCCGGATGGCAGGGGACATCTTCATGAAGCAGATCGAGATGATGCTGGCGACGCCAGTGGAAACGCTGCAGCAGTGCAACCGGCTCTTGTCGGATATCGATACACACACCAAACAATTGTTCGTAGACGTTCTGAATTACCTTATCGCCCAAAACGAATCCCAGGGTATTGGTATTCCGCCTGTTGTTCCGCCGGAACGACGCAATGTATACGGGAAAGGCGGACTGGAATTTGACGGGCTTGGTGAACCGCTTGAGACCATCGATACCTACGAACTTACCAGGTATTTTACCAAGGATGGCCCACTTGGACAATCATTGTCAAATTTCGAAGTGCGCGATGCCCAGGCTGCGATGGCTGAAGCTGTGGCGGAAGCACTGAACCAGGGTCATTTTCTGGTAGCGGAAGCCGGTACCGGTGTGGGAAAATCGCTGGCCTATGCATTGCCGGGGATCATGTGGACGCTGCATAATAACGATAAGGGGGAGCGACTGGTTATCAGCAGCAATACGAAAAACCTTCAGGAGCAGCTGTTCTTCAAAGATATCCCGTTTATCCACGACCGGCTGGGACTGGAGTTTAAGGCTGTCCTGTTAAAAGGACGCTCAAATTATCTGTGTAAAACGAAATGGACTGAATTCTTCAGGAATATCAGACGGTTTTCGCACAGTGATCGTATCGCGGCACTCCCGATTGTGGTGTGGGCAACTCAGACTTATACCGGAGACATCTCCGAAAATAATGGATTTCACGAACACCGGAATTCCTCATTGTGGTCTAAACTGTGTAGCGAAGGGGGCTATTGTACCACCAAACGCTGCCAGAAAAATCACGGCTGCTTTTTAGGGCCGCTGAAGCAGGAGGCATCGAACGCGCATCTAGTTTTAGTGAATCATTCACTGCTGCTGGCCGATGCCGCTTCCGGGCACAGGTCCATCCCGGAATACCACCATCTGGTCGTTGATGAAGCGCATAACCTGGAAAAGAGCGCCTACCGCTATTTTGCTGCGGCGTTCGATATCTGGTCGCTCCGCAACATCTTGAATGCACTTTACACGAAAAGCCGCAACGAGTACGGTTTGCTTGCCACGCTGAAGGTGGCGGTTTCACAGATGGATGGGGAAAAAGAAGTTGAGGGGCTAGAAACGCAAATCCAGAGTTCTATCGCCTCCCTGAGCGATTTGGACAAAAACACAGAGACCTTCCTTCAGCTTTTTCAGGAGAAGGCTTCCAAAAACCAACGTCAGTTTACATATACAGAAAAAGTCCGCTATACCAGTGAGAATTTACCCTTTGGCTCGCTTGGAGCGGAAATTCAGGCGATCCGGACCTCATTTAAAAAGGTGATGAATGCGCTGAAAGAGCTGCACCAGCATCTGAAGGACTATTCCGAATCGGATATCAACAATGTGGATCAGATCCGCCAGGATATCCAGCACAGTTCCGATGAATTAATCGAGATCGCACACACATTCCATGCCGTGACCCAGGCACCTGATCCGGGGCAAATCTACTGGTATGAAATACCTACCAGCGAAAAGAGCCTGCCGAAATTCATGACTACGCCGATTCACGTCGGGGAAGTGATGGATGAACGCATTTATGAGAACCTGCGGTCTGCAGTGTTTACCTCGGCTACGCTGAAGGTCGCTGATTCCTTTAACTATTTTCTCAAGCGTACCGGGCTTGAGCATCTTGAACAGGTGGAAATTGTAACACAGGATTTTGGCAGTCCGTACTACTTGTCTGAGCAGTTGATTGGCTGTGTGACCACGTATGTTGATCAACCGGGATCTACCGAGCACAGCAGGCAGATCGCCGACATCGTCCGAAAAATCACAAATGAGTATAACCGGGGTATTCTCGTCCTGACCACTTCATATCGGAATATGGACCAGATTTATGACGGGGTCGAAAGCCATTACCGGGAGATGGATGTCGGGCTGTTGCGACAAACCCGGCAAATATCCCGTACCGACCTGATCGAACAGTTCCGGGATGAAGTCTCCTCCGTTTTGATTGGCACTGAGAGCTTTTGGGAGGGGGTTGATGTCCCGGGTGAAGCTTTACAGGTCTTGTTGATCGGGAAGTTACCGTTTGCGGTTCCGACGGATCCGGTTGTGGAGGCAAATACGAAAGCCCTGGAGGAAGAAGGCGGTAACGGATTTATTGATTATACCCTTCCGGAAGCGATAATCCAGTTTCGACAGGGTTTTGGACGGCTTATCAGGTCCAGCACCGATTCCGGGGTCGTGATTATAGCCGATCCCCGGGTAGCGACCAAACAATACGGACGATATATTGCTGAATCGCTGCCTATTGAGCTGGAGGCGTGTCAGTCGGATGACGAACTTTTTGCATTACTGGATAACTGGTTCCGGCATAACTGATAAATACTTACTGGAATATTTTTCCGGCGTATTGAGGCATTACGAACAACCAAATCCCGGAGGGACTTAAGGTTCATACCAGGTCGAAATGGTATCCCGTAACTCCGTTCCGGATTCCCCCTAAAATGGGGCCGGTTGCAAGAGGGAATATTCCTCTGGTGCAAGATTGCATTTTTTAAACAGGGGATATCCACATGAGCAATGGAATATTTCCTCTTCCCTGAGCCACCCGTATTCTTCTTTTGCGGAAGACCATACTATAGCACAATTTGGACATTCAATAGAATCGTCACGTTGCTCATCCACATTCATAGTCTTACTCCTCTGAAGTTCTCTGTATGTTAGTGGATAAAATTAACAGGTGCAATTAAAAAGAGTACAAAAAGTGAACATACATAAAATTGAGGGCAACCAGTTGATGTGCTTGGCATAGATGAAAGAACCCAAGCCGGGACTATAGCCTGAATAGGCTTGATTTATCTAAGGGTTCAAAGTAACTTCTTATCAGTTCAAAACCTCTGGCGGCCTTATCTCTGGAAACTTACATCGGAATGTACTCTATGAATCGTAGGCTGTTGCCTTATTTCCTGGTGTTATTGATCCCGGCAAGTCTGTGGGCAACAGAAACATATGTCAATCAGGACAATACCGGTGACATCACCGGGAGCACACCGGAACGCGGGTACCTGACGATCGCGGATGGTATCTCGAATATCAATGGTTCCGACGCTTATCCTGATACGTTATATATTGTTGGCTCGGATAGTGCCTACGAAGTATCGATGATTTTATCCATCAATCTAACCTTCGTTGGAATATCCAACAATCAAACCGGGCAGGACTCTGTATTTCTGACAGCAGTGGATAGTACTGTTTTTGAGATCCCAACCCTTTCCAGCGAACTGAATGACCCGATCGAAGCCAGCTGGCACAATTTAGTGTTTCAGGATAGTTATCGCGCAATTGATGCCGTGATTGAATTTTATCCCGATATGTCCTTGCGTTTTGTCGATTGTACCTTTCAAAGGACAAACACCAATGCAAATATCGGTGGTATCAGAATAAACGCTGTGGATGAGGCGCTTATTGAAATTGATAACTGCACTTTCTCTAATCTGCACAGTAGTTCTCTCAGCAGTGCCATAGACATCAGGGGAGGGAAAAGGGTCAGTATTACCAATTCCGTTTTCCTCAATGATACAACTACGAGTAAAGAGGGTGGTGCAGTCGGGATTATGGATGCGGATGAAATCCGGATTTCCAGCTCGACGTTTCAAAACAATTCCGCAACGAATAACAACGGCGGAGCCCTCTATATTCAACCGGATAATGTCGCTGAGGTCTGGAATTCGGAATTTTTCAATAATTCAGCGCCACTGAGCAGCGGTGGAGGCATTTACACGAGCGCCTCGTCCAATTTGGATTCTGTGCATATTCATCATTCGAAATTCATCGGTAACACAGCCAGCCTCGGTGGTGCCTTCGGTATGGAGGACCGGGGTTCGCCATTTATCCAGAACAATACGTTTTACAATAATAACGCGACGAATAACGGTTTCGATATCTTTATCTCGAATATATTGAGACCCCATATCATTCGGAACAATATCTTTGCCGGACAAGATGCCCAGGTCACCGAGACGAGAAAATACATATATATTGATACCAAAAGTTATTCACCTACCATGGATGTGAGTTACAACCGCTTTCCGTCGGACGGATGGGCCGTTGAGGGGGATTATAATTCATCGATTACAGGGAATGTATCATCGGATCCCCAGTTTACAGATACGTCACCAGCCGATCCGGCGCAAATAGATTTGCATCTCAGCGGGAACTCATACCTCATTAACCGGGGGGCAATAAAAACCGGAACATTTGGTGAGTACCGCACCGAACCGGAGCCGAATGGTGACCGGGTGAATATGGGCCGATATGGGAATACGTCGGAGGCCTCCGTTGCCAACTCCATCGAACTGACCCACGTCAGCTCTCCATTGGTGCCGCAAAATGATACGCTTCAACCGTCTGACGCTTACGTGGAAGCCATAGAGGATAGTAACTGGTGGTACCACATCGAAGTGAATACCGGTGATTCCGATACCATAGTGAATGAACCCTCGTTTTATTTTGACTCGCTTGCAACGAACAGGGGCGGTGTCGGATGGGTGCCTGAAAATGAACATGTCGGTCAGCATAATGTCAGTTTCAGTATTAGTGACGGGCCATCATCTCTGAACCGCACGGCAAGCACCGGGATGAATATCCGAGTATCAAACCGGAATGATACGGTCCGGTTCGTTTTCGTACCCAATGATACGTCAGTTGCCGAAGATTCTACCATCGTATTGCAGTTTCAAACGTATGATCCGGATACTTTGTGGGGAGATACACCGGATTTTTACGTACAGCATCACCGTGACAGCCTGTATCTTACAACCCTCGATCAAGCCACTGGTCAGCTCACTTGGACACCGGGAAACGCCGATGTCGGTGTCAACGGGATTAACGTCATAGCCGTGGATGATTCCGGGGCGACCGATACTGCACAAGTGAATATCACTGTAACCAATACGCAGCCTCAACTCGCCGCACAGGGTGATACCACCGTAACCGAAGCGGATTCGGTGGTTATTGATTTAGAAGAGGAGACTGAAGACGAAGGCAGCAAAGCCGGGGCATACTATTACCTGGTCGATGGGCCGTCATGGCTCGATTTCCCCTCGAATGCAGACAGCAGTGCGGGTATCATGAGGGGGATCCCCAGGAATAAAGATGTCACCTTAACGCTCAGTGATACCATTATTGCAGAGTTTACCGATGGAAATGGCGGAACCTCCCGGGATACATTTTTGGTTTCCGTCCAGAACAAAAATAATCCGCCTGACAGTACCGGTGTCCCAAACTGGACCTCCTTGCTCGAGGATACAACATATGTGGGGTATTTCACCTTTAACGATTCCGATTTGGTCCATCCCGGTGAGGATAGTCTCGCTTTCGAACTCGATTACGACTATTCCTTAGATATCATCCTCGATAAAGTCGGGGAAGATTCAGCCCGCGTGACCTGGACTCCCCGGAATGATGAAGTCGGAAACCGGGAACTTGCGGTTATTGCCCGGGACGAAGCGGGTGATACCGCGAGAGCAAGTGTCCGGGTGACCGTTGAGAATCAACCGCCGGTTTTGGCTGATTCGATAAGTTGGGAGGTGTACCAGGGTAATAAGGACACCCTCGATTTAAATGCCTCGGATGAAGGGGCGGCTGCGTTGGGCTACCAGTTTACGAATGCCCCGGATATTGATACGAGCATGTCTCTGGCTCAATACACCGGTGAGATCATTTACAACCCCGCTAATGCCGAAGTCGGCGAACATTATCTGGATATCGAGTTTAATGACGGCCAGGCACCGGATTCGGTGGTGAGTTCCGTCCTGGTGGTTTCTGTGATTAATGCCAATGATCCACCACAAATCACTTCCGTCGATACGGGGTCGGTAGATGAAGACAGCATGTTCACATATCAGATAACTGCTATCGATCCGGATTCCGCCTACGGGGATTCCACGACCACATTTTCGCTTGCAGATACCCTATTACATATGTCGCTTTCCGGGGATTCCATTCTCTGGCGGCCTTATAACGGGGATGTGGGTGAAAATGTTATCCGCATATACGCTACAGATGATTCTTCTGCCACAGATACACTGGATCTGACCGTAACTGTACGGAACACCAATGATCCACCACAGTTTATCACTGCAGTATCAGATACATCCATCTCAGAAGACAGCACTTTTACCCTCACGGTTGTCGCAAATGATTCGGATTTGGTCCATGGAGGAGAGACACTGACGTTTGAAACACCGCAGTTTACCATTGATTCGCTTCATTATACGGCGGAAACATTTAGTTTAATTAAAAACACCGACAGCGCGGCGGTCTTTTCCTGGACACCTCCCAATAAGAACGTAGGGACGTGGAATGTGTTGATTCCTCTCCGGGATGGTGCCAGCGCGGTCGATACATTCCGGACACAGGTGACCGTGGCAAATGCTATCTCAGAGCAAATTGCTATTCCGGATACGACGATCGGCGAAGATACGCTCTGGACCTATGACCTCGCCTATTCGGATGAAGATACCGCCGATGGCTGGTGGAAGGCATTTTACACTATAGGTATCGGGACTCAATTTTCCGACATCTCGTGGATTTCTGTTGACAGCGCCTCGGGTGTTATCACGGCGAATCCGGACCAGGCACAGGTTGATAGCAGTGGATTGTCGCCTATCCCGGTTCATGCGCATTTTAAGGACGGGAACGGTGGTGGGAGAGATACTTCGTTTGCCATTACAGTAAACAACCGGAACGATGCTCCGGAATTTTCAACGGATACAGTAGTGGTCCAAATAGAGGAGGGGCAGCGTTGGCAGGCGTCCAATGCAGCAACCGATCAGGAGGGGCAGGTATTGACTTATACCGATACCCTCTATAGCTCGACCAGCGGTAATGACCCCGATGACCTGCAATTCAATCCCGGCGCCCAGACTAAATTCGACTGGCTAATTCCGCGGGGTGAGGGTTATGATGGCACCTATTATATAGGTTTATATGCTGAAGACCCAGTCGGCGCGTATGATTCCCTCGTCTACGAACTCAAGGTGGTGGATGCTTCTGATCCTCCGGAGATTACGCAATTCGCTGATACCCTGTATGCAACACAGGGACAGGACAATTCTTACACCTTCCTGGCCACAGACCTCGACTTTACCTCACAGGACGGCGATGCAATTAGCTGGAGCATCCTGTCTTCGGGAGACCTTTCCGGATATCTGTCGATTGCAGCGCAGAATGATAGCGGGTCAGTAGCCGAGTTACAATGGGACATGCCGCCAATCAATGACGTGGTTGGAACTCACCAGGTATTTATCCGGCTCTCGGACCAGCGAAGTTTTAGCGAAGATACGGACAGCAGTTTTGTCATGGTGGTGAGGAACATCAACGATGCTCCGGTAGTCACCGGTATTCAGGATTCGGTGATCCAGGGGATCGAAGGGCAGCGACTGGAATACCCGTTTACCCTGCGTGAGATCGACCGGGGAGACAGCGTGACATTTTCCTTCGAGCCAAGCGAATTCAGCGGCCGACTCGAGGTGATTCAAACGCCGATCGGGGACGATGAGGCGCCGGATTCAAGCGTTGCACTCGTCTGGCAGTCTCCGCCAGACAAATTTACGCTTTACAATTTCCTCACAATGTATGCCACAGATGATTCCGGTGCTGTTGATACGGTGGAGTTTCAGATTTATATCAAAAATGTGAACTCCAAACCCACCTATGTGACGTCGCAATCCCGGATAAGTTCTGCCACCCAAGACCAGATTTATTACCAGCAACTGGAAGCCAATGACCCGGATGCAAGCGACAGCAATACGGATATCACATGGATTATCGATTCGACCTCAACCAATACTCCCTTTCACTTCGTCTTGAACGATGTCGCCATGGATACCGTCACCGGCCAGACGGCGCTGCTTCAATGGGACCGCCCACACAATTCTGACACCCATCCCGATACGGTCCGGGGTGTTCAGGTATTGATTCAGGATACTGCAGGCGCCTTCAATAAAAAGTGGTATACCGTACCGGTTCAGAACGTCAACGACGCACCGTCATTTATCCAAATTGATTCCCAGGAGGCCACAGAAGGACAGTCATGGTCCATTGATGTTGAATCTTATCTGATTGAGCCGGATTCAGCACATGGAGATTTCTCAACATATCAATTCAGCCAGTCCCAGCCGCCACCCGATGGGATGAGCATCGATCCAAACACCGGGGTAATCTCCTGGACTCCGACCAATCAGCATACCCTTGGAAGTAGTAATCATCACATATATTTCAAGGCTATCGATCAATCGGGTGCAAGCGGTACAGGCGATTTTATTATTCATGTGAATAATGTGAATTCACCCCCGGTATTTATTACCCGGTCCGGCGAGCTCCCCGACACGGCGATTGTCAATGGGCAATATGTTGCCGAGATCCAGGCAACAGACCCCGATCCCACCAATGATATTGTGACATTTTTCGGGGGAACGAATAACCCTGATACTGTAAAGGTTGTCCGCAACGATAACGGGACTGATACCAGCAGCGCGACAGTCTCGTGGACGCCGGCACCCGAACAGGCGGGAAACCACACCTTGCGCCTACGGGTGCGGGATAATCATGGCGTCTATGCGGACAGTACTTTTGCCTGGGATGTCACAGTGATCGACACGGTGAACCGAGCACCAAGTTTGGTGAACTTTGATCCGGATACTGCGGCAACCCAGGGAAAAATCTACCAGGCACAGTTCCGGGCGACCGACCTTAATCCTGGAGACGCCGATAACTTCATATGGTCACTCCCGTCGAAGCCGGCAAATATGAACATCAATGCTTCCACTGGGCTCCTCACGTGGAATAGTCCGACTAATCAGTCGGTTGTGGAGTCGCCGGTGAGCGTGACTGTCCGGGTAACGGACGCTGGTGGGCTGTTTGATCAACAGACGTATCTCATTACAGTGAACAACATCAATGATCCGCCGGAAATAACTTCCGAAGCAGTGACCGAAGCGAAAGAAGATACGCTATATACCTATGAAATCCGGGCAAAGGATATCGACAAGGAAACCGAAGATTCGGATTCTCTGCGTTATCACTTACAAATGAATCCAAACCTGGGCTGGCTGCAATTCGACGCCGAAATCAATATGCTCTACGGAACACCTGAGCAGCCGGACACCCAGCGTACGGAAGTGACCGTAACGGTAACCGATGATTCAGGTGCCACTGCTCAGCAGGTATTTACATTGCAATTCCGGAACGCCAATGATACCCCGAAGATAGTCAGCCCCCAGGTGTTCCCCGGGTTTGCGCAAAACGTTCTCGACTCAGTACAAGTAACAGCGTCTGACACCGATGCAGTCTTTTTCTATGATTCGGTATCCTTTGCCATCGGGAATCTGCCGGAGAATTTTGTCTCCCTGGGGGATACTTCATGGTTCAGACAGATTGACAACCTCTCTGCTATGTTCTATTGGCGGCCAAACAACGATTATGTGCCTGATACCACCCTTACAATTGTAGCAACGGATACTTCCGGTGCATCGCAATCAATTCCTTACCAGGTTACAGTGGACAACAGAAATGATCCGCCCATTTTCACATCACCGGATTCAGATACACTCACCGAAGATCAGCTCTGGACATATGCGATTGCATCCATTGATCCTGATACAGTCGTAGGTGATACCGGCGTGGTCTACAGTCTGATACAAGCTTTCGATGGGATGACTCTGACTGGTGAGCAAATCCGGTGGACTCCCGACAATACCTCTGTCGGGGATACGCTATTACGGGTCGTTGCCAAAGATGATTCGAGCGCCGGGGATACCTTGGACCTGGCATTGCATATCAGGAATGCCAACAATCCGCCGGAAACAGTATCTCTTGGGGATACTTCGGCAATCGAAGACCAGTTATTTACCAGGACAATTCCTTTTATCGAACCGGATTCCGCGTTTGGTGATGTTGTGACATTTCGACTGGATGTTGCCCCGGATGGCATGGAGGTTGACGAACAGACCGGGGAAATCACCTGGACTCCGGTAAACGAGCAGGTGCCGGATTCCCACAAGGTTAAATACACTCTTACAGACACATCACAGGCCTTTGCCACCGATTCCTTTTACATAGCAGTGCAGAATGTGAACGATCCACCAATACATACCGGGAACCCCTCGCTGACTGTTACGGAAGGGGAGTCGTGGGACTACCAGCGGATGCTTGTTGATGACCCGGATGTGGCGATTGGACTGGATACGCTCCGGTATTTTGGGCTGCAAATTCCGGCGGGCATGACCATTGATCCGGATAGCGGGTTTATAGACTGGATTCCCTCCGATGATGATCTAGACGAAGACGGCAGTAATATTTCCTTCACCTTGGGGGCTGTCGATACCGGGGATGATAGCGTTTTAATACCCCTTACGGTTACCATGTTAAACCGACCAACACCACCAAGGTTCTTAAATCTCCGGGATACGACTATAGCACAGTCGGACACATTCCGGTATACCGTGCTGGCTGAAGACACTGATCCGGATGGAAACATCGTATCCTACGAAATGATTTCCGCTCCTTCGCCATTCACAGGGGAGTTCATTCCCACCACCGGCGAGTTAACATGGATGCCGGTAAATGCTAATGTTGGGTCTGACACGCTCGTGTTCGAGGCAATCGATGATGATGACAGTCTCGCCGTTGACACCTTATACATTTATGTGAAAAATTCGAATGACCCACCAGTATTCGCCGGGGAAACAGATACGATCGCGTACGAGGATTCCCTCTATCAGCAGACGTTCATCGCGGAAGATCCGGATAAAGATGTCGGTGCTGCTGTGCATTTGACATACACACTTCAGCATGCGCCACGGTGGATGAATCTAAGCACCGTAAGTTCGACGGATTCGATGAAACTGACCGGGCAGCCACTGAACAGGCACGTTGGATATGACAGCGTGGTAGTGGCAGTGTACGACGATTCGTCATACTCGTATCTCCGGTTCCTGTTGCACACCGAAAACACTAACGACAACCCGGTCATCAAGTCAGTCGTGCTTAATGCAAATAAAACGGTCGCAGAGGGGGACCGCTGGCAGTATCAATTCGTTGCGAAAGATGTTGACCTGATACATTCCTCAGATGAAGATTCTCTGTGGCTTGTAGGCGTTGATACCCCCGGGGAAATGGCACTTGATTCCTCACTGCAGCGGGTCGGACTGGATAGTGTCACCGGGCAAATCGAATGGACTCCGGGAAATGATGCAGCGATCCAGGGGGCAGTACCAATAACGATCGGAGTGCAAGACCAGAGCGGTGCACAAGTGAATCAATCTTTCACACTGGCTGTGGAAAATACAAATAACACCCCGTATTTCGGTGCGGATACACTGTTTATCACTGCCGTTGAACGAGATTCGCTGATTATCCCGCTCGAAATTACCGAACCGGATACGTTTGTTGGTGACAGGGTGAATTTCTCAACGGTCTCGGGTGCCCCAGCCGGGATGTTCTTCACTAATACTACCGAAGATTACAGCGAATTGCACTGGTATCCTGAAAACCAGCACGTGACTCAGAAATATTATGTCAAAGTAACCGGGGATGATCAATCAGGAGAGACAGATACACTGATATGTCATATCACAGTCGAGAACCGCAATACAGCCCCGGTCTTGCGGAATACGATACCGGAATTAACACTCTACGAAGACAGCCTGTGGACGGATACCTTGATTGTCCATGATTCCGATGTGGATATTCAGCGGGATACAGTACGCTTTGCACTGGAGAATGCGCCAGCGGGACTGACTATTTCACCCGAGTACCTGAGCACGGCAAACGATTCCGTGTTTGTCATCTCATGGGAGCCCAATAACTCCCAGGTTGTGGCTGACAGCCAGTTTACCGTGCGCTTTACAGATGATTCGGCAGCGACTGCTTCCCAGACCGTTCTGTATTCGGTCCTGAATACGAATGATCCACCAATATTCGTACGGGAATCGCTCTCTATGACCATTAAAGAAGACACACTCTTTTCCCATAAATTTGATGTAACGGACGACGATTCATCTTACGGAGAAAGCCTGACTTTTCGATATAAGGATAAATCGGTAATACCGGATCTGCTTATGCTGGATTCCGGAGACGGATTACTCTCATGGATACCGGTGAATGCTCAGGCAGAACAGACGTATAAATTCGACGTAATTGTCAATGATACGAGCAGGTTAGAGGATACTTTAAATGTATCACTTCAGGTAAATAATGTGAATGACGCCCCCGTATTTACCTTTCCGGCTAAGGATACTATGCTCGTGATCCCCCAGGATAGTCTCTGGCAAATACGGTACGTCTTGACGGATGAAGATACGTTGTTTGGGGATGTGGCATCGATAGGGAATATGCCGAATCCGCCCGGTGTTGAAGTGATCCCTGAGGATTCGCTCATCCGGTGGCGACCGGATTCGTCAGACGTGGGACTGCATACAATCAATATCAACGCAATTGATACCGGAAGCCTTGAGGACACCCTGCGGTTTTACGTCAGAGTGGACGATATAAATGACTGGCCTATTATCACATCTCCTGCGCCCGGTACTGCGTTTACCGTCAAGCAGGATTCGCTCCTCCGGTTCACAGTCAGCGCCCAAGATGCGGATACCGTATACGGAACCGATTATCTCCGTTTCGACTGGGATTCGACCACCCTCGCGTTTACTGAAAACCTGCCGGTTATTGATTCGATAACAGGGGAAATTGAATGGACACCGGTCAATGCGCAATATGGCGAGCACCAATTTACTGCAATCGTCCGTGACAGCAGCGGTCTGGCTGATTCGGTGACATTCAGCATAACCGTTATCGACCAGAATGATGCGCCGTATTTCGTATCTGTGCAGGACACCTTATACTTTACCGAAGATGCGGATAGTATACATCGCGCCCTTATCGGTTACGATCCTGACCTGTATCATATGCCTGATACAACGCTGCATGATTCAATTCTGTTTGACATTACATCTCTCGCCTCTCACGGCACCGACGGGCTAACAATAACAACCGTGGAGGATACTGTCGGAGTATTGGAGTGGATCCCGACGAACGAGCAGGTAGGCACTTATGAGATCCAGATCTCGGTCCATGACACATCGGTTATATTTTTTACCGACACCACTCTAACCCTTATTGTACTGAACAAAAATAATGCTCCTGTTATTGCCGCCGGTGACTTCCCCCCGTCCCTGGTATTTGAAGAGGACAGCGACCTGAGCATAGATTTGAGCCAATACGTGACCGATGCGGACAAACAGACCGGACCGGGTGATATCAGTTGGTATATTTCCCATGTGGATACTGCCCGGCAGCAGGTATCACGGCAGGCCCTTCTCCGCGAAGCAGGGGGCAAACGAACCGGAAAATCAGCAGGAATTACACATCTGGTTGAGAATGACGGCACCGTGCATATTGATACCTCCGCGTTACCGGTTGTGCGATTCTATGCAGATACCAATTATTTTACCACGGACTCAGTGCAATTCCGGTTTATCGCGAGTGATCCGGAAGCCTTTTCCGACACCCTGGAGCGGGGAGTCTGGGTGACCTCGGTCAATGATAAGCCAGTGATCAGCGACCTGCCTGACTCGGTGACGAATGAGGATACAGCTTTGCATATTGATGTCCGCGGGTGGAATAATTTTATTTCCGACGTGGAAACCGATACTGCGGATATGAATTGGATCATGGTGACGGCAGGAAGCCATTTTACCCGGGAGAATACCGGATCACGCTATACAGTAGTCCCGGACACTAATTGGTTTGGTGAGGATTCAGTTCTAATTATAGTTACAGATGAAAGTGCCGCTTCGGATTCAGCCTGGTGGCATATCACGGTCAATTCCGTTAATGACGCCCCATATTTTGTCCGGTCGCCCGGTGATACCGTCTTTATTGAAGATGATTCGGTTACAATCGCGCTGAATCAATTCGTTGAAGACATTGATCACACTCATGCCGAACTGGCCTGGCAGTTTAGTATGAATGAATCACCTGAATCGGTGATCGCGGCGAACACAACCAATTCAAGGCAAAGAATGCCTGCCAACAAGGTTCAGGTAAACACCCATTCCGAGAGCCAGGATAAGGTAAAACAGTCGGTTCGGGTAACATCGGCAGTTGACTCCACGTTTATGCTGGGGAATTACATCTTTCGGTATAAAGCCGGTCAGCAGACAGTGACCATACGGGGCACACAGGATTTTTATCACGAGGACCAGCAGCAGTTCTGGTATAAGGTGATTGATCCTTTCGGCGCTCCGGATTCCGCATCTGCAGGAATCTCCATTATGAAGGAAAATGATCCACCGGTACTTCGGAAGCCTCCGCCACTGACGTTTTCGGAAGACGATTCGATAACCATCCAACTGGACAGCCTGGTGACCGATGTGGATGACATCGCGGATTCACTGCGTTGGTATATTACACTGGACTCACTCCAGCAGCCCGATTATGCCGCATTGGACCAGTCGCGCAGTTATTTCGAGCGCATATCAGCTACCGATACACTCTATGCGTATCATATGGCGCCGGAACCCTTTTTAAACGGGGCAGGTGAGCGCATTGCAGTGTATACCTCGCAAGATTATTTTAACGATCCCGGTCGCCCGGTCCGGGTATTTTTGGGTGTGGTGGATACGTCAGGAAACAGGGATATACAAAGTACCTTGCTCAGCGTGGAGGCGGTTAATGATCCGCCAATACGGGAACATGCACTGAGGGAGATTGCACTTTCCCAAACCTATCTCCGGGAGGAATCTCAATTAGTGGTGGTTGGTTTAGACTCGGTATTCCGTGATGTGGATGATCCCTATCAATCTCTGCGCTGGCACATCGCTGTTGATTCCACCGAAATTTCGGCAATACGCTACGATTCGGTTGATGTTACGCTTGTAAATGATTCGCTCACGGTGAATCTCCGACTGACGCCAACCTGGAATTACGCCGGGGAGGAAACCTATGTTATCAGTGTGACTGATACCAGCAACTCCACAGCATTCGATACCCTGCATTTCAGCGTTCTCGATACCATTGCGCCTATTGTGGATGTCGGAGTAATACAACACCCGTTAATTACCAGTGCTGTGGATTTGTACTTTTTCTTCTCAGAGGAAGTAACGCACAGTCCGCGGCCTAAATTGTGGATACAGCAACCGAATCAACGGGATAGTGTGCTTGTTCAGGCCAGGGATTTTATTGAACTGCCGTGGGCTGAGCACATGAATCCGCCTTATCCGTATTATCACCAGTTTCGGATAAATGACCCCGGGGTAGTCAATCTGTATCTCCGGGATATCATCGATGTGGATAACCCGGAAATGCTCGGAGACCGGCAATTTCAATTCGGAGCTGACAGTATCCCGGCTATGGCGAAGGCTGTCGTGTCTTCACCCCGTGGAACAGCGACATTAAGTATTCCCGCGAAAGGAACTGACAAGTCTGGATACTGGCTGGGTTACGAACCTGATTTAACTCAGCAGGACAACGGGCTTGGGAAACGGCCGGGACCGGGTAATTTCAGGCTTATCGACTCAGACCAGGTCGCGAATGTTGTGCATTTTGAGGGACCGGTAAGTCATTTCAGGAAAAAAGCGCGCATTGGATTTTTGGTCGACCCGAAGGCGGATACATGGCAGCATGCCTCTATCGTGCATTGGAACGGTGAGCGGTGGAAATTGCTACAAACATATTTTACCTCAAAAAATGAGCAAATCTGGGCGTATACCGGGAGCCCGGGGACATACGGCATCCTCTGGGAGAGTGGAGTACCGGTCCAGGTCTTACCCGAAGAATACAATCTGGCGCAGAATTATCCCAACCCGTTTAATCCGACGACGATGATCGAATATGCGTTACCCGATGTGCTCAACGACCGCAATGGGATGCAAATCGTCCGGCTCGATATCTACAACATTTTGGGGCTGCGGGTGAGAACATTAGTAAACAAGGCACAAAAACCCGGTATGTATCAGGTCCGGTGGGACGGGACAAATAGCCATGGTACGCAAATGGCAAGTGGGATCTATTTTTATCGGTTGCAAGCCGGGAAATTTGTGAAGGCAAATAAAATGGTATTGATCCGATGATTCATCTGAAGCGCTTGGGATTTTTTGGCTTTATCATGGTGTTAACGATTTCCTCATGTAGCATGCTCACAGATACAAGTCCTTCAACCGAAGCCCTCACTCAGGATGGATGGGAGTTTTTCGCCAACGGATATTACCGCTCCGCGCTTCAATCGTTTGAGGACGCACTCAGCCAGGACGCCGATTATCCTCCGGCAATTCTGGGCAAGGGCTGGACGCATTTCATGCGGAACGAGAACAGCCAGGCATTTATTGAATTCAATACACTGGAAGATCAGATTGATACCATTCCCGCCGTGTATGTTGGCCGCGGCGCGCTTCACCTGCTTGACTTTACCTCATACCAGCTGGCTATACAGGATTTTAATACAGCGCTGGCATTGGACAGTACCTTTCAGTTCGAATATAAAACGGATATTGATTATCGGGATGTCCGGTGTATGAAGGCCATGGCTTATTACAGGCTGGGTAACCTGGAGAATGCGCAGGCTGAAGTGACTACATTGTTCCGCGGTACAGGAAATCCCACAACACTCAACCCGGAAAACCCGGATACCTGGGTGGTCGATGGAGTTGAATATGACTCGTATCCGGAGGCATTGCTTAGAGCAATTCAGGTATTAGTTGAAATATTTGGGACGGATTATTTTATTTAGACTAGGATGACGGTGTTAATATAATAAAATACTTTAAATGGGGAGGTATAAATGCCAGATATAAAGCATATATTGTATACCACAGACTTCTCAGAATTTTCCAGGTATGCATTGCCGTATGCCATTGAAATGGCAGAAAAATTTGATGCGGATCTGCACTGTCTCTATGTCGTCGAGCCAATTAATACACCGGTGGATTTCGGTTGGACGCAGGTGAATTATGCCGAACTTGAAGAGAATCATGTGGAACATGCGAGAAAGAGCCTCCAGTCGATCATCGACGAGGATATTCCCGCGGATATCCGTACACACATGGAAGTCCGCCATGGGCGGAGTTTCAAGGAAATTATCGATTATGCGCAGGAGCAGGAGATTGGTTTGATTGTGATGGCAACCCACGGATTAAGCGGCATAAGCCATATTTTATTCGGGAGCACAACGGAAAAAGTCGTCCGGAAATCTCCGTGTCCTGTTTTGACTGTCCGCGACCCGGAACACGAATTCGAAATGCCGTAAATTGATCCGATATTCCGTTTTCTTTTTACTCCTTTTCTTATTTGGTGTAAATCCCTTTTGTCAGGCTGAACAACCGGTGCTGCCGGGTGACAGCCTCCTCCAGAAGGGAATTTATCACATGTATAACTACGAACGTCGGGAGGCGATGCAGTATTTCCAACGGGTGATCGAACAGTATCCCGACCATCCGGCAGGGTATTTAATGCTTGGTGTTGCCGACTGGATGCTCGTAAGGGGAACACAAGGTCTTGCAGCCAGTGAAGAAACGCTGCTCGTCCGTATCCGGGAGTCCGCAGAGATTTGTGAACCGTATGTCGAGCAGCATCCGGATGATGTGTACGGATGGCTGCTGTATGGCATGTCCCTGGGGATCCAGTCCCGGGTCGACCTGGCACGGAAACACTGGATCGACGGGGCAATACATGGATATCTGGGTATTACCAAGGTGAAAAAGGCAGAAAAGCTGTACCCGGACTTGGCGGATGTCCAGCTTGCCATGGGCGCATTCCACTATTATGTGGGGATGTCAGGAGCTTTGCTGCGAACAGGGTCGAAGCTTTTCGGCTTACACGGAACTGTGGAACAAGGTCGCAGGGAATTGCGGTACGCAGCGGAAAACGGCCGGTACGGGAGCCAGGAGGCGTGGAGTATCCTGATGTATATCAATGGATATCTGGAAGACCGTGTTCCGGAAGCCTATACCATATCACGACAATTGACTCGCGAATATCCGAAAAGTCCGTATTACCGGGCGATGCATGGAGACTTTGAACTTGCCCTTGGTGACACGACTGCAGGCAAACGCACCATGGATTCACTCAGGCAGTTACTTCCGGTTCTGGACCGGTTTTATCAGGTGGAATACCGGAACAAGGAAACCTATCTCAACGGAGTGTTACATTTCCATCGACAACAATATCTGGAAGCGATCAAATACCTGCAGCAATACCTGGATGATAATATAGATGAGTACGATTTTCATGGCTTGAACGCTCAGGTCTTTATTGGACAATCGTATCTGAGACTTGGGAAACCGGAGGTCGCACGGGACTATCTGCAGGAGGTGGCAGATGAACAAATCCCCTCCCGGATGCGTACCAAGGCACGACAGATCCTCCAATCACTGGAATAATCTGTAAATTCCCATTGATTCCATTCACAAGTGCTGCTACTTTTTTACTTATACAAGGAATGTATGGACGTAAACACCATATATCGTAACGCAACCCGACAGGTCATGGTCGGCGATGTTCCGGTGGGCGGGGGAGCGCCGGTAACGGTCCAGTCGATGACTACGACCAAAACGGAAGACGCTGGCGCAACAATTGACCAGGTACAACGACTGGAAGAGGCCGGCTGCCAGATCATCCGGGTGACGATACCGTCAAAAGAAGCGGCAAAATCCCTTGAGAAAATCAAACAGGCTGTATCAGTTCCGGTCGTCGCCGATATTCATTTTAACCATGTGATGGCGTTGTATGCCGTGGATGCAGGCGCCGATAAAATCCGCATTAATCCCGGGAATATCGGGAGTGAATCGAGGGTAGCCGAGATCCTGAAAAAGGTGAGTGCTGCGGAGATTCCAATCCGAATTGGTGTGAATGCAGGGAGTCTGGAAAAAGACCTGATTGACAAGCACGGCTATCCAACCCCCGAAGCCATGGTTGAAAGCGCCGAGCGGCATATCCGGATCTGTCATCAGCATGATTTCGACGATATTGTTATCTCCCTGAAGGCCTCGGACGTCCCTTTGATGATAGACGCATACCGTCTCTTCGCCGAACGGTATGATTACCCCCTGCACTTGGGCGTAACGGAGGCGGGCCCGTATAAGCAGGGATCGATCAAGTCATCCATTGGCATTGGAACCTTGTTAGCTGAGGGAATAGGGGACACTATTCGCGTTTCACTCGCTGATGATCCGGTCAAAGAGGTTCAGGTAGGCTTTGAAATACTAAAATCGTTGAACATGGCGACGAAAGGGGCTACCATCGTTGCCTGTCCCACCTGCGGTCGTCTGGAAGTGGATCTGTTCAAAATTGTCCGAGAGGTGGAAGCCTATCTTGAACACACCGATAAGACGCTAAAGGTGGCGATTATGGGGTGCGCCGTAAACGGACCAGGGGAAGCCGGGGATGCGGATATCGGTATCGCCTGTGGCCGGGAGGAGGCGCTGTTATTCAAAAACGGTAAAACTATCGGGAAGATCCCCGAAAGCCAGGTGGTTGATCGGCTTATTCGGGAAATCGAAGAATGGGAGCCCCCGAAAGACTAGTCCGCAAAAGTAGCATAACCACCGGAGTGAAACCCATGAAAATTCTGTCCGTGTGTTTTTCTGTTATTTGGCTCACTATTGCATTGCATAATCCACTGTCTGCACAAAGCAATGATCCTTCTCAGGCGAAATCCCAACCGAGTGTTATTTCAACGGGAATGGCATTGTACTGGCATACCCTGAGCAGTGGAGAGAAAAACGCTTATCTGACCGGATATTTTATGAGTCATTACGAGGTGCTCCGGAAATTCGAACAACTGAAATCCCCGGGTAATGACCATGTCGAGAACATCACTTCCGAAATGAAACAAACGGTTGCGTATTTCAAAATCAATTCCTATGATGAACGACAACGAATTATTGAGTTGATTGACCAGTATTATAAGCGAAAAGCGCGCTCTTCCAACAGTTTTGCCGATGCCCTGCAGAATGCCCACCGCATCCTGCAATATGAAAAGAGCCATTCTGTACCGGCTCAATAAGTAAAAGTCACACAGCAAGTACTTTGGTTGTAATTGCCTGCTGAACTACCAGCAGGGGTTGTATCTCATACGTTTAGTCAAATAAAATGTGGAGTCACCATGTACGCACAAGTACCGAGTAGTACAGTCCTCGGCATAGATGCCTATATCGTAAAAGTCGAAGTGCACCTGGAGAATAACCCGCCGAAATTCTTTATGGTTGGTCTCCCGGAAGGGGCGGTAAAGGAGAGTAAAAGCCGGGTGTTTTCTGCCATTAAAAATTCCGGCTACCAGTACAGGCCCAAGCGCACGACTATCAATCTTGCCCCGGCAGATATCAAAAAGGAAGGAAGCGCATTTGACCTGCCTATTGCCGTTGGGCTCCTTGCAGCTTACGGTCACGTTAAACACGAAAACCTGAAGGACTATATATTGCTTGGAGAGTTAGCCCTGGATGGGAATCTGCGCCCGATACACGGGGCACTTCCTATTTCTATTTGTGCCAAGTCGAACGGGGTCCGGGGCATCATTCTGCCGGAGAATAATGCCAAGGAGGCATCGCTGACCGATGAACTGGAGATCATCCCGGCCAATAACCTCAGAGACGTGGTGGAATTCCTGAACGATGAAAGCCCGATACCGCCGTTTACCATAGATATCGACTCCCTGTTCGAAGAACAATCCCAATACCGTATTGATTTCACCGATGTCAAGGGGCAGGAACATGTGAAACGGGCTTTGGAAGTCGCTGCGGCTGGCAATCACAATATCATTATGATAGGTCCTCCCGGCTCGGGAAAGACCATGATAGCAAAACGATTTCCGACAATTCTCCCAAAGATGACATTACCGGAAGCGCTGTCCACAACCAAAATCCATTCGGTAGCCGGTTTAATGGAGGAGGGACAGGGTATCATTGCTACCCGCCCGTTCAGAAGTCCCCACCATACCATTTCAGATGCAGCATTGGTAGGAGGTGGACGGATTCCCCGTCCCGGAGAAGTTAGCTTGGCTCATCACGGCGTGTTATTTTTGGATGAGTTGCCGGAATTCAAGAAGAATGTGTTGGAGGTGATGCGCCAACCGCTGGAAAACGATACGGTCACTATTTCCCGTGCGCTGGTTTCCCTGTCCTATCCGGCGAATTTTATGCTCATTGCGGCGATGAACCCGTGTCCGTGCGGATATGCCACGGACCCGAATAACACATGCAGCTGTTCTGTTCCCCAGATTCAGAAATACATGAGCAAGGTGAGCGGGCCGTTGTTAGACCGAATCGATATCCACATCGAGGTGCCGGCGGTCAAGTTCTCTGAACTGAGCAGCGACCGGAAGGGTGAACCTTCGACCAATATCAGGGAACGGGTTCAGGCGGCCCGGGAATACCAGCTGGAGCGGTTTGACGATCGGGAGGAGATGTATTGTAATGCGGATATGGACAGCAAGGATATCCGGAAGTATTGTACGGTGGGTGAGCAGAGCAGGTCATTGCTGAAATCTGCCATCACCAAACTCGGGCTTAGCGCCCGGGCGTATGACCGTATTCTGAAAGTTTCGCGCACCATTGCCGACCTGGAAGGGGCGGAGGATATACGTCCGGAATTCATTAGCGAGGCCATTCAATACCGGAGCCTGGACCGGCAATTGTGGGCGTAAGACCAGTGTTAGAGTGTTCGGGTGTTAAAGTGTTCAAGTTATAAGAACATTAAAAAATTGGTATATGTGGAGAAAATGCATACACAACCGAACGTTCCTGGCGGGACTTGGAACATGTATTCAGGTTATTTTACCCACCACTGAAGTGGTGGGCTAGGTAGCGATCGTCCCTTCGGGACTTTCCTAAAAATCTGTGGGTTGGGATTCACAATCATTTAGTTGTTGTCAGCCCCGCCCGGGGCGATCGGTGAATAGCCCCGGGATTTATCCCGGGGTACGGTAACCCACAAAAGGCGAGAGTCCCGTCAGGGACGGTACGCCATTAGCCCCGGGTGTCAACCCGGGGGAATAAACGAGCACAACAATAAAAAGTCCCATCAGGGACGAACCAATATTAACCCCGGAATTTATTCCGGGGTGCCAGAAAGCTAAAATGAGTAGTCCCGCCAGGGACAATCGACACGGAAGCACAAAACCAAAAACCAATACGGAGATTCCAATGGCACATTCCTATGCAGCGTTATTCGTCCATTACATCTGAGGTGGACCCCCTTGTTTGGACAGAAATTGGAAATTCTTCGGTGTCAAAATGCTGGTTTTCATCATGCGGCCAGCGCTTCTTCTGGCTGGTTTGAGTATACTTGATCAGGTGTCATCCTGTCAAGTGACTGATGGGTTCGTTCAAAGTTATAAAAATTGATCCAGCGTTTGATTCCCGCCCGGGCTTCCGGAATGGATTCATACGCATGCAGATAAACCTCCTCATATTTTACACTCCGCCAAATGCGTTCAATAAACACATTGTCCATCCAGCGGCCCTTGCCGTCCATACTCATCTTGATTTCAGCTTTTTGTAGGACGTGAGTGAAGTCCTCACTGGTAAACTGTGAGCCTTGGTCTGTATTGAAGATTTGCGGTGTTCCATAATGAGCGATTGCTTCCTTGAGTGCTTCCCCACAGAAGACCGAATCCAGACTGTTGGAAACGCGCCAACTCAGTACTCGTCGACTGTACCAGTCCATGATGGCCACCAGGTACACACACCCCTTCCGCATGGGGATATAAGTAATATCCGTTGCCCACACCTGGTTGGGTCGGTCAATAGTCAGATGGCGTAACAGGTAGGGATAGAGGGTGTGTCCTTTCCCTGGTTGGCTGGTCTTGGGACCCGGCACAACCGCATGAATACCCATTTTGCGCATCAACCGTTGAACACGCTTCCGATTCACGGTCAGTGCGTTCTTCCGCTTCAGCTGGTCCTGGATACTACGGCTGCCCATCCAGGGGTATTGCAGATGGAGTGCATCAATGAACCGACAAAGCGCCAATTCAGCCTCATCTGGTTCATCCTTCACCGGCTTATAGTACAGAGATGAGCGACTGATGCCTAACAAGTGGCATTTATGATTCACGGGCAAGGATGTCTCCTGCTGAATCATGGCTTTGCGCTCATCCCGCCTGAACGACCGAGCGCTTTGGATAAAAAATCCCGTTCCATAGTCAACTGACCAATCTTGGCATGGAGTTTTTCCACTTCGGCTTCAGTGGCCTTCCTATTCTTTTCACTGGCACCCAATACATATTCAGCACCGTCTATCAGGTCGCGTTTCCAGCGTTGGATCTGATTGGGATGCACATCATACTTCTCTGCCAACTCTGTCATGGTGCGTTCTTCTCTGAGGGCTTCAAGTGCTACCTTGGCCTTGAAACTGGCGCTGTGGTTCCGTCGTTTTCTGCGTGTCATTGTGGTGTTCCTCCTGGTTTGAGTTTAACCCAGATTTAACACCTAGGCAACTGTCCAGTTTTTGGGGTCCACTTCAATCTTCAGTACAAAAAAACGGGAAAACCTAATCAAACCGGAAATCCAATTTAGGCTCTGGGAATATTTGGGTGGCGTGGCCCGGGAAAGAAATATGCAATCCCTGGAAATCGGTGGGACGGAAAATCATATCCATATACTCATTGAACTTCCGCGGACATTGTCGGTAGCAAAAGCCATTCAATCTTTAAAAGCGGTTTCATCAACATGGGTGTCCCGAACTTTTGATGGATTGGAGGAATTTAAATGGCAAAACGGATATGGGGTGTTCAGCGTTAGCATGTCTAAAATTAAAGAGACCAAAGAATATATTCGGAATCAAAAAGATCACCACCGACACCGTACATTTCGTGAGGAATTTTTGTTATTCCTGGATAAACATGGAATCGAATACAATGAAAAATATTTATTTGATTAAGGTTGCGGTCATCCCTAGCGGGACTTCATATTTGATTAATGTCCGAAACCGCACCAATAACTTGATGGGATATACATCGGTCGTCCCTGGCGGGACTCTAATTTATTCCTATCCTTTTACCCACCACTGACGTGGTGGGCTAGTCAGCGGTCGTCACTCTGGGACTAGCCTAAAACTTTGGGGAGTGGGGATACACAATCTTGTAGTTGTTGTAAGGCCCGTCAGGGGCGTATCGTAGTTAGCCCCGGGATTTATCCCGGGGAATGCGGAGGAGCCAACGATATAAGTCCCGCCAGGGACGGTCGAGGATTAGATGAAAATTTCATATATTGCAAGAAAAGTCAGTATAGTATAAAGGAATCGAGGCCATGGCAGATTCAAAATTCGTAACAATCTATCGCGGTATGTCGCCGGATATAGACTTGCTCAAAAGCATGCTGGACGCCGAGGGTATCACCTCGTTCAAAAGAGACGAAACGATGGGGACATTGGCTCCGTTCTTTACTACCACAGAATCCGGGAAGCCGATAAAATTGGTAGTAGCATCTGAAGACGAAGATGATGCTCGTAAAGTTGTGCATAAGTTTGAGAGCTGATCCCCTAATGAATTAGTCAGCTTTCATCAAACTATCGAGGGTAATCCAGGACCAAGGCGGATTGAATACCAATATTTGAACGTTACTTTCCTGTTGTTTTTCGATATGCCGTAGTTTAGAATAAATCTATCGATGCTTTCACACGTTGTTTATTTCGACTTCCATAGATACATACTGGTTGTCGTGCGACAAATGATGGGTTGCTTTTGATTGACAAGAGCAGATATAACTTAACCGGTCGGTTGGAAAGTCGAATATAGTGGACCTTTTTCAACGGCTTTGGATGTTTTTCATTTTTCTCGTTGTATCCGGCCATTCGTTCTCTTTAGCAGGTGATACACAATACTCCCCGGATTATCTCACTATTAGTGACGGACTATCCGCCAACTATATAACCCATATCCACAAAGACTCCAGTGGTTATATGTGGTTCGGGACAATGGACGGCCTCAACAGGTATGATGGGTATTCCTTTACCGTCTTCAGAAATGTGCCAAATGATGAAGAGTCGTTGCTTGGTAACCATATCACCGCGATTGAGGAGGATCAGCACGGCAATTTTTTCCTAGGTACCACCACTCCGGGACTGAACTATTTCTGCAGAAAGACCGCCCGCGTCAAAAGGATTTCGTTGATAGATTCCACCGGCAATTTTTTCTCCTCTGTTCATGTAATCGAATGTGCGAACGATAGTTTGGTCTGGTTAGGTACAAATGACGGATTTATAATACGTTTTAATTCGAGGGTGGATTCTATTGAGTGGTATACCAGGATTCCCAGAGATTTTCCCAATAGTGACCAGAATACGATCAACGGATTCTATCTGGATTCGACAGAGAACCTGTACATTACATCGGAATTCGGCGGACTGGATTATTTGCCATCCACCCAGAGCTCAATCAAGCATATTTTACCAGCTGATACATTAACCGAGGAGTTCAGACGAAACGGGTGCCGGGGAATAATAGAAGATCGGGACGGTAACCTATGGATTGCGCGGGTTGATGGGTTAACTACTTATAATCCGAAGACAACGGAAATAAAGCAATTCTCCTTTGTGGACTGTAAGGGGGAAATGTTGAAGGCCCTGAGTCTACAGATGAACCGGGATGGAAAGATAATATTAAGCTCCTATTATGACCTGCTGATGATAGACCCTGTGACTGGAAAGCACACTAACATTACCAGTATTTTGCCTCAATATTTCACCTCAGCTCTCCTTGTGGATGAAAACGATATTATTTGGGCCGGTACCAACGGATATGGTGGGGTAAAAATTGATCCACATAAAGAACGATTTAATTCGACTCCCGGCAGTTTTTTACCGGAAATTTTCGGGAAAGTTCTGACTGCTCTCAAAGGTTATCCTGGTGTTGATTTGAGTATGCGGGATATGAATTTTCTTTCGGTTATACGGGATAAAGAGGATAATGTATGGGTTGCAACGCAGTTTTATGGGCTGTATAAAGTTGACCATAACACATCTGCCGTTCGCGTTTTCCGCATGGGGGAGCCGGATCTCCGAGGACGGTATCAGGTTATGTATGAAGTATATGAAGCGCGGGATGGGCGGATTTGGGTAAGTACAGTCGGCGGAATTTCTTTATTGGATGAGGATCATGGGTCCTTCATATATTTTCGCCAATATCCAGGAACAAATACAGCAAACTTTGCCCTGAATAACCAGGGATATTTTGATATAACCTGCATGCATCAGGACCGCGAAGGGACATTTTGGTTAGGTACCCCGGAGCTGGGATTAATCGCATTTAATCCAGCACAATCTTTTGGAGAATATCTTCCCATTATTTATGATGGAAGTTCCGATAAACACTCATATCCTATCTTGACAATTGCGGAAGACCCGATAGAGCCGGAAGATTTTCTCTGGATCGGAACCGAGGGCAAGGGATTAGTCCGGTTTAATAAGATCACAAAAGAGATGACCTTTTTCAATACAGAACACGGTTTATCCAATAATATTGTCAACGGCATACTGGTGGAGAAGCATCGCTGTCTCTGGATGAGTACGAACAGGGGAATCTGTGTGTATGATCCGGTGAGGGAGCATTTCATTCATTACGATCAGCGGGATGGATTACAGTCGAACGGGTTTAACCGGAGGGAATTTTACAAAACCGCTGATGGCGAGATGTACTTTGGGGGGGTGTACGGCTATAATCATTTTTATCCTGACGATATATTCGAGGTTTCAGAGGAGTCACGAATCGTGTTAACTGGGGTAAAACTTCTGAATAAACCGCTTGATATAGGTGTGGTGGATACGGTATCCAAGACGGCTCTGCAACTTGGAAACGGACTGGTCTTGAAACACTATCAGAACAAAATGATAACCTTAAACTACACAGCGTTGGTTTATACCGATGCACACAGAATCCGCTATGCGTATAAGCTAGAAAATTTTGACCAAAACTGGATTAACAATGGTTCAAACAGGTCAGCCGTTTATACCAATTTAAACCCTGGCGAATATCTCTTCCGGGTGAGGCAATACCGGGATACCACGAACCCGGAAGCCCGGGAGTTAGCTTTAGCCATTACTATTTTACCGCCGTTCTGGGCGACGTGGTGGTTCAGGTTCATCCTTGGTGTTTCATTCCTTTCTGCTATCGGTCTGGTTGTTCTAAACAATCGCCGGAAGCTGCTGGCAGACACGGCAAAACAGCAACATTTTTCCCGGCAATTAATCCAGGCACAGGAGAACGAGCGGAAACGGATTGCAAGCGAACTCCACGACGGGCTCGGGCAGAACCTGCTCATCATTAAAAATAAGTTGATGGCGGGACTCAAAACACTGCACAATTCGGACGCACAGGTGAATTATATTACTGAGGCTTCAGATTTGACTTCCCGGACACTTGAGGAAGTGCGGACGATTTCACAGGATCTTCACCCGAGTTACCTTGAATACCTGGGACTGACAATGGCTCTCGAATCCATGGTCGACCATGTTAGTGAAGCAACGGATATGACATTCCACGTGGATATAGAGAACATTGACGGGATTGTGTCCCGCGAGAAAGAGATCAACATCTACAGGATAATTCAGGAATGTATGAATAATATTATCCACCACTCCGGGGCGACTGAAGTATTTATCAATACAAAAAAAACAGATACACAGGTCGTAATCAGAGTGGAGGATGAAGGACGGGGATTCAATTACGAAAAAACAGTTGCCAGCAGGAGGGGACTGGGAATCGGTAGTATGATTGAGCGCTCCATAATTCTTAGAGCAGCCTTCACAATCGATTCATTCCCGGGAAGAGGAACGAAAATCTCTCTCACAATCCCATTGAAAGGGAAAAGGCATGGCACAATCTGACCACCGGCAATCTGTGAATATTATCATTGCCGATGACCATCCGTTGTTTCGCGCCGGTGTTGTGAACGAATTGAAAAAGGCGCCGGATTTTACCATCGTTGCGGAAGCCAGTGACGGTCAACAGGCGTTTGATTCTATCATCCGGCTTCAACCCGATATTGCGATCCTGGACGTAAAAATGCCCGAGCTCTCCGGACTGGAAGTCTCCCGGGATTTGCAGGAGAAAGACGTCACAACGGGCATAATCCTGCTCACCATGTTAGACGAACAAAAGATTTTTCTGAAAGCACTGGAGTACGGAGTAAAGGGCTATGTGCTGAAAGATGCTGCCGTTCAAAATATTTCAACCGCAGTGAAGCGGGTTGCAGGAGGCTGCTATTATCTGAGCCCGGAAATGACCGGTGTGTTAGTGAAAAAATCCCCCGAACCTGCCACAACTGACACACCTGATGAAATACAGTCGCTGACTCCGGCGGAATACAATGTGTTGTCCCACGTGGCAGAGTTAAAGTCCAACCAAGAAATCGCACAGGAATTATTCATTTCCGTCCGCACCGTAGAAAACCATAAGGTCAACATTAATCGTAAGCTGAGATTGCAGGGTAGAAACGCCCTGTTGAAGTATGCGATAGAGCATAAAGCCTATTTATAAGTCTCTTCATTTAAATCTGCCACGTTAGGGTAGCAACCATCCGATCGTCCCTGGCGGGACTTGAATTCTTTATTAACATTCCTTTACCCACCAATAAATTGGTGGGCTATACGTCGGTTCGTCCCTTCGGGACTTACCAATAAAACTGGGGGTAAGGAGTCAAAATCCTGTCGTTGTTGTCAGCCCCGGGATTTATCCCGGGGATCCCGTGAACCACAAACGGTGAGAGTCCCGTCAGGGACGATCGACAACACTTCCCACTCCAACGCATCTTTAAATCCATAATTCATATCTTTTTTAACCATAATCTGTGCGTAACCCCACAGAAGATTGGATCAAGTCCTAAAAAGTGTGTAATTCCACTTTCCACTAGAGATTGTCATGCGGCGACCGCTTCTGGCTGGTCTTCTGTTGTCGTTCCCTGTTTCCATTCCCAGTATTCGGTCATATCGAAA